>LQAH01000009.1_pt1 | contig 158035 bp, 214 predicted proteins | sample 1535791 | NCBI WGS metagenome assembly LQAH01 (sample SAMN04331585, study PRJNA305678) | bioreactor metagenome | isolation source: bioreactor_4 inoculated with Wadden Sea sediment 2nd replicate of a... | place: Germany:Bremen
CCCCGACCTCCTTGCCCTTCGGGTTCCCTTCACTACAGTAATTCAAGCCGCGCTCGCAAAACTCGGGCTTGCAGCCCTCAAACATTCCTCGCTTAATCGGCTTGAATCACTTTCGTTCCGGCTGCGTCCGACGGGAGAGGGAGCCGCGCTTGCTGCCTTTAATGGCCTTCTCCTGCTCGATATGTTAGCGACATGTTGACAATTATCAGTCCGCGAACCGATGGTTTAAAAGATCTATTAAGTCTAAAGCTTAAATAAGATGCAACTCAGCAATTGTATCGATAAACAGCTGCTCATCATCGCGACTAACCGCAGGCAGGTCGATCAGTGGGCCGTTACAGCCAAATCGGGGCATCAACTGTTTCAGCATTTTACGTGTATCATCGCAGATCAATCCGCTCTTCTCAGGGTAGCAGTTATAGAGCAGGGCCAGTACTTCGATCCCGCGTGTTTTACAGGCTTCCAGAGACAAGAGGGTGTGATTGATACTCCCCAGGCGAGGGGAGGTCACCAGGATCAGCGGGTAGCCCTGCTTTTGCAGGTAGTCGATCAATATCAATTCAGGGGTGAGGGGAACCATCAATCCGCCCGCTCCTTCGAGCAGGATCAGGTCGTGGTTCTGCTGTAACTTATCGGTCGACCGGGTGATCAACTCAGGCTTGAGGGGGCATCGGTCAATTTCAGCGGCCAGGTGAGGTGAAGCTGGATAGCTGTAGACCTGTGGACAGGTGGTGCCATCCTTGTCCTCTTCTTGCAGGGGGATGTCCATCAGTTCGCGATGGGTCCGGATATCTGCGGCAACATCTTTGCAGCCGGTCTGGACCATTTTTTGGGTCATGATCCGCTTGCCGCTCTGCATCAGGGTTTTTGCCAGCAGGCCTGTGGCCCAGGTTTGCCGATGTCGGTGTCGATGCCGCTGACGGCGATCACTTTACCAGCCATGGGCTATCTCCAACTCTGCATCTTTCTCGTCATCGTTCCAGTGCTGTTTTTGCTCATTGGGGGTGACGATCGCTTTTTTCTTTAAACAGCAGTAGAGGCAGTGGTAGGTCAACTGGACTCCTTCAGCGGTTGAATAGTGCTGTAGGTAGCGCTCGACAAAGGAGCGGTGCTGACTTCTAGTCCAAGGGGACTGATTGACGCCGCTGACTCCGGTTTTACTGATGTGTTTCAAAACCGCTGCCGGAGTGGGGAAGTCGAGCGTATGTATTTCTTCGGTCATGACTTCAACATCGAACCATGGTTCAGCCAGAGTACGTAACTGATCGTGGTTGAGATAGTTGAGCCCGATCGATGTCAGGGTTTTGATCTCTTGCATATTGTCAGGTCCAAAGCTGCTGAAGCAGAGTCGACCTCCACCAGTTAATGCTGCTGCCGTGCGCTTGAAGAAGGTCCTTAAATCATCCAGCCATTGGACGGTGGCTCCTGAAATAATCAGGTCGAGCTGTTGCGGGATGTTGAGTTGTTCGATATCACCTGCGAGAAACTCCGTCGTGGCAACCTCATGTCGGCGAGTAACCTTTCAACCAGTTCAGCACTTTCAGGGACCAGGTCATTAGCGAAATAATGACTGACCTGCAGTTTGGCAAGCAAGGCGGCAGTCAGGCCCGCTGAACCGGCGCCAATTTCAAACACACGCTCCATTTTTTGTGAGGAGCATAGTCGGCTTGTCAGGGCGGCCAGGTGTTCAGCCATGCTTTCCTGAACAACGGCGTGGCGACGGTAATTGTACAACTGACGTCTGAAACGCTGCTGGATGAGGTCTTTTCTTAATCGAGACATGACAGAATCTCCTGCCAGCGGGTAAATTCGTAAAAGGGCAGATGTGGCATGCTGCTGATAACTGTCTGTGCTGTTTTCCCCCAGGCCCGCTGCTGGGCTGTATCGGTGAAAATCAGATCTTTGCCTCCGATAATCGCATGTTGAAAACGCCAGGGCGTCTTCAGAGGATAGGCGGATAGCACATGTTTTTGGATGGTGATCAGTTCCTGCTTCTGGTCTTCGGTTGATCGTTGTGGAGCCATGACCTCAAAGGCCTTGAAACCACTGCTGCCACCGCAGATTCTGCGCATGAAGCGATCACGCGAATCGTCGCAGTAATTATCCAGGGTGGTTTGATAAATATGAGGAGAAATCCCCTTGAAGGTATTGATCGGTGACAAGGTTCCGTTGATGGCAACAGCTTGAGAAATATTTCTCAGCCCCGACCGACTGGCGGCCCAGACACCGAGAGACCAGGCGATGATGACACGCTCGTCGTAGCTTTTAAGTTGCTGGTGAATTTCGTCGGGCAGGTTTGTATCGCGATAGTCGTTGCAATGGAGAATATCGTAAGGAAAATCTGGTCCGCTGTTGTCGTTGAGGAAGAAAACAATGTTCTCATCCATACCCCAACCGTTAAAGAACAGCAGGGCCGATTTACGGCCCTCTTTTTTGATCCATTTGGCTTTCATGGTGACTCCATTCTAGCCGCGCAAGAGTTCCGGAACCCGACCCAGCTCATCCCAGGTCAGGTCGGCACGCAGGGAAAAGCGTAAACGAGATGTATTTTCAGGTACTGTCGGAGGGCGAACCGGCAGGGCGAGAATCCCATGGGTACGCAGAAGGGCTGCTTTTTCCAGGGCCAGCGCGTCCGGCCCGAGAATGGCCGGCACGATATGGCTGTCACCATCGGTTTCGATCCCCAGTTCTCTGAACCGTTCACGTAACCTTGAACCCAGTTGTTGCAGGTTGTCACGCTCGGCAGCCATCGTCTGCTGCAGCTCAAGAGCCTGTAGACTCCAGCCCAGGTTGATCGGGGCCAGAGCGGTTGTGAAGATGAGGGTGCGCATGCTGTTGATCAGGTAATCGCGCGTCAGCTGATCCATGACTGCATAGGCTCCGGATGAAGCCAGGGCCTTGCCAAAGGTGCCGATGATGATGTCGATCCGGTCCATCACCTGCTGGGTTTCGCACAGCCCCTGGCCTTCAGCACCAAATGTTCCGGCTCCGTGGGCTTCATCGACAATCAGAAATGCATCGTACTCTTCTTTCAGGTCACAGAGCTGTTTCAGGTCGGCCAGATCTCCGTCCATGCTGAAAATCGATTCGCTGACGATGAAGATCTGCTGATATTTTCCCTGGTCTGTTTCAGTAGCGTTTCCAGGTGCTGGTAATCAAGGTGACGATAGCGTTTGAAGGTGGCATCGGCAATACGGCTGCCGTCGATGATACTGGCGTGATTGAGCTTGTCCGACAGGACCAGATCGTGTCGGTTTGTCAGTGCCGGCAGGATACCGGTGTTGGCGTGATAACCACTGTTAAAGACCAGAGCGGCCTGGCGCTTGTAGAGGTGGGCCAATTTGCTTTCCAGCAATGCATAGAGCTGTGAGTTGCCGGTCAACAGTCGCGAGGAAGAACTGGTCAGATTATAGTGATCGGGATAGTTGGAGTATCGCTCGAGAAAATTCTGAAAAAGGTCATGGCGACTGCCGATACCCAGGTAGTCGTTGGAAGACAGGTTGAGCAGCAGCTCGTTGCCATATTCGATCTGAGTTCCGCAACGCTCATTGGTGCCGATCAGGGAGCGAAAGCGCCCCCGGCTGTGTAACGCATTAAGTTCATTTTGCATTCTGTCGAGCAGGGCTGGCATGAGGTATCCTTCTCCGGGCGCTGGTCTGCGGACGATTTAAAAGATACGCCGGATTATAAAAGTGGCTCTGATGGTTGTCAACCTGATTTGATTGACAGGTTGACTAAAGGGCGTGAACGGTTTTTTTGTGGTTCTGCGCCTTGTGTTGCAAGTTGAAAAGGTGCGAAAATCGTTCTATGAAAAATAAACCGAACGGACTCTTTTTGTTTTTTCTCCTGGTTGCAGGGCTTATTGGCACTGGCATGGGACTGTGGAATGCCTATGGTAAGCCGTTGCAGGCGTATGATATGGATCAAAATATGTCGATAGCGAAGACTGTTGAACTGAGTAACCTGCCGCCGTTGGATTTAAATCGACCTGAACGGACAGAGTTTGCTCTGTTCGCTCTGGGCTGATTCTGGGGGATCGACTCCCGGTTCGGGAGTCTTCAGGGTGTTTATCAAACCCTCTCCGGTTATGCCGGCGGAACCGAGCCCAATCCCAGTTATCTCCAGATGAAGGATTACACCGAGACTGTGCTGGTCGAGTTCGATCCCAAAGTGATCAGCTACAGCCAATTGCTTGAGGTTTTCTGGGACAGCCATGATCCAACTCAGGAATCTTATGGTCGTCAGTATCGCAATGCCGTCTTCTATCGCAGTGAAGAACAGCGTCAGGCGGCTGAACGCACCAGTAAAACGATTGCAGAGGCAAAGAAGAGACCGGTCTTTACGGCGATTGAAGAGGCGGGTGATTTCTATCCGGCAGAGGATTATCATCAGAAGTATTACCTGCGCCGAACCGAGCCTCTGTTTAAAGACTTTCGATCGATCTTTCCGGACGATGATCGGTTTGCTGCGTCAACCGCTGCAGCCCGAATCAACGGTTATCTTGGCTGCAACGGCCGCAAAGAGGATTTGCAGAGAGAACTGGGACAATTGGGATTGTCGCTTAAGGCTCAGAATTATCTGGTTGAATACCTGACGCTAACCTGCAACCGCTTTGATGGCATGACCTGTCCGGCACCACCATCTCGCTGAGAAAAAAGGATTGTCCTTAGGTTTCCCTGCTCATGGACATGCCGGCTGGCGAACACGTGGGCCGATCCGTCGATACCGGTCAAACGTGATTCAGCATCAGGTCATGAAAAAACATAAAAAAAGTCCTCCTGAACCAATATCAGGAGGACTTTGATGGTTTGTTGATCTGTCTGAATCTTTTTTTAAAGCTCCTTGGGACGACAGACATTTTTGGCGTCGTGAACCTTTGCGCCACAGTTGGTACAGGCATAGCGTGGGTTCTCGAACATTTTTTCAATGTCAGGATGGCGCTCGTTTGCGGTTAACTGGCAAACGTGCAAATCACAATGTTCTTCAGGGTTTTCACAACTGTGTTCTGTCATGGTTTTCTCCTTTTCCAGAAATGTGTCAATTCAGTATGCATTATCTGATTATAGCCGCTTCTCCGTGATTAATAAACTCCCGATCAATCTTGCCGTCAAATATCGTCTTTCTATTTGCTTTCAGTCGGCAGCCCTGCTTTTTTCCAGGCTTGATAACCACCAAGAAGTGGCCAGACCCGAGTGTAACCATTTTCCATCAATGTCAGTGCCAGACTGGCACTGGTACCTTCTTTCGGTCAGGTACAGTAGGTAACAATCGCTCGATCCGGCGGGACGATTTCTTTAAAGCGGGTCAGATCTTCGTACGATTGCACCCTCATTGCTCCCGGCGCTTTATCTTTGGCACGTAACCACTGCCCCGGAGCTCTGGTGTCAACGACAACGATTTCTTCCTGGGCTTTGAGCTGCTTCACTTCTTCTGCAGTGATCCGCTTAACGTCACTGATCCGTTTGGGGGTTTCTGCCGCGGTTGTAGTGCCGACGAAGCTGAACAGCATGAGCACCGTCAATGCAATGCTGAGCTGAAATCCTTTTTTCATAAGGTCTCCTCTATTGAAGTTGACACATTATAGCATGAGGTCAGGGATTACTGAAAAGAGGTGGATTGAAAATTAATCCTGACAGTGTACTTTGTCCTATTGAATCAAACCTTGCTCCTGCCAGAATTTCAACGCTTCGGGGTGAAGAGGAATTATAATCCCTTGAAGGCTTTTTTTAAGTTCAAAATCGTGGGCGATTGGATATTTGTCACGTAATGTTTTTATCGTCTGTTCATTGAAAAGAACGTTCATGGTTGCATATACGATCTTCGAGTCAACCCCCTTGTGACTGACGAGAATCGTGTTGTCCTGGTAGGTCTCAACGATCTGTTCAACGCCGGTGTAGGTACCGGCGGGAATTTGTGTTGCTGTATAAAAGGGAAAATCGACAAAAAAGTCACTTGCGCGGGCTGCGTCGAGTAAATTGAGCATACGAATGGGATGGAACTCACTCAATTCTCTGATGGAGGGCTGGGAACGCTGGCCAGCTGCCAGACCGCCTCTGCCCGTCCTCTGTTCATTTCCTGGATACCGAGGTCGTATCCCATATAGAGTGGAATAATCTTGTCCCACAAGCCAAGGGCGCCAAAAAATCGCTGGGCACTGTGAGCTGAGCCGGAACCGGAACAGCCGACGGCGACGCGTCGATTGGCCAGGTCGTAAGGGGATTGAATGACACTGTCCTGTTTAACGACCAGCTGAGCTGCAGAACCAAAAACCCGGCCCAGGGCCAGGGTGTTTTAAACTGAGGCTGCCTGAAACGAGATTGCCCTTGTAGCCCAGATACGCATCGGTCGCATAGCCCCAGGCCAGGTCAAGTTTGCCTGCTTCAATGCTGCGCAGATTGGCCACAGATCCACCTGACCCGATAACGTTTGCATTAATCTCTTCACTCTCTTTTTCGAGAAGGGTCTTTAACTCCTCGGCAAAGACGATCAAGGCGCCTCCCTGGGGGCCTCCGCCAATCCAGATTTTACCTTGTGGACGAGGTTTATTGGAAATGGCGACAGCAGCGATGATGACCAGCGTAATCGCCAGCCCTATGAGAACACTTTTCATTCTATACTCACCTGTATACGTTAATAATTAAAAGCTATCACAGGATCAACAGAAGAACAGCTCCGGGGCGATTTTATAAGTTGAAATTTCTCATTAATGGTTGAGGGGTGGCAATTGGGTATCCTTGTCTTCTGATCCGTTCATTCAGCCCTTCAATCCGATCCTCCGGGTGGGGTGTGAGGCCAGCACATAGGGAAATTTACTGCCGGCGTCCTCCGCAAGACGGGCGAAAAGCTGTTGCGCCACCGGCGTGACCGTAGCGAGCTGTGAGCAAGTCAACACCGAATTGATCTGCCGCCGATTCCTGTGACTGCGAGTATTTAACCTGAAAGGTCAACACCGCCTTTGAGATCAGACCGCTGGCTGAATTATTTTCTCCAAGGAGTAGCGCTGTTGCGACGGCCAGTCCCAGTCCTCTCCCCAGTCCGCGCATATGGTCGCGGTGGGCAAAGTGGCCAAGCTCATGGGCCAGGACCATGGCCAGTTCATTTCCGATTCAACCTGATCAAGCAACCCCTTAAAGACGACAATGCGGCCGCCCGGCAGGGCGATGGCGTTCACATCGTCACTATCTGACAGGTAGATAGTGAAGTTGTATCGGTGCAAAGGGGAATCGTCCGGGACCTGCTTCAGCAGGGCCTCAAGTCGGGCTTTCAGTGCCGGACTCTCTTCCGCCGGGAATTCAGCGAGAGCCAGATTGCCGAGCCAGTTTTCAACTTTAACCGGTGTTTTCGACGCCGCCCAGTCAGCGCTGATGCCAAGCAGAACAAAGGTCACCCCGACCAGAAAAATAAGTCCGCCAACCATCCACAGCAGTTCAATCAGCGGATGGGTCTTTGATACGTTGACGTTACCGTCCAACTGTTTCGGGGTGAACTTCATTACCGATTCTTGACGATGGCGGTGCCGTAGGCGATCGCCTCAATGCTGCCGACCCGCTTTTTCTGGTTGGCACTGCGGCCGATGGTTGAGGTCTCCAGACGCATGTTGATGACCATTCCCGCACCCAGATCACGCGCTTGTTCCTTCATGCGCAGAATCGCTTCGCGGCGCGCGCGATCGACCAGTGATTCGTACGATTTGACCCGACCGCCGAAGATATTGCGCAGGATTGCCAGAAGACGTTTGAAGTAATCGATCGACACGACCACGCTGCCAGAAACCAGATGGGCTTCAGCGACACGATCGGCTGGAAAACTGCCTTCGGCGGTGACTACCGCCATTTTCAGCAATTCGTTTTCGCGTTGGATGATGGAGCGATAGTGTCTTTTTTCCGACCAGGTTCCGGCACCGTAACCGAGTCCGGCCAGCAGAAGAAAGATGATGATATCCAGATTAGCCAACAGGAGTTCCATAATGATAAGTCCTATTCAACCCGAACGGCGGTTCCGTAGGCAAACAGTTCAGCCGCACCCTGAGCGACGGATGATGTGGCAAAGCGTATGTTGACCACAGCGTTGGCACCCATCTGCCTGGCTTGCTCTTCCATGCGATTCATTGCTTCCTGACGCGAATCCTGAAGCAGTTCAGTATATCCTTTAAGCTCTCCGCCAACCAGATTTTTAAGGCTGGCCATCAGGTCGCGGCCGACATGCTTCGCTCGGACAGTACTGCCCTGCACGATGCCGAAGTGTTCGATGATCTTCTTGCCGGGGACGGTATTGACATTGGTCATGATCATTGGTGCGCTCCTTGAGCAAATAGGTGGGAACTGCTTGCGGAGAATAGTAGCTTGAAATTAGCTGATGTCAATTATTAAATCTGTCTCTTCATGCCTGCATCGTCGTTATAAATGGTCTGATGAAGAAGAGGGTCTGCCTGTATGATTTTGTGACTTGAGCCAAACCTGCTGCTCCCTTATCGATCGATGGCGGCATGCAGAGCGGAGAGCGAATCAATGCCGCGCAGGGTTGACTTGACAGCGGAAGAGGTGGCCCATGGTGAGGCTGATTGAGTAAACCGCTGTAAGCTGACTGCCTCTGAATCTGGCGGCAAGAGAAGCATATTCTGGATCACGATGTGTAGGCTTTTGATGAGGGCGTTTTTTGCCCCTCCCGTACTCCATTCATAGTGACCATAACCCACTTTCAGTGAACCGGAGTCTTTTTCGTTCATTGTCACCAGCCATCGACACTTCAGCCTGTTCTGCTGTTGTTCAATGCTGTCGCTCAGACAGACGGTGCAAATATTTTTGTAGCTCTGGTTGAATGAGCGCACCAGGGTCTCGGTAATCTGGTCACGGCCCTTAACTTCCGATGGGAATGAAATCTCGTCTGTTTTTACCTCCATGTACAAGATGGAGTCTTCCTGGAAAACCTGCTTCAACAGGTGAGGCAGGTTCTCGTCCTTAGCTCGGATATAACAGTCGATCAAGTTTTTAAAGTGGCTGTCCATAGAGCGCTCCAGATAGGTAGAGTCACAATCGAATGTCCTTTTCCCATTTGTGCATGAGCAGACGCTGGTCTGTCCGTGTCGTTTTTTTTTAAAATTGATCGACAACTTCAATCTTCCGATTGGTCCAACAGACAGAGCAGTGCTCCTGCAGCAACTGAACCATTTTCAAGAGCGTTCATGCTGGTGACTATCCCATCGATCGGTGAACAGATTTCATTCTCCATTTTCATGGCTTCAAGGATGAGCAGGACTTCACCTTTCTTAACGCGGTCCCCCTGTTTTTTTGGACCTTCCAGATATTGCCGGCCATTGGACTCTTGATCTCCTGGCGACCGCTGCTTACGGACGCCATTTTTCAGCTAGTTTTCTTTTCTCTCATCAACGATAGCAACATTATAATGCTCACTTTTGAGTTGGATGGAGTAGCTGTTAGCTTCTTTGACACTGATATCGACTTCGTAAGATTGTTGATCGATGATTAGTGAATATGTTCTTTCCTGAGGGTTGGAAAAATCAACCTCATAGCTTTCTCCGTCAAGATTGACGCGGTAACGTCCAGAGCCGGAGTCTTCGACCTTGACCTGTGATTTCTTCCCTTGGCATGTCGCAGTGTAATTCATTGGTCCCTCTCTTTTAGCGATTGTTCAAAGACTGTATACGGCCGGATAGCTTCCACGGATTCAGGTCACTCTTCTCTCTGTCGGTGGAGAAGGTCATATCCAATCTCTCGCGGTCGAGACGGAAAGACTTGATTGCTGCGGCAATGGTCGCGATTTTGGCATCAGAATGACTGTTATCGTTTTTGTTGGCATTAAAGTTGTGATTGTCGATGAAGGTTGTATTGTAGTCACCATTGATGAACGTTTCATTTTTCATCACTTGGAGATTGAAGGGGATGGTTGTTTTGATCCCTTTGACGATATATTCCGACAACGCGCGGCGACATCGGGCGATGGCACTCTTCCGGTCACGATCAAGGACCGCGAGCTTGGACATCAAAGGGGAATACTCGGCAGGAACCTCGAACCCTTCACAGGTGCCTGAATCATCCCGGACGCCAGGTCCCCCAGGGATGCGGAGTCCAGCTATCCTGCCAGGTGTCGGCAGGAAGTCGTTATCCGGATCCCCTGCAAAGATCCGGCATCCAATTGCATGGCCCCGGATCTGCACGTCTTCCTGCCTGAGAGTTAATTCCTGATGAGCGGCAACGGCGATCATCTCTTTACAAAGATCGATCCCCGTGATCATTTCGGTCACCGCATGTCCGACCGTCAGGTGAGGATTCATTTTCAGGAAGAAAACTCACCGGTTTTGGTGTCCAGAATAAACTCTACTGTGCCTGCACTGTCATAGTTGATGCTGTGAGCAATCGCAATTGCCATCTGGCCTAAACGTTCACGCTTCTTATCGTCAAACAGCGGGCTGGGAGCCTCTTCAATCAGCTTCTGGTGGTTACGCTGAATTGAACAATCCCGTTCCCCCAGATGGATCAGGTTCCCGTAGCGGTCACCAAGAATCTGGACTTCAATGTGGCGGGAATTTTCAATGTAGCGCTCCATATAGACCGTGTCATCAGCGAAGATCGTGTCGGCTTCGTTTTTGACTGCGCGATAGGTCGGAAGGAGTTCGTCAGGACTGTCGACCTTGCGCATCGCCTGGCCACCGCTTCCACCATCGGCTTTGATTATCAGCGGGTAGCCGAGCCTGGTTGCCCATTCCTGACAATCATCTTCGCCCTGCAGGGCTTCCATCATTCCTGAGATCGGTGCAACCCCGGCATCGGAAACCGCAGCTCTGGAGGTCAGTTTTTTACTCATAATGCGGATGGCTTGAGGGTTTGGGGCGATGAACTTTATGTCATGGTTGGCACAGAGCTCAGCGAATCCGGCCTCTTCTGAAAGAAAACCGTAACCGGGAAGGATGGCATCAGCCCGGGCGGCTCTGGCAACTTCGATAATCCGTTCGGCATTCAGGTAGGATTGCTCGGCCGGAGCTGCTCCTATATGATAGGCTTCATCTGCCGCGAGGACATGAAGACTGGAGCGGTCGGCATCTGAGTAGACCGCTACAGTAGTAATACCAAGCTCTCTGCAAGCGCGGATGAGCCGCACTGCAATCTCGCCTCGATTGGCAATCAGGATTTTTTTAAACATATTTTGCTGTCTCCAGAATGGTTGACTCGTCGCGGTTAAAGCGGAATGTTGCCATGTTTTCGCGGCAGATTGTGATCCCTCTTATTTTTGCTCATCTCCAATGCACTGATGAGCAGGGGACGGGTTTCGAGCGGATCGATCACCTCGTCGACATAGCCGAGTTCGGCAGCGCTGTAAGGGCTCGCGAACTTGGTGCGGTAGTCGGCAACCAGTTCCTTGCGGGTCGCCTCGACATCTTGGGCTGTCTTCATCTCGTTGCGGTGAATGATATTGACGGCCCCTCAGGTCCCATGACGGCTATTTCCGCTGTTGGATAGGCATAGATGTAGTCAGCGCGAATATGCTTTGAATTCATGACACAATAGGCACCGCCATAAGCCTTACGGGTGATGACCGTCAGCTTTGGAACGGTTGCCTCAGCCATGGCGTAGAGAAGCTTGGCTCCATGCTTGATGATCCCGCCCAACTCCTGTTCGACACCGGGCAAGAAGCCAGGAACGTCCTCAAAAATGACAAGTGGAATATTGAAAGAGTCGCAGAACCGGACAAAACGGGCTCCTTTGGTCGATGAGTCGGAGTCAAGGGCCCCGGCCAGATAGTTTGGCTGGTTGGCGACTATTCCGACCGGTCGGCCGTTCAGGCGAGCAAAACCGATCAGGAGGTTTTTGGCGTAATGTTCCTGAACCTCAAAGAAATACAGATCGTCAACAACGGCCTCGATGATTTTTTTCATATCATAGGGGATGTTCGGATTGGCCGGTACAATATTCCTGAGCACTTCCTCACATCGGTTAGGATCGTCTGTGCAGGGTTTGCGTGGAGGGTCTTCCTGATTGTTCAACGGGATGAAGGAGTAGAGCTCGCGCATCATCAGCAGACAGCACTCATCGTCTTCTGCAGCGAAATGAGCAACCCTGAGATTTCGTTATGAGTCATGGCGCCACCGAGCTGCTCCTTGGTCACTTCCTCTTGGGTGACGGTCTTGATGACTTCAGGACCAGTCAGAAACATGTAAGAGCTGTCACGTACCATGAAGATGAAATCGGTGATCGCCGGAGAGTAGGCCGCCCCCCCGGCACATGGGCCCATGATTGCGGACAACTGAGGAATTACGCCGGAAGCCATGACATTCCGGTTGAAAATATCGGCATAGCGGCCAGAGCCTGGACCCCCTCTTGGATCCGCGCACCCCCTGAATCATTAAGGCCGATGAGGGGAGCTCCCATTTTTGTTGCCATGTCCATGATTTTGCATATTTTCTCCGCAAAAGCTTTGGATAAAGAGCCGCCGAAGACGCCAAAATCCTGAGCGAAAACGTAGACCAGACGCCCATCGATCTTGCCATAGCCGGTGACGACTCCGTCACGGCTATGTGTTGCTATCCATACCGAAATTGGTACACCGATGGACGACGAATTTGTCCGTTTCGTGGAACGTTCCTTCATCAAGAAGGATGGCTATACGCTCACGTGCGGTCAGCTTGCCCGCTGATGCTGTTTTGTGATGCGAACTTCGCCTCCTCCTCGTTGGGCTTCGATGTTGCGCCTGTTGAGTTCGCTCAGTTTATCTTCAATCGTCATGACCTGCTCCTTTTGTTCTGGTGATTTCCAGATCATCTTAATTAATTTTAGGGTTTAATATGTCCATAGGTTCGCGGTAGAGTAGAGGTTCAAATTCGAGTCCGAGAGGTGGATTATGGCTAAAGACACATCCAACAAAACAAACAAGACACACGAACTTCAACAAACTCAACTGGCTGAGAAGCCGCGCTTGGTTACCTCTGCTCACCTCGCGACATCTTATCCCGAACTGTCGGAATTTGAATTCGGACTCATCATCGCGTCCAACGCTTTCCAGCGCTGGCTGATCCGTTGCATGAATGCAGCCGGAGCCAAAGATATGGCGATGATGGAAGTCCTTGTCCTGCATCACGTTGCTCATCGCGGCAGTGAAAAACGTTTAGCCGATATCTGTTTTGTCCTCAATATCGAGGACACCCATGTTGTCTCCTATGCCCTGAAAAAACTCGTGGCAGCGGGACTGGTGCAAAACGAGAAAAACGGTAAGGAAACACTCTATTCAATCACGGCAACAGGAACTGAGCTGTGTGAGCGCTATAAAGAAGTGCGTGACAGCTGCCTGGTTTCCAGTTATTCACATGCCGAAGAGGAACAAGCTCAACTGGCCGATGTTGCTAAATTTTTAAGAAATCTTTCAGGTGTCTACGATCAGGCTTCTCGCGGCGCGTCTTCTTACTGATTGACAACTAGAGCTGGATGTCTGGTAGTCCGACGACGCTGCAGCCCGCCTTTTCCAACCCGATTTTGACTCTTCTGGCCGTTTCGGCCGATTCGACGTTGTCACCGTGGACACAGATGCTGTGGAACGGGGTCGGTATGAACTTGCCATTCCGGCTGACAATGCCGCCTCGTTCAACCATGCGCAGCACATGCGCTACGCATTCTTCACTGTCATGAAGAACCGCTCCCGGCTGACTGCGTGGTACCAGATGGCCGGTGTCGGTGTAAGCGCGATCAGAGAATATCTCCAGCGCTACCTGAAGCCCGGCGTTCACACCCGCATTGGCAAGCTCCGATAAAACTGGAGCCAGAAGGATGATGTCACGATTATACTCTTTAACAGCCGTGGCGATGACCTCTGCCAGGAGAGCATCTTCGCAGGCCATGTTGTTGAGTGCACCATGCGGTTTAACATGAGTGACGCGTGATCCGATAGCTGTGGATATACCGTCCAATGCACCGATCTGATAGATGAGTGCTGCTTTAATATCCTGAGGGGTCATCTTCATGACTCTGCGCCCGAAGCCCTGGAGATCGGGAAAACCCGGGTGAGCGCCGAGGCTGACTCCTTTGCTTACAGCCTGGGCCACTGTCTGGGTCATTACCAGGGGGTCTCCGGCGTGAAAACCACAGGCGATATTGGCAGATTTTACGATCTCAAGAAGCAGGTCATCGCTACCTATCTTGTAGGCACCGAAACTTTCCCCAAATCGGCATTCAGGTTGATTTGCATTGTCTATTTAGTTCCTTTACTGAAAAGAGCGGATTCTGTTTCGTCCAAAGCATCGATGACACCACTGACGAGACCGGATTGGTACATCTTCTGGAGATTAACGCCATGCTTTGCCTCCCATGACTCGATACTTTCAAGCAATGTTTCAAGCTTCGCTCGCTTGGTGTGCAGGAGTTCTTCGGCTTCTTCGGGCGTGACCGCCTGGAAGCGGACGAGTCCCCTGGCGGCATGCCCGCAAATTTAGGCAGGTCTGCGGTGATGATTGTGGCAATTTTGGGATAACCACCGGCTGTTGGGCCATCCATGAGCAGGACAATGGGGGCACCATTCCCCGGCACCTGAATTGCGCCCGGAACGATGCCGTCGGAAATGATTTCAGGTTTTTTTCGGGATTATGGATCAGTTTAGGTCCCACAAGACGGCTTCCCATTCGATCAGATTCCCTGCTGACGCTATAGATACCATTGAGAAAGTCCTCACGCGCTGCGTCAGTGAAATAGTCTTCCTGGGGACCAAGGATCACCCGGACAGTCGCTGCCGGACTCTCTTCATCAACAGCAATCAGTCCAAGAGATTCAAGCTCTGGAACACCCGGTAGTTGACGTTCTTCTTTTCCTTCGAAGTGAGTCTGGGAGACGGGGAGACCCGTATTCGGCTGTAAGCGGTCTCCATTGACGCCGCCAAACCCTCCGCGCATGTAGGTCGCGCGGCTTCCCATGATCCGGGGAAGGTCAAACCCGCCTGAGATTGCCACGTAACCGACCTTGCCGTGCCTTGTGTTCCCCAGCTGCAGTGTGTCACCAGCGTTGAGGGTGAGCGTCCGCCAGGATTGCAGGGTTCGTTTAGCTCTTCCCCGAGTTAATTCAATGTCGAAATCACCAGCAAAGGCCAGGCGCACCGTCCCCTTTTCCAGACGGAATGAGGGTCCCGAAAGAAAAAATTCGATCACCGCTTCATTCTCGCAATTACCAGCCAGACTGTTGGCGATGCAGGCCAGATCAGGGTTCATAACTCCCGATTGGGGGACTCCGAAGCGTCTGAAGCCGAAACGGCCAAGATCCTGTATGGTCGCCAGAGCTCCAGGGGAGAGAAGCATAAATTGGGCTGTCATGCATCGACCTCCTCAATGAGAAACATGGACAGGTCAAGAGCATTCTGTTTATCTCCGGTCAGTAATTGCCGGTAGTCCTGCGATGAAATAACCTCAAATTCAACCCGGTCACCAGGAGCGAGTAGAGCCGGGTTTTGTCGCCGGGGGTCGAACAAGGTGAGCGGGCAACGGCCTATCAGCTGCCATCCGCCGGGGCTCTCCCACGGATAGATTGCTGTCTGCTGTCCGGTAATGGCGACTGATCCAGCTGGAACCCTGACCCTGGGTTCAGTACGTCTCGGCATATCCAGAGCAGGTGTCACATCACCCATGAAGGGAAAGCCGGGAAGAAAGCCGATCATATAAACCTGGTATGTTTGTTTCACATGCAGATCAATGACCTGCTCAATATCCAGTTCTTTGGCTTCAGCGATGGCGGCGAGATCCGGTCCATATTCTGCCTCATAGCAGACAGGAAGCCGCCAGTGTCGGTTTGATTGACCGGCAGCTGATCCCGTTTCACCCAGCACGCCCTCCAGGTAGTCGATCAGCGTTTTTCTGGGAAGCGCTAGCGGATTGAAAATAACGGTCAGAGAGCGGAACGTCGGTATCGTTTCAACCACTCCGACAAGATGTCCGGTTTCGATATCCCTGTTCACTCGGGTATCAAGTGCGACAACCGCTGCAACAAGCCGCTGATCGATGGCATCGCCAAATTCCAGGGTCAGGGCACTGTCGCCCAAATTCAGAAATTTCGGTTGTATCATGTAACCTTCCTGCATCGCTTCAACTGTTGTTATTACTGGCCGACCATGACGTTAGGCAGATAGAGGACCAAATCCGGGAAAATAGACAGAATGACGACCATCAGGATCATAATCAGGAAAAAAGGGATTGTCGCCTTGATAATTTCACTGACCGGTTCAGAAGCAATCCCCTGAATAACGAAAAGGCTGAACCCGACCGGTGGAGTTATCTGTGACAGTTCGACCATGATAACCAGAAAAATACCGAACCACAGAGGATCGAATCCGGCTGTTATGATGATTGGAAGAACGATTGGCAGCGTCATAACGACGATCGATATCCCATCCAGAATCATCCCGAGAATCAGATACATGATGCCGAGAACAAACAGGAGCATATAGGGGGACGCGTTGAGTCCGGCGATGTATGTACTGATACCCCGGGCTATCCCCGTGAAGCCAACGACCTGGGACAGGAACGCGGCACCGGAGATGATCAGGCAGATCATACAGGTGGTTTTTACCGCACTGAGCAGCGCTTCGCGGAAATTTTCCCAGTTCAGACAACGATACGCGGCTGCCAGGATCAAAGCGCCAACAACGCCAATGGCGGCGGCTTCAGTCGGTGTTGTAAACCCAAGATAGATGCCACCGAGCACAACAAAAACCAGGAGCAAGACCGGAAATAACTCTTTAAGGGCAGTCATCTTCTGGGCAAAGGTGTAGATTTCATCACTGTTTGGGACGATGCTTGGCGTGATCTTGGCCTGAATGACGATGTAGATTGTGTAGAGAGTCGCAAGCAGGAGTCCGGGAATAACACCGGCAATAAAAAGTTTGCCGATGGATGAATCGGACAGGACTCCGTAGATAATCATAATGAGACTCGGTGGAATCAAGAAGCCGAGAGTTCCTGCTCCAGCCAGCGAGCCAATAGCCAGTGAGCGGTCATAACCACGCTTGGACAGTTCGTCCAGGGTGATCTTGCCGACAGTCGCTGTTGTTGCCGCACTGGAACCTGAGACGGCAGCAAAAAGAGAGCAGGCAAAGACGTTAATATGCAGCAGTCGTCCAGGAATGTGCGACAGCCAGGGAACAAGACCATTCAGCAAGCGGGTGGAAATAGCGGTGCGAAAAAGAATTTCCCCCATTAGAATGAAAAGGGGCAGAGCGGTGAGCGCCCATGAATTCATGCTGTTCCACACGGAGTTTGCCATAAGCCCACCGATTTTATCCCAGATCGACATTGAAGCGGGTAGATTACTGGGATAAAGAAGCAGGCCGGCGATGCCGACACCGAACAGGGTAAAGCCGATCCAGAGTCCGCTGATTAACAGCAGCAGTAAGACCGCGAACAGGCAGATTGTCAGGACTAATGGTTCTGAGAACAAAACGGAAGCCTCCTCACGAATAGAGCAATAAGCTGCAAAGCCAGGCTTAACAATCCGAGTGGGACAAAACCTGCGGAAGGTAGAGCGGAGTTTCCGAGATCGAGTCCGCGCGCATATCGTAGCTAAAGGTGTCTGCCACCATCAGGACGGCATGGTAGAGCGCAAATAGAGTCATCGCTGTCGCAAACAGCGTAGCTATTAATTCAAAGTTGCGCTTCTGCTCTGGTCCGAGCTTGGCTAAGAGGATTGTTATCTTGATATGTGAATCGGTTTGCAGCGTAAAGCCCAAGCCCGACATTACGGCGGCAACCATCAGGTAGCCACTGTACTCATCAGCGATAAAGGTCGATACGTTGAAAAATGAACGACAGATAATTTCTACAACGATCAAACCAACGATTGACAGCATACAAAAGGCAGATAGATACGCGCCCAGCTTCGAGCACGCATCTACACCCTTTAACAGTTTCTCTATCATTTTGAATATTTATCGAGGACTTTAACGACGTTCTTTTTCGACTTGGCTTTAAACTCACCGACAATCTCCTTGGCGGCGGCGTCCAATTCTTCAGTGAGCTCAGGGCTTCCTCTGAGACGATCATGCCATGCTCCTGAATCACTTTCAGACCTTCTTCATGCCGGGCCTGTGAGTTCTGCCACTGCATTTTTTCAGTTTCAGCTGCAGCTTTAAGCACTGCTTCCTGTTGTTCCTTGGATAGAGCTTTCCAGTAGTCTAAGTTGATTGTCACCATGTTAAGAGGATATGCATAGTTAATCATCTTGAAGCCTTTGAGAACTTCCCAGAACTTGCCGTTTTTAGATGATTCTGACGAGGTGAGAACTGAATCGATCATGCCTGTGGTCAAAGAGGAGTAAACTTCTCCCCAAGGGAGGGAGACGGGAGAACCGCCGAGAGAGCGTAAAAACTCGGCACCATTTTTATCGTAGGTCCTTGTCTTGAGGTTTTTTAGATCCGCTTTTGTGTTGATGATTTCTTTAGTGGCCAGGCCGCTTGGGGGCCATGGAGCTGCATAGAGAAACATCTGCTTCCACTTTTTTGCTGCTTTTTCGTAAAGCGGTTTGCTGTCGGCGTACAGTTGTTTGGCTTCGTCGAAATTACTGACCAGGCGCGGCAACGAACTGATGCCAAAGGCATGTTCGCTCCCTGCGACCACACCCATAAGAATATCGGACATGGGGATCTGGCCATCTTTGACGACCTTGAGCAACTCTGGACCTTTGAAACCGAGCTGCCGCCTGGGTGAACTGTAATTTTTACGCTGCCGTTAGAGTACTTGTCTGCCAGTTTGGCAAACTCGATAGCTCCGATCGTATGGAAGCTTGTTGCACCATAGACTGCATTCAGGTCAAGCTTGATAACGTCTTGCGCCCAAGCTTGTGGGACCATAAATAGTCCGATCATGACGATTGCCAGAATACTTTTCTTCAGCATCTTTTTCTCCCTTTTGTTTGACAGTTGATTGTACGAATTTGCTGCGGTTGTCCGCTGCTTATGGCGTAATCTTAGGTCTTTCAGGGTGAATCTTTATCTTAACTAAATGCGTGGTTGTATGCATGAGTTTGATAACTGAAAAAAAGTGTTTCCCGTGGTGAGCTGAAAACGCTGTTCTGATTTTTAGAGTAGGCGTGATTTAAAGCAAAGTCAATATAAAATACAGATAAAATGTAGATAAAATGTGTTGATTGGGTTTGTATCGATCCTTTGCCGCTTGGTTAAGTTGTTGACATGTTGAATTTCCAGGTATTTTGTGTGCCCGGTTAGTGGATCCAGAGATGATTATTTTGATTTTTATTATTTCATCCGACGGTGTGTTTTGATCTGATTGTTCATAGTTCTATAGAAACATTATAAAATAATTGTGGAGGAGAAATATGCCCAAAGGGGGTGGGGGGCAATGACGACGCTATAAGGTTGCAGCGGCATCAGGAACAGATTGCCCCCAATTTTCGCATGCCATTTTCCATCTTGTCATTCCACACACCATTGCAACTTAAGCGAATGAAGTTGTTATATTTTCCTGCGTTGAAAAATAGGTCCCGGTGCGATTCCAATGCCTGCCTGACGTGCTCGATAGAAGTAATCTATGGCATCAACCTGAGCGGGTAGTTCAACCCAGATCGATGCTCCTCCCTCAGGAAAAACTGCTTTTGTCCCTTCGGGAAAATGGCGGCGTAAACTTGGCAGCAGGGTTTCCATCTGATTGTGAATGGCACTACGCAGGCGGCGCAGATGGCGCTCGTAGTAACCTTCGGCCAGAAAAGCTGCAATGGCCATCTGGTTGGGAGCTGCGGTGCAGATGTTGGTGGTGGTTTTTATTTCCAGCGCTTTCCCGTAATAGCGGCCCGGGATCATCCAGCCGACCCGATAACCGGGGGCAACTGTCTTTGAAAAAGAAGAGCAGAGAATAACATTGCCCTCCCGGTCGTAGCTTTTACAGGTGGCCGGTCGTTCCTGTGAAAGGGAAAGGTCTCCGTAGACATCATCTTCGATCAATGGAATTTGCCGCTGCGCGAGGATCTCAACAATTTTTTGTTTGGCTTCGTCGCTGGTCAAACTGCCGTCCGGATTGTTAAAGTTGGGGACCAGAATGGTCGCCTTGATATCGAAGCGTTCAACAGCTTTACGGACATCTTCCGGATCGATGCCTGTCGAGGAGGAGGGGATTTCGATGGCGCGCAAACCACAGTTTTCAAGGAGCTGGAGAAAACAGAAATAGCTTGGTGACTGAATCAGGACATTGTCACCGGGACGGGTTAAGGCGCGCAGTGCAATGGAAATAGCTTCCATGGCACCTGTGGTCGTGAGTATTTCATCGGGATGGATCGTCATGCCGGCGTTAACTGCGCGCATGGCGATCTGGCGGCGCAGTTCAGCATTGCCGTTAACGGGTGAGTAGTTGAGAGCCTGAGCCGGATCAGAACGCAGTACGGAAGAGAGGATACGGCTCAAAGTTTTGGCCGGCATGACCTCGTCGGCAGGACAAACAACGCCAAAAGGGAGCAGGTTGGGGTTTCCCAAGGCTTCAAGGACCGTCTGTATCAGTTGGCTGCGGCTGCTGAAAGTCGGAACCATGCTGGGGCGGGGCCGACTGATTGGTGGCGGCAGCCGTTTGTCGACGGCATCAACAAAAAACCTGATCGCTCGCGCGCAGCGATGATGCCCTTTTTTCCAACTCCAGGTAGGCTTGGCTGACAGTCGAGATGCTCACCTGCAGCTGCTTGCTTAAACTGCGGAGAGAGGGGAGCTTGTCTCCCTTTGTCAAGATTTTTGAATCGACCAGCTGAAGGATATGCTGTTCGACCTTACGATAGCGAAAGTTGTCTTGTGGCGTCATGAAGGCTCCGGAAATCTGTTATGGTCTGATTTTCGGTGATCTGTATCTGTTTTGCAAACAGATTATATATTTAAATTCCAACATTCAAAGAAAATTAACTTTGACATGAATGATAAGGAGCAGACTATGAAGACAATTGGACTATTAGGTGGAATGAGCTGGGAATCGACAATCCTCTATTATCAGTTGCTTAACGAAGGGGTGCGTGAGCGCCTGGGGGGCCTTCACTCAGCCAAAATCTTGATGAACAGTGTTGATTTTGCCCAGATCGAACAGTTGCAGGTCAATGGTCAATGGCGGGAAGCTGGAACTCTATTGGCAGGGCATGCCGCCGGTCTGCAGCAGGCGGGGGCCGATATGATTCTGATCTGTACCAATCTGATGCATAAAGTCGCTCCGATCATTGAAGCGGAGATCGGCGTTCCATTGCTGCATATTGCAGATGCCACGGGGCGACAGATAAAGCGTCAGGGCTTAAAGACTGTTGGTCTGCTCGGTGCGCGTTACACGATGGAAGAAGGTTTTACCGTGAACGGCTGAAAGAGAGGTTTGAGCTCGAGGTTGTGATTCCTGAAGCGGAGGACCGCGATTATGTTCACCAGAATATTTTTCAGGAATTGTGTCAGGGAAAGTTTACCGACACGGCACGGCAACGTTATCTGGCGATTATTGAACGACTGCGACAGCAGGGTGCCGAGGGAGTCGTGCTGGGGTGTACCGAGATTCCGCTGTTGGTGCGCCAGGCTGATATCGATCTGCCGCTGTTCAACACGGCCGCTCTGCATGCCGGATATGCCCTGGAGTCGGCGTTTGAATAGAATCGGAATTGGCCACAGATGGACACGGATAATATCCGAAAGGAAAACATCAATCTTTCAATCAGGTTTCCTTGGTGTTCTTTGTGTCTTGGTGGCTAAACCCTTGTCTTTTTGAGCGTTAATCAGGAACCTTCCTTTGGGTTATAGAGCCGAAAAAGAAATGATTATTGTGCTTTTGACGTTTTCCGTGCTCTCTGTGTCGCTGCGGTCAACGGCCCTGTATCCCTTTTAAGTCAGTGCCAGCCACCAGGCCAGAAGGACTGTGGCTGGTGTCACTAATGCCAGAAAAATATTGACTGTCTGTCTGGGCAGATCGGTCCAGTTGAAGAGCAGATGAGTTAAAAAGCCGATAGCTATTCCAGCGGCAAAGCCGAACAGGTGGGCCCCGATATCGGTATTTTCACCACCGACGCCGAGCAGGGCTAAAAGCCCCACGGCGGCTGCGACCGGTAACGGCCAACGGCGCCACATGCTGTGTCTGAAATGGAGCATATTCAGAATTGCCAGGAGGCCAACGGCAGCAAAGACCGCGGTGGACGCACCGATAGAACTGTGGGTCGATGATTGAACCAGCGCGTTGACCAGATTGCCGCAGACTCCACTCAACAGGATGAGAAACCAGGCCCAGCCAGAGCCGAGTATCCAGCATAGCCGGGTGCAGAAGATCGCTCCGGCGACAATATTACCCACCAGGTGCAGCGATCCGGAATGAAGGGTCAGGGCTGTGATCAGTCGCCACCACTCACCAGACAGAATTTTACCGGCTTGTGCTGCACCTGCTGTGACCCAGTCGAGAGAAGTGGTTCCCAGCGGGTTATAGCGTTGGACGGTCAGATTATGAAACAGTGCCAGGAGAATAAAGACCAGAGGTTGATGCGGTGTTTTGTGAAGCTTTCTTTCTGCCGGTGGGGGGGAGGCCAGTCACGGTTTTCATGTTCATATTTTTTCAGTTCTTCACAGGCGGTTTTGAACTGATCGGCCGGAACCAGCAGCTGTCTGCCTCTATCGGTCTGGGCTGCTTGACAGGGAATACCCCGGGCGTGGAGAACCAGTGCCCAGTTTTTCTGATTTTTCCTTGCCAGAGGCTGAAGCGACAGTCCGGGCTTTAATTCTGGTGGGATGGCAACCCATTCAAGCTGTTCTATATGGATGTCGTCTGCTGGTTTCATGGCAACTGCTTCACAGAAAATTACCCAGAAGTGAAATCGGTTATTCGGTTCTCAAACTCAGCTTGAAAGCGCTCTGATTATCGTTGTAGCTCTCGATGCAATTGAGACAGATACAGGCCTGTCTTTGTTGTTCAACGGGAACCAGATCGATCAATTCCTGCGGAACCCGCACCCTGTGGCACCAGCAATTGTCGGGATCTGTCTCCGCCCGGCAGTTGTTCGGTTGTCCACATAGCGGACAGCGTTTTGGATCTGTATCTGCCGTGACCATGCACATTATTCCTTTTTTGATATTGAGGGAATGGACTCAACCAGAGTGTCAAAACGCTTGTTTCCCTTGAGATTGGTAAAGGCCTTTTCCGTTGTCAGTTTTTCCCTTAAAGCTTCGGACAGGCGCAAAGCGATGGCGATATCGTCAACGGCGTCATCAATCAACCCCAGTTCAGCTTTAGAACAGGCCCGTTGCCAGTAGGCAAAGGAATACTCGGGATCCTTTTCAATTGCCTGGTCAGCCAGAGACAACGCCCATTTTTTCTCACCAATATCGAGCAGGACTCCTGCTTTGTAGGCGATTGCTTCTACATCTCCAGGGTGAATTTCCAGAATCTGGTCGTAGATGCTGATCTTTTCCTGCTCGTTTTTCTCCAGACCTGCCCGCATCCAGAGAGAATGAATCTGATTCGTTCTGGAAATCTGTTCCTGGTTCTGGAGAATCTGGTCCGAGCGCAGCTTTATGTTGTTTTCAATTTCTTCTAGGCGCTGTTCGTATTCTTCGGTCAGTTCCGCCAGTTTTGCCGAAGTAATCGACTCGACACTTTCTCGGATCTCACGGAACGAACGCCAGCCGACCAGGACCAGAATTGAGGCTGCTGCTGTAATGATGTAGAAGATGTTGTTGGTCGTGTCGGCTGTGTAGCGCATGGCCCGGTCTGATGATGTGAGTTTGGCGTCGGCAACTTTTTCCGCCATTTCCGTTCTGAGAGTCAGTTGGTCCTGACGCAGTTGCTTCAGTTCATCAAGAATGTAGCGTTCAATGAAAGGCTTAAAAAGTGGTTTATCGATTAACAGTTGCTGTTCTTCCTGATCGGCTTTTGGTTGCGCCAGAACAGGAGAGAACCAGCCTGAAAGGAGTATCGTCAAGACCAATCCGAAGGTCATGCTTTTGCTCATCATAATTTAACCTATTGTATATAGATGTTATCAATTCAATATTCTGTAAACGTTTTTTATATTGTTATTTTTGAAGAACTACAAGGGAATACCTGTTAAAATTCCTGGAAATTGGTATTTTGGGAAAAATAAAACTGGTTTCAATTCAATTAACTGTTGTTTCCAGCAAAAGTCCCTTGAATCGGGATATTATAAAACTCCTGTTTATTATTGAAAAAAAAAGTACATAATCATTGATCAAAAGTATTTTTTTCTTTTCCTTTTGGGAGGTGTTTCCATAGGATTGCGCACTTTTTGCTGTCAATGATCTAATGGGCTGATAGCTCGTAGAGATAATAGAGATGTGGTTTTTTAAATCCGGATACAATATAGAGATTGATTAAGGTCGACACTGCTGAAAAAAGGTTTAATCATGATAGAAATTGGTTGGCGAGAATGGGTTTCACTCCCGGACTTAAATGTTCCTGCAATTAAAGCCAAGATCGACACAGGGGCAAAAACGTCCGCTTTGCACGCTTTTTTTGTTGAACCCTATAATGACAATGGTCGCGATATGGTGCGTTTTGGTCTTCATCCGCTACAGAATCGTGACGATATTGAAATTATTTGCGAGTATCCTGTGAAAGATTATCGTCAAGTTAGTGATTCTGGCGGTCACCAGGAAATGCGTTACGTTATAGAAACAGATGTGGTCCTCGGTAATCGGAGTTGGCCGATAGAAATGACCCTGACCAATAGGGACAGCATGAAATTTCGCATGCTGCTGGGGCGTACTGCCATGAACGGAATCGTTGTCTGCCCGGACCGGTCATTTTTATTCGGAAGACCAAAAGATACTGTAAATCAGAAAGTGAGGTTGTTGTGAAAATTGCCATTTTATCGAGAAATACCAATCTTTATTCGACTCGTCGCTTGGTTGAGGCCGGAGAAGAGCGTGGCCATGAGGTTAAAGTCATCGACCCGCTGCTCTGTTACATGACGATAGCAACCCAACGCCCGACGATTCACTATCGAGGTGATGAACTGGTGGGATACGATGCCGTTATCCCCCGTATCGGGGCGTCGATTACGTTTTATGGAACCGCCGTTGTTCGGCAGTTTGAGATGATGGGGGTCTACAGCATTAATGAATCGGTCGCCATCAGTCGATCACGCGACAAACTGCGCAGCTACAGCTGTTGGCGCGTAAGGGGATTGGATTGCCCGTCACCGGCTTTGCTCATTCAACCAAATATACCAACGATTTGATCAATCTGGCAGGAGGAGCACCACTGGTGATCAAACTGCTGGAGGGAACCCAGGGGATCGGAGTTGTCCTGGCGGAGACGGGTAAAGCTGCGGAGAGCGTTATTGAAGCGTTTCGTGGATTGAAAGAGAATATTCTGGTGCAGGAATATATTCAGGAAGCTCGTGGTGCCGATCTGCGTTGTTTTGTGATTGGTGACAAGGTTGTTGCCGCAATGAAGCGGCAGGGAAAAGAAGGGGAGTTCCGTTCCAATCTTCACCGTGGCGGCAGTGCTTCGATTGCCCGGCTAACCCCTGGAGAAAGAGGGACCGCAGTTCGTGCGGCCCGCATTATGGGGCTTAATGTTGCTGGTGTTGATCTCCTCCGTTCAGACCATGGACCTGTGGTCATGGAAGTTAATTCTTCGCCCGGCCTTGAGGGGATCGAGTCATCGACAGAAAAAGATGTCGCCGGGATGGTGATTGAGTTCATCGAAAAACAGGCAAAACCGGGAAAGACGAGAACGAGAGGCAAAGGATGACCAAAGCGACAGATTTTATGATCGGAGGAACTGCGGTTTCTCCGGGATCTCGTGTGACCATCGATCTTCCGATGGCGCGTCTTTATACCCATAACGAGATCACTCTCCCTGTTCATGTCGTTCACGGTCGGCGTGCCGGTCCGGTTTTTTTGTCTGTGCCGCGGTTCATGGCGATGAAATCAATGGTGTTGAGATCATTCGCCGTTTACTCAAAATCAAAGCGCTTAATCACCTCAAGGGGACTTTGTTGGCAATTCCGATTGTTAATCCTTTTGGTTTTATTCAGCGTTCCCGTTATCTCCCCGACCGGCGTGATCTCAACCGATCTTTTCCCGGCAGTTCCAAGGGATCGCTTGCCGGACGCCTGGCTCATCTGTTTATGACGGAAATTGCCGAACGCTGTGATTTCGGGATAGACCTTCATACAGGTTCAAATTTCAGGACCAACCTTCCTCAGATCAGAGCCTGTCTCAATGATTCGCAGACAAGAGAACTGGCCAGTGCTTTTGGTGCCCCGGTGATTGTGCCGTCCGTTTTACGCGACGGATCATTAAGGGGGCCATCTCCGAACTAGGCAAGCCTGTTCTCGTTTATGAAGGTGGGGAAGCCCTCTTCTTTAACGAGACCGCCATCCGGATCGGTTTGCGCGGCAGCATCAATTTAATGCGTCATGTCGGTATGTTGGCTCCCCGTCGCAAGATGGAGCAGCCTGAGCCGATTGTTACTACGAAATCAAGCTGGATCAGGGCCAGTATGAGCGGTACTTTTTCCCGTCGGGTGAAATTGGGCGAACTGGTCGAGAGAAAGGATCTTCTGGGGATTCTAAATGATCCTCTTGGTGATGACCAGGAAGAGGTTCATGCACCATTCACCGGAGTTGTGATCGGTCACCTTAACCTTCCCCTAGCTCATGAGGGAGATGCCCTGATTCATCTGGCGAGGGTGCCTAATTCAGATGATGCTGAAAATACTCTGGATGAATATAACTCTTCACTGAATGAGGATGACTTCAGCTTAGAGCACTAAGGGGAATCTATGCAACTCTTCAGCAAACCTTTTGAGACTGTCACTTCTCTGTTCAGGAGCGAGCCTAAACAGATCGGCCTTGCCCCGGGAACGCTGATTCATGTCGGCGAACAGAAGGTCGAGCGCTCCATCTTTTCTTTTCTTGATTATGACGGCGATCATCTGACGATGGAATCGGACGTGGATCTCGAACGCTGTCTGGCCCTCAAGATGTCGCCAACGGTGAGTTGGATCAACCTCGATGGAATTCATAACGTCGCGGAGGTCGAAGCCTTCGGCAATGCTTTTGATCTGCATCCCCTGGTGATGGAGGATATTCTCAATACCGGACATCGTCCCAAAATAGAGGTGTTTGACGATTATATCGTGATTATCCTGAAGATGTTTGACTTTGATGATCAAAGTGGAGTGGTCCAATCTGAACAGGTCAGTTTTGTTCTCACCCGGGAGAATGTTCTCAGTTTTCAGGAAAAACCGGGAGATGTCTTCGATGAGGTCCGGGAACGGTTAAAGCGTAAGAACAGGCGTATCCGACAACGTGGTGCTGACTATTTAACCTACGCCCTGATTGATGCCATAGTTGACAGTTATTTTCATGTGCTGGAAAAATAGGTGACCGGCTTGAGACTCTTGAAACTGAGTTGATCAGCCAGCCGACGCAATCGACATTGCAGCAGGTTTACCATTTTAAAGGGCAATTGATACTGCTGCGTAAATCGATCTGGCCATTGCGTGAACTTGTCAATACCATGTTGCAGGATGATTCTCCTCTGATCCACGAATCGACCAATGTCTATTTGCGCGACCTCTACGATCATTGCATGCAGATAGGGGACACTCTGGAATCTTTCCGAGATACGGCCTCAGGACTGGTTGATCTGTACATGTCGAGCATCAGTCATCGGATGAATGAAGTGATGCAGGTTCTCACGATTATGGCATCATTGTTCATTCCTCTGACCTTTGTCGCCGGTATCTACGGGATGAATTTTGAGCTGATGCCAGAGTTGAAATGGCGCTGGGGCTACCCGATGGTTTGGGGGGTGATGCTGATCAGTATTGTCGGCATGTTGACTTTCTTTAAGAAAAAGAAGTGGTTTTAGGGGCCTGTCGGATTGTGTGGATCGAAGCGAAAAAATGATTATTCGAGCCTCGATTTTGATGGCTTGAGAGGGAATAACCAGGTTATTTGTCGAATAGGTTCTGATTCAGGAAGGTGAGCATGGTCCGCTTATTTTTAATAATTCTGTTGACTTTCCCTGTCTGTTGCGGAAGTGTTTTCGCCGAGCAGCAAACAGAAGAAGCTCCAGCGATTGTCTATCCCGGTCTCAGCGAAGTCGTCCCGCGCGCTTCGGCTTTGACCGAACGGGCCAATAGCGATCGAGAAAGGCTTGAAGTCTTATCCGATACCGGAAACCTGGTTGATCTTTTGCAACAGGAGCAACAGCGATATACAGCATTAAGGCAGAGGATTGCGGATTACGGTGAAATGGACAGCTGGTACTTTGATCGTCAGCTTGAAATTAATTCGCAGCTGAAGGCTTTAGGCGCCGGTATTGCTGATCTGGTTCAACGGATTTCCAGCCAATTAGAGGAAGTTGACAGTATTTACCGGTACTGGCAAGAGCGTAAGACCTACTGGCAGAACTGGCATAAAGAACTCCGAAAAATGATGTGCCTCTCCCGCTTGACATCTTTTCACAGGTTCAACAGCAGATTTCATCAACGCAAAAAATGGCAGAACAAAACAATCAGCCATTGGTCCAGTTGCAGAAAGAGGTGACCTCTCTCCAGGAGACCATACAGTCTCAACGGGGCAGCTTGAAGCAGCGTTGAAGGAACTTCGTAAAACCTGCTGAGGCGCAACGGTTATTCGCTCTTCAGTCGCGCGTACTGGCAGCAGTTTTCACCGGAGCTCGTGCAATCGATCCGTCAGGAAGCACTGGTCAGTCTGCAGGTGCGGAAAGAGTTTTATCAACAAAACGCACTTTTAGTCAGTCTGCAGCTCATATTTGCGCTGGTTGTGCTGTTCGTGATCCAGCGTTACCGCAGTGTCATTGCCCAGTCAAAACGTTGGAAGATCATCAGCCAACATGAAATCGCAACGAGTGTGTTTGCCGCTGTTGTCGTTTTCAGTTTTTCTATCACGGCCTGCCACCGCTGTTTCGATTGGGGCTGACCTGTCTTGGCCTGTTTTCAGCGGTTCGCCTGTTCATTGCGTTGCAGACTATTCGTTCGATCAATCACTATTTATACGGTTTTTCAATCCTCACGCTCATGACTCTGGCTCTACGTGTCTCCGGTTTCCCCCTTCCGGTTTACCGCGTTTTTCTTGCCGCTGTCAGTGTGGTTCTCATGGCAATGCTGATGCGTCTTTGCCGACGGGTCTATTTGGCCGAATCAACAAAGAGTCTTGTTCTGTTTCGCATCATGGGGGTGCTGCTGCTGTTCTCTCTGCTTGCCAATAGTACAGGCTATGTCGCTTTGTCTTTCCGCCTGTTAGAATCCTCGCTGGAATCCGTTGTCGTGATTCTTTTGCCGTTCTCGGCTATCAGATTGGCGTCGGGGGACTGGCTTTACTGTTGTCGCGTCTGCCTTTTGAAAGGCTGCAGACAGCGCAGGATTTCAGTCGGGATTTTCAGCAGCGTATCGAAAAATTATTTTTGTTGTTCCTGGTCGGCTACAGCTGTTTGCAATTGACCGTTGTCTGGGGGCTGTACAGTTCAGTCGGGCGGACCTGGGCCGCCATGACCAAATATTCCTGGACCATCGGCAGCTATCAATTGCAACTGACAACGATCTTTCAGGTTTGTTTTGTGTTCTATCTCAGCCTGGAACTGTCATGGTTGCTGCAAGCTTTTCTCGACCGGCAGCTTTTTGATCGGCGAAGCTACGATCGCGGTGTGCGCGATGCCGTTAAAAATTGCTTCATTATACCCTGGTTCTTTTTGGCTTGTTGTTTGCCGCCAGTGTTGCCGGTTTTGAACTGCAAAATATCATGGTTCTTGCCGGAGCCTTTGGTATCGGTATCGGCTTTGGGTTGCAGGATATTGTCAATAACTTTCTCAGTGGAATTATTCTGCTTTTCGAACGGCCGATCAAGGTGGGCGATGGTGTTCTGATCGATGGAGAATACGGAACCGTTTTGCGTATCGGATTACGTTCTACCGTCGTTGAAAACTTGGATCAAGCTGAATTGATTGTTCCGAATTCACAGTTGATTTCTCAGAAACTGACCAACTGGACATTATCAACCCGCCGCGTTCGAGTGGTTATTCCTGTTGGCGTTGCCTATGGCAGCGATCTGACCCTTGTCTTGAAAATACTGGCAGATGCCGCTGAACAACATCCGGATATCCTTTCAAACCCTAAACCATCGCCTATTTTTATTCAGTTTGGAGCGAGTTCTCTGGATTTTGAATTGAGGGTTTGGATCAGCGATGTCGATATGCGTTTAAGGGTGAAAAGTGAGTTGTTGCTCTTTATCGACCAGCAATTTCGTGATGCTGGCGTCGAGATTCCTTTTCCTCAGCGCGATTTACATTTACGCTCCATTTCTGATGATATTATTTCTGCCTGCAAGGGCGGTCCGGTCAATAGCGAACCTGCTGCGTCCGACGAATGATATAACGGAGAACACCTCCGCGATTTCTCAGCCCGCACCTGTTGTTCAAGGTGCGGGCTTTATCGCTTAGCATTCAGCAAATAAAGGAAAGGTTTTATTCCGTGCCGGGACCACTCATAGCACGTCTGGCCTTGCCGCGCTCGATCGATTGCAGTGCCAAATACTCGAGGCCGAAACGGTCGAGGTTGTCAATTTCATTATCATACTGGTCGTAGTGACGTTCTTCATCAATAACCAGATCTTCAAACAGCTTTTTTGAGACGGAGTCAGCGTTGGCACTACACTCGTTGGCCCAACGATTGTAATCCAGTGCGCTCTGCTCTTCCATTGCTCTTGCCATCGCCAGCATATCTTTAACATCGGTTACTTTGTTGACGTCGCCAGAGGCTTTCAATTCAACGTCTCCATTGAGAAACAGGATGCGATCAGCTAAACGTTCGACATGGATCATCTCTTCGATCGCTGTTTTTTGAACAGATCGGCCAGCAGGTCGAAACCTTGATCATCGCAGTGAAAGTGAAAATACATGTACTGGTGCAGTGCGGTTACCTCATCGCCGACAGCCTGATTCAGCAGGGTGATACTTTTTTCGTGCATGTTGTCGCTCCTTTGTAGGTCACTATGGCCTGTGTCATTAACAGACGCGCGTTAACTGAAAAAGTGCTCTGCATGTGTTTGTCTTTTATCTTGCCAACACTAATGTTAACAGAAAAAATGAACAACGGATTCAGCCGGGAAAAAATAATCGGTCCCATTTTTCTTTGCTTTCCAGTACACTCTGATTCCTGAAATGGACTTATCAAAATTGAGGATAATAACGATGATTATTGGATTTGCAGGAAAAGCGGCTTCAGGAAAAACCACAGCTGCACGATATATACTGGAACGTCTGGCTGATAAAATTGTGATCCTGCCGATGGCTCAGATGTTGCGCGAAGAGGTGGAAGGATTCATTCGTCAGGTGGGGGCAGAAGGGAAGGTCGCATTAGTTTACGGTGATCAGAACGATAAGGTTCGTGTTTTTTATATCGATGAAGAAAAGGCTTTGCAGGTCTGTCCTGCATGGCGTGGATTTATTGAAATCAACAAGGATATCCAGGACTGTTCCGGTAAAACAGCGGTCACTGTCAGGCGGATTCTGCAGTGGTGGGGAACGGAGTATCGACGTGCCCAGGATCCTGACTACTGGACCAAGGCCTGGGCAAAAAAAGTTCAGCAGATGGATCTGTCTACCAATCACGTGCTGGTGGATGATGTGCGTTTTGTCAACGAATTGGAGACGATTCGGGCCAATGGCGGACGTTTCATCCGTATAGTGCGGCCAGGTTTTGACGGAGCCAATAATCACAGCAGTGAGAACTCACTGGATGATTATGATGATTGGGATCTGGTCATTACTAACGATGGCAGCCTGGAGGAGTTTATTGCCGAGATCGAGACCCAGGTGCTGCCGTTGCTGGAAGGATAACACCAGATGCCCCTGTTCGGTCGATGCCGGATTTCCGTTACGTGAAGATTCGCGGCACCAACGCCTGGGCCTCCTGGCATTGAGGTTCAGATCCGGGGAGATTTGTTTAATTGAGAAACCTGGCATTGTGGCAAGGTTGCCGCTTTCGGTTTGAACTCTTTTGAATACTTATTTCTGCGTTGCATGAGCACACCTCCAAAGGCATTATGCCTCTTTTTGACGTGTCCGCTCAACTAGCTCCCGTTCGCTGACGCGGCCGTCCTGGCCGCTTTTCTGACATTCAGTCAGCGCTCACTTTGCTTCGAATCCCCTCTTTGTTCAGATACAAAAAAACGCCGATCTCTTAAAAAAGATCAGCGTTATTTTTGCTTTGGTCGGAGCGAGAGGATTCGAACCTCCGACATCTTGGTCCCAAACCAAGCGCGCTACCAGGCTGCGCTACGCTCCGACGGAGGCAGATAAGTACCACTGCTAAATTGAAAATTCAATACTTTTTTGGCCGTCAGTTCACTTTTATCTCTGCTGAGATTTGATAATCTTTGAGTTAAGTTCATTCTGTTTGAGGAGATTAGCGGTGTCTGATACGCAGCATCTCACTTATTATCGCTTGAAAATTGAGCAGTTGATGACCTTACTCGGGACCTCGGAGCAGGGACTGTCTCTTGCCGAAGCTGACGAGCGTTTGAAACATGTCGGAGTCAATGAGCTGGAAACGAAAACGCTTGTTAATCCGATCTTGATTTTTATTAATCAATTTAAGAGTTTTATTATCTATATCCTTCTTTTGCCGTGTTGTTCTCGGTTGTTATCGGAGAATATATTGATTCGACCATCATTCTGATTATTTTGCTGGCCAATGCCGGGATCGGTTTTTATCAAGAGTTGAGTGCCCATAATTCGCTTGAGGCGCTGAAGAGAATCAGTACATTGACAGCTACGGTTGTACGTGACGGCCGTCCCCGTGTCGTTGCCGCCAGAGAGTTGGTCCCTGGGGACGTTGTCCTGCTGGCCGCCGGGGACAGGGTCCCTGCTGATTTACGGATCATTGATTCTGTTCAGTTGCATGTGGAAGAATCTGCCTTGACGGGGGAAAGTGTTCCTGTTTACAAGCAGAGCGGGGTCGTGGATGCCGAAGTGCCTCTAGGTGATCGTTATAATATGCTTTATTCGGCAACGACCCTGGCGACAGGAAATTGCCGTGCGCTGGTCGTGGCCACCGGCATGAAAACTGAGCTGGGGCGAATTACAGAACTGGTCAAGGCTGCAGAGGTGCTACAGACCCCACTGCAGAGACGCCTTGATCAGTTTGGCCGAAAGCTCAGTATTGCCATTATTGCCATCTGTCTGATTGTTTTTGCCCTGTTTGCTTACCGGGATTTTCTCAATCATGGAGAGACAGGCTCATCGATTCTGTCTCTGGTTCTGATTGCCGTCAGTCTTGCCGTTGCGGCTGTCCCAACCGCCCTGCCTGCCGTAGTGACAATTGCTTTAAGTGTTGGTGTCAAGCGTCTGCTCGATAAAAAAGCTCTGGTCCGTAATCTTGCGTCGGTTGAAACCCTGGGGAGCTGTGATGTTATTTGTACCGATAAAACTGGAACTTTGACCGCAAATCAGATGACGGTTCGCTATGCCTGGACTTCAGCTGGAGAGGTCGCTCTGAGTGGGAGTGGTTACCATCCCTCTGGAGATGTTGTCGGGCCGGTTGTCGGGGAACTGTTTACCTGCGGTTTGCTCTGCAATAATGCTTCTCTTCATTTTGATGCCGGAGAATGGAAAACAACCGGCAATCCGACTGAATCCGCTTTATTGGTCAGCGCTGCCAAGGTTGGCATCACCGATGAGCGGCAACGGCTTGGGGAACAACCATTCAGCTCAGAGCGTAAGTTAATGACCGTGCTGGTGGGGGATGGAGGGACGCGCTGCAGTTACAGCAAGGGGGCGTTGACTCAGCTGCTGGAGCGCTGTCGAAAGATATTGGTGCATGAGCGAGAAGAACCTCTGACAGCGGAATGGCGCAGCCGGATTGAAAAACAGAATACCTTCTATGCCACTCAGGCTTTACGTGTCATTGCCTTTGCCATGCGAAGGCAAGCAAATGATTTGACTGAAGATGGGTTGACCTTCATCGGTCTGCAGGCGATGATCGATCCGCCCCGGGCAGACGTGATTGAATCTTTGCGAAAGACTGAGGAAGCCGGTATTCGGGTGATCATGATCACTGGGGATTACGGGGAGACGGCTAAGGCGATTGGTCGCGAAATAGGTATCGAAGGCAAGGGCTTGACCGGTGCTGATCTGGCCGCGATGAGTCTGTCCGAACTTCAACAGGCTCTTAAGGATAATGTGAATATTTTCTCTCGTGTTTCCCCGAACATAAGCAGAGAATTGTCACTGCATTGCAACAGCTGGGAAAACCGTGGCGATGACGGGTGACGGGGTCAATGACGCACCAGCCTCAAGAAAGCCGATATCGGTATCGCCGTCGGTAGTGGGACGGACGTCGCCAAGGAAGCTTCGGATCTGGTTCTGCTTGATGACAGCTTCACTCATATCGTTAATGCCATCGAAGAGGGGCGGGGCATCTACGACAATATCCAGAAGTCGATCATGTTGTTGCTTTCCGGCAATCTCGGTGAGGTTCTTATCATCTTTTGTGCTGCTCTGTTCGGTATGAATCTCCCGCTAACCGCAGTCCTACTGCTGTGGATCAATATGGTCACAGACGGAGCTCCTGCGCTTGCATACAGTGTCGATCCTTACGGAACCGATATTATGCTGCGCAAACCCAAATCACATGGTGAAGGTATTTTGCCCGCCGCCAAATTGACTCTTCTGGCTGTTCTTGGAACTGCCGGAAGTGCGTTGGCGTTGTTGCTGTTTTCTTATTTTGGCGGGACATCTGAAATACCCCGACAGTTGGTTTATGCGCAAACCATGGTCTTTAATTTCGTAGTTCTCTACGAAGTGATTCTGACTTTCGTTATTCGCAGTAGCTATCATGTTCCATTTTTTCTAATCGTTGGGTCTGGGCGGCCGCTTTGATGTCAGTCGTTTTGCAGGCACTGCTTCTTTATACTCCGCTTGCGACGGTTTTCAAAATTGTTCCGCCGGGGCTGATGGATCTTACCGTCCTCCTGTGTGCTGGAGCTCTGTTTGCGCTGATCAGTTTTCTGTACCGGTTTTTAGCTGATCGCTGGTGGGTAACGGACAAGTATTCACCCTAGGGAATTGCATCCTCGGAGTTGCGGTTTTATCCTAAATCGTTTATCTTCCGCACTTAGTATGTTTGAGGAAAATGCCCTCGTGCAGTGGCGAACTGCAACCAACTTGGTTATCCTCTCTTTATGGTTGACAAAACCTCTCTGATTTACTCCTTCAACGAGGATTTTTATGAATACTAAAAAACTGACCCCGGGCCAGTCTCTACATGGCTTTACTGTTGAACGCGTTGATGCTTTACCCAGTATCAATGCATCTATGATCCGCCTGCAGCATGAAAAGACAGGAGCACGTTTCATGCACCTTGAGCGCGATGACGACAACCATCTGTTCGGGGTTGGATTTCGCACTCCACCGGATGATTCAACCGGCGTGGCACACATCCTTGAACACACCGCACTGTGCGGTTCGAAGCGTTTTCCAGTCCGGGATCCATTTTTTTCAATGCTAAAGCGCAGCCTCAACAGCTTTATGAATGCCATGACGGCCAGTGACTGGACTCTTTATCCCTTTTCCAGTACCAACCGGAAGGATTTTTACAATCTGCTTGAAATTTACCTGGATGCTGCTTTCTTCCCCCGTTTGACTGAGCGAGATTTCAGGCAGGAGGGGCACAGGCTCGAATATCGTGAGCTGGACAATCCTGATTCTCCGCTCGAATACAAGGGGGTGGTCTATAACGAGATGAAGGGGCCATGTCCGATCCATCTTCCCTGTTATCACGACGGATGGATAAACACCTTTATCCCACTACCACCTATCGTCACAATTCAGGCGGTGAACCCGAAGATATTCCGTCTTTGACCTGGCGCCAGTTGCGTGATTTTCATGCCCGTTATTACCACCCGAGCAACTCGTGGTTCTTCAGCTCCGGAAATCTGGAACTGGCCGACTTACTGGCAGTTGTTGATACGCAGGCTCTACAGCATTTTGATAAGATCTGCCCGGATAGCGAGGTTCCACCTGAACAGCAGATGTCGACGCCGTTAAAGGTGACCGAACCCTATCCTCTTGATGCAGGTGAATCGTTGAAGAATCGTTCTTTGACCCAGGTGGCCTGGCTTGTATGCGATATCAATGACAGCTTTGAACGCCTGTCCATGTCATTGCTCTCTGCTCTGCTGCTTGGAAATCCGGCGGCGCCGCTCTATAAAGCACTGCTCGATTCGGGCCTGGGGATAACCTGTCGCCCGGTTCAGGTTATCATGATGACAACCGGACCACCTATTTTGCCGCCGGATTGCAGGGCACTGATCCTGAGAAAGCCGAGGAGATTGAACAACTGATTATAACAACGCTTAAGCAGGTGGCGGATGAGGGGTTTACCCGTCAACGCATCGATGCGGCGATTCATCGGCTTGAATTTTCTAACCGTGAAATTACCGGTGACAGTTATCCTTATTCTCTGTTGCTGCTGATGCGTCTGCTCGGCCCCTGGATTCACGGTGGCGACCCCTTGGCTACGCTTGATTTCGAGGATAACCTCAAGCGCTTGCGTCAGGAACTGGAGCAAGGACCATTCTTCGAAAATCTGATCAGAACAGTTTTACTCAACAATTCGCATCGTGTGACCTTGTGTCTTAAACCAGATACCGAGCTCGGTCCGAAGCAGGAAGAGGCGACCCGTGCCCTCCTTGACGAAATTGATGAAAAACTGGATGAAGCAGACAGACAGCGGTTGGTTGATCAAGCTCTCGCCCTGAAAAATCACAGGAAGAAGAGGAGGACCTTTCCTGTCTTCCCAGCCTGGAATTGAGTGATATCCCGCCACGGGAGCAGGCGGTTGCCGTGGTCGAAAAACAGCTGTCCGGGGTTCCGTCGTTCTGGTTTGACCAGCCGACGAACAGAATCGGCAGCGTCACGCTCAATTTACCCTGGACGGGTTGACGCCTGAGCAGTTGAAATATCTTCCCGTCTTCAGCAGTCTTCTGACCAGGTTGGTGCCGGAGAACGTGACTACTTGAAAATGGCGGAAGCGATGGAGGCTGTAACCGGTGGTATCTCGGCGCGGACGTCTCTGCTGGATAACCCTGAAAACCTGAATGACTGGTCGGCCAGCTTCGAGTTGAAAGGGAAGGCCCTGGTGCGTAACGCGGAGCCTCTGTTCAGCTTGATGACCGACTTTCTCCTGTCCCCCGACTTCAATGATTATCAGCGGATTCATACGGTATTAAACCAGTTGAAGGTATCGCTTGAGAATTCCGTTCCTCATTCCGGTCATACTTATGCCGCCCGTACGGCTGCTGCCTGCCTGTCCTCGGCTGCCCGGTTACGTGAGGAATGGAGCGGGTTGTCGCAGGTTGGACTGATCCGAGAGTTAGCCGGGCGCTCTGTCGATGAGATGGAAGAACTGGTTTCAATTTTCCGGCAGATTGCCGCTCAACTGTTTCATTCCTCTGCTCTTAAAACGGCGGTCACTGTTGAAGAAGAACACTTTGCGCTGTTTGAAGCACCGTTGCAGAAGCTGGTCGATCAACTGCCGAAGCATGGTGCCGGTCCTGCGGTTGAGCCTCCCGAGTTCTGTCCGCAGCCACAGCGTCAGGGCTTTGTCTGGTCTCTGCCGGTTAACTATGTGACCCGCGTTTTTCGTGCTGTTCCCTTCAATCATCCGGACAGTGCGGCACTGACGGTCCTGTCGAAGTTGTTGAGATCGGAGTTCCTGCATCGTGAAATCCGCGAAAAAGGGGAGCGTACGGCGGCCTGGCCAGTTTTAACTCTGAATCGGGCATGTTCAGCATGCTGTCCTATCGCGATCCGCATATCCAGCGAACTCTGCAGGTCTATGAGCAGGCGATTGAGTGGGCTGCCGCTGGTGACTATCCCGATGGTGCTGTCAAGGAGGCTGTCCTGGCGGTCTTCAGTGATCTTGATAACCCTTGTCCCCGCAGGAACGGGGGACAGGAATTGCCAATATCCGCCAAGGGATGACTCTTGAGATGCGTAACCACATGCGCCGGCAGTTGCTGGCCATTGATGCCGAGGCATTGAAAAAGGTTGCAGAGCGTTACTTGAAGAATGGAGACAGTGCTGTTTCCGTTCTGGCTGGAGAGAATACTCTGTTGGCCGCCAACGAAGGTCTTCGCTCTGAAACATTGATCCTGCGTAAGATTTAATTTTTTAACGCCAGAGATTCGGGGGATGGCTGCACTGTTCTGCTGCCTTCTTTGACGCTCTGGCGTTTTTTTAAGGTTTAACAGAATGGATAAGCAACATTTTTTGCCACGGCAGCCTTGGGGCTTGAACCTTTGCTGGCCGATGAACTGATTCAACTGGGTATTGCCGAAGTCAAGGAAGAACGTGCCGGGGTCAGTTTCAGCGGAACTCTAGCTGATGCTTACTCTGCCTGTCTGTGGTCACGTCTGGCCAGTCGCATTTTATTGCCGCTGGCACGGTTCGATGCTGTTGACAGCGATCAGCTTTATCGTGAAGTGCTCAAGATTGATTGGGCGGAGCATCTCTCCAGCTCCAGTACTCTGGCGATTGACTGCTCCCTGTCCCAGTCGCGTATCACCCATTCCCGTTATGCGGCGCTGCGTGTCAAGGATGCAGTTGTCGATCAGTTTAAAGCCGGAACCGGTGATCGACCGTCAATATCGGTCGAGCGTCCTGATCTCAGGTTGAACTTGTATGTTCATCGCGATGTGGCGACTTTGAGTCTCGACCTCTCCGGCGAGAGTTTACACCGGCGCGGCTACCGGATCGATGGAGTGCATGCTCCACTCAAAGAAAATCTGGCAGCGGCGATTTTAACAAGGGGGGGGTGGCCCGCTATCTGTGCTTCCGGTGGTGCTCTGGTCGACCCGATGTGCGGGTCGGGCTCTCTGCCATTGGAAGCTGCCCTTATGGCCACCGATACTGCACCGGGTTTGTTGCGTGTTTACTTTGGTTTTTTAGGCTGGAGAAAGCATGATGCCGAATTATGGGCCGATCTGCTTGCGACGGCCCGGTATCGCAGTGAAACAGGACAAAACCGGCAGCTGCCCCCAATGATCGGCTACGACAGCGATCGGCGGGCGATCAAGGCCGCATGGCAGCATGCTGAACAGGCGGGAATGGAGCACCTTGTTCATTTTGAACGGCGAACCTTAAGGGAATTCAGCGCGCCGGCTCATCTCGAGACGGGTTTACTGGTCGCGAATCCTCCCTATGGCGAGCGGTTAGGGAAAGCGAGAGAACTGGGGGAGCTTTACAACCTGCTGGGCGAAAAATGGCCGCTCATTGCCGAGGCTGGCAGGCAGCAGTCATTACGTCAAACCCGCAATTGGGTCGAAGCATTGGTTTGAGGGCCGGTAAGATCAATGTGCTCTATAACGGAGCACTCAAGTGCCAGCTGCTGCAGTTTTCTCTGGATGAGCATAATCGTTGGCAATCGCTGGAACAGGGCGCTGGTAAAATGCTGAAAAAACCCTTGAGCGCTGGAGCGGAGATGTTTGCCAATCGGCTGCGTAAAAATGTCAAAAAATACAAAAAATGGGCCAAGCGCGAAGGAATCGATTGCTACCGGCTCTACGATGCCGACCTGCCGGAATATGCCGTTGCTGTTGATATTTATGGCGATGAAATTCATCTGCAGGAATATCGAGCGCCGAAAGAGATAGAACAGAAAAAAGCAGCAGAGCGATTGAATGATGTTCTGGCCGCGTTGCCGCACGTGCTGGAGGTCGATCCTGAAAAAATACATTTGAAGGTGCGCCAGCAACAGAAAGGGACGCAACAGTACGAAAAGCAGGATAGACGTGGGCAGCTGAAAGAGGTGCGTGAGGGGAATTGCCGCTTCTGGGTCAATCTCAGTGATTATCTTGACAGTGGATTGTTTCTTGACCACCGTCTGACCAGAAAATTGATACAGGATCATGCTCAAGGCAAACATTTTTTGAATTTGTTTGCCTATACCGGTGCTGCAACGGTTCATGCCCTGATGGGAGGGGCGAAAACAACGACTTCTGTCGATATGTCTAAAACTTATATTGAATGGGCGCAGAAAAATATTGTCCTTAATAACTTTGATGAGGGCCTGCAGAAGTTGATCCAGGCAGACTGCCTCTCCTGGCTGAATGCTGCCGATGGCGAGTACGATCTTATCTTTCTTGATCCTCCAACCTTCTCAAACTCAAAAACATGCAGACTACTTTTGATGTCCAACGGGACCATGTTGAACTGCTGCACAAAGTTTCAGCACTGTTGGCTGATGATGGAATGCTGGTTTTTTCCAATAACCTGCGTAACTTTAAAATGGATCGTGGAGCGTTATCCGGGTTGAAGATAGAGGATATCAGCGGGAAAACAATTCCCTATGATTTTGAGAGGAATCCGCGGATCCATAATTGCTGGATTATAAGAAAGGCTTAAGCTTTTTCTTTGTGAAGGTGATGTTCATCTGTTAGTCTTATTAATCTTTAATTTTTGGTCTTGGTCTCTGGAAGTTCAAACGGACACTCCATGTTCAGTCATGAGGCGAGCCAATTCAGCGGAGATGATATGTTCAATCTGGACCCGCGGTTGCAGAATGATACTCATGTCTTTGGTTCTCTTGGTTTATCGCGTTTGCTGTTAATGAACGACAGCCGTTATCCCTGGTTTATCCTTGTCCCCCAGGTTGTCGACATTACGGAGATTCATCATTTGCGACCAGAGCATCATGAGCAGCTATGGAAAGAGTCGCGTCAACTGTCCCTGTGGATGGAAGACCACTTCAGATTCGATAAGTTGAATGTTGCTGCACTGGGAAATGTCGTCAGTCAACTCCACTTTCACCATGTCGGACGATCGATGGGGGATCCCGCCTGGCCCGGTCCGGTCTGGGGACACTCCGCTGCGATTCCCTATGCAGCTTCAGATGTGGAGACAATGCGCCGGCTTGCCGCGGCTGAATTGTTGCGTTTGTAATAGACAATAATCATTATGTAAGGATCTTTCCTGTCGATGAAACGAGTCAGCCTGAAAATCGTCTTATGCTGGGTGCTGTTGTGATCTGTACCATCATAACTCTGGGGATTTCGTTTTATCAGCTCAGCGGGCTGCAACAGCGTGATATCGAACTGGCGCAGAGGGAAATCGACACTTTTCAGCAGAGCGCCCTGACCAGTCTGCGTGAGGCTCTGTGGAATTATGACTGGCATATGGTTGAAATCATCGTTTCCAGTCAGGTGAACCCGGTTCTGGCCCGGATCGAAGTCTGTGACACCGGGGCCGCCAACTGTATCGTCAGTGACCAGTCAAACGGTTTGCAAATGCTTGAACGGCGGTTTCCGATCTCTTATCAGATTTCTGAACAATCCCCCGCCATTCAAATAGGGACCGTCAGGCTGGGGGCGAGCTTCAAGTCGTTTTCAGTCCTTGTTAATGAACACATGGCTTTGATTGTCATGACAAACGGCCTCTGGGTGTTTGGCGTTGCCATCAGCATCTTTCTGTTGTTTCATGTATGTGCTATCCGACGGCTCGAGCAGGTCGAGGAATTTACCCGTAATATCGATTTGACGGATGTCGAAAAACTTCCTCCTCTGGCTTATTCTGTCGACGACAGGGCGCGAGACGAAGTTGATATGCTGGCTGTGGCTGTCATCGATCTGACAGATCGGATCAAGGAAGAGTTTGCCCGGCGCAGACAGTTGGAGCAGCAATTGAATCAGACCCAGAAGATGGAGGCGCTGGGAACCCTGGCGGGAGGAATTGCTCACGATTTCAATAATATTCTTGCTGCGATTCTCGGCTACTCGCAACTCTGTCTCAATTCGGCCGAAAAGGGTTCGCCGATGCACAATCGCCTGGAACAGGTCGTTGCCGCGGGCCAGCGAGCTAAATCCCTGATTTCTCAAATCCTCATATTCAGTCGTAAGTCTGAGACATACACGGAGACTTTCTGTCTGGCCGGAGTCGTGGTTGAGGCTCTGGATTTAATTAATGCGGCTTTGCCTGAAGTGGTTGCGGTTGAAACCGACCTCGATGAAGGCTCTGGATTGCCGGCGATGAAAGCCAGCTGCATCAGGTGGTGATGAATCTTGCCACAAATGCAGTTTTTGAAATGGCTGACACGGGAGGGGTTCTCAGGGTTTCCGTGCGATTGCACGATCTTGAGCGAGAACAGGCAGAACAGTTGAGTCTGGATGAAGGGAGTTACGTCCAGTTGACCTTTTGTGATGATGGTCCCGGCGTGGCCGAGGATATCCGAGAGCGGATTTTTGATCCTTTCTTTACCACCAAAAAACTGACGAAGGAACGGGAATGGGCCTGGCGGTCGTACATGGCATTACACAGGCTCATGGAGGGAGAATTCTTCTTAATCAGGAGTGTGACAAAGGAGCCTGCTTTCAACTCTATTTTCCCATGGCGAAAAAAAGTATTGTTGAAGGCTGTGATCCTGCTGTTCCCTTGGCAAAAAGGCAGGATCACTTACTGCTGGTTGATGATGAAAGCATTATCCTGAATATGGGGCGCGATATGCTCGAATCACTCGGTTACCGGGTCACGACCTGCCTCTCTCCGGTAGATGCGTTGCAGAGGGTCAAGGATGATCAGAGTATCGCCTTGTTGATTACAGATCTGACGATGCCCGACATGTCGGGCATTGAGCTTGCTGAAAAAGTCAAAAAGAATCGCTCCCAATTGCCCGTGCTCTTGTGGAGTGGGTATGCCGATATCGATGGACAGCAGTCTGCGGATAATGAAATAATCAGCTCTCTGTTGCATAAGCCTTTCACTCTTCAGGCCTTGGCGCAGGCCGTTTATTCCGAGCTTTATCTTTCTGATTAGACGGTCAGCTGTCCAATTCAACAAAATTGCGAGGTGTAAAATGAGTTTTTTTCGTTCGACGTTAATCCTGGCTGTTCTTTTTACTCTTGTCATATTTGCTGCAGGCTGCAGCGTGACAACACGTGACGTTGGTTCGGATGAGAAGGTGATTTATGATGAGGGGTATCATTTTTCCGACAAGAAAGCGATCGTCAATGACATGGTCGATTCTCTTCTGACTCAGCATCCTCTGCAGAGGGCAACCGATCGTCCTGTCCTGATCGTGTACGGCATTGCTAATCGTACCAGCGAACATATCAGCACCAGTGCAATGACCGATGATATCCGTCAGGCACTGCTGCGAAGCGGTCGTGTCCGTTTCGTTAACAAAATTCAACGCGACAACATTGCCAGTGAAACCAGCTATCAGTATGGAGGCAGTGTGGCCGCAGAGACGCGTATCCGGCAGGCCCGTCAAGTTGGTGCCCGCTATATGCTGACAGGGACGTTGCGTTCTATTAAAAAAACACAGCCCCATCAGTTTCGCTTCAAGAAGAAAGTCCTGATGTATTACAGTCTGAATATGGAGTTGACAGATCTTGAGACCGGGTTGATCGAGTGGGCCGACAGTACCGAGGTTATTCGTGAGTCTTCCAGACCATTCGTCGGTTGGTAACGAGCGGCCCGTAATGACCATGATGGTTTCTTGTCCCATGTTTTACCGGTCCCTGATGCGGTTCTTGTCGGGGGCCTTTGTTTTCGGCGTTATGGCCTGTCTCCTGGCAGGCTGTGGCGGAAATCTGAATCGAGCTGCTGATCGGTATTATGCCGGGCAAACGGCAAAGGCCCTTGATCTTCTGGCTCAGGGAGGATGGCAGGAAAAGCGTGACAAGCTGCTTTATCTGGTAGAACAGGCAACCATTCTCCATTACGAGGGAGAATACAGGAAGAGTACCGCTCTGTTTCTGCAGGCTGATCGACTGATCGAAGAATTTGAACTCATCAGCGTCAGCGAGCAAACGGCTTCTTTGGTTGGCAACGAGTGGTTGACACGCTACAAAGGTGAGTATAGTGAGCGTCTCTGGGTCCATACCTATCTGATGATGAACTACCTGTTAACCGGCAGTTACGACGATGCTCTGGTTGAAGCCAAGCGTGCTCAGGTCCGGTTTGAGGCTTATCCTTCCGCGCTGCGGCGCGATTATTTTACCCGTGCCCTGATGGCGTTGTGTTTTGCTAATGTCGCAGAAGATAATGATGCCTTGTTGATTTATCGGCGCCTGGCAAATGATCTGGCTGATACCAGGGCTCTTGCTCCGGATATTGTCTATCACGCCCGAAGGCTTGGTATGGACGATCTGATAGAGCGTTTTAGTCCTTTTTCCAGCCCTCTCCGGTCAGATCGGGAGGGAGAGCTGGTCCTGTTTCTCAGCAGTGGACGAATTCCAGAAAAAGTACCGGGTAATGTTTTCCTTCCTCCTTCAATCCGTTTTTCCTTTCCTTATTACAACTCCTATCATCGTGCTTCTCCCTCGCGGGCGATGCTTTCCGACGGGATTGAAATATCACGGATCGAAACCTCTCTGGGAGCTGTTGCAGAAGACTCTCTTGATGCTCGCAGAGTTGCAATCATGGCTAAAGAAGCCGTGCGCGTTGCTGGTAAAGAAGCTCTTGCCCAGGCCGTCGGCGATCACAATGATGCGACAGCGGAGGCACTGGTCCGGATTTTATTTCTATTGACGGAAGAAGCTGATGTCCGGTGCTGGAAGACGCTGCCCGGTTATTTTGCTCTGATACGGGTAGCTTTACCTGCCGGGCGCCACAATCTCCGCCTCTGGAGTGGACATTCGTATATCGATATCCCTGAGTTTAGATTGCGCGCTGGACAGCGTTCGTTCCATGCTCTGAGGTTGGATCGTTTTCACCCTTAGCCCCGTCTATTTCACCCAACTGATTGGGCAAATCACCTGTCTTTTCTTTCCGGATATTCCGGTCTTCGCAATTTCACTCTGTTGATAAAAAATAATTTCAGGACAAAGGTTACTTTTTTATGGGGATATTCCGTAGCATAGGGCCGCCGGGGTAATCAGTCTTCTCTTGTGGCATGCATCTCGCTTGCAGCAGAGGCAACAGGGGGAACTCACCTGTCGGGGATGATATCCGTCACTTATAAATGAAGGGATTCTTTATGCGCCATTTTATTGTGCTCATTGTGCTCTGCTTTTCGTTGCCTGCTGTCTCTGCCGCCGCCGACAGCACATTTGAGGAAACCTTGAAACGGGCAGAAGCAGGTCATGTTGAATCTCAACTTGAAGTTGGGCTCTACTATGCCAAAGGTCAGGAGATTGAACAGGATTTTCCCACAGCCCGGGAATGGTGGGACAAGGCTGCCCAGCAGGGGGACCCCTCTGCAATTTATTATCTCGGTCTTATGTCCGCACGTGGAGACGGTGTCGAAAAAGATATGCAGCAGGCGATGCAGAGGTGGGAAGTTGCCGCAGAGAAGGACCATATCGGAGCTTTGTTCAATCTCGGCATGCTTTATGTCGAAGGCGAAACCGTCAAGGGGGATTATGTCGAAGCCGGGCGCTATTTTAAGCGTGCCGCCGTATTGGGAAATATTCAGTCGCAGTTCAACGTGAGTGTTCTCTATTCCCAGGGCCTGGGTTTTCCCCAGAGCGATGAACACAGCTACGCCTGGGCAAAACTGGCGGCGGATCAGGGACATTCCAATGCCTTGGAATTATTGAAGACCCTCGAAATTCAGATGTCGGAAGAACAGACGATTGTCGCTGAAAGGGAGTATACGAAGATAAAAAGCAGCTTGAACCCGTAGCTGCCAACTGTGTTGTGACATGCCGAGGCCGCTTCTCGTCGATGTAGAAGCGGCTTCGATGTTGTTTTTTTATTGGCGGGTCAGAGAGCGGTACCTGATCCGGTGCGGCTGATCGGCGTCTTTGCCGAGGCGGCGCTTGCGATCCGCTTCATATTCGGAATAATTGCCTTCGTACCAGACCACCTGGGAATCTCCTTCGAAGGCCAGGATATGGGTCGCGATCCGATCCAGGAACCAGCGATCGTGACTGATGATGACAGCACAGCCACCGAAGTTCTCCAGACCTTCCTCCAGAGCGCGCATGGTGTTGACGTCCAGGTCGTTGGTCGGCTCATCGAGCAGCAGAACGTTGGCTTCTTCGCGCAGCATTTTGCCAGATGGACGCGGTTCCGCTCGCCACCGGATAAACACCAACCTTTTCTGCTGATCGCTGCCGGAAAATTGAAGCGGGCCACATAAGCACGGGAATTGACCGATTGGCCGCCGAGCAGGATCTGGTCTTGGCCACCTGTCACTTCTTCCCAGATCGTTTTGTTGCCATCCAGTTCACGGCTCTGATCAACGTAACCGAGCTGTACCGTTTCGCCAACTTTGAAACTTCCGCTGTCCGGCTGCTCCTGTCCGGTGATCATGTTAAATAGAGTCGATTTACCGGCACCGTTGGGGCCGATTACACCGACAATACCACCGGCGGGCAGTGTGAAACTGAGATTGTCGATCAACAGACGGTCACCAAACCCTTTGCTGACCCCTTGGGTTTCCACGACGACGCCACCGAGGCGGGGACCCGGTGGAATAAAGAGTTCGAGGGTCTGCTCTTTTTCCAATCCAGCATTACCCAGCAGCTGTTCATAGGAGTTGATGCGCGATTGCGACTTTGCATGGCGCCCTTTGGGGGACATGCGGATCCATTCGAGCTCACGTTGCAGGGTCTGCTGGCGCTTGCTTTCCGCTTTTTCTTCACGCCGCAAGCGCTCCTGCTTCTGTTCCAGCCAGCTTGAATAATTGCCTTTCCATGGGATCCCCTGACCGCGATCAAGCTCAAGAATCCACCCGGCAACATTGTCGAGGAAATAACGGTCGTGAGTTACCGCAATAACGGTGCCTGATAACGCTGAAGATGTTGTTCGAGCCAGGCAACCGTTTCGGCATCAAGGTGGTTGGTCGGTTCGTCAAGCAGCAGGATATCCGGTTTCTGCAGCAGCAGACGGCACAGCGCGACCCGTCGTTTTTCACCGCCAGAGAGAACTTTAATCGGCGTTTCCGGTGCCGGACAGCGCAGAGCTTCCTCGGCTAATTCCAACCGCGAATCAAGCTCCCAGGCATCGGCGGCATCGAGTTTATCCTGAACAACCGCCTGGCGCGCAAGCAGCTTGTCCATGTCGCAATCGGGGTCGGCAAAGGAATTATTGATCTCCTCAAATTCGGCTAACAGGTCGACAATCTCCTGGACCCCCTCCTTGACCACCTCACGGACCGTTTTGCTGTCATCAAGCTGTGGCTCCTGTTCCAGGTAGCCAACGCTGTAACCTTCAGACAGAACAGCCTCGCCGTTGAATTCCTTGTCCACTCCAGCCATGATTTTCAACAGAGTCGACTTACCTGAACCGTTGAGACCCAGCACACCGATTTTTGCACCGTAAAAGTAGGACAGGGAAATGTCCTTGATGATGGGTTGCTTGTTGTAGCTTTTACTGACCCTCATCATCGAATAAATAATTTTTTTGTGTCTTCGCTCATTATTGTCACCTCTCGGGTTGGTTGCTTTGTGAATCCGTCTGTATAGCATTCCGACGAAGATTATCGCAATAACTAGTTTGAGCTGAGGATAAAGTCCCTGACAGATGGGGAGGTTGAGACAGGAAGGGCGTGTGAGCTTGATTTACGTTAGCTCTGCCCCGATGTTTCCAAATGCTCCAGGGCGTTCAGGAAGGAGCGGGTTAACTCTGGATGGAGTGATTTTCCGGCACTGTCCAGCATGATCTTTGTGATCTGTTCAAACTGAGCGGTTCTCTGTAGGATCGTCGCGTGCGTAAGGCATCGTAGACATCGGATATCGAAGTCATGTAGCTGCAGGTGTTCAGGGGCCGGTCATGGGGTGTTTCAGGATAACCTTTACCGTCATAACCGATATGATGTTCATAGGCCGTGACAACAGCCAGACGTGGAATACCCGGTGAGTTGAGTAGATATTCTGCACCCCGTTGCGGGTGTTGCCGCACCAGCTCCCACTCCTGGCTGTCGAGTTTGCCCTGTTTATTGAGAATATCGGGTGAAATAAACATCTTGCCGACATCATGAAGCATGGCGGCTATACCGATTTCGTTCAACAGCGGACCTTCGATACCGAGCAGTTTGGCTTGGGCCAGATTAAGCAGGCAGATGTTGGTTGAATGGGTGTAGCTATATTCGTCCATGGAGCGTAATGGTGCCAGCGCTAACAGAACGTCGCTATGAGAGCCGAAAGCGCTAACAAAATTGCCGACAATTTCAGATATGCCGATGGCATCAAGTCGCTTATTCTGATTGACGCTTTGATAGAGGTCCATGAACTTATCGCGTTCTTGCGCGGCGATTTCGGAAAAGTCGGTGGCAACAGAGCGGCTTGGTATCTCGCGTTCACTGCCCCTTGTTGTTTTGACTTCAAGCCGGCCAAACAGAATATGCTCAGTCTTGCGTGGGATGTTGTTCGTTTTGTGACGTTCGCTCAGATTATCGACCAGGCTAATTAATTCTTCTACGGAAAGACCCGGTTCAATGCATACGTAGCTGATCTTCAGTTGCATCAGACTGTCGATCAGGCGTTCGACAGAGAGATTGGTCGGAACGGGGTGATCGTTGCAGATCAGACGTTTTCAATGACTTTAAGCGTCAGCTTCTGGCTGATACTCAGTAAACCTTCAGTTGATCAAGGGCTTTGAGACAGAGTTTGAGCACTTGCGGGTGTTCCAGTTGGTAGAGCGAGGCATTCGCCGCCGCTGCCGTGATCTGGCGAATAAACAGCTGCAGGTATTTATCGTCCGACCGGTTCATTTCAACCCACCTCTTGATCGCAGTACGAATCGAGCTGGATTTTTGCCAACTGGCTCTGCGTTCGATCACGACCTTTGATAATGGCATTCAGCAGCGGTTCACTGGTATGGCGTGGAAAGGCTCCGAGATGATTGACGATCTCCTTTTGGAAACTCTTTTGCCGACGTGAGCGGATAAACCCCTTCCGTTTCAGGAGTTTGGCGAGAATAGGAATTGTTTCAGGTTTGCCGTGGTAGGCCAGAGTGTTAAGCAACATTTTTTTTATATTCAGGTCTTCATCATGTTCGAGATCGGTCTGTAGCAGTTGATGGAGTTGGTGGATAACTTTGGCATCTTGACTGCACTCCGCCAATTGAATTGCTGCAGACAGCGCTTTTCTGTTGCCGCATGAGAGTTCCTTGAGCAATATCCGGTTCGCTGTTGCGGGGTTGTGACGGAATAGAATCCGTAAGGCTTCCTGGCGGACCTTTGGGTGTGGATGGGTTGTCAGTTTATGAACCGCTTTCATCGGTATGGCATCGCGCTGTTGTCCTAGAATAATCAATAAATTACGGACCAGGTACCAGCGCTCGTCTTCTAATGCCGACAGGATGATCTGGTGACCTTTGCGGCCGAGTTCTACCAGCAGCTTCATCCATGTTTTCCGGCGCGATACTTGCTCGTCGACACTGAGCCTTTCTATCAGCAGTTCAGCATAGGGTTCGCCGATTTCTTGAATATAGTTGCAGATTTCATCATATTTATCTTTCCCCAGAGTTCTACGCTGTCGAGAACTTCATTCATGAAGGGAATTCGCGTCTGAGTGGCGATGACCTTTTCATCAAGAAAACGGGTTCTGGAATTGGCACTGTAAAGGTAGCTGGACCAACGGATAAAAATGTTCAGTAAGGAAGTAAAATCGCCGGTGTCGAGAAAAAAATATGAGCGGTTTGCCAGGTTTTCCTGTATCAGGTCTTCCAATTCGGCGTCGACGCCGCTGTTCAGAAGGTTAAATACGATGGAGCAACATTGTCGTTCAACCGATTGTTTCTCCAGGTTGATTTTCAGTCGCTGTGAGGTTTTATGATCAATGTCACCCGTGATCTCGCCCGTTAATATTTTACTCAGGGTTGCTTGATAGCCCGACGGCAGATATTCATCGTGATTGTCTTCCAGCAGCAGGAGCTCGACCCGTGCTTTAAGCATGTCGTCATCAAGCTCTGCCGCCGTGCCATTGGTCGTGTGCGGCTTTTTTGTCTGTGACGTCGTTGAGAACTGGCCGAGAAGATCGACCAGCCTTGCCGAAATATTATGCTGTTCACGATTCTGAAGCTCTAGCGATTCGGTCAGTAGATCCTGCGGCAAAGAGGGGAGGATCTCAGTCGCCACTTGGGGATTCTGAGTAAGAACCTTAAAAGTGCTGTTGAGAAAATCTGCTTCAATTCAGGGGTGAGGTTGTTTACCAGAATTCCGAATTGCTTTCCGAAATTTGTTTTGTTCTTTTGAGCCTGACTCGGCAGTTCTGAGATAAAGGAAGCGATCAGTTGGCCATAGTTCCGGTCCTTATTCTGTCCACTTTCTTGGGCATGATTGAGACAATGGGCGACCCGGATTGGCTCCGAAGAGACAGCAGATTCCCCTCTGCCATCAGTTCGTCCCGATTTTTTTTGCTGCAAGCCGGTGAGAAAATCGTTCCAGATATCGGTTTTTTCCGGGCTGTTTGATTGCAGGCCCATCTCAAACAGACTGTAGTCAACCGGAATAACAGAGATATTGCGGATACTGCTCCGCTCCAGTATGGTTGCCAGCTTTGGTGATTGTTCAAGTGATTGCTTGCCTGTACCGATAAGTTGGATAAAGCTGATCAGATCATCAGATGCGAGAGCGCTATTGAAGGTGATAGAAGCAATGTCGAATGCAGAAAAAATCTGATAAAATCGTGGTAAGTCGGATTTGTCTCATCAAGCCGGTTGCCTTCAACGATAATTCCCCCCGGGGTTATTCCTAATGTGATTTCAGATCTGAAGTGACACAATTTTTTGAGGATGGAGAGGACTGTATGAGAGCTGTTGACAACCTGGGGATGGTCGACAGGGTAGAGGGCAAGCTGACGCCTGGCAATATTCAGGTTGTAAATGAAATTAGACAAAACCTGAGTGTCAAGGTGTGTCTGTGAGCTTGTCGCTTGATAATGATTCACCTTCTCCACAATCCTTTCAGTGGATACTTAATTAGTGGATAATAAAATACAATGACAAAAAATAAAATGATTTAATGATGGTTTGCTGAAAAAATATTCGGTGGGCTAATTTTTATCCAATTGAGCCAGAACCTGAAGAAAGCTGTAGGTCAGTTGAGGGTGGAGTTTATTGCCTGCCAAGTCCAGCATGATGGCGATAATCTGATCCTGATCCAACGATTCTTCGTAGGCTCTGTGCGTTCTCATTGCATCATAAGTGTCTGAAATTGCTGTGATCTGTGAGCAGAGATGCTGTTTCCAAGGGCGGGCTGTATGAGGGTAGCCTTTACCGTCATAGCGCATATGATGTTCGAAAGCGGTGACAACAGCCAGATGGGGAACTCCGGGTGTGTTGATCAGGTATTCAGCCCCAAGACGTGGATGCTGTTGCATGATCTGCCATTCTTCTTCATCCAGCTTGTCTGTCTTGGTGAGTATGTCGGGGGAGATAAACATTTTCCCGACATCGTGAAGCATGGCGGCAATACCGATGTCGTTGAGGAGTTGACCTTCTATGCCAAGGACTTTCGCCTGAGCCAGATTGAGCAGGCAGATGTTGGTCGAGTGGGTATAGGTGTATTCATCCATTGAGCGCAGTGGTGCAACAGCCAGAAAGGCCTCACTCTGGCTGTTGAAGGCGTTGACAAAACCATCGACAATTTCCTGAATACCAGTCACTTCCAGCTTTCTATGATTTCTGGCTGTTTGATAGATATCCATGTAGCGGTCTGCTTCCAGTGTTGCAATCTCAGCCAGCTCCAAGGCGGCAAAGCCACTGCCGGCCGTCTGTTGGAAGCGAACTTCAACCGTTCCGTAGTGGATGTGTTCAGTATCCTGTATCTCCACAATTTTATCTGCTGATTTGCTGAGCAGGTTGAGCAAACCGAGCAGTTCTTCGGCGTAGATTCCCGGCTCTATTCTAAGGTAGCTGATGCCGGCTTTGCCCAGCGCTTCAAGCAGGCGTAAGACCGATGGATTGGATGTGACCGGACTGTTGGCGAAGATTAACTGCTTATCGACGACTTTCAGGGTCACGTCAGGATAGAGATCGAAAAGACCAGACAGTATTTCCAGCGACTGTCTAGTCAGGCGCAGAACCTGCCTGTGCTCGGGAGAGTAGAGCGCTATATTGGCTGCGGCTGTCGTCAACAGCCGGATCAGATTAAGGAATTGCTGACAACCTTCTTGTCTGTTCTGGGCTGACATCAGATCTGCTCCAAAGTTTGTCTGGCCAAATGTTTAAATTTCCCGTTGCATAGCTCGCGCAGCAGCTTTTCGGCGGAACCGCCGGGGTAATGAGCAAGGCTGCGGATTGTTTCTTCCTGCAAGGTTTTAAGTCTGCGATTGATCAAAAATCCATGCTTTCTGATGATGCGGTTAAGAATCGGCAGGCTTTCTCGCTGTCCTCTGCGAACCAGAGCGTGGACTGTCGCCAGCTGAATTTGCAGCTCTGTATCGTTGCTCAGGTCGCGGCTGAGAATGCTGTGGAGCAGTTCAAGAACCGCATGATCTCGACTGATATCGGCAATTTCCAGAGCTGCCAGGAGAGCTGCCGGATCGTCACTGCGTAATTCGGCCAAAAGCTGTCGATTGGCTGTGGCCGGATTGCAGGTAAAGAGAACCTTGATCGCTTCTGCCCGCACTTTTGGGTGCTGGTGAGAGCACAGCTGTTGAACGATCCTGCCACTTTTAGGGGCCAGTTGTTTGTTCAGTACACTGAGCAGATTACGCACCAGGTACCAGCGATCGTCGTCCAGAGCGCGTAGGATCTTCTGTTGAGCGTCGCCACCGATCCGTTCGAGGATTTCCATCCACTGCTTGCGTTGCTCCCAGGTCGGAGCCAGGCCAAGTTGCTCAATCACCAGATCACTATAGGGGTCACCAACCGTGACGATATAGGTGACGATCTGCGGGTGGCGGTCCTCGTCCCAGAGCTCGAAAGCGTCGATGACTTCGGCCATGAAACTCGCTTGAGTGTGAATGGCGAGCACCTTTTCCTCAAATACATTGATCCCGGCATTGCCGCTATAGAGATAGTCAGACCAGGATTGATAGATGTCGAGCAGTTGCTCAAAATTGCCGATATCCAGAAAATAGCGGGATTGATCAAGCAGGTTCTGCTGAACGGCATTTTCCTGTTCGGTATTCAGCTTCCTCTGCAGCATTTCAAGCAGGATTGCCACAAAGTTTGATTCAACCGGTTGCTCTTTCAGCTGTGCTTTTAATTTTTCTTTCTCTTCTTCAGGGATACTTCCCTGAATGTGGTCACCCAGCATTTCGCCCAAGGCGGCCTGGTAGTTGCCAGGCATATAGAGATCCTGTTTCTCTTCACTGAAAAGGACGTCCAGGCGTGCCCGAACCATGTCGGGAGAAAGGGGGCCGAGCCACTCTTAACGGTGCGCTTGTGACTGTTGCGTTCTTCATCGACAAGACTTGTGGCCAGCGCCAACAGGCGCGACGAAATTTTGGATTGCTGTTGAGATTTCCGGGCTAAAGCCCCTGGAGCAGTTGGGCCGGAACCTTTTTTAAAAGGCTGGGGGCCGCTTCCTGATTGCGGTCGAGGACACGGAATATACTGGTGAAGATTTGCTCCTGGGCCTCCGGACGAAGTTTTCTTAACAGTGAATTGAATTTTCTGTCCGTTTCAGTATAGGTGTGGGCAAATCCTTCTTCCTGAATCCTGTTTTCGATAAACTTCTCAAACGAGCTGCCGTAGTGTTCTGTCATGTAGTCCTCTGAAAACTGTCGTTCCAGCAGCTCTGCAACGGCATTGAGATCGAAATCGGCGGCACCGTCGCCAAAATCGAGGATTCCGTTTTGCAGCCCATGGAGAAATGTTTCCCATAGCTGTTCCTGCCGCTGTTCCTTTCTGCGGCTTGATTGAAAGGCTTCATAATCGATCGGGATAATGCTGACGTGATCGATCTGTTGCTGTTGAAGAAGAGCTTCAAAACCACCAAAGGATTCAATCGTACTTCTATCCGCTCTCAGCAGTTGATTAAAACGGATCAGTTCCGGGCCCTGGAGGCCGTTATGGAAGCTGATGGAAGCAATGCCGAGGGTAGAAAAAAAGTGGGCAAAATCACGGTTGGCCTGATCGTCCCGATCGAGCCAAAGCTGCTCAAAGAGGAGAGCTTCGGGGGTGATTCCCAGAGTAATTGTTTCGCTCAGATGAAAGAGTTGATTAAGAATGTCGATTGTTTTGTTGATACTGGTCTTGATATTAGGGTGGTCAACCGGGTACAGTGCCAGTTGCTTTCTTGCGATTGTCAATTCATGCAGAAAGCTGGTCAATATCGGTCTGTCCTGGGTGGGACCCTGATTGTTGGCTTTTTTTTCGTTCACAGTGCCTCACGATACATTTTGTCTGAGTGATTATATCAGGTTTCTTGCTTTTTGGCAGGCCGGAGTCAGTGGCATGGTTGTCGGGCCTGTTTGCTTTGACGGACAGGACTCATAATGACAGTGACTGTGAACCTTCTCGCCGAGACAGGCGCTCGTTGGCCAGTATCGGTCCTTCTATTGCATTCTTTAAACTTTGATGCTAGATTTTCGAGGTGATATGTCTACTATTTCAGCGAAGTTCTGTTTATGAGTCCTCACAGTCATTTTGAGGTTGGTGATGCGGCTCTGGCGGCGCAATTATTTGGTCAGCAGAATAAGCACTTAAAAATGATCGAGAAGAAGCTGGGTATTCGCCTGGGCAGTCAGGGGACCAGCGTTCACCTGTCGGGGAGCCAGCTCAGGTTGCTGTCGGGTTCCGTTTGCTTGAGGAACTGTGCCTGCTGCTGCAGGAGGGGATGCCTCTCTATCCGGCAGATATCGATTATGCTTCACGCATTCTCTCCAGTGATTCCTCGACCTCACTGAAAGATATCTTTTTCGATACGGTTTTCGTTTCGGCCCGCAATAAACTGATCTCTCCGAAAAGCCTGGCTCAAAAGAGCTATATCGACAATATTCGTGAAAATCACGTCGTCTTCGGGGTCGGTCCCGCAGGAACGGGCAAGACCTATCTGGCCATGGCAATGGGAGTTGCTGCGTTGATGCGTAAAGAGGTCAGTCGTATCATGCTGGTCCGACCGCTGTTGAAGCTGGAGAAAACTCGGTTTCCTGCCTGGAGATCTGGCCGAAAAGGTCAATCCATATCTACGGCCGCTTTATGATGCGCTGTACGATATGATCGATCTCGAAAAAGCGCGTAACATGGTTGATACCGGTATCGTTGAGGTTGCGCCTCTGGCCTTTATGCGTGGTCGTACGTTGAACGATGCGTTTGTTATCCTTGATGAGGCTCAGAATACCACTGCTGAGCAGATGAAAATGTTTTTAACCCGGCTCGGATTCGGCAGTCGAGCAGTGATTACGGGGACGTCACGCAGATTGATCTGCCGCGTGGGAACCTGTCGGGTTTATTGCACGCGATCGATGTCCTGGTCGGTGTGCCGGGGATCGCTTTTACTCATTTCAGCGATCAGGATGTTGTTCGTCATCCGATCGTGCAGGCGATTGTTCAGGCTTATCAGAGAGCGGATCGTCGAGACCTGAAGCAAGGCAACAGTGCTGCTGATTAGCCTTGTCTCGGGATTTGAGGAACTATGACAAAAGAAGAAAAAGAACGGGCTCAAAAAAGCCGGGCCGCGATATTCGGTGATGGTGTTCAGGGCCTGCGCAACTGGAAGAAAGGTCAGCTCGGAGGGTGGTTGCTCCTGGCTGTGGCGTTGCTGCTGACTCTGATTATCGTTCCCAAGGGGGACTGATTCCCGATTACCTTGCACCGGGCGAAATAGCATCGCGCGACATCAAGTCACCACGGGATCTTTTGGTTGAAGATGTGCAGTTGACTGAGGCCAAGCGGATGGAAGCTGCCGCTGCCGTCCCTCTGGTCTATGAGTTCGACAGTTTGTCGGGAAGCGATGCGGTCAGCAGAATCAACCGTGGTCTTGAGCTGTTGTTGCAGCGTCAGGAGAGCGGTGAAGAGCAGGACTCTGAAGCTTTTCTGCAGCAATTGCAGGCGGACTTTGGTGTGCCATTGACCGCAGAGGATTATCGTCCTCTGATCCGTCTTCCGCTCAGTCAGGGGTTGGCGGCCTGGACCGTCGATCTGCTTCAGCCGGTTTTCACCTTGCCTATCGTGGCTGATCTGGCGGCCTTTCAGGCAGATCGCCGTCGGGGGTTGAGCCTGTATGATCGTAAAAATGGTCAGGAGCTGGATACAGCGTTGCTTGACCAAACCATCGATCTCAGTGACGCACTTGCCCGAGCCCAGGAAGAGCTGGGACTGATTCCTGATATTTCCAAGCGGCAAAACAAACGCTGCTGAAAATTGTTCAGCAGCAATTACGCCCGAACCTGCTGTTCAACAAGGATGAAACGGAAAAGCGGCAACAGGACGCATCCGCTCAGGTTGCTCCTGTCCTGTTTCAGGTGAAAAAGGGCGAGATGGTTGTTCGTGAGGGCGAGCGGGTCAGTGCTGATCAGATTCTCAAACTACGCGCAATTCGTGAGTCTGGCCGGGATAATCGCAGCCTGCAGACGGCTGCCGGATTGATCATCTGTATTCTGCTGCTGTTCTATGTCGGTTTTTACTTCGGTCAGAAAAATATCAGTAAATTTAAGCCTGACTCCCGTGACCTGCTGTTTTTGACAGCGGTTTTCGTTGCGCTGTTTGTCCTGGTTAAACTGTCAATTATTTTCAGTGCGGGGATGAGCAACACGTTCGCTTACCTCGATTCCAGTGTCTACTATTATGCCGTTCCCTTTGCTCTTGGGCGATGCTGGTCCGGATCGTTCTTAATTCTGAAACTGCATTTTTGTTTGCGGTCAGCTTTGCCTTCCTGGTTGGTGTTCTGTTCGGTAATAATCTGCTGATGGCCCTCTATGTTCTCGTCGGCAGCCTGGTGGGTGCTCATGGGGTGCGCCAGTGTCAGGCCCGAACGACCCTTTATCGTGCCGGTTTGTGGATCGGTCTTGCCAACATGGCCTTATTGCTCGGCATTCATTTCTTAAGTGGGCGGGTGTTTGAGCTGGCCCTGTTATGGAACTCGGGTTTGGTCTCTTTGGTGGCCTTGTCAGTGCTGTTTTTGTCAATGGTACGATTCCGCTGGTCGAGTCTGTCTTCAAATATACGACCGATATCAAGCTGCTTGAACTGGCCAACATGAACGCCCCGATTCTGCGCCAGCTGATGATTGAGGCACCAGGGACCTATCACCATTCGATTCTGGTTGGGAATCTGGCCGAAGCGGCGGCTGAGTCGATTAACGCCAATCCCCTGTTGGCAAGAGTTGCATCGTATTATCACGATATCGGCAAGATTAAGAAGCCGCTCTATTTTATCGAAAACGCCGGCGGTCAACGTAATCGTCATGACAAACTGGCTCCGTCGATGAGTGCACTGATTTTGACGTCGCATGTTAAAGACGGTGTGGAGTTGGCGCGTGAACACAAGCTGGGGGTAGAGCTGATCGATATCATCCAGCAGCATCACGGGACCACCCTGATCAAGTTTTTTTACGGTCGTGCCAAGGATCAGGCCGACCCCGAGGTGCAGCAGATCGACGAACGCGATTATCGTTATCATGGGCCCAAGCCCCAGACGCGTGAAGCGGCTTTGATCATGCTGGCTGATGCCGTTGAAGCGGCCAGTCGGACCTTGACCGATCCGACTCCTGCTCGTATTCAAGGGATGGTCCAGAAGCTGATTAACAATATTTTTATTGATGGCCAGTTGGACGAGTGTGATCTGACGCTGAAGGATTTAAATCAGATTGCCAAGAGTTTTAATCGCGTCCTCTCCGGTTCGTTCCACCATCGCGTCGATTACCCGGAACCGGTCCACATTGTTCGTGAAAAAACCGAACTGGAAGGCAAGCCTTCAAGTCATGAAAGGGCAAAGCAAAAAAGTGCGAATCCGGATAGAAAACCGTCAGAAGAAAAAGCGGCTCCTGAAACGGCCGCTAAGAAAGATAGCACAGAAGATCTTAAGCGTCTTGGGATATCCTGAGGCGGAACTGTCAATCCTGATCGTCGACAATGAAGGTATTCGCGAAATCAATCGCGATTACCTTCAGCGTGATCGACCGACAAATGTCATCTCATTCGCGATGCAGGAAGGGGAGGGGGCCGGGTTGCACCCTCTTGTGCTGGGAGATGTTGTTATCTCTGCCGAACGCGCGGATGAAGACGCACAAGAGGCAGGGGTTCCTTTTGAGCATGAACTCTGGTTCCTGCTTCTGCACGGTATCCTCCATCTCCTCGGCTATGACCATGAACGTGGAACTGAAGAACAGGCCAGGATGATGGAAGCCAAGGAACAGGAAGTTTTTGCAGTGCTGAAAAATGAATTTTCGTGACGTTTCGCTGAATTAAAATGATGAGTAAAGGGGAGAGCAAAACAGGTGGACAATGACCATTCAACGCAGGAGTCGGATAGTTGGTTGAAAAAACTGGGCCGCAGGCTCAGTTATCGCCCTCAGGCGAACAGTGAAGAAGAACTGCAGGAACTGATCGATGCTTCTGAGCAACAGGGCATTATCGACGAAGACGAGGGAGGTATGCTGCAGTCGATACTGGAACTGGATGAGACGATCCTGCGTGAGATTATGATACCGCGCACGGCCATGGTCTGTGCCGATGCCGAGGCTCCATTCAGTCAGGTTCTTGCTACAATTCTCCAGTCCGGTCATTCCAGGATTCCCGTATATCAGGGGAATATCGACAACATCATCGGTCTTGTCTATGCCAAGGATCTGTTGCGCTTTTGGGGACGGCCGATCGATGATATTGATCTTGATGAAGTTTTGCGTCAGCCCTATCTGGTTCCGGAATCAAAGCTGGTCAGTGATCTGCTCAAAGAACTGCGCGAGAATCGGGTTCACATTGCTATTGTCATAGATGAATATGGTGGAACGTCAGGATTGGTGACGATTGAAGACATGATCGAAGAGATTGTCGGAGATATTCAGGATGAATACGATCGTGAAGAGCAATGGTTGATTGAACAACCGGACGGATCTCTGTTGGTTGATGGTCGTTTGAACATCGAAGAATTTGAAGAATACTTTGATGTCGAAGTCGCTCGTGAGAAGTTCGATACGGTCGGTGGTTATGTCGTTGAGCAATATGGACGGGTTCCCGCTGAGGGGGAGAGGGTCAAGGTTGATGATTTTGTCATGCTGATAGTCCAGAGCGATCAGCGCGCCATTCGTCAGATCCGGGTTTTCCCTCCGCCGGGAATCACTGACTCAGTCAACTCGTAAATCATATGTTGCTGAATCTCATCGACAAAAGGCTGGTTGCTTCCGCTTTGTCCGGGGTGTTGATGGCCGCAGCTTTTCCGCGCCTTGACTTTTATCCCGTGGCCTGGTTTGCATTGGTTCCGTTGCTGGTTGTTATGGCCCAGCGGCCTTTTGCCAGCGGCTTTACTGCCGGAATTGCTTTTTTCGCCCCAGTTCTTTACTGGTTGAATATTGTTATGACCACCTATGGTGGGCTGGAGCCGGTTTTCTCGATACTGGCCTATTTTTTTCTTCTGGTTTATCTGGCTCTGTATTTCGCTGTGGCGACCTGGTGTTCATCTCTTCTGAAAGCTCGCTTCAATTATCCTGTCATACTGACTCTCCCTGTTTTCTGGGTCGCTCTTGAATACCTGCGCGGCCATCTGTTAACCGGTTTTCCGTGGGCATTGTCGGGGTACTCCCAGCAGAATTTTTCTGCGGCGATCCAAAGTGCTGACGTAACTGGTGTCTATGGGGTCAGTTTTCTCCTGATTGCAGTCAATTGCGCTCTGGCTCAACTGATTCTTGAACCACGAAGGAAAATGACCTGGCTGGGACTGGCTGTTGTGGCGGTCATGTCAGCGACTCATATCGGCTATGGTTTATGGAGAAACAGTCAAGAGCTTGAACTGCGGAGCGAGCAGTTGAGTGTTGCCTTGATACAGGGAAATATCGATCAGGCGCAGAAATGGGTACCGGAAAATCGGCAGGCGACCATCGATCTCTATCGACAACTGTCTGAACGGGTCCGGCAACCGGTTGACCTGTTGATCTGGCCGGAAGCGGCAACCCCGTTTTTTGTTCAGGATAATACCGAGGCGGCAGAGCAGGTAAGACGTTTGCCTGAACAGCTTGGCACGCCGCTGTTGTTGGGCAGCCCTGCTTATGAGCGTCATGACGATGGTAGCTACTCATATTATAACAGTGCTTTTCTCCTGAGCGCAGAGAGCCGGGAGCTGGAGCGCTCGGACAAAATACATCTGGTTCCCTTCGGTGAATATGTTCCCTTGGGGCGCTTGCTGACTTTTATCAATAAGCTTGTCGTCGGAGTGGGAGATTTTTCGCCCGGTAAGGTCAAGCCTCTGGCTCTTGGTGACGATCCGCTCGGTGTGCTGATCTGCTATGAGGTTATCTTCCCCGGACTGGCTCGGGATTATGTGCGTAAGGGGAGCCGTCTGTTGGTCAATTTGACGAACGATGCCTGGTTCGGTCGTTCATCGGCACCGTATCAGCATCTTGCCATGGCTCGCTTCAGGCTATTGAGAATCGTATATGGCTGGTTCGAGCAGCCAATACCGGAATTTCAGCTGCAATCTCCCCTTCCGGTCGGGTCGTCTCTGCCGGTCCGATATTTGAGACCCTGTCGCTTGATAGCGTTGTTGGCCTGGGAGCGGAAGAAACCTTCTACACCCGCTTCGGTGACCTCTTTGCCTATCTCTGTCTCGGGCTCAGCGGTTTTGGTGTCGGACTCCTGTTCTGGCGTGGGCGTGGGGAGCAATCCTCCCCCTCGCTCTGAACCGGTTGTCGGCATGAAACCTCGTCCCTGAAGAGGGGCCCATGTTGTCTGTGGCGTGACGACAAACAGAGTCCGGGGGAAAGAGCTGCCGGTCTTTACGGTCCACAGGAAGTCTGATTTCAACATTGACTTTCTGGCAGTTTCAAGCAAGTATATTTAGTTTGGTTAGGCTAAAAAATAAACGAAGGATTATAACCATGGACAAGGCTGTTGCCATTATCCCCGCCCGCTATGGATCGACACGATTCCCAGGTAAGCCGTTGGCCCTGATTGATGGTTTACCAATGATTCAAAGGGTTTATCAGCGCGTGGCCAAGGCAAACACCATTGATCGGGTTATCGTTGCCACCGACGATGAACGCATCGTTGCTGCGGTGGAGGATTTTTCCGGTGAGGTGATGATGACCCGTGACGATCACCCTACGGGGACAGACCGGCTGGCTGAAGTGGCCGCTCAAATCGATGCTGAATTGATCGTCAACGTTCAGGGGATGAGCCCCTTATCGATCCCGGCATGATTGATCAGCCGTCGCTCCTCTGATTGAAAATCCTGAGATTCAGATGGGAACTCTGGCCGGAGCGATCGACGAACTGGAGGACTTCTACAGTCCCAATGTTGTTAAGGTTGTGCGCGATAGCGACGGCATGGCGCTCTATTTTTCTCGTGCCCCGATCCCATGGCCCAGGGATCTGGATCGGGACGAGCAGGCTCAATCCTTGACCTCGTTGGGGTTGTTGCGTCACATCGGTCTTTATGTCTATCGTCGACCGTTGCTGCTGGCCTACCCCGGGTGGCCCAAGACCCAGCTGGAAAACCTGGAAAACCTGGAACAGCTGAGGGCGCTTGAACGTGGAGTCAAGCTGCATGTTGCTCTGACCGAGTGCGCTTGTCACGGTGTTGATACGCCTGCGGATCTGGAGCGTATTGCCCGGATGATGAGTGTACAATCGCTCTACTGATTGCTTACCTGAGTCTGCCCCACGGCTGTTGGGAAACCGCTGAAGCTGCAACGTTTTTTGAGGGAATGACTAATTAATCCGGGCTCTTGGAGGTCTTGTCCATGATGGACGGTTTTTTGCATGTTCGGGCTTTCATTCACTAAGATTTCTGTGTAGAATCAGCCATCCGCAGGGTGGTTGTCTATTTTTTATCAACAGGCCTGAACAGGCCATAAGTAATTAGCAATGATCGGATTTATGTAAATGAAGACAAAGTTTCTTTTTGTGACAGGTGGAGTTGTTTCTTCCCTCGGTAAAGGACTTTCTGCTGCCGCGATCGGCGCATTGATGGAGGCTCGCGGTTTGCGCGTTTCCATGCAGAAAATGGATCCCTATATCAATGTGGATCCGGGAACGATGAGCCCGTTTCAGCACGGTGAGGTTTTTGTGACCGACGATGGCGCGGAAACAGATCTTGATCTGGGCCACTACGAACGCTATACATCAGCCAAGCTGTCACGTAAATCGAACTTTACTACCGGTCAGGTTTACGATTCGGTTATTCGTAAAGAGAGGCGCGGCGATTATCTGGGCGGTACCGTCCAGGTTATTCCGCACATTACCAATGAAATCAAACAGAAAATCCTTGACAACGCCAAGGGGGTTGATATCGCCATTGTTGAAGTCGGCGGAACCGTTGGTGACATCGAATCCTTGCCTTTTCTGGAAGCAATTCGCCAGTTTCGCGCCGATCGAGGTCGTGAGAATGTCCTTTATATCCATCTGACCCTGGTTCCTTATATCCCCACTGCCGGTGAGCTGAAAACCAAGCCAACGCAACACAGTGTCAAAGACCTGCGCGAAATTGGTATCCAACCCGATATTCTCCTGTGTCGTTGTGATCGTGAAATTCCACGCGACATGAAGGGCAAAATTGCCCTGTTCTGTAATGTCCCGGAAGACGCGGTTATCACTGCCCGAGATGTTGAAAGTATCTACGAAGTTCCCAAGGCTTTTCACGATCAGGGGCTGGATGAGCGGATTGTCGATTATCTCAATATCTGGACCAAGGCTCCCGATCTGACAGGTTGGGAGCGGATTGTCAAGCGGGCCAAGGATCCGGAAGGGGGGACAACCATTGCTATCGTCGGCAAGTATGTAGGCTTGACCGAAAGCTATAAATCCCTGGCGGAAGCCTTGACTCATGGCGGCATTGCCAATAATTGCAAAGTAAATCTTAAGTATGTCGATTCCGAAGCCCTCGAACGTCATGGCGTCGGTTCCTCTTTTGACGATGTTGATGGTATCCTGGTGCCTGGTGGTTTTGGTGAGCGGGGCAGCGAGGGCAAGATTGCGGCAATACAATATGCCCGGGAAAACAAGGTTCCCTTCTTTGGGATCTGTCTGGGGATGCAGATGGCGGTTGTTGAATTCTCACGCCACGTTTGCGGGTTGGAGGATGCCCATTCTTCAGAATTTCACGAGGAGGCAAAGAACCCGGTTATCCATATCATGGAAGAGCAGAAGAAGGTAAAAGGCAAGGGCGGGACAATGCGCCTTGGCGCTTATCCCTGTGATCTGCAGGCCGGTACGCTGGCACGTAGAATCTACGGGGCCGAAAGCTTGACAGAGCGCCATCGTCATCGGTTTGAGTTCAATAATGATTACCTTGACCGGCTGAAAGGTTGCGGTCTGGTCCTGTCTGGAATGAATCCGGAATCGAATCTGGTTGAAATTGTCGAGCTGGAAGACCATCCTTGGTTTCTTGGTTGTCAGTTTCACCCGGAATTTAAATCCCGGCCGATGGAACCACATCCATTGTTTGAATCCTTCGTCGGCGCCTGCATGAAGCAGGGAGAGGAAAAGTGACATGAAACAGGTAGCTGTCGGATCGGTTACTTTTGGTGGGAACAAGAAGCTGGTTCTGATCGCCGGGCCGTGTGCCATTGAAGATGAGAGCCTCACTTTACGGATTGCGGAACATCTCAAAGAGATTACTTCTGAACTTGATTGCCAACTGATTTTCAAGGCGTCCTACGATAAAGCCAACAGGACTTCAGTGACCTCCTTCCGTGGATTGGGGATGGAGCGTGGGTTACGGATTCTCGAGCGGGTCAAGAACGAATTTGAACTGCCGGTGATTTCTGATGTGCATGATGTCAGTCAAGTCGCTGCTGCAGCTGACGTTCTGGATATCATGCAGATCCCTGCATTTCTCTGTCGCCAGACTGATTTGTTGGTTGAAGCAGGAAAAACCGGTAAACCGATCAACGTGAAAAGGGACAGTTTTAGCTCCCTGGGATATGGAGCATGGGGTCAGGAAAATTGTTTCTACAGGAAACGACAATATTGTTCTGACCGAACGTGGTGCCACTTTTGGTTATAACAACCTTGTCACCGATATGCGTTCCCTGGTGATCATGCGTGAGCTCGGCTACCCGGTTGTTTTTGATGCAACCCACTCGGTTCAACTGCCCGGTGGTGCCGGAGGCTCATCTTCCGGACAGCGTCAGTATGTTGGTGCCCTGTCGCGTGCAGCGGCAGCAACAGGCATCGACGGTCTCTTCTGGGAAGTCCATGAGAACCCTGAAAAAGCATTGTGTGATGGTGCAAACTCCCTGCCCTTGGCGCAGGTTAAGGGATTGCTTCAGCAAATCCTTGAGTTCGATGCAATTTTTAAACAGACCGATACCGAGGTAGTCGAAGAATGATAAATACAGCGTTACGTGTCCTGCAGATTGAAGCTGATGCGGTACTTGCTCTCAAAGACCGGATTGATGGAAACTTTTCGCAGGCCGTCAAGATGATCCTGGATTGTGAGGGTAAGGTTGTTGTGACCGGTATGGGAAAGTCGGGACTGATCTGTCAGAAAATTGCTGCAACCATGGCATCGACAGGGACCCCAACCTTCTTTCTCCACCCGGCCGAGGGGATTCATGGTGATCTCGGCATGTTGTCGAAAGGGGATGTGGTCATTGCAATCTCCTACTCGGGTGAAACGGAGGAAGTCAGCCGTATCCTGCCGGTCATCAAGCGTATGGGATTGCCTCTGATCGCCGTGTCGGGAAACCCGAAAAGTACCCTTGGCATCGCTGGTGACGTTCATCTTGACGTCAGTGTTGCTGAAGAAGCCTGCCCCCTGGGGCTGGCACCAACAGCCAGCACGACCGCAACCCTGGCCATGGGAGATGCGTTGGCGGTTGCATTGCTGAATGAGCGTGGGTTCAAAGCGGAAGACTTTGCTCTGTTCCATCCCGGAGGTGCGTTGGGTAAGAAACTGTTATTGCGGGTTGAAGATCTCATGCATACCGGTTCAGAGGTTCCGTTGGTCAAATGTGATACGCTGCTGCGTGAAGCGCTGTTTGAGATTACCAGCAAGCAGTTGGGGGTCACCGGTGTGGTTGATGGTCAGAATAATCTTGTCGGGGTTTTCACCGATGGTGACCTCCGCCGGGTTATGGAGAAAGGTCTGGATAGCCTGCAGCTGCCGATTGAGCAGGTTATGTCGATCTCTCCGAAACGGATTTTACGTAAAAATCTGGCCGCCAAGGCTCTCAAAACCATGGAAACCCACTCGATTACTTCTCTTTTCGTTTTTGAAGATGAAGGGAGCCTTGACCCGGTCGGTATCGTTCATCTTCATGATCTGCTGAAATCAGGAGTGGTCTGATGAAAGAGCAACTGGCGCGAATAAAGCTGCTTCTGCTTGATGTGGACGGCGTACTGACTGATGGCCGGATTATTTACGATAATCAGGGCAACGAGCTGAAGGCTTTTGACGTTAAGGACGGTCACGGTCTCAAGCTGGTTCAACGTGCCGGGATAAAAACAGGGATTATTACTGGGCGGAGCTCCGAGGTTGTCAAAAAACGGGCTGCGGAGCTCGGCTTCGACATTCTTTACCAGGGGGCTTTGAACAAGCTTGACCCATATAAAGAGATATTGGCTGAATACGGTTTGAGCGACGATGAGGTCGCCTATGTCGGCGATGATGTCGTTGATCTGCCGATATTACGCCGGGTCGGTTTCAGCGCCACGGTCGCAGATGCGGTGGAAGATGTTCTTCCCCTGGTCGATTTTGTGACCAAGCGTCCGGGCGGTCGCGGCGCAGTCAGGGAGATCTGTGATATGCTGGTTCGTGCCAGTGGTCATTGGGAAAAACTGACTGAACGTTATTTTCACGCTTGATGCCAGGCGACAGGCCGTCTGTATGATAACGGAGCGGGAATGTTAAAGTTGAAGCGCCTACTGGGTGTGCTGATCCTGATCTCCGTGATTGCTCTGGCAGTTGTGGTTTGGCGTTTTCTGGATCAACCTTCTCCTGAGGAATTGGTTGAATTGCTTCCCAAGGATGTTGATCTGGCACTGCAGAATCTTCATTACACTCAGAATGAAGATGGCCGGCGGCGTTGGACCCTGGATGCTGATAAGGCTGAGTATCTGAAAGATGGCAATAAGGCAAAGCTTGAAACGGTGAACCTGCTTTATTACAAAGCCCGTTCGTTCGGAGATGTGCAGCTTCAAGCGGAGCGCGGTGAACTGGATCAAAACAGCAGAGAGCTGGACGTTTGGGGAAATGTCATTTTGACGACAGAGCGGCGGGAGCAGTTTTTTACCGAGCATTTGCATTATAATGATGAACAGCGTCGATTGAGTACGGAAAACCGGTTCGCCTTGTAACGCCGCGATTGACGTTGACAGGAACAGGGATGGACATTGAAATCGAACAGGGACGGATGTTGATTAAGCAAGATGTTAAAGCCCTGCTGTTGCCTGACCATGGAGAAAAAGCAGCGCAATGAATAGAATATCCTTACTGATTTTGCTGACACTTGTGTTTGCCTGGAGCTCGACCGGCTTTGCTGCTCAGAACGTTCCAACCATCGACACAAGTCAGCCGCTTGAAATCTTGTCTCAACAGCTGGAGGTTTTTCGACAGGAAAACAGGTCTGTTTTCTCCGGCGATGTGGTTGCCACGCAAGGAGACATGACCATGACGACAGATCGGTTGATTGTTTTCTTTGCTGGTGAAAACAGTATTGAGCGGCTTGAAGCCGTTGGTCATGTCAAATTTACGCAGCTTGATCGGACTGCGACAGCGGAAAAGATGATTTACCGTCAGAAAGAGGGGACCCTGCTGCTCATTGGTAACGCCAGGGTGGTTCAGGGACCAAATCAGGTTGACGGCGATGAAATCACCTATTTTGTGAATGAAAACCGCAGTGTCGTCAAGGGTTCTTCCCAAAACGGGTCAAGGCTGTTATTGTGCCTCAACAGAAGAAGGACGTTGAGTGATCAGGACGTTAAAGGCCGCAGACCTGCATAAGTCCTATGATGGACGCGCTGTTGTCTCCGGGGTGAATCTGGAGGTTCAGTCGGGGCAGGTTATCGGGCTGCTCGGGCCGAATGGGGCGGGAAAGACAACCAGCTTCTATATGGTGGTGGGTCTGGCTCAGCCTGACCGTGGCAGCGTAATGCTGGATGATCAGGAAATAACCAGGTTGCCGATGTATCAACGGGCGCGTTCAGGAATTTCTTATCTTCCCAGGAAGCTTCCGTCTTTCGTAAGTTGTCTGTTGAAGATAATATCCGGGCCATCATTGAAACACTGGATTTGTCGTCTGGTGAACAGAAACAGCGCCTGGAAGAGTTGCTGGAAGATTTAAATATTTGCCACATTCGCGGTTCAAAAGGGTATGCTCTATCCGGTGGAGAAAGACGGCGGGTTGAAATTGCCAGATCTCTGGTCCTGAATCCGGCTTTTCTTTTGCTGGACGAACCCTTTGCCGGAATCGACCCCATTGCCGTTATTGATATTCAAAATATAATTCATCAGTTGAAAGGGAGGGGGATCGGGATTCTAATTTCCGATCACAACGTTCGGGAGACACTGGGCGTATGTGACCAGGCCTATATCCTGAATCAGGGGAAGGTCCTGGAGTTCGGGACCCCGGAAATGATTGCCCAAAGCCCGACCGCGCGGGAAATCTATCTGGGGGAAAAATTCAAACTTTGATTTTGTGAGGCGCAGCCTCACAGCGAAAGGTGCAGTTCACTCGACCTGTTCGAAGACTGTAGACAACTATGGCTTTAGATCTAAGATTACAGGTTAAACTCAGTCAACAGCTGGTTATGACGCCGCAGTTGCAGCAGGCGATAAAACTGCTGCAGTTGTCACGTATGGAGTTGGTTGACGTTGTGACTGAAGAACTGGCTGAAAATCCGCTTCTGGAAGAGGGGCTTGATCCCAAAGAGGCACGTGAAGAAGAGCGGGTGAGCCTGGAAAACGAAGACGCCGTTCCCTTCGAAACTCCACCGGAACAGGAGGTCAAAGCTGAATCTGAGGGGATGAATGACATCGATTGGCAGACCTATCTTGAAGGCTACAGTCTCAACAGTAGTGATACGCGTAATAGCTATGAAGATCAGGAAGAACGTCCCTCTTACGAAAGCCTGCTGACAAAAAAGAGAACCTCAATGATCATTTGATGTGGCAACTTAGCATGTCTTCCTTGTCTGAACAGGAGCGTCTGGCGGCAGCCGAAATCATTGGTAACCTGGACGATAAAGGCTATCTGCATGCGACCCTGGAAGAATTGGCTGAAGCGTCAGGAATGGATATGGAGCTGTTTGAGATTGCGCTGAAGCGTGTCCAGCAGTTTGACCCCCCCGGCGTTGCCTGTCATGATTTACAGGAATGTTTATTGCTTCAGCTTGAACGGATGGACCTTTCCGACTCCCTTGCCGCAATTATTTTGCGTGACCATATTACTGATCTGGAGGGGCGAAAGTATCCTGTGATCGCCAAGGCCCAGAGGGTTTCTGTCGATGACGTCCTGGCGGCAGCGAAGCTGATATCAAGCCTGGATCCCCGGCCTGGCCGAGCGTACAATGACGAAGATGTCCATTATATTGTGCCGGATATTTTTGTTAAAAAAGTTGGCGACGAATATGTCGTTACTCAGAATGACGAAGGTCTTCCAAACCTGCGAATCAACTCTTTTTATCGTAACGCGCTGACTGACAACGGCAGTGTTGACAAGAAGGCGGGCGAGTATATCCAGGATAAAATGCGCAGCGCTGTCTGGTTGATAAAAAGCATTCATCAACGACAGCGGACAATTTACAAGGTCACCAAGAGTATTGTTAAGTTCCAGCGTGAATTTTTGATCATGGGATTGAGTATCTCAACCACTGGTTCTGCGTGATGTGGCAGAGGATATCGAAATGCATGAATCGACTGTCAGCCGGGTGACAACAAATAAGTATGTTCAAACACCACAGGGATTGTTTGAACTGAAGTATTTTTTCAACAGCGGCATCAATACTTCAGGTGGTGACGCCGTCGCCTCTGAAAGTGTGAAGAGTCGTATTAAGGAGATCGTCGCCTCTGAAGATCCTAAAAAGCCGTATTCGGATCAGAAAATTGTGGCTTTATTGAAAGAACAGAATATCAATATTGCCCGGAGAACGGTGACCAAATATCGCGAAATGCTTGGCCTGGGGTCGTCGACAGAGCGCAAGCGGCTGTTTTAGTGTGGAAAGCCGGTGCCTGTTGATAGCAGCTGTGCCGGACGTTATTATAAGTTATAATTCAAGTTAAATAGGGCTTCATACCGAAGCCTTTTAGCCAAGGAGGTTGCTTATGCAAATTGCCGTTACCTTCCGTCACATGGAAAGCAGTGATGCTGTACGGAGTTACGTTGAAGAGAAACTGGCTCGCGTGAAAAAATATATTGATGAGCCGATTGATGCTCAGGTCGTTCTGTCTGTTCAGAAAAAGATCCATCACCGGGCGGAAGTGACCATGGTCGCCAAAGGGTTGACCATGAAAAGCGCTGAAGATAAGGATGACATGTATGCAGCTATCGATCTTATGGTCGATAAGATTGAGCGCCAGTTAAAACGTTACAAGGAAAAACTGAAGCGCCACAAGGGCAGCAACGGTTCTCAACGCCGAGTTGAGAAGACGATTATCGCAGCCCCAGTGTTGACGAAGGTGATGGGAATCCTGAAATTATTCGCAGTCATTCCTTTTTCGTAAAGCCGATGTCCGTGGAAGAAGCTGTCATGCAGATGGATTTACTTGATAAGGATTTTCTGGTATTCACAGATGATCGTTCAGAAGAAATGAATGTTGTTTACCGTCGTAAAGATGGAACTATGGTTTAATCGTTCCCCAAGGGAGCTAACCTTGTCACGGGCCTCTCCGGATGGAGAGCCCGTGTTTAATATTGCTGACCTGAATTAAGAAGAAGAGTATGAAAATTTCTGAATTGCTGAATCCAAAAGCGATCGTAGCCGATCTCCAGGCTAAGGATAAAAACAGGGCCCTGACTGAGTTGACGGAGGCTCTGATAGCATGTGAACCGGAGTTGAAGCGTGACGATGTTCTTGCCGTCCTGCAGGAGCGCGAGAAGCTTGGAAGTACAGGAATCGGCGATGGTGTCGCCATACCGCATGGAAAGTTGGCGGGTATTCCTGAGTTGAAGCTGGTTTTTGGACGAAGCCTCAATGGAGTCGATTTTGAATCGATGGACGGTCAGCCTGCTTATCTGTTCTTTCTGTTAATCGCTCCGGAGGAGTCGGTTGGAGTCCATCTGAAAACACTGGCACGGATTTCCAAGTTGCTGAAAGATTCCATTGTCAGAAAAAAATTGATGGACGCTGTCGACCAACAGGAGATTTATCAGATTATTCTGGACGAGGAAGCCTGATCCCTTCGCTCATGCGGCTTCCAGATCCTCTGACACTTATTGATGAGAGTGATCCCTTGTCAATCATGCAGGTTCCGATCTTATGCCAAAACTGACTATTCAGGAAATCCTTGAGGAAGAAGAAGCCGGTCTCGATTTGGAGCTTCTAGCGGGCTCCGGTGGTGTGCTGAACTCAATTTCAATGCCTCGGATGCAAAAGCCGGGACTGGCGCTTGCCGGCTACATGGAAAGTCTTCACCCTGATCGTATTCAGTTCTTGGCTCGACGGAATTGAGTTTTCTCGATAAGATGGCGCGCGAGAAGGCTGAAGAGCAGTTTCGATCTCTATGCAGGCACAATCAGTCCTGTCTTATCATTACCAAAAATCAGGATCCTCCTGACTATATGCTCAGATATGCCGAGGAGGAGAACACCCCTCTTCTGAGAACGCGCCATTTAAGTTCCATTTTTATTGCGCTTTTGACCCGCTTTCTCGAAGAGCGCCTGTTGCCGACGTCCACTCTGCATGGTGTCTTGGTTGACGTCCTTGGGATTGGCGTTCTGATTCAGGGAAAAAGTGGTGTTGGCAAGAGTGAATGCGCTCTGGAATTGATTTTACGCGGACATCGATTAGTCGCAGATGATATCATCAAAGTTCGCTTTAAACTGCCGTCGGTTGTTTTTGGTGAAGGAATGGACCTGCTGCATTATCATATGGAAATACGTGGTCTCGGCATTCTCAATATCAAGCACCTGTTCGGGGTTGCTGCAATTCGTGAGCGCAAAAAAATAGATCTGATTGCTGAATTGGTTCAATGGGATGACGAGAAAGAGTATGATCGCCTCGGTGTCGACGAGCAGACGTTCAGTCTGCATGGTGTAGAGTTGCCTTTTGTCAGGATTCCTGTGGCTCCCGGGCGGAATATCGGCACAATTGTCGAGGTTGCAGCCAGAAATCAACTGCTCAAGGAAATGGGGTACCACAGTGCCCGCGAGTTTCAGGAATTGTTGGAAAAGCGCATGGCTGAAACAGCCCATCTTCACGCTCACTCAATTATTGGAGATGACTTGGAATGAGTCGTCGTTTGATTGTCATCACCGGTTTATCCGGATCGGGTAAAAGTACCGCCGCGAGGGTCTTAGAAGATCAGGGCTTTTTGTCGTTGATAATCTTCCCCTGGTCATGCTGCCCGATTTTATGCGCCGTACCCAGGAGAGTCTGCCCTCGGATGCTGATGTTGCAGTTGTTATCGATGTCCGCAATCGAGCCTTTCTGAAAGAATATGCTGAAACTTTCCAGCAACTTGAAGAGAGTGATTATCTCCTTGATATCCTTTTTTTCGAAGCTTCTGATGAAATTTTGCGGCGTCGCTACTCCGAAACGCGCAGGTCTCATCCCTTGGCCGCTTCTGAGACGGTTCAGGCCGGTATCGACCGGGAACGCGACCAGTTGCATCTGTTACGTGAGGAAGCAACTGAAATCATTGATACCACAACCCTCAATTCTCGTTTGCTTAGGGAATACGTGCTTGGTTTTCTGGGAACGGGAAATGAGGCTTTTCTCGTCGTCAGTCTCGAATCCTTTGGTTATCGTTATGGACTGCCCCCTGCATCGGACCTGGTTTTTGATGTCAGATTTCTACCCAATCCCCACTATATCGACGAGTTGCGTCCATTGACCGGTCTCGACCCGAAACTGCGCCAATATGTCCTGTCGCAACAGGCTTGTCAGGAATTTCGTGGCCACCTCGACCCCTTGCTGAAGTTTTTGATCCCGCACTATCGCGCTGAGGGCAAGAGCTATTTAACCGTGGCTATCGGCTGTACGGGGGACGGCATCGGAGTGTCTCTATTGTTGAAGATCTCTATCGCAGCTTTCCCGATGCTGATGCGGTGTTACGCATCAACCATCGGGATGTCAATAAAGGGTAGCCTATGATCGGCATCGTGGTCGTCACCCATGCAGGTCTGGCCGGAGAGATGTGTCATGCGGCTGAATTGATTCTTGGTCCGCTTGAAGATGTTGACGCCATAAGTATCGACCGTGACATGTCGATTGACGAAGCCAGAGAGCAGCTGGAAAAAGCGATTGGGCACGTGGGACATCAAGGGCAGGGCGTGTTGATTCTGACCGACCTGTTCGGTGGTACGCCGACCAATATCAGTTCCGATTTTCTCAAACCCGGAGAAGTGGAAATTCTGACCGGAGTTAATCTACCCATGCTGATCAAGTGCGTCGGTGGTCGCTCCGGAAAGACCCTGGAAGAACTTGCAATTATGATTAAAGATTATGGCTGCAAAGCAATAATGCGCCCTGCTGAGCTGTTGAACAGAAGTTGAGATGCTATGAATCTTGTTCTTACCCGTATTGATAATCGTTTGATTCATGGCCAGGTTCTTGAGTCCTGGGTTCCCTTTGTCAAAGCAGATTGCATTCTGGTTGCCAACGACGAAATAGCGCAAAACCCTCTCAAAAAAATGATGATGCAGGCTTCAGTTCCGAGTCGAACCCGAGTCGAAATCGGTTGTATTGATGAGATCGTGAATCTGCTTCTTTCCGGCGCTCTGGATCAGTGCCGAATCCTGCTTCTGTTTGCGACCACATCTGATGCGGTGAGAGCCTTTCTGAGTGGATTGGCCTATGAAAAACTGAATCTGGGCAACCTGCACGCCGACAAGGGAAAGGCTCGGTTGAGTTGCACCGTTTTCCTTGATCCGACAGATATGGATGATTTAGCAATGCTGGATCAAGCAGGGGTGAAGATTACGGCGCGCTGTCTTCCGGCCGATGGCGAGCGGCCGTGGCGGAAGCTGATTCCGACAGTAAAGGGGAGAGATTGATTACCATCGATCTGTTTCTTGGAGCCGTGGTGGCGATGGTCTGCGGATTGGATCGTATGGCCATATTGCAGTTGATGGTTTCTCGGCCTATTGTCGCCGCACCGCTGGCTGGTCTTGTGCTTGGCGAACCAATGGTCGGATTGAACATAGGAGTGTTGGTCGAGCTGTTGTGGTTGGCGCGTCTGCCCGTAGGGGCCGCCGTTCCACCAGATGATACTCAAGTTGCTGTTGCAGGCACTGTCATCGCCATTGTCACAGGTCGTTATCTGGAAGCGTCTGGTGTCGAACTGATTCTGCTGGTCTTGCTTGTTGCCATTCCTTTGGGAAAGGTCGGACAGTATTTTGATCATTTTGCCCGGCATTACAATGTGTATCTGGCCAGGAAAGTCGATCAGGCTCTCGAGCGGGATTCCCTGGCGGTAGCGGAATGGCAACATCTACGTGGGCTGATCAGTTTTTCAGTTGCCGCAGTGTCCACCTATTCACTGATCCTGCTGGGTGGTTTATTGCTGGTCCCCTTGCTCTGGCCTGTGGTCAAGGGGCCATTAGCCTATTCTGGGGGGTGGTTGGCCCTGGCATTGCCGCTGGTGGGTATTGCGGTCATTCTGGGAACGATTAATGTCAGCCGGGCGATCACTCTGTTCTGTGCCTCGTTCGGAATGGCTTTCTTGCTTATGTGGCTGGTGTGATTCATGGCATTGTCCTGGAAAACGCGATTACATGTCTGGTTCCGGCTTCTTTTTCTTCAGGCCAGTTGGAACTTTGAACGGATTCAGGGGATTGGATTCTTCTATGCACTCCTCCCCGGTTTGAGGAAGGTTTACTCTGAGGATGAACTCTCTACGATAGGCCGACGGTACAGTGCCTATTTCAACACTCATCCCTATCTGGCGCCACTGGTGGCCGGTGCTGTTTTAAAACTTGAAGAAACAATGTCGTCGAGCAGTCCACTCTTATTGATGTCGACGATTTTAAAGAAATGGTCGCTGCTCCTTACGCGGCTATTGGAGATGCCCTGTTTTGGGGAGGCTTGCGACCCCTGGTGGGCGGCATTGCCCTTTTTCTTGCAGTTAAAGGTATTCTCTGGGCGCCGCTGATTTTTCTCCTGCTCTATAATATCGCTCCACTGTGGTTTCGTATCGTTTTTTTTCAACGGGGATATCGTCAGGGGTTAAGGTCGGTTGAATTTATTCAGCGTCATAACCTTCCGGATTGGGCTATTCACACGAAAGAGGCTGCCGTTGTTGTTCTTGGTGGACTCAGTGCTTTCATGGTTTTTAATCATCTCAGCAGCAATGAGCTTCCGGTCTGGCTGGGATTGTTGACGTTGATCCCTATGATTCTTATGAGTCTGACGGCTCGTAAAGGGGTATCGACACTGCTGTTGATAACCATAACATTAACAACGATATTCCTGGGCGGTCTGTTCTGGGCGGATGTCGTACAATTTTTAACGCTGTAAGGGTTTTGTCGCCGCTATGTTAAATCGTAATTTTACAATTATAAATCGACTTGGATTGCATGCCAGAGCCGCTGCTCAGTTTGTTAAAACGGCGAGTCAGTTCAGCGCGGAAGTCACCTTGGCGAAGGATGATATAGAGGTCAACGGCAAGAGTATTATGGGAATACTACTGCTTGCTGCGCCGAAAGGAACTGAAGTGTCCGTCGTCGTTGACGGGAGTGATGAAGAACAGGCCATGAATGTAATTGCTGCATTGATAGAGGATGGTTTTGGCGAAGATTAATGTTGCAGAAGACACCTACCTGGTGGGGATCGGTGTGTCTCCCGGTATCAGCATCGGTGAGATCAGTATTGTTGACCAGAGGCCTCTGATCAATGAAGCTCTGATCGGTGCGGACGATGTCGGCAGTGAGATAGAACGTTTTCACGGCGCTGTCGAAGAGGCTCGCGACCAACTCAACAGGATCAAGGACAAGGTTTCACAAAAACAACATCTGCGCGAACATCTTTATATCCTCGACACTCACTTGCTGATCCTGAATGATGAGATGCTGATCCAGAATACCGAAGAGGCGATCCGTGGATTACTGAATGCTGAAAGTGCGCTCAAGAGTGTGCTTGATCATCTGCGTTCCCTGTTTGACAATATTGAGGACGAATACCTGAAGGAGCGGCGTTCCGATGTCGATGCCGTGGGTGAGCGGTTATTGCGTATCCTGACGGGGGTCAGTGAACGGTCGATCGGCAAGATCGGCAGTAAATCGTTGATTGTCGCTCACGAATTGTCACCGGCAGAAACCATGCAGATGGATCGGTCGAAAATACTCGGCTTTATTACCGACAAGGGAGGGAGAACCTCGCACACGGCAATTCTGGCACGTTCTCTGGGGATTCCCGCTGTTGTTGGCCTTGAGTCTGTTACGGCGCTTGTGAGTGATCATCTGCCAGCGATTATCGATGGTTCCACCGGCATTGTCATTCTCAATCCGTCGACCGAGACCTTCAAGGAGTATCTGACGCGAAAACAGCGCTATGAATTTCTTGAAGAGGAGCTTGACCTGTACCGGGAATTACCCGCAGTTATGACAGACAATGTCAGAATCTCTTTGCGGGCAAACCTGGAAATGGCCGATGAATTCTGCCTGGCGGAAAAATATGCGGCTGAAGGGGTCGGCCTCTATAGAACTGAGTTCCTGTTTCTTGGACGCAGTGAGCCACCAACTGAGCAGGAACAGTATGATGCCTATTGCGATATCCTGAAAGCTGCCGGTGACGAGCTGGTAACGATCAGGACGTTGGATATCGGCGGCGATAAATTTGTTCCTGAACTGAATCTTGAAGATGAAGCCAATCCGGCAATGGGATTGAGAGCGATCCGTTTCTCTCTGCGTGAAGAGGGGTTGTTTCGCACCCAGTTACGGGCGATTTTAAGAGCTTCCGCCGTCGGCAAGGTGAGATTGATGTTTCCCATGATCAGCGGTGTGGCCGAAGTGCGTGCATGCCGCCAGATATTGAAGAAGGTCATGCGTCAACTGGATGATGAGGGGTCGTCTACGATTCGGATATCAAAATTGGTATCATGATAGAGACTCCGGCGGCAGTGATGATTGCTCACCTTTTAGCTGAAGAGGTTGACTTCTTTTCCATCGGGACCAATGATCTGATTCAGTACACACTGGCCGTTGACCGGGGGAATGAATTTGTCGCTTATCTCTATGATCCTCTTCATCCTGCGGTTTTAAGAGCGTTGAAGGCTGTTTGTGATGCGGCTAATCATGCTGGCATTCCTGTCTGCATCTGCGGTGAAATGGCGGGAGAACCTCTTTATGCGATGGCTCTGGCCGGATTGGGATTGCATGAATTTTCCATGAATCCGTCCTGTATCCCGAGGGTCAAACGCGTGTTGCGCCAGGTCTCCAAAAAGAAGGAGAAGCCTGGTTGAAAAGTTGTTGGCAATGCCGGTCAGTAAGGATGTTGCCAACGCCATCGACAGGGAAATGAGGGCACGGTTACCCGATATTTTCATACAGCCGCTGATATAAGGATCAAATCTGACCCGATTTGAAAATGTTTGACTCATCAATGCTGAACCCTTTAGGATGTTCGCTGCATTGAACCCATTCGTGTACAACGGAGGAATTAATCATATGTCTATGACCGACTTTTTATTTACATCTGAATCTGTCAGTGAAGGGCACCCGGATAAGGTTGCCGACCAGATTTCAGATGCTGTTCTTGATGCTATTCTGACTCAGGATCAGAGAGCCCGTGTCGCCTGTGAAACAATGGTGACAACCGGCATGGCCGTAATCGCTGGTGAAATTACGACAACTGCTTATGCTGACTTACCGGCGATTGTCCGTCAGACGATCAAGGATATCGGCTATAATGATTCCGAAATGGGTTTTGATTACAAGACCTGCGCTGTGCTGACCTCAATTGATCAGCAATCTCCGGATATCTCTCAAGGTGTCACCGCTGGTGAAGGGCTGTTTAAAGAACAGGGAGCAGGCGATCAGGGTCTGATGTTTGGTTTTGCTTGTAATGAAACACCCGAGCTGATGCCGATGCCGATTACTTTTGCCCACCGATTGACAAAGAAGATGTCGGATGTCCGAAAAGCAGGAACTCTTGATTTCCTGCGCCCAGACAGCAAGTCGCAGGTTTCCATCCAATATGTGGACGATAAACCGAAGCGCATCGACACGGTGGTTATCTCCTCGCAGCATAAACCCGATGTCAGCCACGAAGATCTGAAAGAGGGTATTATCGAGGAGGTCATTAAGCCGATTCTTCCCGCCGAGCTGCTCGATGCCAAGACCCGTTACCTGATCAACCCGACCGGTCGTTTTGTTGTTGGCGGGCCGATGGGAGACTGCGGTCTGACCGGGCGTAAAATCATTGTCGATACCTACGGTGGCCAGGGTTCGCATGGCGGTGGAGCCTTCAGTGGTAAGGACCCATCCAAAGTTGACCGCAGTGCCTCATACATGGCCCGTTATGTCGCCAAGAACGTTGTTGCTTCGAAGTTGGCCCGTAAGTGTGAAGTACAACTGGCTTATGCCATTGGTGTTGCTGAGCCGGTTTCCATCATGATCAATACTTTCGGGACGGGAAAAATCCCGTCAAACCGGATTGCTGAAATCGTTCGAGCTGAATTTGACATGCGTCCTGCAGCGATTATTGAGCAACTGAATCTGCTTAGGCCGATCTATTGCCAGACCGCTGCTTACGGCCACTTTGGCCGTGAACTTCCGGGATTTACCTGGGAAATTACAGACAGAGTGGAGTCATTGCGCGAGCGGGCCGGACTGTAGGTCGTCGTCTCCCTCTGGGAGAAACTGAAAGGCAGGTTGCTCAAGCCCTGATACAAAAAGCCCTCTGAGCTGAACGCTTCAGAGGGCTTTTTTGCCCCGCCTGAATGAAAAAAGATCTCGATGATGATCTTTCAATCAGTGGAGTTGAGACAGGACGGTGTGCTCAAGTAAAATTTTAAGACCGATAGCTATCAACAGCGCCCCCCGGCAACTTCAACCCGCGATCCCCAGACCGAACCGAGACGGCGGCCTAAAAGCATTCCCGCAACGGTCAGTGCCCCTGCGGTCAGTCCGATCAGCAGAGCGGGTGTCCAGATTTTTACTCCGAGAATGGCAAGGCTCAGGCCAATGGCCAGGGCATCTATACTGGTTGCAATTGACAACATGACTAAAGAAAGGCCACGAGTTGGATCGCCATGGTGAGGTTTGTCCTCATCATGATTCATCGCGTCCTTGAGCATTTTCGCTCCGACGCAAAAAAGCAGGGTAAATGCAACCCAATGGTCGAAAGCTTCAATCTGTTGCCGCAGGTTGATCCCCGCCAGCCAACCTAAAATCGGCATCAGAGCCTGAAAAAGGCCAAAGTGGAATCCAAAGCGGAACAGGTGGCGACCCGTCAATTGGGGGAGTGTCAAGCCCGCTGCCAGAGCGACAGCAAATGCGTCCATTGCCAGAGCGACAGAAATTCCCAAAAGGGTTAACATATCCATAATTGTTTTGGCTCAAGCTGTAAGTGGAATCATAGAAAAACAGGCCATTAAGAGAGCTTGTACGGGATAGATGAAGCGTAGCGTAGGAGTCAGACTGAAGACCCACAGGGGATATGGCCGCTAGCCGTCATATCCCCTGTGCTTGTTGCTCCGCTTTACTCTTCTATGATTGTACAGGACTCGATAATGATCGGTTCTTGAGGGACATCCTGGTGATAGCTCTGATTTCCAGTGGCTACGCTGGCGATTTCATCAACCACATCCATGCCTTCGACAACCTGCCCGAAAACTGCGTAGCCGTAGCCGTTTGGAGTTTTATTCTGATGATTGAGGAAGGTGTTATCGACCAGGTTGATAAAAACTGACTGGTCGCACTGTCCACAACTTGGGTTCGGGCCATGGCGAGACTGCCGCGGACATTTTTAAGGCCGTTGTCAGCCTCATTTTTGATTTCTGCGGCTGTTTTTTCTGAGCCATATCTACCGTAAAGCCACCGCCCTGAATCATGAAATTAGGGATAACGCGATGAAAGATGGTTTGCTTGTAAAAATCGTCACGGACGTAGCTTAAAAAGTTTTCAGCACTGATCGGTGCTGCCTCAGCATTGAGTTCAATGATCATCTCGCCTTTATTCGTCTGCATTTTAACACGTGGTTGCCCCATTTTTTTCTCCTTGTCTGTATGGACATTCAGATAGTTTTCTGATGACTGGCTTCAGGCAGGGGCTATAATGCCGTGATCTGCAGGTAAAATTCAAGCAGGATTTGTGCTCCGCTTTTCTTTATCGATAAGAATGATCTGTTGTTGTCCCCCGTCGCAGCATCACTGTAAATTGGTCGTTGGGGACCGGCTTGCTGAACAGATAGCCTGATAGATCGTACAGCCTTTGTCCTCGAGGAAGTTGAGTTCGAATTCGGTCTCCACTCCCTCGGCAATGACTTTCAGGTCCAGGTGCTTTGCCATGGAGATGATGGTATCGACGATGGCGGCGTCACTGGCATCTGTTTCAATATCACGGACAAAAGACTGATCGATTTTAAGCACATCGAGGGGCATTTTTTTCAAATATGCAAGGGATGAATAGCCCGTTCCGAAATCATCGATCGACAGTTCGAGACCGAGCTCTTTCAACCCCTGCATTTTTTCAATCGTATCGACTATGTTGTCTATAACCATTCCTTCAGTCAATTCAAGCCCCAGCTTAGAGGGGTTGGCGCCAGTTTCATCCAGGATTGCCTGGACCTGGCTGATAAAATTGGGCTGACGGAACTGGCGTGGGCTGACGTTGACTGCAAGATGTCTGATTTGCAATCCCTGCTCTTCCCACATTTTTAAATGTTCGCAGGCAGAGCGAAGAACATATTCACCGATCGGCAGTATCAAGCCGGTCGCTTCTGCAATGGGGATGAAGGTTGCCGGGGAGATGAAGCCTTTTTTAGGATGAAACCAGCGAGCCAGAGTTTCGGCACCGGTGATTTCTCCACGTCCATTAACCTGCGGTTGGAAATAAAGACTGATTTCATGACGGTCCAGGGCAAAGCGCAACTCTTTTCAATGGCCAGCCTTGAGTCGGCTGCTGCCTGCATGCTGGGAAGAAAAAACCTTATTGTGTCGCGGCCATCATCCTTGGCGCGATACATGGCTGTATCGGCATAGCGCAAAATATCGTTGCCGGATTCCTGGCCTTGCAGTCCTGTCGGAAACATGGCGACACCGATACTGGGGGTCACATGAAGCTCATGTCCTTCGATCCTATAGGTTTCAGCCAGCCGGATTTTAATCGATTCCGCTTTATGCTGGGCTGCCGCCGCTGCCTGTTCCTGATTTGTCCCAAGATCCGACAGCAGCATGACGAATTCATCCCCTCCGAGGCGGGAGACGGTATCTTCCGCCCGTAAATCGCTTATCAGCCGACGTGAAACCTCTTTCAGAAGAGCGTCACCAACCGGGTGGCCGAGGGAATCGTTGATATTTTTAAAGCGGTCGAGATCCAGATAGAGCATTGCCCCATAATGGTCATACCGCCGAGCTCTGGAAATGTTCTGTTCAAGGCGATCAAGCAGAAGACGTCTGTTTGGCAGTTCCGTCAGGGCATCGTAATAGGCCAGATACTCGATCCTGGCTTCCGCCTGCTTTCGCTCCGTTATGTCACGTAACGTTGCACAAATGCGTTCCTCTGACGTTCGTGTGCCGCTGTGATAACTGGCATTGAGAGAACATGGGATCAGCGTCCCGTCTTTATCCTGGAGGTAAATTTCATAATCGGTTATCCTATCTTCATTTTTCAGGCGTGAAAAAAGATGTTCACGATCTCTCAGACTGGGAAAAATCTGTGCGATGTTTGTGTGCAGAATCTGATCGCGGCGGTACTGCGAAAAATTGGAAATGGAAGGGCTGACTTCGGTGATCTGTCCATCCATATGCAGTTCAAGATAAACATCTTGAAGGCTTTCAAAGATCGATCGATATCTCCCCTCACTCTCCTTCAACTTAACATGTGATTGATTGAGATCCTTGATTGCTTTTTGTAATGCTTCAGTTCTACGCGTCACTTCTTCTTCGAGGTGTTCCTGGTAGGCGCGGTTTTCGACAATCAACCGCGATCGCTCCAGGGCCTGATTGATTGCATGGATAAGGACCGACATATCCTGAATCGGTTTCAACAGGTAGTTCCACGCCCCCCGCCTGATTGCTTCTATGGCATCACCGATAACACCTGTACCGGAAATGACGATGACCGGGGTATCTGGAGAAACTTTATGAATTGTCTCAAGAACTTCAAGACCGTCAATTTCAGGCATGCGCAGATCGCAAAGCACCAGATCCGGTTTTTCACTGGCAAAATTTCGAGTCCTTCACGACCATTACAGGCCTCAAGAACCTGATAATCAAAATCTTCTAGAAACAGTTTGAAACTGTCGCGGATATTTTCTTCATCATCAATAGTTAAGATGACCTGTTTTTTTCTGTGCTCCATAAATGAATCCCTGTGCCTATATCTCCCGGGGTGCTGTGTCGGAATGGTAACGAACCTGTCGGGCTGGTTGAAGTTATTTGGATTCTCATGTACTGGAGTCTAATATTATGACGCGGGAAAACCTGTTAGTCAAATTTAATTTTTAAAAAATAGTATTGATGCTAATTATTTATCCTCTCTTGGGATAGGCGTGATAGAGCTTCATTCTATAAGCTGGCGGCTGCTTCAATCATGACAGATCACCGGTAAGCGTTTGGAGAGTAAAAAGCTTGGGATTGATTGTCTTGACGGTTTCTATGAGCTCGATGAATTGGGGATAGTCGATATCTTCTTCTATTTCGGTTCCTTGAAAAAAGCATATCCCTTCGGCAGTTCGCTGGGCTGATTGTTATGGAGCAGAGAAACATCCACCAGATCATTAATCCGCCCACTGGTTTCCCATGGGTCACGGTAGTTGAATTGACGGGCGATTACGTGGAGGGCCAGTCCGTTGCCAAAAACTGCCTTGACCTCAAATGAAAAGTCGCGTGGAGAACCATAATGATCATTACGTAAATTGCGACTTCTCGTGCGAGCACCATGCTTTTCCAGTTCCTGTTGAACAATCTCCTCTGACATCGGACGTTGCCGTTCCATCAGTCCTCCTTCATTTCAAGTTTTAATTCAAGTCCCCAGTCAACCGGCTTACGGCCGTCTGGGGAAATAACCCAGAGGGTCGGGATGTCCGACTGCTCAGGCGCGGGGCCGTAGCCGTCGGTCAGATAGATTATGGCTGCCGGACGGGGTTGCATTTGAGACGCGTATTCAAATACCGGTCTCAGGTCGGTAAAGCCGCCGCCGCGATAAACTTCGGCGATCTGTGCCTGGCCGCTGAAGCAGTGCACCTTTTGAATTCGGCTGCCGGAGTAAAGGACCGTGATGCGACTTTGACGGCTGCGGGATATCTGCATCAATTCTTCAGCAAAGGCTTCCCGCAATGGCTGGGTATCGGTCGAGTCGCTGACATCAATACCGACAACCATGTTCAGCAGCTGTTGTTTGCGAATCCCTGGTGTCGCATGGCCAAAGCGTCGGTGTGCACGTTTCCATGTTCCCGTTCTTCCAACCCTTCCAGCCGTCCCGACAAACTGGCGTAAAATCTGCTGCCAGGGAATAACCGCAGGTTCAGATAGTGTTGCAGGAGCTGTTGCAATTCACCGGAAACCTCACCCTGACTACGTTTCCAGGCTGTCTGAACCATCTGGCGGACAACTTGCTCGGAGAGTGCCTTTGGTGTGCGATCGGCTTCATTCCAATAACAATGATCATCAACTGTATCCTGTTGATCGGTGCCGGATTCACTTGCGCTGTCCAGGCTGTCAGTTTCTCCCTGCTCCGCGCTTCTCTGCTCTCCGACGCCCGGGCTCTGCAGACTTCCCAATTCCGGAAGCAGGAGCAGTTTGGCGTAGTACTCCTCAGCTGAAAGACCGGCAGGGAGCCGAAACCTTTGGGGGTGGGTTGCTTCCGGGGGCAGGTTTTCGATTCCCGGGTTGATAGCGAGATCACATGCCAAGTCCCAAAGGCGCGAATGGCGTTCTTTTCGACGGCTGGGATGAAGATGGAGAATATGTTTGATCAGGTGTTCAAGCAGTGCTTCCTGCTCGGCAGCAGAAAAGACGGCAAAGTGATCGGGATCGATGGCAAGAGTTGGAACTGCATCGGCAAGAGTGACTGCGACGGCCTTCCTTCCGCAATGGCGGCGGCGGCGAAATTGAAGCAGAAACTGACCGTAAAAGGGGCGGTGTTTCAGCAACCGGACGATTGTGTCTTGCAGAACGCGCATGGGTCAGGCGACATCCTGGCTGATTTGGCGGATCGCTTCCAGAATCGTTGAGTCATATTTATCCTGGCAAAGGACATCGGCAATGAGAGGGATTCGCAGTAATGATTTCACTAAACCAAAACGCATATCACGGGGCAGGACGGCGATATAGGCGACCAGATTGTCCTGTTGGCTCTCGTCCAGTTGCGGTCGCGCTTGCAGAGTTGTCACCAGATCACTCATGGTTGCCGCCTGGATATCATCACGCTGTTGCTCAGCTTGAGGGGCAACGTCGAGCCAACGGTTGATAATGTCATCGGCGACTAACGGCTTTTGATGTCGCTCTGCACACCACTGCAGAAAACTGACGGCGGCTTCACGACCAACGACCCCACTGTAAACCTCCATTTCCAGCTCTTTGGGGAAACGACAGTTCTCTTTGAGTTTGCTGATCATTTCCCAGGCGCGCTCCGAGGGTTCAACCTGCATATCGAAACCGGCAATATTGGTCGATAACAGTTGCTGGTTGGCAGCGATGAACTGACGTACCTGCAGATCAAATCCATGGCTATGGCAAACTGAGACCAGCACTCGACGTCGGTTTCCACTTGGATAACGATCATGCGATCGAGCAGTGCACGATCGAGCGGGGCCACCTGATAACTGCCGTCCGGCGGGTTGATGGCAACGACGACACGATGCTGTGGAGCCAGTTTGTGGGTGTGGAGTGCGCGCTGCTGCCCTTCATTCGGCGGCTCGACAAATTGAAAGATCGCCTGCAGGGTATCTTCCTGTTGAGCACGGTTCAATTCATCGCAGTGCACAACCGTAGGCTCCGCCTGGTCCTCAGGCCACCATCCGGGACGCGACCAGTGCATGGTCTCTTCGTCGCGATAGGGGATGCCAACCAGATCCCCAACTTCCATTTGCCCTAATCTTAAGGGGACGTAGTGATGTGATATTTCACGACAGACCTGTATGATTCCAGCTGTTTTCCCAACGCCGCGGTGGCCGACGACACAGGGAGTCAGATCGGTTTTCGTCAGAATTTCCTTGAGTACCGATTTCATCTGTTCAATGTTCATTTTCAGAGCTCTCCAGTATATAAAACTTAAGTTGTCAGCTATTGATAGCATAGACTCAGAATGCCACGCAAGCCGCCAGTTATAATCTGAAAAAGCGAAAAATGTCGTCAGAACTTTGCCTTTCGGAGGATAATCGACAATAATACAAACGGTACTGTCTTAAGGAGCCAGATGAATGCTGCGAATTAACCGTTACGTTTCTCTGATTGTCTTTTTGGGGGCCCTTTCCTGGGTTTCACCGGTTTGGGCCGTTGATCTCGCGGATCTGGTCCGTCGAGTCGAACAGCAGTATATGGGGGAATCGTCCATATCCACAGTTGATATGACTGTTGTGACCGGACACTGGGAGCGTCATCTGACGATGGAATCATGGTCTTTAGGGCGGGATTACTTTCTCGTTCGGATTCTGGCCCCGGCGAAGGAAAAGGGCGTTGCAACCCTAAAAGTTGATCGCGAAGTCTGGAATTTTCTACCTAAGGTCGACCGGGTGATTCGTATTCCTCCCTCTATGATGGGCGGTTCCTGGATGGGCAGTCACATCACGAATGATGATCTGGTCAAGGCGAATCATATCGACAAAGATTACGATTTCTCTCTTCTGGCTGAGGATAACGAGCAGTGGACTATTGAAGGAATCCCCAAGCCGGAGGCGCCGGTGATCTGGGGAAAGATCATATACCAGATTCGCAAAGCCGGGCTGATCCCCATCGGTATTGACTATTTTGATGAAGATGGGATCCTGATCCGCAAGATTTTATTTGAAGATGTGCAGACGGTTGGCGACCGGACCGTGCCATTAAAGATGACCGTTCTCCCGGTGGAAAAGCCGGAAGAAAAAACGGTGATGCACTATCGAAATCTTGAGTTTGATGTCGACCTGACGCGAAGTTTCTTTTCCCTGGCCCAGCTGAAAAGAAGGCGCTGATGATTGTTCAACTGGCTATGCGGAATATCTGGCGCAATCGTCGCCGCACCTTGCTGACGTTGTCGGCAATGATTGTTTCCTCGGCTCTTCTGATTCTGGCTCTCGGGGTCTTTTCCGGGATGTTGCGCGATATGCTGGCGACCGCAACTGAGCAGTATTATGGCCATCTGGTGATCAATGCGCGTGATTATCAGGATAACCGTGATATGTATCGGTTTTTTCCGCTGAGCGGTTGCCTGATTTTCTCAATCGCAGTGAAGCCGTCCGTGGTTATTCTCCCCGCCTGCGCAGCTTTGGGCTTCTTTCTCATCTTCAGGATAGTGCTCCAGCCGAACTGCTGGGGATTGTTCCGCAGCAGGAAACTGAAGTCACCGGTCTTGAGGACGCGTTGACTGATGGAGATTATCTTGCCGCTGATGACAGGGATGGCGCTGTCATCGGTGCTGGGCTGGCTCGTCGATTAAACCTGGTTCCCGGAGATACGTTAGTGTTTGTTACTCAGGCTGCTGACGGTTCGATCGGCAACGATCTTTTGCAGGTCAGGGGGATTTTCAGTACCGGTGATGTCGGTCACGACAACGCCCTGGTTCTGGTTCCGCTCGCATGGCTGCAGGCGGTTCTGGCTCTGCCGGGGCAGATCCATGAAATTGCCGTACGGACCGATCAGCCGTTGAACGCGTCCACTCTTGCCAGTCAATACCGTTCGGAACTGCCGACCGGACTGGAGATCATGGATTGGGGACAGATGCTGCCGGAGATGCGTGAGGTTGTTGCCAGTTACAACGTGTCACGCCTGATTATCGTAACGATCCTGTATATTGCCACCGGATTGGGGATTCTCAATACCTTTTCATGTCGGTGATGGAGCGGACGCGCGAGTTTGGTGTGCTGATGGCGGTTGGAATGAGACCGGGACAGGTCCGTCTTATGGTTCTGATTGAAACTTTGTACATGGGGGTGTTAGCTTTGATCTGCGGTGTGCTTATCGGTCTGGGGTTGAGCTTTTACATGGCTGTGATCGGCATCGATCTGTCGGGAACCCTGACCCCGATTACCTATGCCGGAGGAACAATCCTGCCGCGCCTGCATGCGGTTATCGAGCCGGCAAATATTATTATCCCGGCAATCTGCCTGTTGCTTATCTGCCTGTGTGCCGGATTTTTTCCCGCCAATCGAGCGGCCAGAATGCAACCGGTCGTTGCGATCCGGGAGGATTGATGGAACTCCTTTCTCTGGCCTGGAAAAACCTCTGGCGCAATCGCCGTCGTACCTTGATCACCCTGGCGGCTCTCAGTTTCAGTCTCATGCTGATTCAGGCTGTTCACAACCTTTCTTTCGGTGTCTACAGGACGATGATCGACAGTGGCGTGCGTGCCGGTACGGGGCATCTGGTTGTTTATCAGCAGGGCTATCTGGGTAGTCGCGATGAGCGTCTGACGTTCAATCCCGGTTCATTGACTGAAGAATTGAGTCGGATAGATGGTGTTCAAGCCGTTTTGCCGCGTCTTTATCTTCCCGGTCTGGCACAGTCGAGCCGCGAAAGCCGCGGTATCTTGCTGACTGGTGTCGTTCCCGATATGGAAAAAAAGCTGAATCCTTTTATCCGGAACCTGGCTCCCGAGCAATGGTTGCAAAGTCTTGACGGAAGAGAAGCGATTCTGGGCAGTCGCTTGCTTGATGAATTGCAGTTGAAGCCGGGGAATAAATTTGTCGTGACCATGCAGCACCAATCAGGTGAACTGGTCAGTGAAATGTTGCGTGTCCACGGAGTTGTGACAACTGGAATAAAGACTGTTGACCGTACTTTACTGATGGTCGGGCGAGACAGGGCCGCCGCTCTGGTCGGCATGGAGGGTCGCATCCACGAACTGGCTATTATGCTGGAGGACCAATCTGTCGAGAACACAGTTTATCCCCTTCTGCAACAGTTGCTGCAGGGGCGCGATGATCTGTCTGCCTATTCATGGGAACAGGCTATGCCCAATTTGTATAACGCCATTCGACTCGATTATGCCAGTCAGAAGTTTATTTTGTCATCATGATGATGATTGTGGCCATCGGTGTCGTGAATACCCTCCTGATGTCCGTCATGGAGCGCTTTCGCGAGTTCGGGGTTATCCTCGCTGTTGGCGCCAGTGCCACAAGGCTGCGGATTCTGGTTGTGATTGAAGCGCTGTTGCTGGGGCTGGTTTCAATGGTCATCGGGACCGTCCTCGGCGCTCTGGCGACCTGGTACCTGGAAGCGGTCGGGATTGATATGCGGACCTTAGTCAGTGAAAATCTGGAATTCGGCGGAGTTGTCTTTGATCCGATCCTGCGAGCCGCTTGGGATGTTGTCTGGATGGTGAAAATCTCTTTTTATCTGCTTTTTCTCTCTTTATTAGCAGCGGTTTATCCGGCGATCAAGGCCGGTAGGATCAGCCCGGTTGCAGCAATGCGACATCATTGACGGAGGGCGCAATATGAAGGGTGGGACATATTCACATGGCATTGATTGAATTGAAGTCGGTCAGTAAAATCTATCCTGTCGGCAACCAGGAAGTTGTCGCCGTGAAGGACTTCAGCCTCGATATAGACAGGGGGGAATTCTGTGTTCTGGCCGGTCCTTCAGGGAGCGGCAAGACAACTCTTCTCAATATGATCGGTTGTCTTGACCAGCCCAGCTGCGGAGAGGTCTGGTTGGATGGAGTTCATATCTCGGCGGCGGATTCCAGGACACTGGCAGAAATACGTCTCAATAAGATCGGATTTATCTTTCAGTCTTATAATTTGATCCCGGTTTTGACCGCAGCGGAAAACGCTGAGTTCACCCTGATGCTTCAGGGCGTCAGCAAGCAGCAGCGGCGTTCCCGGATAGAGCAATTATTTGCCGAACTGGGGTTGTCGGGACTGGAAGATCGCAGACCGTCTGATCTGTCTGGAGGCCAGCAGCAACGTGTCGCCATCGCCAGAGCGATCGCATCCCATCCCGCTGTTATCCTGGCTGACGAACCGACTGCCAGTCTCGACTCTCATACCAGCGAAGAACTGCTGGCCGTTATGAGACAGCTTAACCGAGAGCAGGGAGCAACCTTTATTTTCAGCTCACACGATCCGTTGGTGATTGCTCAGGCGAAGAGGGTCGTGCGGTTATTGGATGGCCACCTGGAGATTGCCGAATGAGCTTGCGCCTGATTCAATTCTGGGGTGCATTACTGTTTTGTGTGATGCCGGTTTATGCTTTCGGGGGGAATTGCTCGTTGGCGGCTCGCTCAAGGCGCTTAATCTATATTACGATAATAACGTCGACAGACAACGAGGACTGCTGTCTGCAGAGACTTTTCGGCTTGATTTCACAGGAAGTAAGGGCAAAAGCTCTTTCGAACTGTCGCTGGAGCAGAAGATTCTCTGGGCCAGTCGGCCTGCAGGGAGGATTGCGGACAATTCCGTCAATCGTGTTTCGATCTGGAAAACACCAGCATGAAGATGAAAATTGAGCGGGTTGACCCAGGTTGACCGCCTGAATATCCATGTCGAGCAGGGACTGTTCTCCTGGACGCTGGGACGGCAGGCACTTGGCTTTGGTCGCATCAGTTTGTTTTCTCCTCTGGATGTGATTGCTCCATTTCCTCCGGATGCTCTGGATGTCGATGTTCGCCCGGGAGTTGATGCGTTGAAAATGAACCGTTATTTCGGCTTTGCTGGACATCTGGGCGGGATTATCGTGCTGGGTGACGAGAAGCAACATAACAGCTATCTGCTGGCCGCCGGTGAAAATATCGGCAAGGTCGATATCCTGTTTCTCGGGGGCGACTAAGGGGACGGTCAATGGTTGGACTGGGCTGGCCGGTGAAATTGGTAAGGTTGGGGTCAAATCTGAAGTCAGCTGGTACCGTGGAAACGATATCGACCATCCCAGAGGAGACCGGAAACGCCATTACAGTGTTGCTGCTCTCGAAGGCTGGTACCGATTTGATAACGGTTTGGTCCTGCTTGGCGAGTATCTTTTCAATGGTCTTGGCACGCTGGACCCAGGCCTCTACCCCGCTGTTGCTGAATCTGCTCCATTGCGGGAAGGGTTGGGTTTTTTACTGGGGCGGCATTACCTCTTGGTTGGGCCGTCATATCAGGTCCATCCACTGATGACTATCAACGCATTATTGATTTACAATCTCAAGGATGATTCAGCGCTGATCAGGCCTCTACTGGAAATTTCTCTGGCTGACAATCTTCAGCTTGATCTGTTCTGGATTTTTGCCGTCGGCGAAAAGCCTGATCGTGATCCCGTCTCAGGCCTCCCGGTTGTGCGCAGTGAATTCGGGGCCGCCGGAAAGAGTGGAGGAATGTTTCTGCGCTGGTATTTTTGATTCGATCATCTTTTATCGAACCAGAGCCATAATGGTTTTTCCGTTTCAGCTCGTAAGATTTCAATCGCGTCTTCGTTCAGGTAAAATTTTTCACTGTAACTCTCTGCAATTTCCAACCCTCCCTGCATATCACAGGCGCCATAATTAAAGTGGTAGCTCAATTGATTGGCAACGTAGGTTGCAGCAATGACATCTTGTTCGATCGGGGTCGATTGAGGTTGATGATGCCAGCTGATGGCGTTGACGATAAAGGGAGGAAGAGCCCACCATTCCGCCAGAAACGCACCCAGCTCGGCGTGGTTAGTCGCATAGACCTTTGTTTCCGCTTCCAGCAGAGGACAATTTCTTTCCTTGGCGATGGCAATCGATTTTTCTAATCGCTTCGGAAAAAAACTGGCTGCTGCCAGCTTTCCCATGTCATGAAGAAGACCGGACACAAAAGCGCGGTCATGTTTTACCACATCTGAACTGCAGATCGATTTAATCAACAGGCGGCTGATAACGGCCGTTGCCATGGAGTGTTTTTGAACTGGTGGAGGTCGAAACCCTGAACCTCGGGAACCGAACCGGCAATCGTTCGGTTGACAGACTCAGACAGAATCAGGTTTTCAACGATATCGGTTCCAAGAACAATAATCGCTTTTTTAATACTGTCAACCTGGAATCTCTGGCCGAAAAGGGCTGAGTTGGCCCAATGGAGGAGTGCCGTTGAAAATGAGACGTCCTGACTGATATAGTCGGCCATCTTTTCGATATTAATTTCATCTCCTGTAATGCAGGAGCGGACATTGGTATAACTTTCCGGAAGTGCGGGCATAAGGGGTACGGAATTGATCAGCGCCTGGAATTCGGGACTGTGTTTACGCTGTTGTCTTTTTTGCCGCAGGGCGCTGCGCAAGATTTCTTTTAATTCCTGATCAATCCAGGGAGCGGGGATAATTTGTTGAGTATGTCCTTCAACCAGCGCTTTGATGACATTTTTCTGCCGCGGTTGGGCGGTCAGGAAAATTCTGACCACTTCAGGATGATGGTCACGTATTTCCGTTTGCAGCTGAATACCATCATAATCCGCAAGCTTTGTGGCTGAGACAACCAGGTCGATTTCGGTCTTACTCAGGCATTCCAGAGCCGCCGAGCCACTTGTAACAAACCGGCATATCCACTCCTCGTCTTTAAGGAGTTTTTTTAAATCGTTAAGGATATTGATGTCTGCATCAATAAAAAGAATTTTGGCAGTAGGATCGTTCATGGCGTAGTCCTGTCTTCACATTTAAGTTTCTCTTTTGAAATGATAATTAGTAAATCGTAATTTTGCAAGGGGATTAAACAGGAATTCATTTCCATGGGAGGTTTTTATCGAGCTGCATCAGTATCCCCGGGTTGCAAAGAAAGGGGATGAAGCCGACCGGGCATGTCTGTTTCTCCCGGGGTTGTTCTTTTGTTCTGATACGATTTATCGTTATTCCATCAGCTGTGGTCATTGACCTGCAGCGGTTCATTTACCGGGTGATCAATTGCGGTCCGCGGCTCTGGAGTTTGAGTAATTCGCAGTTTTCATAACAGATCTGCCGGAATTCATCTGAAATACGCTCATCGACGGCAGAGCTTTTCCAGAAGAATATGGCTGCATCCATCGCACTCGATTGTTCTGCAGCTGCTTCATTTCGAGGTGCTGGAGGAGTGAATAAGCGCTGAGGAATTTCCCCGGCCACAGGTTCATAGAGGGTCGGTCGAATTCCGTATGCAGGGGACAATATATAGAAGTCCTGCTGATGCGGAATCAGGGTGATGTTGTTGAAATGTTGATTTGTGTTGCCGATCAGATCTGAGAAAATGGCTAACCAGCGCAGTTTGCGAGCATCGCTGGCACTAATCATCGCTTTTCTTTCCAATCGCAACGAGGCATCAATCCAATGATCGCAAGGGGCATTAATTCGTTTATGCACACTTTTTAACGACTGTGCCGGCAGGCGGCCCAGTGCCCCTCGGCGATCGAAACGTTTAAGGCTGAGAAATACCTGGGTTCCTGCCATGGTGACACGTGAACGTGCGGCATTATGTCCAGCGGAACGGATCGCTTCTAAAGCCAGATGCTCGCAAATCAGCAGGTCTGCATAGCGCCTGGCTTCACGGCTGTCGACAGCAGGAGAAAATTTTACCATCATGTGGCAGGGGACTCCACTTTCATTGAGACAGGCGGTGAATTTGGGTTGTTCTCCGCCAACTAAGGCGGTATCGTTTTCTCCGGCGATCGTCTTCTGCGCCAACTGGGGGTAGACCCACGGCTGTTCATCAACGCTTATGGGAGCGCGACTGTTTCTTGCGTCAGCAAAGTACCGGGTCAGAGAGTCTTCTCCGACCAGCAGGTTGCCCGTCTGATCGAAACCGTATTGACTTACCGCAAAGAGTCTGTTGTCTGTACTCCAGTCCAGAAGCTTTCTCGGGACCTGTAAGGCCTGACTGTAGCGCTGTGCAAAGGAGCGACCGCTATAACCGTGAAGTAGCAGATCATTCAGAAACCATGGAATCTGGGCATGGAGTTCTCCTGTACCATCTGTTGTCTCCAACCAGTACTGCCCTCCCTGGAGAGCTGTCAGGTGGCTGTGGAGGAGGGCGTCGCCGCGTGGATCAATTGTGTAGATGGGAAACTGGCTGATCTGACCATGAACTTTTCTCGGGCGGCCGTAACAGGTGGAGCGACCTTTGCCCATAACGACAATTTCGTCACCCATGCTTTGAATCAGGCGGGATAGAGTCGGTTGGCTGACATTAAGTCCCTGCATGAGCTCGCGCGGACCGAATACTCGAAGGGCCAGCATGTCACGTAATTTTTCTCTCTGCTGTTCACGCATGAAGTTCTCTCCATATGAATGACTCTCTGCATAGAAAAATAACGCATAACTCATTGAAATCAAGATTTTTAATGTTAATAGAGAATTGGAATAATTTATAACTGCATGAACGAGCGATACTGTGGGATGAGAGCGAAGGCGGGAGATTGTCGTCTGAGTATTTCCGCCCATAATAATCGTTATGGGCAGAAGTACTCAGACGAGGAAACGCAAATTTACATGCTTGAAAAACCGCGCTGTTTTCTGCGTGAAATCTTACCGATGAGCCAGCCGCCGAAAAAGACACCAGCCCCGGCAAGAAACCACTGGATCATATTGGTCCGGTGAAAGCTCTGATTTTCTTCGCGCAAAACGGCCAATTCGCTGTTGAGCAGGTTATTCTGTTCAATTAACTGCTCATTTTCAGTCGTCAGATTAAGAACATTATCTGAATCTTTCAACAGTTGCTGATAGGCCTTTGTCTTCTTATCCAGTTCTTGCTGAGACTGACTGAGCTGGCTGGTTAATTTTTCAATCAGATCTTTCTGCTGGCCGGCGCTATTGAGAGCCTGGGCAGAGTCCTGACGAAGTTGCTCCAGTGTTTGCGTCAGCGAATCGACTTTTGACTGTAGGTTTTTGACTTGCAGGGATTTGGGGTACTTTGTGGTAATGTACTGCTTGAGTATGAATCCTTCTGTTCCTTTTGCCGTTTTCACTTTAACGTAGGTTTTGTCTTCACTTAAAATCTCGACTGGTGTATCGCTGAGTAGACTTTCCAATACGTTGTATTGATCCCCTTTCTGGCTTCTGACCGTCACCACCAGTTGGTCCGTTACATAACGAGTCTCTGCCAATGCCTGAGACAGCGGCACGAGCAGAATTGTCAGAAAAAGTAGATATTTTATAAAAGAATTCATTGAAGGCTCCTTGGATACTTAGACATTTAATTGTTTATCCCGCAAATATTACAGTTCCAACCCATTGAATTCAAGGCTTCATTCTCATGTTGATGGTAATTGCGGCATTTGTTTTTAAGTTCTGTTTGTGTGTGGATAAAAAGGATTGGTAGTCATTTGCCGCATTTGGTTCTTGTGGTTAAAGACAAAAGGGGAGATGATTGATAGAATTAAAGAAATGCCAATAACAGGAGGGTTAGAATGAAAAAACTGTTGCTTTTATGTCTGCTTCTGATGTTGAGTGCTTGCTCGGCAGGATTGTCATCAATCTCTGATGCTGAACGTTCTGTTCGTACCGTCGAAGATATTTCAGGTCGCTCCGCTGATGTCCTTATGGCCGACACCAGAGACTGGATCGAAGAACATTTCACTGCGCAGTCAGAACCGGTTCTCCACGAAGACCAGGAAGAAGGGGTTATTGTCGGTAACGGACAGATACCCTATCCATGCTCCTGGATGTCATGTGTGACCAAAGGCGACTGGTTCGTTAAATTTGTTCTGTTTGTAAAAATAGAAGACAGTAAGGTCATGACTTCATTTCGAGAACTCCAGCTTTCTTCGCCTCCCTCGGATAACCATACGGGAATGGTCGGTCCGGTCTGGTCACAGAAAGATATGGATGCCATTCGACCCAAGCTGCTTGAATTGCATAACAGTTTGATCCGTTACCTGCAGCGAAAAGGATGAATTCCGTACCCTATCCGTTTAAATCAAAAGCCCCGATGAAGCTATCATCGGGGCTCAGTTTGATGATAAAACCCTCAGCCGGGCTCGCGGCTGGTGCCTTCAGCGATCTGAGCGTGATTCAGCAGCGTCCGAACTCATTATCATCCAGAACCATTTGGGTTGATTGAATGCTCTCTGCCCATCCCGTCATCGGTTGGTGGACTGCGCCGTCGGTTTTACTTCCACCTCCTGCCGACTTTGACGGGCTTTCAGTCATCTGGTCCAGTGCCCGCCCTAATTAACCGATCTCATCGACGCGATTCAGATTGAGCTGTTGGCTGAGGTCGTCCCGAAAATAAACGTCTATGAACCTTCCGTTTAATCAGAGCCGAGCATGACGTTGGAGGCTTTAATGATGGCATAGGCTGATTTACCTTCAGCCAGGCCCAGTGATTTGACCGACTCCTTGGTGACGATAGAGACAATCTGATCCCCACCGGGCAATTCAATGACGACTTCTGCGTTGACTGCACCGATCTCAATCGACTTTACAGATCCTTTAAGTGAGTTGCGTGCGCTTATTTTCATAGCATGGCCTTTCTGATCAGATATGGTCTGATCGCAATATAATAAATGGAGTTGCCGGGCTTAGATACCCAAACCAGACAAGCTTACAACACCCTGACTTTATAAAAACACCCTGAGCTTGATTTTATGGTAAAAAAAACAGCAAACTTATCGTTGCGCCGACTGTCTCATTGTTCAGTCACCACAATAGTTGAGAATGGTTTCAATGAACCGGTGTCCATATTTGTCGAGCTTGTGTTGACCAACCCCGTTGATTTCAAGCATCGCAGCTTCTGTTGACGGAAAGTAAAAGGCCATTTCCATCAAGCTGTTATCATTGAAAACGACAAAAGGCGGTACTTTTGCTTCCCTGGCAATCTCTTTACGTTGTTGTTTCAGCAGCTCAAACAACTCTTCGTCATAATCAAGGTCGATGGCGCGTTTTTTGACCGCTTTTTGGGTTGTTGCTTTAATCCGAGGACGACTGAGTTCGAGGCGCCGCTCCCCGCGCAGGACCGGACGGGCCGCTTCTGTCAATTTAAGGACGGAATAATTGGCCACATCCTGATTGATGTAGCCTAAGTGGATCAATTGGCGGATCAGGCTCCCCCAGTTGTCCTGGCTCTGCTCCTGACCGATGGCGTAGGTTGAGAGCTTGTCATGTTTGAGATCGATGATACGTTGATTGCTTGACCCGCGCAGAACGTCGATGACATGTTTGGCCCCAAAGCGTTGGCCAACCCGATAAACGCAGGACAGGATCTTTTGAGCATCCTCAGTCGCGTCGTAACGGCTCGGTGGATTCAGGCAGATGTCGCAGTTACCGCAGTCTTCATCCCGCTGTTCACCAAAGTAGGCCAGCAGTGCTCGGCGGCGGCAAGTGAGAGGTTCCGCATAACTGATCATTGCATTCAGCTTGTGCAACTCGATCCTTTTCTGCTCTGGATTGCTGCTTTTCTCAATCAGTCCGCGGGCTATGGCGATGTCGCCATAGCCGAACAGTAACAAAGCCTCAGCCGGCAGACCATCACGGCCTGCGCGGCCGGTTTCCTGATAGTAGCTTTCGATGTTTTTGGGCAGGTCGTAGTGAACAACAAAGCGCACATTCGGCTTGTCGATTCCCATGCCAAAAGCGACCGTTGCAACAACAATCTGAAGATCGTCTTTGAGAAAGGCCTCCTGAACCGACTTTCTTTCGTTATCAGGCATCCCTGCATGATAGGGGGCGGCCGAGTAACCGTTGGAAATCAAACGGGCGGCGATCTCGTCGACCCGCTTACGGCTCAAAGCATAGACAATGCCGGGCTCTTCGGTATGATTTCCCAGAAACTGAAGCAGCTGTCCGCCCGGTTTCTGTTTGTCAACCACGGTGTAGCGGATATTGGGCGATCGAAGCCGGTGATGAAGGTCCTGCCCTGATTGAGCCCCAACCTGTGGATGATGTCCTGCCTCGTTTGCGGGTCTGCCGTTGCCGTGAGGGCAATCATTGGAACATCTGGAAAGAGCTGGCGTAAACGGCCTAACTGAACATATTCAGGCCGGAAATTATGTCCCCATTGAGAGACGCAGTGAGCTTCATCGACGGCAAACAGGGCAACATCGAGGTCCCCCAGACGATCAATGAAACTGTGGCTCAAAAGTCGCTCTGGAGCGACATAAATCAGATCCAGCTGGTTGTTGTGAAGTTGGGCGAGAACCTGTCGGGCTTCATCCGCCTTGAGGGACGAATTGTAACAGGCAGCCCGTACCCCGTTGGCAAGCAGCGCGTCGACCTGATCTTTCATCAACGATATCAGGGGGGACACGATAATAGCGATCCCTTCGCGGTGCAGGGCAGGTATCTGGTAGCAGAGTGATTTTCCTCCACCGGTCGGCATCAGTACAAAAGCGTCGTTTCCAGCAATGAGATTATCGACAATCTCCTGCTGGTACGGACGAAACTCGCGGTAGCCGAATGTATTTTGTAATGTGTCCAGGGGAGACATTTATTTTCTCGTTTCCTGATTGATCTTGATTTTATTGTTCTTTATTTGGAATGATGAATAATCATAGCATTGAAACCGACCGGTATTGTAGAAAAACAGACGTGTGATGATGTGAGTTTTTCTGCCGACCTGATCTGCTGCCAGCACAGCGCAAAACCAGGGTTTTGTCAAAGGAGAGTTCATGCTCCCCCGAAAAAAGAGCCGTCGAATTGTCATCCTTGTTATTTTCCTTTTGATCGCTTTGATGTTGTCTCCAGCGTGTGCATCAGAACGGACAGTGATTGAGCTTGGTTTATGGGACAAGACAAAGATAGATCTGCTTATCCGGCAAGGAAACGAAATTGAAACTGCTGGGGACCGGATTGCCCTGATTTCAAGAGCATTTTTGCAGACAGCTTACCGGGCCGGAACACTGACAGGTTGTGCCGATACGCCTGAATCTCTGGTTATCCGATTGGATGGAGTCGATTGTTTCACTCTGCTCGACTATGTTGAAGCGTTGCGGCGGGCAGATTCTTATTCCGATTTCAAGGCTCAATTGATCAAGGTTCGCTATCGTGGTGGTCATATTGGCTATTTGACCCGCAATCACTTTTTTACCGATTGGTTGGAAGAACATTCTGACACCATGATCGACGCCACCTCTCAAATCGGAGCTGGTGAAACAATTCGCGTTGAAAAGAAACTTAATTTAAAGGCTGATGGTGGGCTGTACCTGCCGGGCTATCCGATTGTCCGGCGCAGCATATCCTATGTTCCATCAACTTTTATGGCTGAAGATACCCTGCGACGACTGCGGACCGGTGATTATATCGGTTTCTATTCTTCCGCAGCCGGACTTGATGTCTCTCACGCCGGGATAGTCATCAAAACCCCAACCACGGTCTTGCTGAGGCACGCTTCATCAATGCCGGAAAAGCAGGCGGTTGTTGATGTAGAGCTGCTTCCCTACTTGAGAAAACTTCTGGTTTTATCGTCCTGCGACCACTTTAACACGCCTCGATCGTCTTCGATGACGATCAATCCGTCAGTATAACCCGGTAAATTTCAGATAAATAGACCTCTCTGTCGAATTTTATATTGACCACTCGTTATATCCATTGATATATAGCGCAGGGCGCGTTATGTATTGTTTTTTATAGCGCAATGCAAGCCAATGTTTCTTTTGTGGTCTTAAGATGAAAATAAAGTTTTTCACTGCGGAACAGAATGGAATATTGAAATTATTTTAGGAGAAAGAAAGATGAGTCATTCCTGTTGTAAAATTGTCATGATCGGCCTGCTGTTGTTCGGATCAACAGCCTGGTCGGCAGCGACAGGCACCAACACAGACGAGTTCACCCTGGGTGAGGTTATTGTTACCGGAGAACATCAGGTGGTTAATCTGGCCACAACCGTCAATGAGGTCTCTTCCACCGATCTTAAGCACGGGGAGCGGAAACGGCCGCTGATGCCTTAACGATGCTCCCGGGGTCGATGTCCAGACCGGTGGCAAAGGGCAGTCTTACGTTAATGTTCGCGGTTTCGAACAGAGTGATCTTAAAATCCTGATCGATGGCATTCCGGTTTATGAGCAATATTATCGTTCAATCGATCTGTCGCAGATCCCTGTTGACAGTATTGCCAAGATCACCGTTACCAAAGGCGCATCGTCGGTTCTTTACGGGGCCAATACCATGGGAGGGGTGATCAATATCATCACCAGGCGCGGCACCGTCAAACCAACCACTGACCTGACCGCCTCGTTCGGCGATTATGACACCAAAAATCTGTCCGTCAGTCATGGCGGTAGCCACGGGGTGGTCAATTACTGGCTTAATTACAGCTTTAGGGAAAGTGACGGCGTCCGCCTCTCTGATGATTTTGATCCCAACGGCAAGTTCGGTGTCGGTACGGAGACCGATGAGGATGGTGGCAAGATCGATGGCAGTGACTACACCAAACAGAGCGTCAATGCCAAAATCGGTTTCTTACCGAGCGAAAATACTCAAGCCTATCTGACCCTGAACTACATCAAGAATGAAAAGGGGATTCCTAATAACGACTGGCACTTTGAGGATTGGCAGCAGTATCAGATAAGCCTGGTCGGTGAACATCGCGTCAATGAAAATCTTCGCCTCAAGGCTCGTAGCTTTTATGTTGATCATAAGGATTCTCTGGAAGATGTCGATTATTCCGCCAAGGACTGTTCCTCAAATCGGCATATGACAACTTTTCTGCCGGTGGCGAAATTCAGGCTTTTGTCGATCTGCAAAGCCTTGGTTTTGTCCGTATGGGGGCCAGCTTTGTTCGTGACAACAGCAAGCAGAAAGAAATCGCTGCACCGGGCGACGGTTGGCAGGATACAGGAGAGTTTGAAAGCGATACCTACAGTCTGGCTCTGGAAGATGAGCTCGAACTCGGTGAGTGGGCCGCAGTCGTTTTCGGGACCAGTTGGGACTACTACGACCCGCGCCAGGCTGATGATCAGCCGGTGCCGGACGCCGACGGCGTATTCAATCCGCAGATCGGTCTTGTCATTACGCCGAACGATTCCACCAGCGTACATATGTCCGTTGGCAGAAAGACCCGCTTTCCGCATCTGAAAGAGCTGTACAGCAAAATGTCCGGTGGCAACCCGAACCTCAAGCCGCAGCAGACCACTGCGTACGAAATTGGTATCGATCAGGCGATCAACGGCAGTATGAATGCTTCGTTGACTTACTTTTACAACGACGTTAGTGACCTGATCGATAAAACCGGCAGCAAAAAACTCAACACGGTTCATTATAAAAATATCGGGGAAGCACGGCTGCAGGGGGTTGAAGCGACGCTCGATGCCGACCTGGGTGAACGGCTTGATGCGTCCTTTAATTACACTTACATGATTACGCTGGATAAGCAATCCAAACGTGAACTGGAAAGCCGTCCACGCCACCGGGCCAACCTCGACCTGCGCTACCACCTGAGAACCGGTCAGCTGTTCAGCACCCAGTTGTCCTATACCCAACGCCAGTTTTACGAGTTTCAGGCCAGCCGTAAATCAGACCCTGTCTGGACGAAGGCGCCCGACTATTTTCTGGTGAATGTGCGTGTAGAACAACCATTGCCGAAGCTGTACGGGGTTGACGGTCAATTGTTCCTGCAGGTCGATAACCTGACCGATAAGGACTACGTCAATGATGACAACCTGATGGCGGGACGGACCTTCCTCCTTGGTATGCACGCGCGCTTCTGATTCTTCAGCTGTTCGGTGGCGGCTCAGGTCGCCACCGCGCCTTGGTTTTTGTCATGATCACCAACGAAATCCATATCTCGTTCTTTCAGGTCGCCGCGGTTCTCTATCTCATGAGTCTTCTGTCCCATTGCTGCAAGCGTGAACGGTGGGCTGTCGGGCTGTTGCTTACCGGTTTTACGGCTCATAGTTGCAGTCAGCTGATGCGCTGTTGGAGGTTCGGCTTCTTCACCCTTGAAGGGGCTTTTCAGATCGATTACTTTTTACCCTGGTCGCTTGCGGCAATGATCCTGCTGCACTTGTCCAGCCAGGAAGCGGGAGGCGCCCTCAGGTTTAACGGCTCTCTGGCCTCTGGCTGTCAGCAGTCTGATCGCATCTCTGTTTCCTCCCAGCGGCCACGCCCCGACACCTTTTACTCCGACCTGGACCGCTTATCTGTTCTTTATTTTTGAAGCCCTGGCCCACGCCTGTTTTATCCTCAGCGGCTGGAGGGCTCTTGAATTCCTGACGCGATCACAGCCGGAAGCCTCCTTTAACGGCTACGCGGTCTGGGGATTCGTTTTTTACAGTCTGGCTCAATTGACCGGTTGTGCCTGGGCTTATCTCGGCTGGGGAGGGCTGTTTCATTGGGGGACGCGACATATTCATTCGGCAGCGCTCTGGTGCTGCTATTGCAGTTACCTGCATACGCCGTTTATTAAGGGTTTTCATGTGCGCAAAAGAGCCGGCTTTGCTCTTGGCGGCTCTCTGTTGGCTGTGGCGCTGTTTTTTGTCCTGCCGATCATCCCGAAAAATGTCGCTCAGGTCAAGAAACCGCGGGCCGAAACCGTGAGCCAACAGAGTGCATCGCTTCCATCACCTCAGACGGAATTCCAGCAGGAGGGACTGCAATGAGACGTCTGTGGATTGTGCTGGCCAGTACGCAACTCTGTTTCTGGACTCTGAACCTGCTTTGTCTCAATCTGGTTATCGGTGGCATCTATACAAATTTTGATCGCCGCTATCGTGAACTGGACTCTGAGTTGTTTTTGTCCTGGATGACGGCGAACTTTGATGTTCACTGCTGGTGGCTGATCTCATTGATGCTGGTTCTGACGGTTCTCGGTGCCAACACCCTGGCCTGTTCAGGTCAGCGTTTGTGTCAGCTGTGGCAGCGGCGAAAAAAACATCGATTGAGCACCGATCTTCTACTTCTCTGCCCGACCCTGATGCACCTCTGTTTTCTGTTGATCCTCTCCGGTCACGCCCTGACCGAATTCAGTGGAGCTAAAGACAGCATCCCTGTGTTGCCGGGGCGACAGTATGATGTCGCCGGGACCCGGATTCAGGTGCTGGATGCCGTCAATCAGTTTCGGTCGGAGGGGCCGTTGAAAGGCTATTTGCAGCAGAGCCGGGCAGATCTCAAACTCACTCGCAATGGTCGGAGTCATGACGTGACGATACAGGTTCTCCAACCTTTATTCGATGCCGGAGTCACTTATCATCTGGCCCTGGCGGGAAAGGCCGACAAGGGGCGGGAACCCAGGTTGGTGATCAATGTCAAGCGGGACACCGGTCTGCCGTTGATTCTGCTCGGAAACGGCCTGATGTGTCTGTTGCTTTGCTTTTACTTTTTTTCGTACGTAAACAATCCCGAGGAGACAACCTGTGAAACGCATTATCTGTACCTTGACTATTTCTGTCTTACTATGTTCAGGCGTCATCTACTCCGGCAGGGCCGACTCAGCGGCTCGATCACCGCGTTCCGATGTGCCGCTGTTCACCATGACCGGAACGGTGAATAACCCGATGCAGTTGACCCTCGCCGATCTGGAGCAGATGCAGTCAACCGAGATCAAGATGAACGAGGTTTCCAGCGATGGAAACTATCATGGTGTGTTTGTCTATAAGGCCGTCCCGTTGCGGACCCTGCTGAATATGGCCGACATTGAACAGACCAGTACAACCTTTAACAAGCTGGTTGATTCCGTCATTGTTTTACGTGATGGTGCCGGTCGCAAGGTCGCACTGTCCTGGGGGAAGTTTATTATCATAACCCGGCTGACGTAACGCTTGCCTACAGCGCAACACCCGTTTATCCGCAGAAACATAACTGCACCAAATGCCATGTTCCGGAAGATTACATCGACGCCATTGAGCAACTGGAACGCAAGGTTGCCATGCCGAAACTTTTGGTCAGCGGGGACTTTTACAGCGATCGTTTTCTTGAAGGCATAACCAATATCGATGTGATTGACCTGAGACCCAACATTCCGGTCGATCAGGATGCCCGCTTGCGCTCAAATCGCATTCAGGTCCGTGGCGAGGTGAAGCAACCACTGGTTTTGACCAGCCTGAAAAAGTATCCGACCATCGAAGTGACCAAAAAGGTTGTCGGCGTCGGGCGCGGTTATCACGGGCTGCATCGCTTTCGCGGAACGTCGATCAAAAATGTTCTCAGTGCCGCCGGGGTTGAACCGCGCATGGATCAGGTTGTGATGATCTGGGCTCCCGATGGGTATCGAGCTGCTTTTTCCATGGCAGAATTGTTCATTGCTGAGCATGGCGATCAGATTATTCTGGCCGATACGGTTGACGGTGAGGCATTGGTGGAGGGAGGGGATATCCGGGTCATGGTCGGGCCGGATAATACCGATGACCGTGATGTTCAGGCGGTCACCAACATTGAAGTGATTGATCTTTAGGTCGGGGGTTGTATGGATTGGTTGAAACAGATCGTCGACTGGGGAATTATCGGTCTGCTCGTGAGCATGAGCATTGTGGCTGTTGCTATCGCAATCGAGCGGTATAAGTTTTATCGGCAGATCGAATTGACCCTTTACCCGAGCAGAAAAGCGCTGGAATTGGCATTGACCCGGCGGTTGCATATTATTGCCACGATTGGCAGTAACGCACCCTTTATCGGCCTTCTTGGTACTGTGCTTGGAATTATGCTGACTTTTTATACCATGGGGCAAGCCGGGCATGTCGACACCAAACAGATCATGGTCGGCCTGGCCCTGGCTCTAAAGGTGACAGCGGTTGGCCTGGTGATAGCTATTCCTGCTGTGACTTTTTACAATTTTCTGATCCGTCGAGCCAAAGAACTGATGCTTGAATGGGAGGTGTTGAATGGACGAGACTGAATTTGACGCAATCAACGTGATCCCCTTTATCGATATCCTGTTGGTGTTGTTAACCATCGTGCTGGTGACCTCGACCTTCATCACGACCGGTACCCTGCAGGTTGATCTGCCCAGAGCTCAGGCTCCCCGGTTGTTACAGGCGGAATCCCTTGATTTCAGTATCAGCGATGATGGTCGGATTTTCATGGCCAAACGGCCGATCCGGCTAGAAGACATTGCTGCGGAAATAGCCGTCTACGATCGAGAAACACGGGTTATTATCCGTGCTGACCGACAGATTTCCCTGCAGCGCTTCATCGACCTGATGTCGAGCATCAAACAGCTGGGTTTCGACAAGGTCAGTTTGCTGACAGAAGCCAGCTGATCCGTTTGCAACATGAACCGATACCTTTTTCTGTTATCACGTCAGTCGGCATCCATCTGGTTCTGGTGGGTGCTGTTCTGTTTCTGCCCGGATATTTGATGCGGGTGGATGTGGCTCCATTGCTTGATGTAGACAGCCTTGAAATTGCTCAGATAGCGGCACACACCGAGGAGGACCGAGGGGAAGGCGGTGGCTTGGTCTCTGATGCCGAACAGGTCAGCCAACCGCTGCCGCAACCGCAACCGCAACCGCAACCGCAACCGCAACCGCAACCAGAACTGCAACCGGAACTGCAACCGGAACTGCAACAGGAACTGCAACAGGAACTGCAACCGGAACTGCAACCGGAACTGCAACCGGAACTGCAACCGGAACTGCAACCGGAACTGCAACCAGAATTGCAACCAGAATTGCAACCAGAATTGCAACCAGAATTGCAACCGGAACTGCAGCCGCAACCCTCCTCAGTCGCTCAAACTGGACCTGTTGCGGACTTAAACAAACAGACCGCTGATGTGGTCGAACCGGCCTTCCTGATCAGGCGACAAGCCGTAGCGTCGGGGATGCTTCTTCAAATAAACAAGGTGGAAATATTTTACAGGGGACGGCAAGAACGACTTATCTCAACAACCATTTTCATATATCCGACAAAGAATCAAACGGGCGTTGCGCTATCCCCGCAAAGCTCAACGAGCCGGGATGGTCGGCCAGACAAAGGTCCGCTTTCTGATTTGTGCCGATGGCAGATCAAGGACCTGCAAGTCGTTGAAAGTTCAGGTCATCCTCTGCTCGATAGCAATGCCTTGAAAACAGTCAGGCGGGCGGCACCTTTCCCGCCCCCGCCGCTTCCTGCCGTGATTGTTATGCCGATTACTTATTGCCGGGGGTGATTTCCGGTTGCGAGCCAATGAACCCGGGTCCTTATCTTGCCGTTCGGGGTGTGGCTCATGGCTCAGGCCAGTTGGTCTGTCGCAACTCGATAACGTGGGTCTTCCAGGTTCACTTCAATCATGCTGCCGGCATTATCCAGCAGGGTTCGACATTCTTCACTCAGGCCTTTAAGGCGCAACTTTTTCCCTTGATTTAAATAACGTTCAGTCAGATTGCTGATAGCTTCCAAACCGGAATGATCGCAGACACGGGAGCGACTGAAATCGATGATCACCTGATCAGGGTCTTCCTGTGGTGTGAATTGGTCGTAAAACTCTGGATCGAACCGAAAAACAACTGCCCGCTCAGATTGTAGATCTTAGTCCCCTGGGAATCGATATCCTTGATCGAGTTGATTCTTTTCGCGCTCTCCCAGGCAAAACCAGCGCCGACACAATAACGCCGACAGCAACAGCGACGGCCAGGTCCGAAATGACCGTGACCCCGGAAACCAGGATCAGGACAAGGGCGTCGCTACGAGGAATTTTGTGAAGAATCCGCAAGCTAGACCAGGCGAACGTGCCAATGACCACCATAAACATAACACCGACCAGTGCCGCCAGGGGGATCATTTCGATGAGACCTGAGGCCATGACGATAAAGATCAGCAGGCATAGAGCTGCCGTGATCCCCGACAGTCGGCCACGCCCACCCGAGCTGATATTGATCATGCTTTGCCCAATCATGGCGCAGCGCCCATACCACCAAAAATCCGGTCGCGACATTGGCGATTCCCTGGCCGATACATTCACGGTTGCCACGCCCACGGGTTTCGGTCAATTCGTCGACCAGGGTCATTGTCATTAATGATTCAATCAGGCCGATGGCAGCCAGGATAACCGCGTAGGGGAGGATGATCATGATATTTTCAAAATTTATCTCAACCAAAGGGACGTGAAGTTGGGGCAATCCTCCCGCTACGGATGCCAGGTCGCCAACCATCCGGGTTTCCAGATTCAGACCATGGGCAAGCCCTGTAACGATGGCAATCGCCGCCAATGAGGCCGGTATGGCACTGGTCAATTTGGGCAGAAAATGGATAATTGCCATGGTTAGAAGAACCAGGCCCAGCATGAGATAGAGCTGTGTTCCCTGGAGCCATTGAGCTTTTCCGAGCGGGTCGACAGCCTTGAATTGACCGAGTTGGGCCAGAAAAATGACGATTGCCAGGCCGTTGACAAATCCGAGCATCACCGGATGGGGAATCAGGCGGACAAATTTACCTAACCTTAAGACTCCCGCGCCGATCTGGATGATTCCCATCAGAATGACGGTGGCAAACAGGTATTCGACGCCATGATCAGCAACCAGGGTCACCATCACCACCGCCAGTGCTCCGGTTGCACCGGAGATCATGCCCGGCCGGCCGCCGATGACAGCCGTGATCAATCCGACCATAAAAGCCGCATAAAGACCGATCAGGGGAGCGACTCCGGCAACAAAAGAAAAGGCAACGGCTTCCGGTACCAGGGCCAGGGCAACAGTTAAACCAGAGAGCAGGTCGTCTTTGCAACTGGCCGATTTTCGGGCAATAAATTCGAACATGGTGATCCTTTGGACATCAACTCAAGCGGTGAAACAGAATTATGAGAAACGCTGGATTCTTGCGGAGTGTGGTCTGAAAATTGATCTGTAGATTTGGCGAAAAGACGCCGACTATATGGGGAATCGGTCTGGCATGCAAGATAATAATCATCTGCAGCCAACTTTATCGTTCCTCCTGTGTCGGGAACCTTTAGGTGAAAATCTCGTTTCATCTTCCCTGCAAATCAATTATCCTTCTTATTGATTTATTTCAGTCTCATAACTTGATCAGTCATTGAGCCATTGGAGTTGAAAATGGGATTATCTATACAAGAGCAGTTATTAAAAGCGGGTGTCGTTGACAAAAACAAGTGAAAAAAGCTGAACATGACAAAAGAGTTCAGAAGAAAAAGAGAACCAAGGGCAAAGGTTCTTCCGCACCAGAAAATAGTGCCAAATTGCGTTTACAGCAGCAACGTGCAGAGCAGGCCAAACAGGATCAGAAGCTTAACGCAGAGCGCATGGAGCAGGAACAGCTGAAAGCCGATCGGGCTGCGGCAAAACAGTTGATCGAGAAAAACCATCAGAAGCTGGAAGTGGGAGATGAGGCTTACAGTTACGTCGATGGGGGGAAAATCCGCAAAATTTATGTCACGCGTGAAAATTCAGATAAGTTGGCAGCGGGGAAATCAGCCGTCGCCAGATTCAATAACGACCTTGTGTTGATCTCCGCCGAGACAGCAGTCAAAGTCTTGAAACGGGATGAAGCCGCCATTTTAATTTATAATGATCCCGCGGAAGCTGATGAGTATCCCGAGGAGTGGTAGTTGATTCGCTTCTTGAGGAGGACCGTTCGACGAAGTTCTCGATGCGGAAATAGTATATATGGATAGTTGAATAATTGACTTGCTTTTCATGTTTTAATTGATTACCTTTCTGGTGCGTTATTTGTCCGGGAGGTTGACTTTATGCACGATGATTATTCAGAAATGAAATCGGCGCTTTGTGCTCTTAGGAGTAATGCCTACAATATTCAGGCGTTATTGCGTATGGTTCAGGAGGGGCAGGCGACCGCTGAAATATTGGAAAAAATCAACCACGTCATTGAAAACCACTTTAAAAGGGTCGAGTCACTGGATATCGACCTTCCTGAAGCAAACAAGTTGGAACACAGAGAAATTATTGAGCGATTTAATAAAATGCGTGAGGCCTGGCGAGACGGCGTTCTTTCAGATGTCGATTATGCTGAACTGCTGAGCTACAGACTGTTCAGCCATTTTTCAACCTGTTTGAAATCATTGTTGAATGCCTATCTGGGGATGTTTTCCGTAATGAATTTAACCTCTGAAGCAGGTTTGTGGAATGTTGACATTCTGCTCCCGTTGGTGTGGCCGTTTGGCCATCATCGGCTGTATCTCCGCCGGTCGTCGAGAGATGCAGGCCGATGATGGTTACGCTCAGCGCACGATTTTTTTCAGTAGGGGGGTGCACACCCCTTTGACGCCAACCAGAGCCAGAATTGTCAAGAATGTCTTCTGGGGCCCCAAAAGGCATTTTCGGGATCAAACCATTCCCTTTCGGTGTGAATCTCTCCTGATCTTCCACCTCGACCGATGGCGATAGCCGGAATTCCCTGGCTGATGGGAATGTTGGCATCGGTGCTGCCGGGAGAGCTGAGTCTGGATTGAATATCAAGCATATTTCCGGCGGCATATGCCGCTTGGACAATTGGTTCCTGGGCTGATTGAATGCCTGCCGGCCTGTTGCCAGGAGTTCGATGTCCACCGTCAGTTGATCGCTTTTCCAGCGACTGTTTTCAGCGTCGACCGACATTTTGATAATATCCAGGATCTGCGCTTCCAGTTGCAGAAGTTCTGTTTCTCTGTTGGAGCGAATATCGATGAGCAATTCGGTTTTTTCGGCAATCGCATTGACCGATGTGCCGCCATGAACAGTCCCGACCGTGAAGGTGGTTTTCGGATCTGCAGGTGGTTGCAGGTCTGCGATACGGGCAATGGCCCTGCCCGATGCATGGATGGCGCTGGGGAGACCAAAGTCGCCGTAGCTGTGTCCTCCCGGCCCCTTGTAGCTGATTTTGTAACGATGACTGCCGGTTGCCAGATAAGTGATAGAGGAGACGCCGGTCCCATCAATTGAAATGAATCCGTCGATATCTCTGTGGTCGCTGAACAGTTGCTTGGTTCCCATCAGATCGCCAAGCCCCTCTTCACCGACGTTACCACAGAAGAGAATATCTCCCAGAGGTTCAACAGCACTCCGTTTGATCGCTCTTATAATTCCGAGCACCTCGGCCAATCCGCGGGTGTCGTCAGCGATACCGGGGGCGTAAAACCTGCCATCACGTTCAATCACCTGGGTGTCTGTCCCTTCAGGAAAGACTGTGTCAAGGTGCGCGGCGACAACGAGTTTCGGGCCGTCGCCCCCTCCCCGGATCAGACCCAGAACGTTGCCGATGTCGTCCCTGAGCACTTCATCGAGGCCAAGTTCCTGAAATCTTTTGAGATAATCGTTCGCACGAGTCTGCTCCTGGAATGTGGGAGCCGGAATTGCGCAGATCTCCTTTTGTTCATCCAGGGTGCGATGGTGGTCTTCCTCGATAAAGGCCAGACCGGTTTTATTGCGGTGCTGGATTGCAGTCGCTCAAACGTTTCTTTGACGTCGTTTGAAATTTCATATTCTTGTATGTTTGTCATTTCTTTGGTCATAATGTTTCTCACGTGTGGGTAAGGGTAAACAGCGATGAACCTTCGCCGGCGATTTTGCAGGTCGACTTTCCATTGTCATTATACAATGTTTTGCGGTCGACTTCGGTTCCTGATTCTCAGAATAACAAGAAGTTCATCACCATTGTTACCAGGAGCACTCCTGCCATGGGGATTGCCGTTATAGCCGGTCCCAGGAACTTGAGTGGCGCTATAAGTGGATACGTCTTCTTTAATTAAGTACAGAGCGCCAGAAAAGAAAGAACCTTACCATGAGCAGAGGACCTCGCAGAAATCATTCTCCGGCATTTAAGTCCAAAGTGGCATTAGCTGCAGTTAAAGGAGAACATACTGCACAGAGTTGTCTCAGAAGTTTGATGTTTATCCGAATCAGATCACGCAATGGAACAACCAGTTACCGGAACAAGCCTTCTCGGTCTTTGACGGGGGAGACTCCAAGGAGCTCGGAGTTGATGTGAAGATGCGTCATGCTAAGATCGGTGAATTGACCTTGGAGAATGACTTTTTAGAAAAAGCTCACCAAGTCGGGATTGCTGAGCGCAAAGAAATGATTGACCGTAATCACCCGTTATCGATCAGTCAACAAGCAAAGGCCGTCGGGATCAATCGTGGCAGCGTTTACTCTTTGCCCCGGCCGGTCTCAGATTATGATCTGGAGTTGATGCGACAGATCGACCGGTTGCCTCTGGAATATCCCTTTGCCGAATCACGGATGCGCCGCGACTTGCCGAGGCAAAACGGCTTAAAGATGAAGGTTGAATTCACTTATAAAGCTGGAGAGAATTGTTCAAACCACCGGGACCACCTCTGACCAAGGCAGAGAGGAAACAGATTCTGCGTGACCCCCAAAAGTACCTGGCCGAGGACAGCCTAAACCGGCAGACTCAGTAAGGTCATTGCTTAAGTCCTGCTGGATTATGGCGGCAAAGTTGCTCAAGGGTTCGCGGTATGACTCAGCGCAGCTCCTCATGCAGGACCCGACCCAGAACTGCGATGGCATCAGCCAGAGTCTGTTCGTCGAACATGGTGAAATTAAGTCGCATGGTCTCGAGTCCTGCTCCGGGTTGGGCGTAGAAGTAACGTCCCGGAACAAAGGCGACATTGTTTGCAATCGCTTTCTCATAAGCACTGTTCAAATCATATCCCTGTGGGCCCTCCGCCCAGATAAACATTCCACCATCCGGCTGAGACCAGCGAAACTCTTCGGGGAAAAAGCTATCCATGGCATCCAGCATCGCTTGACGGCGCGGCCGGTAGAGTTCGATAATCCGCGGCAGGTGATCTTTCGCATACCCCCCATCAGGTATTCGGCTGCCAGCGCCTGGGTAAAGGTGCTGGTCTGCAGATCAACCCCCTGTTTGCTCAAGACCAGCCAGTCACGAATCAGCTTTGGTCCGACCAGATAGCCGACCCTTAGCCCCGGAGCAAAATTTTTGACAGAGTCCCCGCATAGACGACATGTTCAGGGGCCATACTCTGAATACTTGGTAACGCTTCACCACAATAGCGCAGATCACCGTAGGGATCGTCCTCAAACAACAGGGCATCGTGACGCTTGAGAATATCCGCCACCTGCTGGCGTCGCTTCAGTGGCAGCGTACGCCCGGTCGGGTTCTGAAAGGTGGGAACCAGATAGATAAACTTGATTTCGTTCCGGCTCAAGACCTCTTCCAAAGACTCCGGAATCAGGCCTTCATCGTCCGTTTCCATGCCGATATAGGTCGGCTCGTAAGGATTAAAGGCCTGCAAGGCTCCCAGGTATGTGGGGCTTCGACAGCGACCTTGTCCCCTGCGCCGATCAGAATCTTGCCGATAGCGTCCAATGCGCCCTGTGATCCGCTGGAAATGATGATCTGTTCACTCGTCGCTGTAATGCCCTTCTGCTGCAGGTGATTAACCAGTGCCTGACGCAGCGGCATAAATCCTTCGGTCAGATCATATTGAAGAGCCTGCGATCCGTACTTGCTCAAAATATCTGATGTCAGTTTTTCAATCAGGTCCATTGGGAAACTTTGCGGCGCTGGAATGCCGCCGGCGAGCGAGATCATTCCTGGTTGAGAAACGACTTTGAGAATTTCGCGGATGGCACTTGCGGCCATTCCTTCAGTGCGGTGGGCGAGCAGATGATTGTAGTCCATAGGGGGTCCTGTTGACTGAGTTTTACGTTAAGGGTAAGTGATAATATGGATACCACTTTCAGCTGAAGGAGAGAAGGATTTTCCATCAATTTACAAGCCGGAAAATAACAGAAAGCCATTTTCACAAGGGCACAATTATCGCTTGTTTAACGCTGTGTCGGCTGCATTTCGGTTAAATACCGCCAGTAGCGTTTGGGCATGAATTGCCGGCGCAGTTTGGGGTTGTGGCGATCCTGATTACTGATGTTATGGTAAAATACACGCCAGAGGTCGGTCACCAGTTGCTCACTGCTGTCTTCACTCAGTTGTGGGTTGATATCGATCTGTTCGACAACCTGCCAGTTGTCATTTTCACCCATGACTCCAATATTGCGTTGTTGATCGAAAATCAGCCAGCGTTGATCACTCAGGCGGCTGGAAAAATGACTGCCCAGCAGCGGGACTGCATTGGTGCGCGGACTGCAACAGGCCAGGTAAGTGTCATCGGCCAGACGACGAAAACGCACGAAACCGAGCAGCCGATGACGCTCGCGCGCTGTGATCAGCGCAGCTTTCTCAACTTGGTTGACAAGTGGATTGGCCGGGTTGGCAAGTAGCTTGCGGCCATGATGGAGAGCATGGCGGGTTAACAGGATCAGGTCATATTCAATCCCGTCTTGTTCGCTGTAGAGAGCTTCAGCCAGTAATATCATAAAGCGTTTGCCGAGTTTTTTCTGCAATCCGTCCGCAACTGTCGCCGCCCAGTCGTCAGCTGTTGTGATTGCCCGTTCACGGGTAAACATGTCGATGGTCGTCGCCTGCTGGTGGCGAAATATCTTTTGACTGCAAGCCGTTCTTTCATTGCTGTTCCCAACAAGCACAGATAACCGCGCAGAGAACCATCGTAATAAAGGTTCATCACAACTCTCCGCTCAATGCGCTGGTTGCCGCGGCTGCTGGCGCTGAGAAATTGAAGCTGAGTTGCCGGCTTGTTTTTTTTCTGTTTCCGAAATCAGGGCTTGGCGGATGCTGTCTTCCCTTTGCGCTACATCTCCCAGATAGGAGCGACCGTCGTGAAGGAAGTAACGGGCGCGTTTCATAACAATACCGAGACGTTTGAGATCATCGACCCGTAAGCGGGTCTGCCTGCGAGCCGTTAAAATCCGTAGAACCGAACGCATACCGACTCCGGGAATGCGCAATAGCTGCCTTTTGCTGGCGCGATTGATGTCGAGAGGGAAATGTTCCAGGTGGCGCAGGGCCCAGGCTGCCTTGGGGTCGAGTTCGGTATCGAGTTGCGGCAGGTCGGGGTCGAGGATTTCATCCACGTCAAACTGGTAAAAGCGTAACAGCCAGTCGGCCTGGTAGAGCCGATGCTCACGTAACAAAGGCGGAGCAGTAGAAAGAGCCGGCAGTCGCCGGTCTGTGTTGACAGGAAGATAGGCCGAGTAGTAGACACGCTTTAAGCCGGGACCACGATAGAGCAGGTCGGCCCGCTTGAGGATGGTCAGATCATTTTCCGGAGTTGCCCCGATAATCATCTGGGTACTCATGCCGGCCGGATTGATCGGGCTTTGCTGCTTATTTTTTACCGGCAGCTGTTTGTCCCGGCTCAGCTGTTCGACATCGTTGAAAATCTGGAGAATCTGTTTTTCATCCTTTTCCGGGGCCAGTTGGTTTAAACTTTCATGGCTCGGCAGTTCGATGTTGGCGCTCATCCGATCAGCCAGAGCTGCCGCTTCAGCAAGCAGGTCCGGGCTGCAGCCGGGAATGACCTTGAGGTGGATGTAACCGTTAAATGAATACTTGAAGCGCAATAGTTTGAGGGTTGTCAGCAGTTGCTCCATCGTCGCATCGGGACTTTTGAACACGGCAGAGCTCAGAAACAGGCCTTCGATGTAGTTACGACGGTAGAAATCGATGGTCAGGCGGGCCAGTTCTTCCGGATTAAAGCTTGCTCGGCGGTGATTATTGGAACGACGGTTAAGACAATAGGCGCAGTCATACAGGCAGGCGTTGCTGTAGAGCACTTTCAGCAGAGAAATGCAGCGTCCATCGGCCGACCATGAGTGGCAGATCCCGCTTTTATGGGCTGCACCAACCCCGGCCCCCTGTCTGCTGCTGCCGCTTGAGGAGCAGGATGCATCATATTTGGCCGCACCGGAAAGAATGGTCAATTTTTCCTCCAGCGCCAAGCTCTGGTGAATTGCTGCAACTGGAACGGTTGTTGACAGAGGGGACAGTGACATGGTTTATCCTCATCTTTGCAAGTTATTTATTGAAGACTATCAGATTGATGTGACAGAAAAAGACATGAAGCTGAGGAAGAGATGCAGGGTCGGCCAGGCTCGTCGAATCCGTCATCAGCTTGGACTCAAAGGGGGTTGCGATGTTAAAGACGGGAAGATATAAGCATTTCAAAGGTGGAGAATACGAAGTGATCGGCATCGCCAGACACAGTGAAACCGACGAAGATATGGTGGTGTACCGACCTCAGTATGGTGAGCGGGGGCTGTGGGTAAGGCCGCTGGCCATGTTTGTCGAGACGGTCAGTCATGAGGGAGAGACCGTGCCCCGATTTCTTTATCTCGGGAATTAATTCTGCCGTTTCAACAATAGTTGACCTTTGACAGTCCCGTTCCAGTGGCATAATCACCAGATCGACGTTACCGTTGACGTTATTGATGCCGGTAAAAAAGACGAATCTAGCGCAGAGTCCTGTCGATGATTTTCTGTAGCGGGTGATGGTGGTATTTATTTAATCATATCCGATCACGAGTCAAAGGTTACAAAGGAGACCCCTTTATGGAGAAGAGTGCCTTGATCCTTCGGGACAGGATCAAGGCCTTTGATCATGGTTGGGTTACTCTGTTGCGTTATTAATTTTATCCTTAGCGGAATCAAGCATTTTTATCAAGCTTTTTCCCTGCTTTTTCCGCAGAGCCTTCCTTTTCACAGGCAACTAACGGCAATGTGAATAAAAGGATAAGAACAACAACAAGAATTTTTGCTTTAGATCCCATGGTTTCTCTCCTATTTGTTTTTGGCCACAACCCACACGGCATGAACGATACCGGGCAGGTAGCCGAGGATTGTCAGCAGAATATTTATCCAGAAATGTTTTCCCAGACCAACCTGTAGAAAAACTCCTAGAGGGGGCAGGATGATTGCGATAATAATCTTAAAAAATTCCATTATTCCTCCCTATTGAGCCAATGTCGATTTTTTGAATCCGTCATTAAATATGATGGCGAACCGATACTATACTGCAGGGTGAGGTCTCCGTCAAAGAGTGTTGAAATGGCTGGTCCTCCGGCCAGCTTCCAAATCATAAACGGTCGCTGCGCTACCCGGAGTTTCCGGAGGGGAACGATGTGTTTCCGATGCAGAACCATCCATGACCGATTGCGACTCCTTCTCTGAATATCGTATTCTGTTGTTTTGAAAAACAGAAAAGTTCGGCAAAAAAAACGGTTTTGCGAGAATGACTGAAATGAAATATTGATACAGATATAATAACAGTTAAAAGATAGCGATGCGAAACGGGCTGATACCGATGGAAGGATAGTTTGACATGACTCAGCTGCGGGACTTATTGAAAAATGTGCGCTCCTGTACCCTCTGTGGCGATCATTTACCGCTGGGACCGCGCCCGGTAGTCCAGGTCGACTCCGGTGCCGGAATACTTATAGCCGGACAGGCACCGGGACGCAAAGTCCATGAGACCGGCCTGCCCTTTAATGATGCCAGCGGTGATCGGTTGCGTGAGTGGATGGGGGTGACGCGGGACCAGTTTTACGATGCCGGATTGTTCGCCATTGTGCCGATGGGGTTTTGCTATCCCGGCACCGGCAGGTCGGGTGACCTGCCTCCACGTCCCGAATGCGCACCGGCCTGGCGTGAAAAACTGTTGAGTCAACTGCAACTGGAGACAACCCTGGTCATCGGTCAGTATGCCCATGCCTATCATTTTGAAGGCAGGATGCCGGTGACCGAGCGGGTCAAAACCTGGCGTGATTATTGGCCGTGGCTGATTCCTCTGCCGCACCCCAGTCCACGCAATAATCTGTGGTTACGGCGCAACCCCTGGTTTGAGACAGAGCTGATTCCGGAGTTGCAGAAGAGGGTTGCAGAGGTGTTACGCGGCCGATCTGTACTGTGAGCAGGGACCGGTCTTACAGCGTTTCACTTTCCTGGTCACCAATATGGGCGATCTGATTCTGCTCTGGATGGTCCATAAAAGCATTGAGTTGGCCGACCTTGGCCCGAAAGGCCTCCTGCTTTTCTTTGGGGATCGATGCTGCCATGGGGATTTTAGCCCTGGCAGCATTGACGGCCCGCCCCTTGATGTGCAGTTCGTAGTGCAGATGTGGACCGGTTGAGCGACCGGTATTGCCGGACAGGGCAATTTTCTGCCCACGCTTGACCCTTTGACCGCGTTTGACGATAAATCTGTTCAGATGCAGGTAGCGGGTTTTGTAGTTCCCGCCGTGCTGTATTTCGACATACTTTCCGGCGTAAGGGTGGTTTTAACCCGGGTGACAACACCATCGCCGGCGGCCAGGACCGGTGTCCCGGTGGGCATGGGAAAGTCAGTCCCATTGTGAGGGGAGACCCGTTTCGTGATCGGGTGGAGGCGCCTGGGGTTAAAAGGGGAGCTGATACGGTACTTACCGGTAAAGGGATAGCGTCGGAAGGCCCGGGCCAGACTTTCACCATTGTGATCGTAGTAGTTGCCGTCATTAAACAGAAAACCGTCAAGCTGATAGCGCTGGCCGTTGATGCGTATCCCCAGCAACTGGCTCTGACCCGTTTTTTCGCCATTGACGAACTGTTGACTGCGGATGACCTGAAATTGATCGCCTGCGCGCAGGTCGCGGCTGAAGTTCAGACGGCCTTCAAACAGATCGGCAATATTGGCGGCTTCCTGCACGCTCAGCCCCGCGTTGACGGCTGAAAGAATGAAATTCCCTTCAATTTCGCCGCTGAGAAGCTGCTGTTGCCAGACTCCGGGTAAATCGATTTCTCTATACTCAAAGGCACCGGTATCGATGCGCTGGTAAATGACCTGTTTGCCGGGATGGATGAACAGCTCCATCGACTCCAGTTCGCGACTTGTTTTGTCCAGGGTAAAGGTCAATCTGTTGCCTGGGCGCAACACATCCAGTGCCAGCAGTTGTTCGTCCGCAGCAAGAATCTGCAGCATGGTCTGTTGATTGATCAGCAAACTGTCAAAAATGGCACTGAGACTGTCCCCTTGGTGATATCGTGGGTAAAATGTTATCTGGCGGGGGAGGTGGAGCCTGTTGCGCTGGTGGAAAAGAGGGAGTTTCAGTGTCTGTTATGACTGTTTGTGTTGCCGGGGCGGCTTCCTGAACCGGAGTTTCAGGAAGAAGGGCCTTTATTGAAACGGCCAGTAACAGTAAAACAGCACAGAGCAGTAACCGACGGTTGCGACGTTGTTTCTTACGTCTATTTTTTAAGGTTGATGTCCAGTTGGCATTCATGCGGCGACTTCTTATTTATCCTTGATAGAAAGAATTTATCATCAGCACATGACGCAATAAATTACATTTAATGTCAAGTGCGATCAAGCATGATGTTGGGAAAAAGCGCAAGGTTGAGCTAAAAGGCCGCCCTGAGAACTGAGCGAGTTCATAATCCTCTTTGCTGTATCATTGCGCCCACTGCTGTATTTGTACCCGTGTGGAAAAGTCATTGTTTCCAACCTATCGAATCTCCTCAGTTTTTATTCCATAGCTCCTGAGCAGTTTTCGATATTTGCCAGACTCCCTCAGCGTACGGATTTTATTGGACAGCAGCCTGGCATACTCTTCAGATCTGGGATTGTGTGTACTGAAGCCGGTGATATCTGTAAATTCTTCGGATGAGTATCCGGCTATTGCAATATCCTCATTGAGACCCAGTTTTTTAAGAGCGTACAGAATGGAATATTCGCCTTCAAAATAGCTGTCGATCCGGCCTGTCTGCAACATCTTCAAGCCACGCTCAATGGTGCTTGTACCGTGCAGTACAACCACCCGGTCTGATTCCATGTTGTCTGAGAAATAGCGATTCAGTTCAGTGTCGATATAATCGTATCCTTTGACGATCGCGACGACAATCTCTGCCAGCGAATCAACCCCCGAATACTGCCAGCTCGATCCCTGTTTTGTAAAGAACGCGACCCGTTGAACGCCGATTGAGACATCGGGATAGATGAGATCGGGAGCATTCTCCTGACCGATGACAACAATGCCATCGTAATCACCGGAGACGACGGCATTGACGGCCCGGACATAGGGCAGCATTGTGATCTCAACTGTGTGGCCGGCCTCTTCCAGCGCTGAACGCAGAATGTCGGTCATAAAACCTTCTTGACCATTTTCTTTCTCAGGGTCGCATGAAAAAGGGCAGTAGTCGATTGTTGTAAACCGGAGCGTGTCGGCTGCGGCAGTGGCCTGTAAAACAAAAAATGTCATGCATATGATCGGTAGAAGGTACCGGATGTTAAGCATCTCAATGGCTCCTGAAGCTCATAGGTCTCTTGTCCTTTTCATATTGCTTGTCTTGTATAAGCCTACCATAGCTTTGTTCGTTGCCGTTAATCACCTGAACAGGGCTCAGTCCTCCGATCAGTGGAGACAGGCAAGTCGGGTGGGCGAGTGTCAAGGTGAGTTTCAGTCCTCTGCGTCATGGTTGTTATCCTTGCGATCTGCGGGAAATCTGCTCCATAGCTGTTGAGGATGTTTATCTCTCCTGACGGTTTTAATTTTTTATCTTATCGGATAAACCGCCGGGCATATTCCGCTGTCCAGGGGCCGAAGCCGGCATCATCGGCAAACGGTTGCGAGGCGTATCCGACAACAGAGCCCTGGTTAAGATCGCTCCTTTTGGACGCGCATCGGACTGAATACTTCTTCTTCAATGGCGGTCCCGGTCGAGTTGGACGGCAGTCTCTTCAAGGGACGATCCCTCCCTTTTCATGTGCTGCGACCGGATTGCAGGGAAAGGGACGGTCATTGACCGTGGTGAAGCGGAGTGTCTCGGCTTTTATGGCGACAGGAAAACAGGGCAGATAGATAACCACAGGCCGGATAAAAACAAGGAGCGTGTGAAGGTCATTGGTGCCTCCCAGGTTATTTATTGATTCGATATCGTATCTGTTTGAGGTCGCTAGGTTATCAGAATGACTCAGATAGTCTATAATTTTAACAATTGAATCGTCTGGTTGTCTGAATTTGACCGTCGTTCTTTAACAAAACCAGCTTACGAATGAACTTGCATATTTGTGGTCTGGATCAGATGTTGTGCTTACAGGGATTGGTTATGCTGCAGGGGAGGGGTTTATAATCCTGGGACGTGTCGCCTGGAACATCATGAAAAGACCCACGGTAACGAAAGATATGACAGCTCTTCTGCTTTTAAGCGAGGTGTGCAAATGTCAAAGTCAAAACAGGACATTCTGGTGGTTTTTATTGGTACCTGTGGAGTCTTTTTTTATTGCTGGGAAATTTGACCTGCTGGAAAAATAGTTCAATGGTCACACCAGTATGAAAAATTTGAAATTGACGAAATTATTACGGCTGCAATTGCGCTTGTTGTTCTTTTGCTTTTTTATTCCGTCCGGCGGCAATTGGAGGCCAGAGAAAAAACGATCATGCTGAACGCGGCGCTGGAAGAGGTTAAAACCTTAAAGGGTATTTTGCCTATTTGCTCCTACTGCTACAAAATACGTGACGATAAGGGGGCCTGGAGCCAGTTGGAACATTATCTTGATAACCACTCTGATGCCGAGTTCAGCCACGGAGTCTGTCCGGATTGTTTTGAAAAAGAGATGAAAAGAGTCGTCAACCCTCATGATGGGGATTCTTCTGAATAACGTAGTTGGCGTTTTTGCGTACAAAGACCAGCATTGAAGCGAGGGGGGTAAAGAACGACAAAGACGGCCTAATCGATTTGAAGGTGCTGGGCCGTCTTTGTCAGAAAAAAGCTTTATGTTTGATCCCCTTTGCCGGTTACAGCAGTTCAGCGATTTGAACCGCGTTCAGCGCGGCTCCCTTTCTGATCTGATCACCTGAAACCCAGAAGGTCAGGGCGTTGTCAAAGCTGATGTCGGTTCTTATGCGGCCCACAGCGCAATTGTCAAAATGTTGGGTATGGATCGGCATAGGGTATTTCTGCTGTTCCGGATCATCAACGACGTCCACACCGGGCGCTGCTTCCAGCAATTCTCTGGCTTTTTCCGGGGTGATCTCCTCCTCGGTGATAATAGTCACCGCTTCCGAATGGGAAAACAGCACCGGGATCCGCACACAGGTCGACGAAACCCTGATCCTGTCATCGTGCAGAATCTTGCGCGTTTCGTTAAACATCTTCATCTCTTCACCGGTATAGCCGTTATCCTTGAACACGTCGATCTGGGGGATGATGTTGTAAAGCAGCTGATAGGGAAACACATTGACCAGATCGGAGGCGTTCTTACTGTTTTCGACCTGGTTCTTCAGCTCTTCCATCCCCTTTGCTCCTGCTCCTGATGCCGACTGGTAGGTGGAGACGATAACATTGGTGATCTTGGAATAGTCATACAGTGGCTTCAGCGCGACCAGCATGATGATAGTGGTGCAGTTGGGATTGGAGATGATCCCGCTGTGTTTTTTAATGTCCTGCGGGTTCACTTCCGGGACCACCAGCGGGATATCATAAGCCAGGCGGAAAGCGGAGCTGTTATCGATAACAACCGCACCGGCATCGGCCGCTTTTTGGGCATATTTTCGACTGACGACACTGCCCGCAGAAAAAAAGACAATATCCAGACCGTCAAAGGATTCATCAGAAAGGGTGTGGACTTTTTGATTCTGATAGACCTTTTCCGTTGAGGCAAAGAGACGTAGCTTATCGATCGGAAAATTGCGTTCTTCCAAGATCGAAATCAGTTCTTTTCCAACCGCCCCTGTTGCACCTACAATACCGACATTGTTCATGAATTAGGCCCTCTCTATGGTTATTGGCTAGCAACTCTCATTCAAAAATCACTCAGATGTAAATGGGAGTATCTCTATTGATTCTATTATGAAAAGAACATCCCGCCCACTAGAGGCGAAGGTCACTATTGTAACTCAACTTGTGGAAAATTAATATGTTGGAACTGTATTTTCTGTTGGGAGAAAGTGGGGAAGATCCTGCTTTTTAAAAAAAGGGTAAAAGGGATTTTTCTTTGAACTCAAGTAATTTTGGATAGAAGAGACCGTTATTATCACAGAGATAAAGTGCGGTTCTATGTCCTCTCAGAAAAGATTGTATGGATAAATAATAACGGCAATTGGGCTGGACAATCCGAAAATTGGTCCGTCAGCGCGAGGGTTTGACTCTGGAAGGAAGATATATGCTGCGGCCACGCACGGCCATGTCCATATGGCTATTGCGGCAGCGACGAAATATGTGGCAACTCAAGTTTTGAACGCTTCACCCATATATCACCCATAAAAGCCCAACCAGGAGGGCTTTTATGGAGGTGGATTCAAGACACAATCCTTTGCCGGACTAAGACTTTTTGTTCTTCCGCCTGTACCAGTGAAGACCTAACAACCCACTGCCAAAAAGAATGATTGTCGAAGGCTCTGGTACTGGCGCGATATCGTCTTTCTCACTATTGAAATCAAGAAAAATATTGCCCGTTAACCAGCTGTCCTTATACATGTATCCCTGATAATTGGAGTAGAGATAGAGATCGAACAGGTACTCTTCTCCAGCCAATAAATTAAAATCTTGCTCTCCTGTGTGCTGACCCAGTACACCGTAATCACCAAGGGTAAGCCAGGGGTTCCACAGGTCGTCGGATGGACTCAGATTAACGGTCTGCAAACCAAAGGGGTTGATTCCGGTATACGAAAAATCCCAACGAACATTGAGGGTGGAATCTGTTTCAGCAGAATAGACAATCGAGAATTTTGTCTTATTGCTTGCCGTTAATCGATAAAACGCTCTATTTGCCGGATCGGGAACGAATTCAGTCGGGCTGCTGTCCGGACTCTTTAAATTGACTTCAAAATTAAAGGTCGCAGTTTCGTTTGTCAGATCCTGGATTGCCAGCGATGAACTGACCCTTGCTCCCGTTTCTGAGTCGTAGACGACAGAGTTGGAACTGAGTACCCCGGAATCATGTGTCTCGTCATAGGTGACGAAGGTTCCCTCCTGATGGTAGTCGATTTTCGCATGAGTATCGACATCCGTCCCCATAATCGTAGCGCTGGATGTTCCTGAAATCATCATAATCAACGCAAATATCAATAGTGCCGCCGCTCTTTTCATGGTCTCTCCTTTCCTATGCAAACATATCAACAAGGCAGATAGTTAAACTGACAGCAAGAAGCCTGCCAGCAGAGCAACCCTTTGAAATTAATACCCCTTTCAAATCTGTGTTTTATGGTGTGTTACTGGTGTAAGGTATTTCGACATAAAATGAGAGGTAATCCTGTGGCGCCAGGAGGTGAGTCAGGAAGCATAGGATCTTTTCAGGTATTATGGTCTCAAGGTTTTTTAGTGGCGGTTTCTTTTATCCCTCTCCATACCAGTAGAAAATTATTCGCAGGCATGGAGATTTTCTCCAGCAATGTCATTTCCTTGCCCCAGGTTGTCAGCTCTTCGATTGAACGAATGCCGCCAAATCCCTCAGTCCTGATTTTCTGATCAAATTTCCGATTGCTTTCACTGGTGTAATCCCCATCCACCAGCATCGGTCCATACTGGCAGAAAATACCATTTCAGGCAGGTTCAACGCGACTAAGGTCATCATCTGCTGCACTTCCTCCGGTTGCATAATGTGAGTTGTATTGGCCGTAAAAACAGCATCGGCATTCACATCGGGCCAGGAGTCACGCCCGATTTTTAAAGTGACCGGAGGGGCAATGTTTTTCAGCTGTGACTCCGTTATCCAGGCGTTAATACTATCATGGTTTTTGTGCGTATCGCTCGTATGCCAGATGAGATGAGGCAGATTTTCAGCAAAGAAAACAGCATGCTGTCCCGTACCGGAGCCGATTTCAAGCACACGCCGTGACGACTTAAAATGAATAGCAAGCTGATCCAGAATAGGTTGTTTATTTCTCTCACAATGTTCTGCAAAGTTCTTTGACATAAAAATGACCGTTGCTGGTGGAATCTCACAACAGAGGCGCAGATGAGAAGTCCTCTTTGATATTTTTCTCTGCTCTCAGGCGGCTTAGGTGGTTAAACGGTTGCTTCAATTGCAGGTCTGTCGCAGTAACGAGGAAAACTATCATGGTCAGACCTGCTGCTGTAGAAAAAATTTGCCCAGAGTGTTTAAAAAAGGGAGAGCAGTCTGAATTTTTTGTATGTTTGACTCCTGGTGCAAGTTAGTGGATTATCCCATACCTGCCGGACTCGATGAGCAGGACAGCAGTTCGCCATAGGCCGTGTCATGATTTCAGGGAGCAGATTCACCATGCCAAATATAAAATATGATTCAATTATTTTCGATCTTGATGGAACCCTGTGGGATGCTTCGAGAGTCACCGCCGCCGGTTGGAATAACGCTCTGGCCAAAATGAACCTCGACCAGCATAAGGTCGATCATCAGGCTGTCAAAAATGTGTCTGGGAAACCGTTCAGTGAGTGTGTTGAGGTTTTATTCGGACATATTCCCGGAATAGACGTCGTCGCGCTGGAAAAGCAGATCGATCTGGAAGAGGAAAAATCTTTTTAAGCCGGCGGGGTGAAATTTATCCGGGAGTTGAAAAGGGCCTTTCTGTCCTGTCTGAAAGGTATCCTCTATTTCTGGTCAGTAATTGCCAGTCCTGGTATCTACAGGTCTTTCTCGATCAGTTTAACTTGGAGGGATATTTTCGTGACCGCGATTGTAACGGCAATGCCAATCAGCAGAAAGCGGAGATGATACGAGGTCTTGTGAAAAACATGATTTACAAAAAGCACTCTATATCGGTGACACCGAGGGAGACCGGAACGCCTGCCTCGCTGCCGGTGCGGCATTTGGCTATGCCGACTATGGTTTCGGTGACATTGAGGGTGCTGATCTGGTATTCAGCAATTTTTTTAGAGCTGGTTGATGGCCTGCCGTAAGATTTACGGCTCGATAGCAAGGAAAGCGTGGAGTGATATTATTCCAACCGTTTGTCATTGCCATTCTCTGGTGTTGCCCCAAGCCGGAAACACAGAAGGTTCAGCCCATGAAGGCCAAACCATTGTTTTCTAGTGGTACAAATGGTCTCCTTTCGAGTTGTGTCTTGCAATTAATAGTGTCTGGAAACTATGCGGTCAGTTTATCGTTCCTGGAGTGAATATTCGATAGGTATAGCCTCTAGAGTGAATAATTTGCTTTTATAGTCTCTAGGAGCTATATTGATTTGAGTAGACTGAGGAGAATAGTATGACCTATGCTGTGCTAACTGGCGACATTATCAATTCAACATCACTGGGAGAGGACTCTGAAGCTGTCCTTCAGAATATCAAAATGGTTCTTAATGAATTGAAGGACTTGGCAAAGAGCCAGAAGAGGTGGTTGCTGTCTCTGGGATCTTTCGTGGTGATTCTTTCCAAGCAGTATTCTCTGTACCGCGAAGAGCCATAAAAGCGGCGCTTTACTTCCGCTCGCGCCTCCTGGCCCTGAGCGACAAAAAAGAAGAATTGATGTCCGATTGTCTCTTGGATTTGGCAACATTGAGCGTTTGAGTAAAGACAATGTAGAAGAAAGCGATGGGGAGGCATTCCGTCTGAGCGGTCGTAGTCTCGACGGCATGAAAAGATATCAGCGGCTCACTTTCGCAGCAAAGGGGAAGGACGAGCCTGTCCTGAAAGCAATAGGTTCGCTGCTTGATTCCCTGACGAACCAGTGGACTGGCAGGCAGGCTGAAGTCATGTCTTTATGGCTGACTGAAAAAACACAATCTTCTATTGCGGAAAAACTGGCACTGACCCAACCGACAATCCATAAGCATCTGGCGCTTGCTGGAGCATATGCAATTGAAGACGCTCTTGACGCCGTTGAATGCTTTTTTGAGACCTCGGAGGGGAAAAGGTGATAATTTTTCTGCGAATGCTGATAGCACATATCATTGTAGACTTTTCATTACAGTCGGACGGCTCCGTCGCTTGCCGAAAAGAAAAAGGGTGGCATTCGCCAAGTTTATACAAACATGCTTTTGTCTATGCTGCATTAGTTGCAGCCGTTACCTTGGCCTGGGAAGCTTCTTGGAAAGATTTTAGCCTAATCTTTATTTTCCTGTTTATTTCACATCTCCTGATAGATGGTTTCAAGGTAAAGTTCACTGATGAGCTCTCCACCTTTCTTGTTGATCAGTGCCTCCACATAACCATTTTGATAGCCGTATCTGCCTATTTATTGCCGGAAGGACTTGAACCATTTATAAAACCGTTAGCGGTAGCGTTTACGTCCGATAAAGTGCTCGTCATCCTTCTAGGGGCTCTGGTTGTGCTTTGGCCGACAGGTGTATTAATTTCCTATCTTATCCGCCCGTTTAAGGATGGAATGAATGAGAACGAAGATCTGAATGGGCTGGACAAGGCTGGACTGTGGATCGGTTTGCTGGAGAGATTTCTCACCTATGGTTTTGTTATCGCAGGATATCCTCAAGCCATAAGTCTATTGGTCGCAGGAAAGAGTGTTTTCCGCTTTGGAGAGATTAAGGATGGAAATCGGGCTGAAGTTGAATATATTCTTATTGGAACGCTTTTCAGCTTCACCTCTGCACTCGCTGTCGGGGAGCTGGTCAAAATATTTGTTACCCGTTGATTGACCTGCTGCAGAAACCTATGTTCAACCGACGCTTGAGCATGCCGACCTGGCGGTGAATATCGCCAATAACTCCAGCTTGAGCCCCTTTCGTCATTGCCTGTCATTGCGGGCTCTCCTTTCGGGACCCAATGGGGAGCAGCAATTAAGTCACGTGCTTCTGAACGATCCATTATAAATCGATCGGGGACTGCAGCCCGGCACTTACTCCCAGTGATCACCACGTCGACGGCGTAGTTCGATGTCGATTGATTCAACCCGGCCCCGATCACTGACAAATGAACTGAGCAGCAGGCTGACGAGGCTGATAATCAACGATCCGAACAGGGCGGAACCGAATCCGTCCACGACCAGTCCCCCGGTAATTCCCGAAGTCATCAGCAACAACACGGCATTGATCACAAAAGTAAACAAGCCGAGAGTTAATACATTGATCGGCAGGGTCAGAATAAACAGAATCGGTCGGAACAATGCATTGAGGATCCCCAGGACCAAGGCGGCAATGAGGGCCGTTCCATAGCCATCAACATGAATACCCGTAAAGATATGGCTGCCGCCATAATCGCAACAGAAAGAATGAGCCATCGGAGAATAAGTCCTTTCATGCGTACAACACCCCTTTACTGCTTTTGAATAATGTATAGTTATCTAAATTCTACATATCCGATTTTTGTCGGCCAGAAGACATGAAGTCTTTAAACTCAGACTCATCGGCACGACGTTTTGCATTGGCTCGAAAATCTCTGAATCGACGAGCACGATCTTTGATCTCTTCTTTGATTTCTGTGATACGGTCATATTGCGTCTGCTGGTACTCTTCAAAGACTGAGTTGTTATCCGTCGAGTCCCTGTGACCTTTGGATCTGTAAAACGAACCGCTAAAAATTGCGGCACACTTCTCTTGAATGACGCTGGGAAGATCCCTCACATCCCGACCTGAAATATTCCAGAACAGCAAAAACAGACCGACCGGCCAAAACACTATGAAGCCGATGACCATTGCAGCAATATTCATGAAAGACCAGTTCCCCTTGTTACAGCAACCATTGTGGGAATGACTGTCCTGGCGGGAGTCGTTCGTTGTCGAATGGCTTGATGATGTCATGATATTTTCCTCCCTTTTGAGACCTTGGTTGACAAATGCGAACAGCGTTAACATAATAATATACGTACAGCGAATAAAATTACAAGACCAATTATGAAAAAAGTTTACAGTGTTCACATTGGCCATTGTATTGATTTCCGGAGATTAAATCTAAAGAAGCGATGAGAGAAACATGAGAAGAGAAAAAAAGCCTTATCATCACGGGAACCTGGCCGAGTCGCTTTTAGATGCGGTTGAGAACCTCGCCACTAAATTCGGGCTTGAAGCAGTCACTCTACGAGCTTGCGCAAAAATTGTAGGGGTTTCTCCTTCGTCGGCGTTTAGGCACTACGAAGATAAGCGTGCTCTTCTCACAGCGTTTGCGACGAAGGCTTTGCACCAGTTGTCTGAATTAATGGAGTCAGCTCAAAGACGAGCGGTCAAAGATGGTTCAAGCGCATTTACAGCGGTGGGGCTTGCCTATATCGAATTCGCCTTAGATAAACCCGCCTTTTTTCGTGTCATGTGGCGAGAGGAAATGATTTATACCAACGATGAGGCTTATATTGCGGCGATCCAACGCCTGAGCAGCCACCTGCAAGGAGGATTCGCAGAAACAATCGTGGATGATGACCCCACGATTTAAGCCCGGATGAACTTCTTGCCTGGTCCTCTGTGCATGGTCTGGCGCAATTATTTGTTGATGGCCCGGTGAGAAAGGGGGAAACAAAATCTGAGAAGTTGATGGCAGCGCAAGAGATGATCCAGGTCCTTGAACCGGTTTTTGAGAAAATTGTTTAGCCCTAAATGTTGGATCTGCCATGGAGCTGTTTTTGCCGTCAAAAAAAGCTCTATAGGATGAATTTACCCCTTGAATCGAGGCTGTTTCACTATATTTTCAGCTGTTTGGCTTGGTCCGACCCCGTTATGACGTTATGACGTTATGGTGGACCCAAGCTCAGCTTCTTCAGCGATTGGCGCCGGCGACACAAACCTGTCTTCAATAGCAGGCCAGAACAGAGCACCAGCAAAAACGAACGGAAAACTGATAATCAGTATCCTGAGCAATAATTCCATCATCCCCTCCCCAGTGGCCTCGATTGACATGATCGTTAATACTCTCTTGTCCTCACCTCGTCAAGAAAGTTTGTCCAATAATATAGCGGTTATTGTCGGAATATCCAGCTTCGAAGGGATAGTCGTAGAAAAGCCAAAAGCCCCGCCTGTCCGAATAGTGAGCGGGGCTTTGTTGTCTGTGGTTATAAAAACAGTCTTATGAAAATGATACTGCCGGCTATAGATTAATAACGTCCAAACTCATCGTCATCCAGAGCGATCTGGACGGATGTTGCTGCAGGCTTGGAAAAAACAGGTCCTGCTGGAGCAGCGACAGATTTTAGTGGCTGCGGTGGGGCTATCCGTGGCTGACTGTAGTTTTCAGAGACTGATGTTTCAGTTGGAAGCGCTGTAATTGTTGTTTGAGATGCTCGGCCTGCCCGGAAGCTCTTCTGCGGCTGCTGCTCCTTCTTCGGCATTGGCGGTATTCTGTTGAGTGACCGAATCGATCTGACCAAGGCCTTCATTGACCTGGGCAATCCCTTCGGCCTGTTCATTTGAGGCCGCAGCAATCTCGGCGACCAGATCGGTGACCTTGCCGACTCCTGTGACGATCTCTTTAAGCGCCCCGGCTGTCCGGTCGGCAATCTCTGCCCCTGATTTGACTTTTTCGACCGAGCCGTCGATCAACTCTGCTGTTTCGCTGGCAGCCTTGGAACTGCGGGCGGCCAGGTTTCTGACCTCTTCAGCGACAACGGCAAAGCCCTTGCCGTGCTGGCCGGCCCGAGCGGCTTCGACTGCGGCATTGAGAGCCAGCAGGTTGGTCTGAAAGGCGATTTCGTCGATCACTTTGATAATTTTGGCGACGTTCTGACTTGAAGCGTTGATCTCCTCCATCGCTTTGACCATCTGCTCCATATGCTGACTTCCCTGCTGGGCCGAATCGGTCACCTCGTTGGAAATCTGGTTGGCCTGGTTGGCATTGTCAGCGTTGAGACGGGTCTGGGAATTCATCTGCCCCATGGAACTGGTGATCTCTTCAAGCGATGCGGCCGCTTCTGTCGCCCCTTGTGACAGTGATTGGCTGGCGTCTGAAACCTGTGACGCGCCACCGGCAATCTGAGAACCGGCAACCTGGACTTGTCTCATAACATCGTTCAGATCGGCGACCATCTTTTGCAGGGAGAGTCCAAGCTGATCACGCGGGGAGGCGAGTTTGATCTCGATGGCCAGATTTCCTTCGGCGACTTTTTTGCCGCATCTGCCGACTGTGAGAGGCTATCGGCCATACGGTCAAGGGCATTGCCCAGCTTACCGATCTCATCCCCACGATCCAGATTCAGGCGCCTGCTCAAATCGCCCTTGGCAATGTCTTCGGCCAGGGCCAGGCCGAGGTTGATCGGGCGGGAGATGGTCCGAGCGATCAATACGACTGCAACGATCAGAAGCAGTATGGTGCCGATGCCGATAAAGACAGCGGACCAGGCCATTTTATGGGCTCCTGCATAGATTTCATCGGTGGGAATATTGACTGAAACCACCCATTCGGTATCGGCCCCTTCAAACTTGACCGGTGCTCCGGACACCAGGTAGTTCTTATCGCTGACATCCGAATAGTATTCGAATGTGAAATTCTCCTTCGATTCAACACCACGCAGATAGTCAGGATTAGCTCCTGCAGGTCGGCAAGCTTTTGTCCTTGAATGTCCTTATTTTGGTCGCGATCAGTACGCCATCTTTACTGAACAGGTTCAGAAAGCCACTTTCGTACAACGTGACACCATTAAATTTCTCAGCCAGATTCGAAACCAGGATATCGACACCGATGATTCCTGCACTTTGTCCATTTTCTCCGATGATTGGGACAACGAGAGAAGTGACCAGTTGTTCTTTTCCCGCAACGCTGTAGTAAAAAGGTTCGGATAATAGCTCGCGCTGGTTTTTAATTGGATCTACATACCAACTGGCGGTCTCATAGCCGGTCAGTGGAAGCAGGTCGATTTTGCCACTGTCGTTACGATGCCAGTAGGGAACAAAACGACCACTGCTGTCATGCCCTTTGGTGTCGGCATAGATGAGATCGCGCCCATCGAGGGCATTCGGCTCAAAAGCGACATAAGTAGCTAACAGATCAGGGTTGACAATAAGCCATTCTTTGAGAATATCATTTAACCTTTTTCTGCTCAGGTTGTGTTGAGTTGAACCACGAATAATACTTCCGAGTGTTGTTGATAGAGCCCGGGCTTGGCTGAAAGGTTTTTCAAAAGCTTCATGAACAACTGAGGAATAGTGCAAGGTTGTTTCATGAGCTATTTCCGTGGCATTTTGCTGAGATAACGTTATCATCTGGCTACGTACTATGAAAACCAGACCTGCAATACAAAACAGCGCAACAAGAGAAATGAGAACAGATAATCGAACTGCGAGATTCATATTTTTGATCTTGATCATAATATGCTCCGGAGTGGCTGAGGGGGATAGAAATTAGTATGACCTTACTAGCTTCTTTTAATATGTAGCATGGGTTGGGGGGCAATTCCATATAAAAAGCGGTGATACGCTTGAGATAGGTTCTGGGGCACTCGGTAAAGGAGTCAGGAATAATTTTCGCGTCTTTGACGACATGCAACAGGGGATACATAAGAAAAGCCCCGAGTTCTGTAAAGAACTGCGGGGCTTTTTCATGCCTGTTGGTACCGAAGGCCGGAATCGAACCGGCACGCCCGGAGGGCATCGGTTTTTGAGACCGACGTGTCTACCAATTCCACCACTTCGGCATGAGTCGGTGATTATAGTTTTATGGCTTCATTTGTCAAGCCTCTATTCGGGGCATGTGTTATTTTTCTTTCATGCGGGTTTTCTGGCGATGATACCGGCCAGGGTTCCGCCTTTTTGGATGGTTCCACACCTTCTTCGTAGACCAGAATGTCCCAATCGGTAAAATAGGATCGCAATTCACCCGGATCGAGAACCATCTCGGGTCCGAGTTGGCAGGGCTCACCGTTTCCGGCCGTGGTAAAAGTGCGGATAAGAGCCAGCCTCCCGGTTTGACGTTCAGCAACAGTTGGGGTAGTAAGGGGCGATGCAGGTAGAAGAAGTTGATGATCAGGTCGAACTGCTTTTGCGGCAACTCAGGTTGCTGCTCCAGATCGCAGTGTATGGTTTCGACCTGCAGCCCCGTTTGTGAGCTTCCTGTTCAAGTTGTTTCAGGGCGACACCGGAATAGTCGACGGCTGTAACCCGGTAGCCTGATTCGGCCAGGAGCAGGGCGTTGCGACCGCGGCCGCAGGCAATGTCGAGCGCGTCACCGCGGCCAAGCCGATGGCGGTGCCTGATCAGCCAGCTGTCCGCTGCCCAGCCGTCGCTGAAGTTGCGATCGGTCCAGCGTTTGTTCCAGATATCTTGTCCTTGAGACATCGGCGCTTGCCACTCCCTTTGATTCGATTCCGGCTTATTGTTTCATCAATAAAACCGTAGCCAGGGCCAGAACAATAGCAAAATCCGTTTCGATGACAGCTTTTCATGGTAAATAATTACCGCCAGCAGGATGGCAATGATGAACTGCATTCCGGTGATGGTGATGATGGCGGACAGGGGACCTGTCTCCATGGCGCTGAGCAGGGCGTAAAAGCCGATAAAATTCAAGACACCCATGATCAGTCCGATGATCAGGGTGGGGCCGATTGTCCGAACTTGAGTGCTTTGAGGTTTCCAGTGTCGGTTAATCAGCAATGAAAAGGCTGTTGCCAGCAGATAGGTCAAGGTCATGAAGGCTGCTTTATTGGTCTGCATGGCAGCAAACTTACAAGAGATCGATGCAATGGCGGAGCAGGCGATGGAGGCAGTGACCAGCGCCAATCCGATCCTCTGTCTGCTTCCTTTACTGTCGTATTTGATTTCGCTGAGCAGTATGGCGACAACCCCAAAGGCTGTTAACAAGCCGAACCATTGGAAAGGGCGCAGGGTTTCGTTTAAAAAGATCAGAGAAAACAGGGTGACCAGAATAATGGTTGTTCGGGTCAGCGGGAAGGTGACGCTGGCCGGCAGACGTTTGAGCGCTTCGATGTTGAATATGGTAGCACAGGCAAAGGAACTGCTGTTGACCAGCGCCCAGATCACCAGACTGGCGATGTTCACCGCTTTAATGTCGCCTGACAGATAGCTCAGAGCGCTCAAAACAGTGACGGTCGCCATGAATATGGCTGAGGTCAGGGCTGAATTGCAACCACGCTCGGCAGCGACTTTGTAGAGAAAGCGCTGTGTGCCGAGCAGCAGCAGGGCGGCAAGGCTGAACAGGTACCATGATTCCATAGAGCATAAAATCCGTTATGTGGGGGATGTTGACGGCATCCGTTCATTCTTGCTTTTCAATAGCATGACAAGCCCGTGACAGGCAAACGAATGAAGATAAACAGCAAGAGGAATAATGGCAGACAGGATGGGGCAAACTTGCGAACCGCATCGTTTACAGACTCAATAAAATTAGAGGATTCTGGAGTGGATGCAAGGGTTTGCAGAGGGGGATGTCAGGTGGTGAGTCGCAGACGCAGGGTCTGCAACAGCCGTTGCCAGCTGGTGCCGAGTTTAAGCTGGGACCCGTCGATGAGGCTGACCGGTAGAATGTCGATCAGGGAATTGGTCAGGAAACTTCGTCAGCGGTGAGCAGTTCAGCACAGGGAAGAGGGCGTTCATTGACCAGGATTCCCAGTTCTGCGGCTGTATCGATGACCTGCTGACGCATGATGCCGTTGAGAACCAGATGCCCTGCCTCGGGGGTAACCAGGCGGTCATTGACCATGGCAAAAATGTTGCTGGTCGAGCCTTCCAGAACCTGCCGTTCGGAGTCAAAGAACAGCGCTTCGCGCGCACCTGCCTGTTGAGCGAAATTGTAGGCATAAAGACAGTCGGCGTAGTTGCCCCGTTTCATCTGCGGCAGATGGCTCAAAGGGTTAACCCGCTGATTCGGAGCCGAAACACAACTGACGCCGGCAAGCCGTTCTTCGTCTGTCGGCTCGCTGCAGGGGGTTGCTGTCAGCAAAAGTAGCCGTGACGTTCAGCGGGCCAGGTCAGGTCGTTAAAGGGACCACGACTCAGGGTCAGGCGCAGACGCGATAATGGTGCCGTCAGGCCGGCGGCCATCTGGGCGAGCGCAGTCTCGATCCGATTGCGCTCAAAGGGGATCGCAAGCCGAGTCGCGGCCCGTTCAAGGCGGTTGAGGTGCTGCCATTGTAACAGCACCTTTTGTCCCACGGCCTTGAAGGTTTCGAACAGGGTGTCACCAAAGAGGAAGGCACCATCATTGGTGGAAACGCCGGCCTCCTCGCGTGCGATGAATGTTCCGTTCAGACAAACCAGGGTTGCGTCGTTCATGCATTGTCCTCCTCCAGCACGGCTCTCAGTGCTTCGCCTTTATACAGGCACTCCTGCCATTCCCTGGCGGGGACCGAATCGGCCACGATGCCGGCACCGGCTGGTAGGTCAGCTTGGAGCCAAGCCGCTGAAAGCTGCGAATCAGAATGTTGAAGTCGGTGGTGCCGCAGGCGCTGATATAGCCGCAGCTGCCAGTGTAGCTGCCACGACCGACCGGTTCAAGTTCGTCGATGATTTCCATGCAGCGTTTTTTCGGGACACCGGTAATGGTGCCGCCGGGAAAGGTCGCTTTGAGCAGGTCGAAGGGCCGCAGTCCTGGTTCAGTTCACCGCGCACGTTGGAGACGATATGGGTGACGTGCGAGTAGCGCTCCAGCACCATCAGCTCGTCGACCGCAACGGTCCCGGCTTTGCAGACCTTGCCCAGATCGTTGCGCTCAAGGTCGACCAGCATGATATGCTCGGCCCGTTCTTTCGGGTGGCAGAGCAGCTCGTCGCCCAATTGCCGGTCTTCAGCAAAATTAAAGCCACGCGGTCGGGTCCCGGCGATAGGTCGGGTCTCGGCGATGCCGTCACGCAGCGAGACCAGCCGCTCCGGTGAGCTGGAGATAATCTCCAGACCGGGAAAGCTGAGCAGACAGGCAAAGGGGGACGGATTGGCTTTGCGCAAGCGCTGGTAGAGACCGGTCGAACTCCCTTCGATGCAGCCGTCAAAGCGGCAGGACAGGTTGACCTGATAGATATCGCCGGCGGCGATGTAGTCCTTGCCCTTTTGCACCCGCTGCATGAACTCTTCGGCCGTGAAGATTGGTTCGAACGGTTTGGTAATGCAGAAGGGTTGCGCGGCAGTCTCGTCTGCGCAGTTTTTAATGGCTTCTTCGTAGCGGCTCAGATCAACACCGGGATCAAGTGACGATAAGGTCAGGGTCTTCTGTTCATGGTCGTAAACGGCACTGACGTCGATCCAGAAAAATTCCAGCTCGGGAACATCCAGATCGCGTTCTGCCGAGCGTGGCAACTCCTCGATCTGACCTGCCATGTCGTAGCCGAGGTAACCGAAGAAACCGCCGATGAAAGGGCTTTTAAATGAGCCGGACCGGGCTCTCCGCTCAAAGATCCTGTTCAGCTGTACAAATGGATCACGGCCAAGTTCGGTTGTCCGGCCTTGATGTGAGCAGTACAGTTGTCCGTTGCTGAAATGATAATGCTCCTGCCAGCGCAGGGGTAAAACGCTGTAGCGACCGGTCTTGGGCAGCGGATTGAGGGTTTCGAGAAAGCCGGGGCCGTCTGGGCAGAGTTGCTGATAGAGAGCCAGCGGGTCAAAGTGGGATAGAGTGAAACTGCGGATCGCTGGCCTGGTGCAACTGTTTGTCATCGTGTGCTTTGCACCTGTCAAGTTTGGTTGAAGTCCCATAACTTTACGGATAAAGATCGGCCGTTGATACGAAAAAAGCACTTAGCGGTTTCCCGCTAAGTGCTTGAATTCTTGGTGGAGCTACGCGGGATCGAACCGCGGACCTTTTGACTGCCAGTCAAACGCTCTCCCAACTGAGCTACAGCCCCTTACAGGTGGCGAGTTATAGCAAAACACTAATTGGGGTGTCAACAGGAAAAACAATAAAGTTGCCGGCAGATCAAGAATATTGAAGGCATAGCCATTTGTGAGACGACGTGATATATTCTCGGGCGGTAAAATCTGCATATTTCATCATTTATATTTTCATGGGGATGTCTATGAGCGGGTGTCAGGAATTACTGCGGAGCCTTCCTGCTGTTGACAGGGTTTTGCGCGAAGAGGTGCTCCAGTGTCTGGTTGACCTGCTGCCTCAGGAAGCCATTTCGGGAGCAGTTCAGGATGTGCTTACCGAACTGCGTCAGGAAATACTTGCCAAAGGGCAGTTGTCTGTCCCGGAGAAGATTGATGTCGATCGGGTTGCCGCCGCGGCGGCGGGTCGGTGTCGTGCTTTGTTGCAACCGTCGTTGCGCAAGGTCATCAATGCGACGGGAACGCTGCTGCATACCAACCTGGGCCGGGCGCCGCTGTCTGAGCAGGTGCTCAAATCGATTCAGTCTGTTTCTGAGGGCTATTCCAACCTTGAATTTGATCTCGACAGCGGTCAGCGTGGTTATCGCTACAGCCATGTCGAATCGGTCCTGACCCGACTGACCGGTGCCGAAGCGGCTCTGGTGGTCAATAACAACTCCGGCGCCGTGCTCCTGGCTCTGACTGCTCTTGGAAGAGGTTGCGAAGCGGTCGTCTCGCGCGGTGAGCTGGTGGAGATCGGCGGGGCCTTTCGGATTCCTGATGTGATGGAGGCAGGCGGTCTGCAGTTGCGTGAAGTGGGAACTTCAAACCGAACCCACCTGCGCGACTACGAACAGGCGATTACGGACAACACGGCCATTCTATTGAAAGTTCATACCAGCAACTATCGCATTGTCGGTTTCACCAAGGAGGTTCCCGCCTGTGAGCTGGTGCCGCTGGCGCGAGAACATGATCTGGTGCTGATGGAGGATCTCGGCAGTGGGCTGCTGATCGATCTCAGTCGTTACGGATTGGAGCGTGAGCCGACGGTTCAGGAAGTGGTTGAAGCCGGTGTTGATGTCATTACCTTCAGTGGCGATAAGCTGCTGGGCGGTCCCCAGGCCGGAATCATCGTCGGTCGCGAAGACCTGATCGACAAAATGCGTAAGCATCCCTTAGCCAGAGCTTTGCGCATCGATAAACTGACCCTGGCGGCTCTTGAAGCAACCTTGCGTCTTTATATGAAGCCTGAAAACGCCTTTAAGGAACTGCCGGTCCTCAAAATGTTTGCCGCTGACCCGGACGAACAGAAGGCTCGCTGCGAGCGTCTGGTGCAGCGCCTGGAGCTGGCTGAGCTGGCCGTCGAAGTACGGTTGCTCGAAGATATCTCCCGCGTCGGCGGCGGGGCCATGCCGCTGACCGAACTACCCGACTGGGCGGTTGAAATCAATCCGCTCAAAGTGAAAATTCCAGCTCTGGCCAAACGTTTTGCGGAGTTATTCTCCGGCGGTTGTGACCAGGGTTCAGAACGACCGCTTGCTGGTGAATTTGCGTGCGGTCTTCGATCATGAAGAAGCATTACTGACACAGATACTTATTGCAGCTCTTGAGGATAAAGGATAAACGGTGGCGCAGCAGGGACACTACATTATCGGAACAGCCGGTCATGTCGATCATGGCAAGTCAGCTTTGATTAAGGCGCTGACAGGGGCAGAGACCGATCGCCTGGGGAAGAAAAAGCCCGCGGAATTTCCATTGAACTCGGGTTTGCCAGGCTCGATCTCGGCAATGGCGGGATCGCCGGCGTTGTTGATGTGCCGGGCCATGAAAAGTTTATCCCCCAGATGCTCAGCGGAATTGCCGGAATCGATCTGGTCCTGCTGGTGGTCGATGCCAATGAAGGGGTGATGCCGCAGACCCGTGAACATCTCCAGATCATGGAGCTGTTGCAGGTCAAGAACGGCATTCTGGTGCTGTCGAAATGTGATCTGGTTGAACCGGACTGGTTGGATATCGTGGAAGAGGAAATTCGTGAACAGGTGGTGGGGACCTTTCTGGAGCGGGCACCGACCTGTCGGGTTTCATCGCTGACCGGCGAAGGCTTGCCGGAGTTGATGGCGACGATACGTGAGCAGCTGGACAAGGCTCCTCCACGCGATTCCAGCGGTGCGGTGCGTCTGCCGGTCGACCGCTGTTTCAGTATCAGCGGCTTCGGTACGGTGATCACCGGTACGCTGAGCAGCGGTCATGTCAAGGTCGGCGAAACCTTGGAAATCCTGCCCTCCGGTGTCAGTGCCCGGGTGCGCGAACTGCAGGTTCACGATCAGCAGGTTGAAGATGTCTACGCCGGTCAGCGGGTGGCGATCAATCTGTCAGGGGTGACCCGTGATCAGGTGCCGCGCGGTTCGGTTATCGGAACACCGGCTCTGTTCAGGGCCAGCCAGCGTATCGACGTGTGCCTCAACCTGTTAAAGGATGCTCCACGGAAGCTCAAGTTTCGCGATCCGGTCCATCTTCACCTGGGGACAGGGCGGACGGTGGCCCGCGTTGTTCTGCTTGATCGTGACGAAATGGAACCGGGCGCTGAAACCTACGCCCAGCTGGTTCTGGATCAGCCTCTACTGGCTCATCGCGGTGACCGTTTCATCATCCGTTCCTATTCACCCATGGTGACCATCGGTGGAGGAGTGATCGTCGATGCCGAACCGCAGAAACACAAGCGCTTTCGGCCTGAGGTGATTCAACGCCTTAAAGATCTGTCCTCGGGTGATCTGGGGTTCTGGTTGCAGAAGCTGGAGGAGATGCAGCTGGCGCGCTTGAAGGATCTGGAAAAGCAGACCGGAACCGGGCGTCAACAATTACTTCAGGGTCTTGAACGCCTGCAGCAGGCCGGCGAGGTCGAGCTGCTGGCGGAACAGTGGGTGGTGTCTCATCTGGTGCGCAGCTGGAAACAACGCCTGCCGGAGATCGTCGCCGAGTATCATCAGCATCACCACCTGAGGCATGGCATTCCGCGTGCGACCTTGCAGGCACGGCTGTCGGAAAAGCTGGCACCCAAGGGGTTCGAAATACTGCTTCAATGGGCGACCGACAACAAGCTGATTGCGCAAAACCGCGATCTGGTCGCTGTGCCGGGCTGGCAGCCGCAGCCGACAGAGGCTGAGAAGCCTGTTCTAGAAAAATTGAATCGTTTTTCCGCCAGGCCGGTTTTGAGGCCAAAAACAACAAGGATATATTCAACCAGCTCGGCTATTCCGATCTCGACAGTGAAACCTATCTGTCCTATCTGGTTCTGGAGGGATCGTTGGTACGGTTGAATCAGGAAAGCACGCTGCATGACCACAGTTACCGCAGGGCTGAGAAACTGCTGGTCGATATCCTGGACCAGCAGGGTGAATTCAGTCTGGCTGAGTTTCGTGATAAATTGGGAAGCGGGCGTAAGTTGACCCAGGCGCTGCTGGAATGTTTTGATGCGCTCAAGTATACCCGCCGGGTTGGGGAAAAGCGTGTAGCCTGGCAGTTACCAAAAATCAGTTAGCTTTTTCGTATCGGGTCTTATCCTTGCGATTGGTTCCCGCTCCCCTGCCTACTGTCTAATGGGGGGCGTTATTTGTTATGGAGATAAAATGAGTGTTCGTCTGACCTCGTTGTCGCGCAGCTCCGGTTGAGCGGCCAAAATAGGTCCCGAGACCCTGACTCAGGTGCTGAGTCAGTTACCCCAGATCGATTGTCCTGAGTTATTGTCGCAGGCAATCCCTTTTGCTGATGCCGCCATCTATCGTTTGAGCGATCAGGAGGCGCTGGTGCAGTCCCTCGACTTCTTTACCCCTGTGGTGGATGATCCGTACAGCTACGGCCAGATCGCCGCGGCCAATTCGCTGTCCGATGTTTTCGCCATCGGCGCCCGGCCGCTGACGGCGATGAATATCGTCTGCTTTCCGCTCAACTGCCTTGAACCGGACGTGTTGGTGCAAATCCTCCGGGGGGAGCCGAACGGGTTCAGGCCGCTGGTGCTGTTATGGCTGGAGGGCACTCAATCGAAGATGACGAGCCTAAATATGGCCTCAGTGTCACAGGTCTGGTCAATCCGACCCGGATGATGACCACCTGTGGCTGCCGGCCCGGTGACCGACTCTATCTGACCAAGCCGCTGGGAACGGGTCTGCTGACGACCGCTCTTAAGGGGGAGGTCTTGAGTGAGAATGATCTTGGCGCCGCTATTGAGGGGATGAAATCCCTCAATAAAGGGGCTGCAGAAGCAATGATGGCGGCTGGAGCGTCAGCCTGTACCGATATTACCGGTTTTGGGTTGGCGGGTCATGCTGCGGAAATGGCGGATGCCAGCGGGGTTGGCATACGCCTGTCGCTTCATCAGCTGCCGATCTATGCGCATGCGGTTGAGATGGCTGAAATGGGATTGGTTCCGGTGGGGGCTCACCGCAACAGGGAGTTTTATTTCTCCCGGCTTGAAAATCATGAAGACAGCGATCCGATCATGCTCGACTTGCTCAGCGATCCACAGACGTCCGGTGGTTTGCTGATCGCCGTGGCTGAGGAAAAGGCCGAAAAGCTGGAACAGGAGTTCATGTGCCGGTCTGTTGCGGCTCAGTGGGTCGGTACGGTTATAGACGGCCCTGTCGGCAAGATCGTCTTGGATTTCTGATGCTATTCGGACTGGGCCCCTGGGAGCTGATGATCCTGGGGTTACTGTTCGTCGCCCTGTTCGGTTTGAAGCGGGTGCCAACCGCAGCCCGTCAGTTGGGGCGGATTCATGGGACCATGCAAAACCTGAGGCACAGGTTTCCCTTCCTGCTGCGGTTTTTTCGCCGTTAGTGGCGCGGACGGTGCAGCCGATCTGAAATTTCAAACTTTAAAGCTTTAAAGATGTTCGGCTGTGACAGTTAATAAGCCACTTTGGCGAATGGTGATTGTGACGACGCTGTCAGGGCATCGGCCAGAGTATAGATTTCATGGGCTTCAAGCAGAGCAAACAATTTGACCAGAACTTCGGCGGTGACGATAGCATCGCCTAAAGCGGTGTGGCGACCGACGATGGTAACATTGAGGCGCTCCGCCAGCCCTTCAAGGGAATGGCTTTCCTGATTGGGGTGAACAATGGATGACAAGAGCAGGGTGTCAAGCACCGGATTGTTGAAAACCAGCCCGGTTTTTTCTTCCTGTAATTCCAGAAAGCGCATGTCAAAAGCGGCGTTATGGGCAACCAGAATCGAATTTTCAGCAAATTTGTAAAAATGCGGCAGAACCTTGTCGATGGTCGGCTGGCCTTTGAGCAGGGCTGGTTCGATACCATGAATGGCGACCGATTCGGGCGGCACAAAGCGTTTGGGATCGACCAGCTGATCGATGACTTCATGGTAGAGAATCTGGCCATTGACGATACGGATTGCACCGAGCTGGATGATTTCATCCCCCTGTGACGGGTTGAGTCCCGTTGTTTCGGTATCAAAGACCACGTAAGTCAGTTTATTGAGCGGGGTCTGTCCCAGTTCCTGCAGGTCGGCGCGGTTAAACAGGTCGAATTCGTAGGATACGGGCCGGTGTTCAACCATATTCTGTATGGCCAGTCTGCGATCCTGGTCAATCGGGGGGAAGGTCACCAGGACGCCACTGCATTGGTCGTCCTGTTCTTTCAGTTCGGTAATGGTTCCCGACAATCTTTTGACCGTATCCCTGAAGTCCAGCAGGTTGCCTTTGTTGTCGGTAATCAGCGGCGTTGTCTGCCATGAATCGATCAGTTCCTGATCTGCGGCCGCATTCTGCCAGGCCACCGCCAGCTCACATTCCTGCCGATCGTTACAGGTGATGGTCATCAGCAGTTCCGTTGTTTCCGTCTGCGCTTTCAACAGCCCGGCCAGGTGGGAGATCGCCTGAACCATGGCATAGCTGTCAAGCTGCAACCACACTCCGGGCTGTGCCAGCGTCGACACTTTAAGGTTGAGCCGTTCACTGACATTTTTATTGACGATATCGAGCAGGTTTTCAGCCAGCACGTTTTCTGTTTTGATCAAAGCGTGTTGGTGCAGGGCGTAGCTGGCTCTGGCATCGCTGACCTTTTGCTCCAATGACAGGGATGCCTGGTCAATTTTTGTCTGAAGCTCTGCAGTTTCTCCTGATCGAGTTCCGGCCGGCCGAGAATATTGGTGATCGCTTCCCGGATTTCTTCGAGGTCTTTCTGCTGGTCATCGATCAGCGACTGAATCAGGGTGTCGCGTCGACTGTCCGCCTCAATCTGCAGGGTCATGTCCTCAAGGGTGAGAACAACACCAGAAATGACTTTTTCTTCCCCCTGTTCAATAAAAAAGGGGCCATGTTGACATGCAGGCTGAGTCCGGTATGGAGAGTCATCATCGTATGATTGACCAGTTTCGAGCGGCCGGAAGAATGGCACTTGTGCAGCATTTCCAGTCCATGAACAATAGGGTCACGATCGAGAATACTGAAGATGGAGCGGCCCAGTCCGAGCAGTCCCTTGTCCTGATCGCTCGTCTGGCCGGCATGGGGATTTTCTTTGAACAGCTCCTGAGCCTGCTGATTGTAGAGCAGAATCTGGCCGTCGGTGTTACAGACAATAACCCCGTGAGGCAGTTCCGACATCAGGGCGGCAAGCCGGGTTCTTTCTTCGTTCAAGGTCGCTTGGGCGATCGCGATTTCCCCGCGACATCCTGCTGGAGTTCGGTGAAGGCGTCGGCCGATTGATTGATGATTTCAGCCAGATACTGAATCTCCTTTGAGGCGTTCTTCAGTTGAATGCGGTGATCCGGATTGACCGATGAGATGATACGTGCGCTTTCTGCCAGTTTGAGGATCGGGATAATATAATCGTTGAACAGCAGATTGATCAGAGCCCCGATGATGAACAGAATGGTGATTGTGCCCAACAGCGGGAAGGGGATGAGTTTGTTGAGCATTTCACTCAAGGCTGTCTGCTGGGTTTCGTTGAGGCTGGCCCAGGAACCGATCAGGCAGGCAATCATAATGCTGACCACGGCAAAGTAGATCGCCGTGAGGAAAATCCAGTATTTAAAACTCGGCTTCATTCAATAAAACCCTGTATTGCAAGGAGTGTCGAAGGGCCAAGGGGCGGAATCATAAAAGGACTCGGTTCCGGCCGGTATTAATCCGCAGTCCAGAGGCATGGACGCAGATTCATTGAGATAGATTGAGGAGCCCTTAATGGAGTCAGTGAAAATATAAGACAAAAATAGTGATATGGCAAACGTTGTTGTATTTTTTTGTCGCTGTGCTGTGAACGAACAAAGGCGCTGGACAAAATGTAGACAGCGCCTTTGTTTATTTGAGATTAATCCGATGGGGCTCAGGCCGTCAGCAGTTTGAGTGCCTCAAGATACTTTTCACCGGTTTTTGTGATGATGTCAGCGGGCAGCTTTGGTGGCGGTGCCTGTTTGCCCCAATCGAGGGTTTCGAGGTAATCGCGCAGGAACTGCTTGTCGAAACTCGGTTGGGCCCGGCCCGGCTGGTACTGGTCTTTAGGCCAGAAGCGTGATGAATCAGGGGTCAGCGCTTCGTCGATCCACATCAGTTCGCCATTGTACATGCCGAATTCAAACTTCGTGTCGGCGATGATGATTCCTTTTGTGTCGGCCAGCTTGCGAGCGCGCTCATAGATGGCGATGCTGATATCGCTGACTTTCTGAGCTGTTTCGCGACCACAGAGTTCGACCGCCTGCTCGAAAGAAATATTCTCGTCGTGCTCACCGATTTCCGCCTTGGTGGACGGAGTGAACAGGGTTTCCGGCAGCTTGTCACTCTGGGTCAATCCTGCCGGCAGCGGAATACTGCACAGCGATCCTTCACGCTGATACTCTTTCCAGCCGCTGCCCGAAGGTAACCGCGCACGATACACTCGATCGGCAGTGGCTGCGCTTTTTAGTCAGCATGCTGCGCCCCTCCAGTTGATCGCGATACTGGTGGGTGATCGCCGGAAAATCGTCAACCTCCGTGGCAACCAGGTGATGCGGAATCAGGTCGGTCATCTGATCGAACCAGAATTTGGAAATCTCGGTCAGAACGAATCCCTTCTGCGGAATCCCCTCATCCATAATGACATCAAAGGCTGAAATCCGGTCGCTGGTGACGATGAGGAGGTGTTCGCCAAGATCATAAATGTCTCTGACTTTTCCACGGTTAACCAGGTTCAGTTCCGGGCAGTTTGTTTGGGTGATAACTTTACTCATTTTTTTAACTTAGCTCCCTGCGGTAAATTCGTTGATCAGTTCAGGAATGAGAATTTCAAGTTGGGCCTCTTTTTCAACTGGTCTAATTGATCGTTCACCATCTTTTCCTGCTTTTCCTGCAGCAGGCGGTTTCTCAATTGGGCCAGGCCGGCTTCGTCAAGGCTGGTAAAGTCAGCTGTTGTCGCGGATTTCAGTGATGCGACCAGGAACCTGTTGCCGATTTCGTAGACTTTAGGGCGACCGAAGTCTCCTTTGCCAATTTAAAGGAGTCTTCTGCCAGCTCCTCAGAGTTGCCGACACGTGGGATGAAACTACCGAAACTGCGGCTGAATTCCCCCGATTCTTCAAGACTGAGCTTCAGCTTCTTGGCGGCGGCCGGAAGGTTGTTCGATTCTTTTGCCTCGATCAACAGCTTGTCGGCCAGTTCATGGGCCAGGGTCTGTGCCTGTTCGGCCCGGTAGGCAATCTCGACGGCAGCTTTCACTTCATCAAGTTCCGGGAGACGGCTGTCCTGACGTTCTTTAAGCGTGAACAGGAAGACCCCTTGAGTCGTCTGAACCGGACGGGCCAGCTCTCCCTCTTTCAGGGTGAAGGCCGCGGCACTGATTTCTGCAACACGACCGATACCGTCAATCGCATCATCACGACTGAACAGCCCGGTTTCCTTAATACCGAGATCGTTGTTTTCAGCGGCCGCATTCAGGTCGCCGGTTTGCGGTTGATGTTGTAAGCGTCAATCGCTTTTTCATAAGCCAGTTGGCGGGCCTTTTCAATTTTAAGACCGTTTTGACCTCGACGATAGCGTCGACGAGAGGCTTGACGCCAGCTTCTACATGTTCGTCAACTCTGATAATGTGGAAGCCGAAAGGTGTCCTGACGACGTCGCTTAACTGTCCCGGCTTCAGGGCAAAGGCCGCATCTTCGAATTCCTTGACCATGATACCGCGGCCGAACACCCCGATTTCTCCTCCATCGGCGGCATTGCTCTTATCGTCGGAGTAGGCTTTGGCCAGCTTAGCGAAGTCGGCTCCTTCGTTGAGTTGTTTGAGCAGATCCTCGGCCAGTTTTTGGCGTTTATCGATGGTTGTCTGATCGGCATCCTCCGCCAGGCGCAGGAGGATGTGGGCGGCCTTAACCTCCTCTTTGATTTCAAACAGGTCGAGGTTGCGGCGATAGTAACGTTCAAGTTCATCGTCGGTGAAGGCAGCGACCTGATCTTCATAGCGGGCTGGATCAAACTGCAGATAGCGCAGCGATACTTTTTCGGGGATTCGGAACTGCTCAATATTCTGCTTGAAAAAGTCGGTCAACGCATCTTTGGTCACTTTAACTTTGCTTTCGACCAGCTCAGGAGTCAGCCAGACGGTGTTAAGATTCACCTTGTCGTTTTCGTTGTGATAGGCGGTCTTCAGTTCTTCGTCGCTGACGGCAGCGCCTTTCTGGAGCTGTTCCCGCACCTTTTGGGTCAGAAGCTGACGCCGTTGTGTGTTTTCAAACTGCTCAGGGGTGATGCGCTGGTAATTGAGAACTTCAAGGTAGCGATTACGGTCGAACTGGCCGTTGATCTTGAACGCATCATACTGAGCGATGCTGTTGACCAGTTCCTGCTGGCTGACTTTAAGGCCGAGCTTTTCAGCCTGCTGGACCATCAGGCGCTCTTCCACAAGTTGTTGCATCGCTTGACGGGGAAGATTGAGCTGTTTTTCCAGGGCGGCGTTGAAATTCCCCTGGTAGATGCTCTGATAGAGATTGTAGAGGTTGCTGTAAGCGGTCTGAAAATCGGTGTAACTGATTTCATCACCGTTAATGCGGGCCGCGGCGTCACCAGGCCGGTTTGCACCGTTATCGGACGGTGCGGTTAACATTGTGTAGCCGATGACAAAACTCAGAATAATCAAGCCGAAAGCGATCTTGATCAGCATCGATTTCTGCTTGGTTCTCACAAAGTCAAGCATTGCAGTAAAACTCCTCGCTATTTGATTAATGATCCAGACTCAAAAGAGCTTCGCATGTTAGACAGCAATGCGAAGGAATGCAATCATTTTTGCCAGCATAAAGCTTGCTTAATAATGCTTCCTTTGCTAGAGTTGCTGCTCGTTTGGGCGATGATTTTTGGGTATTTTTTTGAAGCTGCTCGCAGCGTTTGAGGATCACATATATGTTCAATATTTTTAATGCTGTCTGGGGGATGTTTTCGAACGATCTGGCGATTGACCTGGGAACCGCCAATACTCTGGTTTTTATGAAGGGTAAAGGGGTGGTTGTCAGTGAACCTTCGGTCGTTGCCGTCAAGACCGGTGCCGCGGGACAGCGCAAGGTTCTCGCCGTTGGGAAGGATGCTAAGGAAATGCTCGGCCGGACACCGGGCAGTATTGTTGCCATTCGGCCCATGAAAGATGGTGTCATTGCCGATTTTGACTACACCGAAGAGATGTTGCGCTATTTTATCCGCAAGGTTCATAATCGCAAAAATCTGATCCGGCCGCGCATTGTCATCTGCGTTCCATCTGGAATTACCCAAGTCGAGAAACGTGCAGTGCGTGAATCAGCAGAGTCAGCTGGCGCGCGCGAGGTTTACCTGATTGAGGAGCCCATGGCTGCTGCTATCGGTGCAGGGTTACCCATTACCGAAGCTTCTGGTAATATGATTGTTGATATCGGTGGGGGGACGACGGAAGTCGCGGTTATTTCTCTTGCGGGTATCGTCTACGCTCAGAGTGTCCGGGTTGGTGGCGATAAACTGGATGAGGCCATTGTCCAGTATATGAAGCGCAAATATAATCTGCTGATCGGGGAGAGAACTGCAGAGGCTGTTAAAATAGGTATCGGCAATGTTCATTCGACGGGTGACGATACTGTTACGATGGAAATCAAAGGTCGTGACCTGGTCAGTGGGATTCCTACAACAATGGAAATTAACTCGGACGAGGTCCGCGAGGCGATGTCGGAGCCCATTAATACGATTGTCGAAGCTGTTCGTATCTCACTTGAACAGACCCCGCCGGAACTGGCTGCTGATATTGTCGATAAGGGCATTGTCCTTGCCGGTGGCGGAGCCTATTTGAAAAATCTTGATATTCTTCTGCGACAGGAAACGGGGTTGCCCGTTGTTGTTGCAGAAGATCCTCTGTCATGTGTCGTCATTGGTTCTGGAGCGGTCATCGATCAGCTTGATCTTTTGAAGCAGGTGGCTGTTTCCTCCTGATAGGACAAGCGGACGGCATTTTTGTTCTCAGTTATGGGGAGGATCGTCCGGTCCTCCCCCTTTTAATTGTCAGAGGTGGCGTCCTGTTGTTGTCTCTTTTCCTGAAGAGGCTTTTAGCGATGGACAAAATTACCTTAATCAGCGGTACAATTGCGTTCCGAACTTTTTGATGGGGCGGGTGTATGCGTGATCTGGTAAAGCGCTATCGGATGTTTCTGGTTGCTCTTGTTCTTATTCTGATTACCGTTATCCTTTATTCTTACAACTTGCGTCAGAAATCGGCGACAACCTTTTTCGAACGTGCCGTTCTCACCTTTGCGGCACCGTTTCAGAATGGTTTTGATGCCGTTGTCGATGGTATTGCCGGTGTCTGGGGTAACTACCTGTGGCTTGTCGATGCGCGTCAACGTAATATTCTTCTGGAAAAGGAAAACCTGACTCTGAGGGCCAAATTGAGTCAGACCGATGAAATTCAGTTGCAGAATGACCGGTTGCGCAAACTCCTCGCTTTTGTCGATGATATCGACAGGCCAGCCCTGCCGGCGCAGGTGATCGGCGAGGATGCCAGTAACTGGTCGCGCACAATTATCATCAACAAGGGAACACGGGCCGGATTGCAGAACGGGTTTCCGGTCGTTGCCGCCGATGGTGTGGTGGGTCGGGTGATCAAGACGGCGGCCAACAGCTCACGGGTTCTGTTGATTACCGATGCTTCCTCAGCTGTAGCGGCTCTGGTTCAGAGAACCAGAACGCGCGGTGTCGCGCGCGGTCGAGGACGCGACCTGTCTCTTGAATATGCCTTGCGCGACGGTGATATCCGTACCGGTGACCTGCTGGTGACATCGGGCATGGGCGGGGTGTTTCCGAAAGGATTGCCGCTGGGGCTGGTCACGGAAGTCAAAAAAGATCCATTCAGCCTTTTTCAGCAGATTCGAGCTGAGACCGCAGCCGATTTTTCTCATCTCGAAGAAGTATTGGTTATTGTCGGGGAAGATCATTGAGACAGTTTGTTTTTTACTTTGTCCTGGGCCTGCTGTTTGTCTTTCTTCAGAGTAGTGTCTTTCCTTTATTTCTTGAACCTAACCTGCGACCGAGCCCTCTTCTGATTCTGGTTGTCTTTGCCGGTTTGAAGGAAGATCTTCTCGGTTCGATTATTGCCGGACTGCTGCTGGGGGCCATTCAGGACAGTTTTTCCGGTCACAGCCTTGGCCTTTACGTGACGGTTTATCTGGCTCTGGCCCTTTGCGCTGAAGCTCTGTCGGAGCAGCTGAATGCTGAAAGTCCGCCACTGCTGATGTTGTTAATTGCGGGAGGAACCCTGGTCCAGAACCTGCTGGTTGGGGTGCTGCTGTCGCTCCTGGCGGACACTCCTTCCGTTCTGTCCATCATTCTTTCCGCGATTCCCATGCAGATTCTTGCCAACCTGTTGTTTGCTCTGGTGTTGTTGTTTCTATTGTTGCGTGTTCAGCGCTGGTTCGGATACAAGCGTGGCCTGGCCGGGTTGATTTATCAGGGGAAGCATCATGGGGCTTGATTTTAAATGGGTAGAGCTTCCGGTTGTTAAAAGGCGGTTTCTGTTTTATTCCGCGGCGGCGGCACTGATATTTTTTTCCCTGATTGCCCGTTTGTGGTTTTTGCAGGTTATCAACTACGAACACTTGCTGGAACGTTCCATTCGTAATCGAACCCGGGTTCTTTCACTCGAAGCTCCGCGCGGACCGGTTTATGATCGTAACGGCGAGCTGCTGGTCGATAATCGCCCCTCCTTTCAGATTTCCGTCATGCGGCAGGCCGTTGAGGATCGTTCTCTGCTGTTTGAGCGTCTGTCCCGTCTGCTTGATATCAGCCAGGAACTTCTGGAGGAGCGCTGGCAGGAGGGGCAGAGTTTTCCGGTTTACAGGCCGATAGCCCTGGCAACGGATGTCAGCTGGGAAAAGATGGTCCAGATTCAGGAGCATGGTGTCGACCTGCCGGGAGTGCTGACCGAGGTGAGACCGATCAGAGATTATCTTGATCAGGGATCAACCGCTCACCTGGTCGGTTATCTTGGTGAAATTACCGAGACAGAACTTGAATCAGAAAAATTCAGCAATTATCGGGCAGGGATTTGTCGGCAAACAGCGCTGGAGCGTAGTTACGAAAGTTATCTGCGCGGCAATAAAGGCACTCGCCTTGTTGAGGTTGATGTCAAGGGCAAGTTGCTGCGGCAACTGCAGATGGACGCTCCAACACCGGGCAGTAAGGTGTATCTGACCATCGATAGTGAGCTCCAGGCCGCTGCCGGCGAAGCATTACAGGACCAGTCCGGTGCTGCCGTTGTCATGGATGTGAACAATGGGGAAGTTCTTGCCATGGCCAGTCGGCCGACCTTCAATCCGGCCCTGTTTGCCAAGGGGATAGGCGGCAAGGAGTGGCGCGAGCTGGCCCAGAACAGGCGCTTCCCGTTGCAGAACAAACCATTGCCGGACAGTACCCTCCCGGTTCAACTTTCAAGATGATCGTTGCGCTGGCAGCGATGCGCGAGGGGGTGGCCGGACCCGAGAGAACGGTCGACTGCAAGGGCGATTTTTATATCGGCGATGCGCGTTATCGCTGCTGGAAAAAAGCCGGACATGGCCCGACAGATTTGAAAAAGGCAATCCGCGAAAGTTGCGATGTCTGGTTTTATCAGGTCGGTCTGGAACTGGGGATCGACAAATTGTCGCAGGCCGCCAAGGAGTTCGGGTTGGGGAGTGTTGTCGGTTACCCGCTGCCGGGCGAGCGGGCGGGGGTTATCCCCTCTCAGGAGTGGAAACGCCAACATTACAACAAGCCCTGGTATGCCGGCGAGACGGTTATCGCTTCGATCGGGCAGGGGTTTGTTCTGGCGACGCCGTTACAGCTGGCGGTCATGACTGCAGCCTTGGCTAATCAGGGGACAGTGCTCGAGCCTCAGGTGATCAAACGGATAGAGGATTGGCAGGGAAATATCCTGATGAAGACCGAAACAGAGGTTGTCCGAAAGATCGAGTATTCCCAGAAGGCCTGGAATGTGATTCGCGATGGCATGATTGAAGTTGTCAACAGTCCGCGCGGTTCCGGCCGGGGAGCCCTGCTGGAGACTGTTCTGGTTGCGGGCAAGACCGGGACTTCGCAGGTGGTGCGAAGGAAATCGGATGAGGAAGAAGAAGAGCTGAAGGATGGTGAAATCCCTTATCGCTTTCGTCCCCATGCTTTGTTTGTAGCATTTGCTCCTGCCAAAAACCGGAAATTGCCGTTGCTGTCGTTGTTGAGCATGGTCAGTCGGGAGGTCGGGCTGCCGGCCCTGTCGCCAGGAAATCATTGAGCGCTATATGATGCTGAAGCAGGAACGCAAGCAAGTGGAGTAAAGGATGTTTGATCGACGACTGGTCGTAAATTTTGATTGGGTGCTTCTGCTCACGGTTATGACGCTGGCCGGGATCGGTATCGTTAATTTGTACAGTGCGACAGCGTCCTGGAATGCTGCTACTCCAATTACATGAAGCAGCTGCTCTGGCTGGGGGGAGGGTGATGATCGCTCTGGCCATCTGCCTGTTTGATTACCGTCATCTGGAGCACTTCGCCGTTCACAGTTATGTCGTCAGCGTCGCCCTGCTGGTGTTTGTCCTGACCATGGGGAAGACCACGATGGGGGCGACCCGCTGGATTGATTTAGGTTTTTTCAATCTTCAGCCGAGTGAAGTTATAAAGATCGCCACAATTCTTGTTCTGGCGCGGATCTTTTCCGCCACGGTCAACCCTTTTGGCTTCAGCTTGGTGGAGCTGTGGCGGCCAGCTCTGTTGATCCTGGTTCCTGCCGTTCTTATTCTCAAGCAGCCCGATCTCGGTACAACCATTATGGTTATGGCGATTGCCGGAACGATGTTGCTGTTTGCCGGGTTAAAGCGTGGAACTATGGTTTTTCTTGCGTTGCTCGGGCTGGTGGTTGTCATTGCCGGTTGGTTTGGTTTGAGGGACTATCAGCGGGCGCGGGTCATGACGTTCCTGAATCCTGAAGCCGATCCGCTGGGCAGTGGTTATCATATTATTCAGTCGAAGATCGCAGTCGGCAGCGGCGGATTCTGGGGGAAGGGATTTCTTCAGGGGACTCAATCTCAGTTGTCCTTTTTGCCGGAAAGGCATACCGATTTTGCTTTTTCGGTTTTTGCTGAAGAATGGGGATTCGTCGGCTGTCTGACTCTGCTGTTGCTCTATCTTTTTCTCGTTGTCTGGGGGCTTTACGTCGCTCGTCGAGCCGCTGATCGCTTCGGACTGTTTCTGGCTATCGGTGTGACGGCCATGATCTTCTGGCATATCATTGTCAATCTGGGCATGGTGATTGGCCTGCTGCCTGTGGTTGGGGTGCCGTTGCCGCTGTTCTCCTATGGCGGCACGAGTATGGTCACGACGATGATCGGGGTCGGTCTGCTGATGAACGTCAGTATGCGCCGCTTCATGTTCTGAGTCGGCATTTGAACAGCGAAGGACTTTATGGATCGGCATGATTTCAGCACGTTACTGGCAACATCAGCAGCTGAGGCGGGGGCCAGCTCTGTTGCCTGTCTGCGTATGAATAGCCCGCTTCTCCGTCAGGCCATCAATGAAAATGATCGTCTGGTGAACGAGTGGTTTGAACAGGGCAGGCATGCGGAAATGGATTATCTGCAGCGGATGCGTGCCGACAAGTCCGATCCGTGGCAAACCTTTCCCTTTGCCCGTTCGGTCATTATTGTCTCCTTTACCAATCTCTGGGGGTGCTCTACGGCGAAGCATCCGTTTCCGCAGCCAGCCCCTGATTCCCTCGTTGGTTATGTCTCCGCTTATGCCAGGGAAAACGACTATCACCGAACCGGGCAGGAGATCCTTACTGTACTTAAAAAAAAGCTCGAAACGACGGCGCGGTCTGAAATCTCTGTCGATACCGGAGCTGTTTACGAGCGTCTTCTGGCGACCGTAGGCGGTTTGGGGTGATTGGCGGCAACAGCCTGTTACGTGTGCCCGGGTTGGGGACACGCAATTTTATCGGTTGTTTGTTTGTCGATGAGGAATGGCCCGAAGTGATCCATGTCCCGCAAATGGCCTTTGATTGTAAGGACTGTCGCGCTTGCGTGAATCATTGTCCAACAGGAGCGATTTGCTTCGATCAGCCGATTGATGCCCGCAAATGCATCAGCTATCTGACCATTGAAAAACGCAACATGCTTTCCCTGGAAGAGGGAGCTGTTGTAGGAGACTGGATCTTCGGCTGTGACTGCTGCACGGCGGTCTGCCCGCCGGAGCTGAAGAGCGACCGACGGATTGCCGTCGACTTGGAGTGGCTGTTAATGTCGCCGGCTGGTGAGATTCGCCGGACGATCAAGGGCAATGCGACCGCTTATGCCGGTGTGACCCGGTTGCGTAGAAATGCGGTGGTTGCTCTGGGGAACATGGGCGGTGAACGGGCCCGCGAACTGCTTGACCGGGTTTGTGCCAGCAGCGGGAGTGAGCTGGTCCGCGGACAGGCTGAACTCTATTGTCGGGATCTGTGACTTTAACGATGCGTTATTATTTGCCGTTGCATCTTGGCGCATCGGCCTTATTCGCTGATGGTGCTTTCCAGTTCGGCCTGGACCGACACGAGATGTTGCTGCATTGCCCGCATGGCAGCGTCGGGGTTTTGAGAACGAATGCTCTCCAGAATGCGCATGTGTTGAAAAACGGCTCGGGTTCTGGTGATGTTCAGATCCACGCTTTGCTGCAATTGTGGCCATAATTTCCCGTCGTGGCGCATGACCCAGAGACTCTCAATGTGATTGTTGAGGAGTGAGTTTTTAGACGCTTTGGCGATGGTCAGATGAAACTGCATGTCGCCTTCCTCGGTTTCGAATCCCGCCTGGTTTTCACCCACCATCATCTCGATCGCCTGTTCCATGCGATCACATTGTTGACGGGTCCTGTGGATTGCTGCCAGTCGTGCCGCTTCCGGTTCAAGCAACATCCTGACCTGAACCTGCTCAAAGGGCCCAGCCTCAGAGTTGATGATCTGATGAGGAAGTTCTCCACTCAAATTAAGGACGACAGCGCCGACATTTCTTTTGACGCTGAGAACGCCTGAAACTTCCAGTGCGACAAACGCTTCTCTTATGGTCGCTCGACTGACGCCAAGCTCCTTCGATAACTCGGTTTCGGAGGGGAGGCGGTCACCTTCCTTGATGCTGTGTGAGATCAGGAAATCCCTGATTTGATGAGAGACTCTGACGTAAAGGCGTTCATTGCTCTCTGTTTCCTGCATGTTCTCTACATTGGTTTTCATGGGCCTGTCTCCTCCTCTGTCTGACAATTATCTGAGTTGTCATCTGATGAGTCAAGGATAATCTTGTGATTTATTTTTAGATTGACAGACAATTGATTCAGTCTCCCAAGTCCCGTTCTGTCCTGTTTGTATTTATCCATAATATATTATTTAATAAGACTGTGCGCCTGTTTTTGGGGGGAGTCATCCTGGTTTAATTTTGCTTTTTTTATTTTTAATATTGACTAGCAATATTGTTGTCGAGTTTTTAATTGACAGACAATCTTTGGGGCCTTAGTATTTCTGCGTGAGTCTTCAGGGGGGTGTGTTTTTAATCTGAATGACCGGTCTGTATTTGGGTTGCCAGTTAATTCTGTTTAAGAAGCGAGCAGAGACAATTGTTGTCGCTGCCGATATTTTTCCGGATCGTCCGGGACTCTTAACTCAGGTTTATGGAGGTTTGAATGAAGAGGCTGTTGAGTGTCTGTCTTGCTGTATTGTTTGCAACGGTTGTTGTTTTACCCGCTATTAACGGTAGCGCTTTTGCCAAAACCTTAGAAATCATGGTCGCCTATGGTAATCAGCCGGGTGAGCCGGTTGATCAGGCGGTTACTTACTGGGCAAAAATCCTTAAAGAAAAGTCAAAAGGTGAAATTGTATTAAGCCAGTTTCCCAGTAGTCAGTTAGGCGATGAAGCGACGGTTCAGCAACAGGCCAAGATGGGTGCCAACATTATTACCATCTCGTCCTATGGTTCGCTGGCCGATCTGGTTCCTGATCTCGGTGTTATCAATGCTCCTTACGTTGGGACAACCGTTGAACAGAAGATCGAGCTGGTTCATTCAAAAAAAATTACGGATCTGATCTCAAAGCTTGAAGATAAGGCTACCATGCCATCGTCACCGATTTTTACTATGGGACCCGTCAACTGCTGTCCAAGACCAAGGCCGTTAAACCGGCTGATATGAATGGCAAAAAGATTCGCGTTCAGAATGCCAAGATTGCAAATTATTGGGCAAAGTCGATCGGTGCAATCCCAACCCCGATGGCTTTGTCTGAAGCTTACACCGCCATGTCGCAGGGGATTGTCAGCGGCATCGAGAACCCTCCGGGCACTCTGTATGGCGGCAAGTTTTTGAACAGGCCAAATTCCTGATTCTGACCAATCATGACGTTCATATGACTCCTTGGGTTACGGGGACCGCATTCTGGAACAGTCTGAGTGCTGAGCAACAGAAGCTGATCACTGAAACAGGAATGGAAATGTCTGCTTATGCCAGCAAGTTGATCAAGGGGACCGAGCAGGAGTATATCGATAAAATGGCCGCACAGGGCGTTGAGGTCGTTACTGTTGATGTCGCCCCTTATCTGGACAATGCTCTGAAAGTTATGGCCGGTCAGTTCCCTGAGTGGACCGATGGCCTCTATGAAGGAACATTGAAAAGTCTCAAGTAGGTTTTAGTTTTAACTGTGCCGGCTCATCAGGGCTTGAATATGGTTTTGATGCGCCGGCAAAGAGCCAATGACGAGAGGCTATATGAATACCTGTAGGAAGATTGTCTTGGTCCTGGATGCCATCGGCCGGCTTGATGTCTGGGTGAGCTCCATAACCATGTTCAGTATTGTCTGTATTTCCATATGGGGGGTTGTGACCAGGTATTTTCTTGGCAATCCGGCCGGCTGGGTTGGAGAATTGTCTTTAGCTTTGTTTGTCTGGTTGACCTTCTTTGGGACCAGCATCCTGGCCCGTAGGGGAGAGATTGTCAATATCGAGTTCCTGCTGGGGAAGTTTCCACCGGGCTTGTCTTTTTTATCAAAAGATTGTCTCCACTGCACTTCTGGTCGGTTGTCTGATCGTTCTGACCTACCTTGGATACAAACTGACCATGTTCTCTTTTGACCGCTACACGTCGATTCTGCGTATTCCTTACAGCTACATCTATATGGGCATTCCGCTGGGATCATTGTTTACTCTTTATCATGTCATTCGTCACGCCGTCATCGGACCGCAGTATCATGAAGAAATGGAGACGATGCTATGAGTGTCGCCATCCCCATAGCGATCATGTTTGTCCTGCTGCTGTTGGAGTTTCCGGTGGCTTTCTCGATTTTTGCCAGCACGCTGACCTATTTTGTCTTTTTCTCACACCTGCCGTTGATGATCATGGTTCAACGGATCGGGGAGGGCTTGAGCTCCTACGCGCTGCTTGCCATCCCCTTTTTCATCATGGCGGGGATTTACATGAATCACTCGGGGATCAGTAAGCGACTGCTGTCCTTCAGTGAGATCTTAACCGGACACATGCGCGGTGGACTGGCGCAGGTTAACATTGTGTTGAGTACCATGATGGGAGGTCTGTCAGGTTCCAACATCGCTGATGCTGCGATGAACTCCAAGTTGATTGTCCCATTCATGCTGGAAAAGGGGTACTCCAAGGGGTTTTCCGCCTCGGTCACCGCGGCGTCTTCACTGATAACGCCGATTATTCCACCGGGAATTGCCTTGATTCTCTACGGCTACATCAACAATGTTTCGATCGGCAGACTGTTTCTGGCCGGAATCGTTCCCGGAATATTGATGTGCGCATGATGATGTTCCTGGTCAACAGGATTGCGACCAAACGTGGCTACAAGCCGGAACGTCAACAACGGGCAAGCTTTAAAGAAGTTATGGTCGGCGTGCGCGCGGCGGCAATCGCCTTTACTCTGCCGATGATCATCATCGGCGGTATCCGGTTTGGGGTTTTTACACCGACAGAGGCGGGCGCCATCGCGGTCGCGTTTTCCCTTTTTATCGGTTTTTTCGTCTATCGCGAATTGAGCTTTCGCAAGTTCAGAATGGGCTTGGTCGAATCGGTTCTGGCCTCGGCCAATGTGCTGATCATTATTGCTGTTTCTTACGGTTTCTCAAAGTTTTTAACCTGGGAACGTCTGCCCCAGAACATTGCCGCCTTCATCGCCGACAATTTTGACAGTAAGTTGTTGTTCCTTGTTGTCGTCAATATCGTGTTGATCGTTCTCGGTATGTTTATTGAGGGAAACGCGATTTTGATCGTTATCTCTCCGCTTCTGGTTGCTGCGGCCAATGTTATGCAGGTCGATCTGGTCCACTTCGGAATTATTTTTATTCTCAACTGCTCCATCGGCACCCTGACTCCTCCTTTGGGAACGGTCATGTTTACCACTTGTACGATCATTAATGTTCCGGTCAAGGATTTTATCCGCGAGGTCATGCCGTTCTGGCTCGTATTGCTGACCGCACTGCTTTTTGTGACCTTTATTCCGCAGATCAGTCTGTTTTTGCCGAACCTTGTCTTTGGCGGTTAGTTGGTCGCGCCGGTACCTGAACTGTTTGGTGCCGCGCCGTTGCGCTGCACAGAAAATATCGAGGAAGATAATCATGCAAGCCTTTGTCATTAATAAACCTGGAAGCTGCAGTTTGACGACAGATTTGAGCAAGCCGCAGATCTGTCCGGACGAGGTTCTGGTCAAGATAAAAAAAGTCGGTTTTGCGGCAGCGATCTCAACACCTTTCGTGGGCTGAATCCCATTGTGACCTATCCGCGAATTCCGGGACATGAAGTTGCCGCTGAAATTGTCGAGATCGGGGCGGAGGTTCAGTCTGGTTACCAGTTGGGTGACAAGGTGCTGGTTCTTCCCTATACCACCTGCGGTGAGTGCTGGTCCTGTCTGAGCGAACGGCCGAATGCCTGCAAGAGCAATCAGACCCTTGGCGTCCAGCAGGATGGTGCGATGACCGAATATCTGGCTGTTGCCCCTGATAAGATGGTTGGTCAGGTCAACGATCTGTCCTATAGCGAAATAGCCATCGTAGAGCCTCTGGCGGTCGGGTTTCATGCCGCCGGGAGAGCTGAAGGTAAAGCGGGTGACACGATGCTGGTCTTTGGCTGCGGTATGGTTGGCCTGGGCGTGATCGCCAAGGGGCAGCTCGACGGGGCAATCGTCATCGCGGTCGATATTGATGACGGCAAGTTGGAGCTGGCGCGGATGTTCGGCGCTGCTCATGTGATCAATTCCCAGACCCAGAATCTTGAAGCAGAGGTGCTCAGGCTGACTCAAGGGCATGGTGCGAGCGTAACTGTAGAAGCGATCGGTCTGGATCAGACATTTGTCGCTGCTATTGATCTGGCTGCATTTGCCGGACGTGTCGTCTATGTTGGTTATGTTAAGGACGAAGTCGCTTTTGATACCAAGAAATTTGTCATGAAGGAGATTCAGATCAGGGGCGCACGCAATGCGATCAGGCAGGACTTTGTCGATGTCCTCGACGTCATGAAGCGTCTGGACCTGCCGGTTGAACGCCTGATTACCCGCGATGTTCCCTTGTCTGAAGCGGGCGACGCGTTGGAATTCTGGAATAAAAATCCAGCTGAAATCACCAAGATCCTTGTTTCCTTCGATTAACAGAAAGAGATACTTATGAAAGAACTGAATCGTTCATCCATCGATTTTGCCACCCACCCGGAAAGAATCCTGCAGATTGGTGAGGGTAATTTTCTACGCTGTTTTGTCGGTTGGCAGGTTGATATTCTTAATGAAAGAACGGCCTTGATGCCGGTATCGTTGTCGCCCGGCCGATCGATACCGAGACGCCGCCAGCACTGAATATCCAGGATGGCCTCTATACAACCTTCTGCGCGGTTATGACGAGCAGAAGCAATTGAAAATGAGACGCGTATCGTTTCTGCTGTGACCCGCGAAATATCCATTTATCGTGAGTACGATCAATTCCTTGCCGTGGCCCATAATCCCAAGCTGCGTTTTATCTTTTCCAATACCACTGAAGCGGGGATTTCTTTCTGCGAAACTGATCGCTTTGATGATGCACCGCCAACCTCTTTTCCTGGTAAGTTGACGCGTTTTCTTTATGAGCGCTTTGTTTTTTGCCGGGGGACCAGCGATGGTGGTTTTATCATTCTGCCTTGTGAATTACTCGATTATAACGGCGACAGGCTCAAAGAGATTGTCCTGAAATATATAAAGCTATGGAATCTTTCAGCCGAATTTGAGTCCTGGGTCCTGAAGGCCAATATCTTCTGTTCAACCCTGGTCGACCGGATTGTCACCGGCTATCCGCGTGAGGAAGTTCAGGATCTGGAGCGGGAATTGGGCTATCGGGACCGTTTCATGGTCACCGGGGAATACTTTCATCTGTTTATTATCCAAGCTCCGAAATCGGTCGGTGAGGAACTCAGGCTTGCGGGAAGCGGTCTCAACATTGAGATCGTTGACGATCTGAAACCCTATAAGGAACGCAAGGTCGGAATCCTTAATGGTTGCCATACTTCACTGGCTCCAATTGCTCACCTGTGCGGGATAGAATTTGTCAAGGACGCCACAGTCGATCCGCTCCTGGAACGCTATCTGTCGAAGTTGCTCGATGATGAAATAATCCCCAGTCTGGACATGCCGGTAGAAGAGCTCAGGCCTTTTGCGGACAGTGTTATCGGTCGTTTTAAAATCCCTACATCAAACACAAATTACTCGATATCAGCCTGAACTCAATGACTAAATTCCGAACCCGGATCATGCCGCAGTTGCTGCGCTACTATCAGGACAACGGTCGTGTCCCGCCGCTGATGGCGACCGCATTGGCGGCACTGATCTGCTTTTACCGTGGTACACTTAACGGCCGGGGCTATCCGTTAAAAGATGACCAGCCTCTGCTCGATCTGTATCATGAATTATGGTCGGGCATTGGTGACGCCCCTGTTGCCGCTGATCAGGCGGATGAGATTGCCCGGCGGGTGCTGGGGCTGGAACAGCACTGGGGACTATCCTTGCTTGATCTTGAGGGTTTGTTGGATCTGGTTGCTGAAGACATTGTCAGTATAACGTCCAAGGGGATGCGGGAGACGCTGAAAGGGAAAATCTGATGATTAAAATATCCAGAATTGATGATATCGATAACGTTGCTGTCTCCTTTATTGCACTTGAGAAAGGCACACATGTCAGTGTTGCGGGGCTTAAACCTTTTTCTGTTCTGGATGATATTCCCATTGGCCACAAAATAGCACTGGAGGCGATTCCGGCGGGTGGTAAGATCGTGAAGTATGGCGCTTCGATCGGGGTTGCCGTCACCGAGATCAAAAAAGGTGGGCTGGTCCATACTCATAACGTTAAAACCGGTCTGTCCGATGGGCAGGAGTATGAGTATCAGCCTCGAGTGGCCGAACCGAGCACGTTTGTCTGGCTGGATCAGGAACCGATCAGGGTTTTTCGTCGCGCCAATGGCAGGGCGGGAATCAGAAACGAGATCTGGGTAATCCCGACAGTTGGTTGTGTCAATGGGGTTGCTGACAGCATTATCCGCGAATTTAACGCGTCTGGAGAGCACCCGGGCATCGACGGAGTCTACAATTTCCCTCACCCTTACGGCTGCTCTCAGCTTGGAGGGGACCATGAACGCACCAGGGCGATGCTGCAGAATATTGCTCTGCACCCCAACACCGGCGGTGTTCTTGTTCTTGGATTAGGATGTGAAAATAATCAGATCGACAGCTTCAAGGCGACCATGCCTGAAGCCATTTCCTCTGAGCGGCTTGTTTTTCTGACGGCCCAGGATGTCGAGGACGAAATAGAAGCCGGGGTCAAGCTGTTACAACAGCTTTATCTGACCGCTTCCCGCGATGTCCGTGAGCCCGGCTCATGGTCGGATATTGTGATCGGTCTGGAATGCGGTGGTTCTGATGCTTTCTCCGGGATTACCGCCAATCCTCTCATCGGGCGG
>LQAH01000010.1_pt1 | contig 151558 bp, 205 predicted proteins | sample 1535791 | NCBI WGS metagenome assembly LQAH01 (sample SAMN04331585, study PRJNA305678) | bioreactor metagenome | isolation source: bioreactor_4 inoculated with Wadden Sea sediment 2nd replicate of a... | place: Germany:Bremen
AGGATTATAGTAACGTGCATTATAAAAATAGAGATCGGTTTCAGCATCAAGCTCCTGACCGGTGTACTTGTGGTTCAGTGAAACAGAACCAGAATCCTCGATAACTTCCCCGAAGGGTTTATAGAAAACCTGTTCAACCTTGTTTCCATTGCCATCGGTAACGATACTTGTGCCCCCAAATGATCTTGATGGTAATAGAAGGTATCGGTCTGATTCACCATGGCCACACGCTTTGAACCCGCAAAAATATACTTGGCGGTAGAAGCGCCATTAATTTCATAGAGCTTATCGATATAGGTCGTATCCCCATGCGGACCAGACTTTTTAACCCGATTGCCATGACCGTCATAAACAAACGTGGTCATACTGCCGTCATAACTGATGGCAACAGGTCTGTTTTCCGCGTCATACTCAAAGCTGCGCACACCATCTGAAAGCATATTGCCATTGGCATCATGGTCATACCAACGACCATTGCTGGATGAAACAAGTTGATGCGGTTTTGCTGTTGTGTCGGTGAAGTAATCGATCCCTTCCTTATGGGTCAAGTTACCCAATTGATCGTAGTTGTAAGTCAAGGCACCGTAAATCACACTGTTGGCACTTTTAAGACGATCCAATTCGTCATAACCAAAGCTCTGGGTCTTGTTGGAATCCAACAGATCTGTAATCGATTGAATATTGCCACTTGCAAAGTAAGCATATTGACGACTTAGGTAACTTGATGAAGTCGTTCCAACCTGGCTGGTGAACAAACGACCATTCTCGGCCGTAAAGGTGTTTTGCGCAACGACACCATTCTGATAGGTAATTGTCTGAGCGCTGCCCATGGCAGTGTAATTACTGAAAGTTGCATAAGAGCCCGCTTGAGACAAGTTACCGGCAGCATCGTAAAGATAGACAAGTGCCTGACTTTCGCCGGGGTAGGTAATCGCCTGGGTTCGTTGCATTGCATCAACCTGCGTCCTGATGCTGTAAACCTGCCCATCAATAGTGCGATCGACACGACTGTCTCTTGCCAGAGGGTCGAAATAGTAGTAGTCGGTCACACCGGAGCTATCGACCATGCGACTGATTCGACCGATTGAATGATTACGACTGGTGTCGTCATAAGTAAAAACAACGTCCGAATCAACAGCAACATCTGACGCTTTTCCCAGCATGGTCGGCAGATATAGATCGGTCCCGTTCAGGTAGCCGAATTGATGATTGATGTCTGTAGATTCAAGGTTGCTAAGAGCAGACAGACTTCCCGTGGCGTAGGACTTTCGCTCCAGGCGGTTGAGACTGTCATACTGAAACAAAAGGATCTGCCCTTTAGCATCACGCTGATAGGTCAGATTACCACGAGTATCGTATCCATACCCCCATCGGCCCATGTCCGGGTCATTCATCTCAACTTTACGGCCTAATGAGTCATAGGAAATCTGAGTCAGATTCCCTGTCGCATTTTCGACCTGAGTCAGACTGTCCAGACTATCGTAGCGATATCTGGTTGTGGCATAAGAGGCACCTATGTCAGGACTGCAAGAACTGAACTCACCGGTGTATTCATCAACTCGGACCAAACGTCCATAGGCATCAAACTGATGGCGCTTCTTGTGTTGATTGGCATCAATTGTGATTTGACTCCCGTCGAAACCGTAGCAGGCTTTTTCAACCCGACCATCAGGAAAGACAGTCTGCAACGTACGTCCCAGTGGATCAAAAGTGCTGTTTTTGTAAAAGACCGTACTTCCTTCAAAATAGGGAAGTGATTCCTGCTTCAGTAGCCCACGTAAATCGTAGATTTTACTGTTGACGATAATATCGGTTCCAGCTTGCTCACCGGGGCCTGGCTGGCGGGTCTTAATTACACGCCCTTGGCCATCAAAATATAGTTCATACCACAAGCCTAAGCTGTTATTAAGTTTTGCGTGCTGAGCACCAACGGTACCAAAGTTGTTGTAAGACCAGGTTGCCCACGAGCCATCGGACAGACTTTCTCGAAACTTGCGGCCAAACAGGTCGTACTGATAACTTTTTTGCGCACTGTTGGGGTCAGTCATGCTTTTTAACTGACCATAAACGCCATGATCAACCGCTTCACCATCAACACCATAGTAACGATTGGTCAATTGATGGCCTTTGGCATTAGTCACAATGCTTGGGTAAGTGGACGTACTATCGTAACTGATGGTGGAAACATTTCCACCTGGATCTTTACTGCAAATCTGGTTGCCAAAACTGTCATAACCGAAAATTTCAACAGGATCGGTGCCATTCTTCAACCAACGGGTAGCACGAGTGACATGCCCCTTGGTTGGTGTTTGGTTCTCATTGCTACTGCTGCAATTGCCATGACCACTGTCGTAGTCATAGGTTGTTCTGGCGACCTGATTAGTGGTTCCGATGCCTTGATAAACCGTTTCCCGGAAAGCCAATCCGACAATCCAATCCTCCAGATTAACAGAGTATTCATTGACGGTCGTTCTGTCATCAATCGGATCGTCCGGATCGCCCCACTCCTCTTTTCGAGTCAAGTTTCCATAAGCATCAAAACCCATGATAGTTTGGAGCGCACATCACAGGTTCCGGTAATATCACAGCGTGTAACCTCCACCTCCTGAGGGGAGTGAAATAGTAAGGCAGCGTTGACGATTGAGCGGGTGCATAGATCGTTTGGGTTTGTGAGTACAGAGTCCCATTTCCATCAAGGACCTTACTCAGGTAGGGTTTACTTTTAGTGTAACCATCGACGACACTTGGTTCATCAGCAGCGGGAGTCGTCCCTGCACCCTGATGATACCAGGTTTCTACAACCTTACGCTCTCCATTGCCTCCGGCAGGGCCAGTTTCTTTGATATAGGAGAAGCCGCGGAAATCTTTTGCATATGATGGTAATAGCCACCGGAGTATTCATAGTTGGTTGTTGAAATATTGCCATTCCCATCGTTGCGCACGATCTGACTAACAACAGGAATCGGAAATGGCAAGCGGGCGTTTGGAAAAGATGCAGAAGGGACATAGCTTATCTGTGTTGTCCCACCGATACCGTTGCGAACCTCTTTGAGCAGATCAGCTTTACCACCTGAAGGCTCAATGACATTTAGCACGCGCCCCAAGCGGATATAGCCTTGCCTACCGTCTGCATTGGTATCAGACAACGCAACATGAGTACTACGGTAACCGTTGTAAACGACTCCACGATCAATTAGTTCTTTTCCTGTATTTTCAAGATATGACCATGCCCCACTTCCAGAGTAAGGACCTAACAATATATCAAGAAGGCCATCGCCATTAACATCTGAACTTCGTATACTCTGGTGAGGTTCATTTTTATACTTCCAATAAGCGCCTGTCGCCCACTTTCCATCATAGACAAAACTGCTACCGGTCGAAATCAACGCATGCCAGTCACCGTTTGAATCAGAAGTAATCAATAGATCATCAAGCTTATCGCCATTGAGATCCATCGCCCTGATTGCCTCTGGACGAACCTGAACACCCACATTTCCTGTGTGCCAGGCACCATGGTCAATAAACCCAGCCTCTGTGTACTCTAGAACATAAAAGCTACCATCGGCATCAGGTCCGATGACGATTTCTTCCCCACGGTCTCCGGTAACATCCATAACCCTGATTAAATGCTCATTTTTCTCAGCGTCAACATTTATATGGAATTGGCCATAACCATTACGCAGAACGACACCTTTATCTTCAAAACTGGTTCCATCAGATAAAAGCAAACGCCAAAACCCGTACGGATCCGGACCGACCACTAAATCCTTACGGCCATCACCATTAACATCGGCAACGTGAACACTTTTTTCATAGTTTCTCCAAACAGCGGTTGTGTTATTCCAAGCCCCTTTATCAACAAGCTGACCATTTTCGAAGTCCAACACATAGAATTCACCACCGCTAGTGGGGGCTGCAGTATAATCGGTCCGCATACCATCATCAACGCAGTGCCCTCCATCACCGCAGAGGCCCGGATCAAAGATTTGGGGATAATTTAAATGCGGCCCGACAATTATTTCCTGACTTCCATCTCCAGTAACATCGGCGGCAAATGTTCTCTCAGGAGAAGTACTGTATTCACCGTAGTTAGAGCCACTTTTCCGCTCTACAAATTGTGAACCGTTAGCTGTGTACACATACCAACTTCCACTAGCTTTAGGTCCGTGAACAATATCAGTTCGACCATCACCATTGATATCTGCCGGGATAAAATCATCGGAGTTATTATCCCAGCTGTGAGTCGTTGCCCATCCGCCCCTATCGACAAAAGCAACCTCACTCTGCGAGTAATCAAATTCTATAGTTCTCAAAACAGACGCACCATCACTACCAATTATGCGAATTGACTCCAATAATGAGCGGGCACTAGAAGAGCTTTCTTCATAGGCTAAATCGTAGCGCTTGATCAAGTTCCCCAGCGATTTTATATCAATCGCTTTCAATCTGTAGAGCATGTGCTCACGAAATTTTGGTTTATAGCGGGCAGGAAGATCATTTCTGTTTTCTAGAATGAATTGAATAGAATGAACAGAAGCTTGTTGCTCATGCCCAGTGTAATCAATCTGCTCTAAATAAATCTGGTTATTTTGAATATCTTTAAAATATGTAGCGGTCAGATAATTACCATCAAGATCCTCAATCCTCTCCAAACACCAACGATAAATTTGACCATCGTCCTCGGCATTATCCATGCGAGTATCAACATTGAGACCAAAAAGATATTTCACACCCAATTTATTGGTCATGGTCCACATCGGACGGCCATCAGGGGCAGTTCCTTTAATAAAACGCAAGAACCTGCCTTCGATTTTCAAACGAAATTCATTTCCCGACGTCTTTACAAGCTCATAGGCGCCATCAGACGTACGATAAACGAAATCATCCGCACCATAATTAACTCCGAATTTACTATTGCGTTCAATTGCACCAAATTCCAACTGCCAACCAAATCCAGTCCAACTATCCCGGTAAATGCTGTTATATTTAAGCGTCAGATCGGGATCAACACCCTGGCGACCATCGGGGCGATCAATAGAGATGGCATAGGTTGCAGCCCCTACGAATTTAGCAGGAAGGACACCTGAATCTTCTGTGAGGAAATCAACGGATGTGATTGAGTGTGGCAGTGTTGAATCTACAGCTCCGCAGTGGCTTGTATTGGCGTGCATACAACTGCAAACAATAAACAAATCGCACATACAAAACGATACAAAGAGTTCATGCCCCCTCCTGAACTAATTTGATTTATAAAATTTTTATGATAAGTGATATTTGCTTCACCATACAGGACTATCCTAAATCAAAAAATTATCAATCAAAAAAACAAATTTCATCTTTTTTTGGAAGTTTTATCTGCCCATCTGAACCAATTTTCGCAATTTGCATCAATGTTAATAGGCGTTATATCCTCCTTTGCCGTCATAATCCCCAAATAAGGTTTCGCATCCTGACCAGATTGCAGGTGGCAACCACCAGGCCAGCGAGACTGCAGACCATCAAGAGCAGACGAATCAAGAGCAGACGAATCAAGATCAGCAGATCATGATGTATCTCTCAGCTCTTAAGCTGGCCGGTCGTCCAGCGAACGATATCCTGGGCGCTCATGGCACCAGGCTGTCGGGCAACCTCTCGACCGTCTTTGAAGATCACCAGTGTCGGGATGCTGCGCACGGTGTGCTGCGATGCAAGTTTCGGCTCTGCCTCGGTGTTGACTTTGGCGAGCCGAACTCTGGGTTCAAGCAGCTTCGCTGCCTGCTGAAATTGCGCTGCCATCATTTTGCACGGGCCACACCAGGGTGCCCAGAAATCGACCAGGACAGGGATGCCACTGTGCTCGAGTTGACGACGGAAAGTTTCCGTCGTCAACTCGACAGGCTCGGCGGAAAACAAGTGTTTTTTGCAGCGACCACAGTTGGGTCGTTGATTCAACCTCCCCACAGGCACACGGTTGATCGATTGACAATAGTGACAAACAATGTGTAATGCATCACTCATGACGAACCTCCTTCACTCTCTGCGATGAGTCCTGCTGACAACGCCTTTCGAATTCGCTGTAGGGCTCGGGTTCGATCATCCTGACAACCTGCCGGTAGCTTTGAAGGGACAGCGGCCACATGGCGACGACGAGCCGGCACCCGAGATTCCATTGATTTTGTTTCCACGACATTCACCCCTTATAAAATCGTCCTCTCGCTAAAGTACCGGCGTAAACAGGCGGGCAAGACCATTCCGCAATTTGATCGGCCAGGGGATGTCATCAACCTGGAATATGTCACTTCAGTCGAATGTTGCCGTATGCCATCGAAAATCTGCTCCAATGAGCAACAGAGCCGTGCATCATACACTTCGACATTAAACTCGAAATTGAGCCGCAAACTGCGTGCGTCCCAGTTCGCCGACCCCAGGCAGACCCATTGGCCGTCCACCAGCATCAGCTTGGTATGGTCAAAGGGGCCGGGCCGCTCGAAGATACGAACACCGTGCTCCAGCACCTGCCAGTAATGCGCATAGGCAGCCCATTGTACGGTCAGATGATCGCTGTGGGCCGGAGTCAGAAGTTCGATCTTGACACCGCGCAGTGCCGCTGTGCTTAACGCAGAGATCGTCGATTGATCGGGCACAAAGTAGGGGGTCCAGATACGAACTTCATGGCGGGCAGAATTCAAAGCTCCCATAAAGGTCCAGCGCATGCGATCTATGGTTTCATCAGGACCGGCTTCGATTCCCCTCGCCACACTTTTCAGCGTGCTGTCCGAAGGGCGCTGAGAAGGTTCACCCCAGAACGCCCCGTCCAGCACTTCGCCGGTGGTATCGTACCAATCTCGAGCGAAGGTGTCCGTCATATGTGAAACCACCGGCCCTCAAGCCGAAAGTGCAGATCGTGACAGCTCTGCTGTACATCCTCGGGGTGCCAGAACGAACTGAAAATATTCATACCACCGGTAAAGCCCAGACGGCTGTCAACGACGAGAATCTTCCGATGGTTGCGCAGATGAGCAGAATGAAGCCGGGCAGGGATCAGGGTTGGGTTGAACGAGGCGACGCTAAGCCCAGAGCGGCGCAGCGGATGATAAGCGCTCCAGGGAGACAGTCTGGCATAGACATCATCGATCAGCACACGTATCTTGACCCCGCGCTCATGCGCTCGCCGCAGGGCATCGATGAATGTCTGACCGATTCCTCGACGGTCGAAGATGTAGGAGGCCAGAGCAATACTGTGTTGTGCTCCCTCTATGGCCGCCAGCATCGCCGGGTAGGCCTGTGCGCCGTCGACAAGGGGAGCAATGCGATTACCACAGGTCAAGGGCAGGTGGGTCGCTCTGCCGACCAACTGAGCCAGGCCTGAAAGCGAAGCGGGAAGGTCCGGCGGTATCGCGCCTGCACCAGGACGCTTTCCCCCCAACTCAGCATCTTTGACCGACGTAGTGCTCGGCGCCGATAACGGTTGATGCCAAAAGCACATAGGACAGCGCACCGGCAACCGGTAGCAGAGTTATGAGCAACACCCACATGGTCGCTGATCGCGGATCACGCTTATAGATAACCGCATGGCCGGTTGCCACCAGTGCCACGACAAGTGAGAGCGTCGTAGATATCCATATCAAAGCATCAAGTGTCAAAACAACGGAGTCCTTTTTTCCTCTTCGCCTCAACAAAGAAGACTCCGCTGTCCTGTTGCGGGGTCTCTCATTTAACGGTCAAATCCGCTCTGCAAAAATATCACCAAGCGTTTTAAATTGTTACTATTTTTACAGCTGATCAATTATTTCTCAGCCGCTTTCGTCTCATCTATTGCCAGAACATTGATGAGCAGAGGCGACGACAAAAACGATGAGACAAGCAATCGCCCCCGGCAACAACCTCTCCTGATCCGCAATAAATGGCTTTCGTGGCAAATAGCGGCAATATTGTGGTGACGACAATCGCGATTACCAGGGCCGCGTAGAGGGTTTCCGGGAATGAGTCCCGCACCGACAACTTTACCCACAATCGCCTTACCCTTGTTGGCATCAACCTGGCAGACAGGCGATGGCTCGCTCAAAGGAGCCGTAAGCGCATTCCACGATATGATAATTGCCATTTTCACGTTCACGTTGAAGGCATAGCACCTTCTGCAACACTTGCAACATCTGCTGCCAGGAAATTCAGGTAAGCGCTCTCAGCCAACCGTCATAAGAATATAAAATAATTAAATAAAATTTTATTCCTTAAAATTAAATGCCGAAAGCGATGCCCGAATGATTGACACAGCCCGACGCCTCAAAAAGAATTAGAGAAACCGGAAAAGAATTCCTGAGGACAAAAGATATAAAGGAGAGAACACCATGACAACTCAAGAAATGGCTAAACGGCAAAACACACCCACGGTGTCCCGGGAAGAGCCCCGTTCCGCTGGAAGAGTTTTAATGCCGGCGGTCGATATCTTAGAGTCGGATGCGGCCTTGACCCTCGTGGCCGATATGCCAAAGGTGTCGCCAGGGAAGCCCTGGACATCAATTTCGATAAAAGGGTTTTGACGATCAACGGCGAAATCAAATTGCCTGGCCACGGACAAGCGGTGATGCGCGAGTTTACCGGTGTCAGTTATCATCGTCAATCCAAGATTTCGGAGCAGATCGATGCCGAAAAAACCCCAGCAGAACTGGCGAACGGGGTTCTGTTTGGCCGATTCCAAAAGCGGAATCGGCCAAACAGAAAAAGATTGAAATCAGAACTTAATTTCTTACCGCTGGGCAGCCCCCGGCAGAAACCGGGGGCAGTTTTTTTGCGGTCGGCGGCTGCAAATGCTTCCGCAACATCGATTGCAGCTGAAACATTGGTGGCATGACAGCTATTTATAAGCGTGCTTAATTGCCAATTATCTGTTCTTTGGCGCCCATAGCTCTATTCGACAGTCACACTCTTGGCCAGGTTTCTGGGCTGGTCAACATCGGTTCCTTTGAGCACGGCAACGTGATAGGCCAGCAGTTGCATCGGCACTGAAGTCAGGATCGGCATCAGGTCTTCCGTGGTTTCGGGAACCTGAATCAGGGCTGAAACCTTATCGCGCAGTTCATCTTCATCCCCACTGGCGACGGCAATCACTTTCCCGCCCCGGGCACAGACCTCTTCCATATTGGAGACCACCTTGTCGTAGGTGGCGTTGCGCGGAACCAGCACCACGACCGGCAAATTTTCGTCAATCAGGGCGATGGGGCCATGCTTCATCTCCCCGGCCGGATAGCCTTCAGCGTGGATGTAGGAAATTTCCTTCAGTTTCAACGCACCTTCGAGAGCGATGGGGTATTGGTTGCCACGACCGAGATAAAGAAAGTCGCGCGCGTTCATGTAATCGCGGGCAATCTTTTCAATCTCATCATCGAGCTCAAGAGTCTTTTCCAACTGCCGCGGCAGGGCGACCAGGGCTTCGACATTTTACGGCAGTCGTCAGCACTCAGCAAACCGCGGACGCGGCCCAGTTTGAGCGCCAACAGATAGAGGGCAACCAGTTGAGTGGTGAAGGCCTTGGTTGATGCCACCCCGATTTCCGGGCCGGCGTGGGTGTAAACAACACCATCACTCTCACGGGCGATGGATGAATCCACCACGTTACAGATACAGACGGCTTGCCCGCCCTTGCCTTTGGCTTCACGTAAGCCGGCCAAAGTGTCGGCGGTTTCTCCGCTCTGGCTGATCAGGACAGTCAGACTCCTGTCGGTCACGATCGGATCGCGGTAACGGAACTCACTGGCAATATCGATCTCGACCGGGATACGGGCCAGCTTTTCAATATAGAACTTGCCGACCAGTCCGGCATGCCATGAGGTTCCACAAGCGATGATAAAGATCTTTTCCAACCCGGCTAACCGTTCATCGTCGATATCCAGATCTTCCAGGTGAATATCGCCCTCTTCGCCTTTCAGTCGTCCGGCAATGGTGTCGGCGATGGCACGCGGCTGCTCGTAGATTTCCTTAAGCATGAAGTGCTTGTAGCCACCCTTTTCGGCCATCAGCGGACTCCAGGTAATGGTTTTACTTTGTTTGGTCAAAAGTGTACCGGCCAAATCGGTAATACGCATGTCGTCCGGCGTAAATATGGCAATCTCTCCATCTTCGAGAAAAATCATCTCGCGGGTATGGGAAAGCAGTGCGGGGATATCGGAAGCAACAAAAAACTCTCCCACCCCTGACCGATGACCAGTGGAGCTCCCTGCTTGGCGGCAATCAGCTTATCCGGTTCGTCCTGACACAGAATAGCCACGGCGTAGGCCCCTTCCGCTTCGGCCAAGGCCAGCCGGACCGCCTTTTCAAAGTCGCCACACTGACTATAGTGCTCTTCGACCAGATGGGCGATAATCTCAGTATCGGTTTCAGATTTAAACTGGTGCCCTGACGCTTTGAGCCGCTCCTTCAATTTGAGGTAGTTTTCGATAATACCGTTATGAACAACAATAATACTGCTGGCCTGATGCGGGTGAGCGTTGATCTCTGAAGGGGCGGCCATGGGTCGCCCAACGAGTATGACCGATTCCACGGGTTCCGGTCGCCGGGGTTTCACGCAGGATATTTTCCAGGTTGACCAGCTTGCCTTCAGCCCGATGAATCTGAGGTTCACCGCTATTGAGGGTACAGATTCCCGCCGAATCATAACCGCGATATTCAAGCCGCCTCAGACCATCGATAATAATCGGCGAAGCTTCCTGCTGACCGATATAACCAACTATTCCACACATATCATTCCCCCTGAAATCAGGATTTTTTCTGTTTACGCAAGCGCCAGTCGACGATTACCTTCTGTTGAGTTCTCGACATGGCCAGAGAATCGGCCGGTACATCCTTGGTGATGGTTGATCCGGCGGCAATCAGACTGTTACGGCCGATAGTGACCGGAGCGACAAACTGAGTATCACTGCCGACGAAAACGTCATCCTCAATGGTCGTCTTATGCTTGTTGACACCATCGTAGTTGCAGGTAATCGTACCGCAACCGATGTTGACGTTTCGACCGACCTCGCATCGCCGATATAGGTCAGGTGGCTGGCCTTGGACCCCTCGCCCAGAACAGCCTTCTTTGTTTCGACGAAGTTCCCCAGTTTGTTTTTACCCTTCAGGATATTTCCCGGCCGCAGATGAGCCATAGGCCCGATCTCACACTCGACGCCAACCTGCGATTCTTCTATCACCGAACCGGCCTTCAAATGGCAACCATCACCAATGCGAGAATCAACCACAACCACGCCGGGTTCAATAATACAGTTTTTACCAATGCTGGTTTTACCACGTAAATGCACGTTCGGTTGAATCAACGTATCCATCCCCAGTTCGACACCATTGTCGATATACACCGTCGTCGGATCGGTCATCGAAATACCGCCCAGCATCAGATCGGCGTTGATCTTCCAACGCATCAGTACTTCGGCCTCAGCCAGCTGACAACGATCATTAATCCCCATCACTTCTGTCGGATCATCAACGCAGAGCGCGCGGGTTTTCTCACCGGCGGCAACGGCAGCCGCAACGACGTCGGTCAGATAGTACTCTCCCTGAGCATTGTTTTTGTTCAGTCCTTTCAGGGCCGACAGAACAAAAGCCGCATCAAACAGATAGGTTCCCGTATTGATTTCTGTCACCTGGCGCTGTTCTTCGGTAGCGTCTTTCTCTTCGACAATACTCAGAACCTGCTCGCCATTACGAATAATCCGTCCGTAACCGCTCGGGTTCGGCATCTGTGCTGTCAATACGGTCACTGCAGCCTTCTGCTGGGCATGATAATTCTGAAGCTGGGCCAGGGTTGCTGCTTTCAGCAGTGGGACATCCCCACAAAGTAACAACAGCGGACCGGAATACCCCCGCAACGCCTCGGCGGCACACATCAGGCATGGCCCGTTCCCAACTGATCCGTCTGCTCAATCCAGACAACGTCATCGCCGGCAAAACACTCCCGAACCTGGGCCGCCTGGTGACCGACCACGACCTTCAGCTGCCTGAATCCAGCCTGTCTCGCCGCTTCAAGCGGATAGTACAGCATCGGCTCACCACAGATAGGATGTAACACCTTCGGAAGAGCTGATTTCATGCGTGTTCCCTTACCCGCGGCAAGAATGACGGCCACTAACCCCTTATTCATCATAAAAATCCCTTTCTACAGGTATTATTATTATCAGCATAGATCTTGGATTATCTTTAATAAACCAAGCAAGTCAAGCACTTCACACCGATTAACAAGAAATCGGCGTGATTATTTACTTTCACCAGCCCCTCACGTATAGTTCGGTAGCGAAAAGGGGAGATGTTTCCATGGATGAAAAGCGCAGCCTCGCACATGAACTCGATGAAATCCAGCAAGAACTAAAAGAACTGGAAATTCGTTACGAACAGTACTTTGCCGGCATCGAGCGACGCGAGCCCTACAACGAACGCAAAATCTGGCCCGCAGGCTGCGCCATTTTACCAATCGCCATATCGTCTGGACCGATATGAAATTCCGCTACCAGGGACTCGCTTCGCGCTTCATGTCCTACGGCCAGTACTGGGACCGTATTTTACGTTTGATCGACGAAGGTAAATATCATCGCCACACGTCAAAAATCAAGCCGCCAGAGATAACCCCTCTCCCCTCACAGATATCGCCGAAAGAAGAAGCGGTCAGACTCCAAAAAGAGCTGAGCGAAGCGCGTAAGGCACTCGGTCTAAGCGGTAGCGGTCCCAGCACCGATTCGGTTGAGGTTTTCCTTGCCGCCCAGCGGGAAAAATCCGTAGTCGCTACGGCGACAAACCCGTCACGTTCAGTGTCGATACCAGTGGTGACAAGCCACGCATCAAGGTCAGTCTGAAAAAATAAATGCATCTCATTATCGCGACCCTGCATGTCAGGGAATCAGCTCAGGCGGTGGCTCTGGCAGCAGGCTGCCTTAAATCAAATCTGCCTGAAAAATACAGAAAAAACACCAAACTGATCGATCTCCTGCCTGACCAGGACAATGATACAATCCTCGAACGGTTGTTGCAAGGCAAGCCCGATCTCATTGTTTTTCCACTTTACACCTGGAACCGTTGTCAGATTATGGAAATCTGCAGACGGCTGAAGCAACAGCATCCGGATCTGATTCTGGTCGCTGGCGGACCGGAAGCCAGCGCCGACAGCATAAGGGTGCTGAAACAGGGGCAGCTTGATGCCGTAATTCGTGGTGAAGGAGAGGCAGCCCTGGCCACGCTGGTTGATCAGATCGCCCACAAGCAGCCCCTGTCAGAGATTCCCGGCCTGGTGAGCAAAACATCTGGGGAACCAGTTCCAGGCGCCGCTCTTTGCCCCGACCTTGAAGCCCTCCCCTCACCCTGGCTGGAGAGGACTCTTCCTCTGGAGGAAGGATGCGGTGTCCTCTGGGAGGTTGCCCGGGGTTGTCATTTCAATTGCGCCTTCTGCTACGATACGAAAGGTCATCAGGGGGTCAGACCGCTCCCCCAAAAACGCCTGAAGCAAGAACTTGAACTGTTTGCCGCCCGTGGTGTCAGTCAGATATGGATTCTCGATTCAACCTTCAACGCCCCCCCGCCGCGGCAGGAAACTGTTGCAGATGCTGCTGGGAACCGCGCCCCAGATCCATTATCACATTGAGGCCAAAGCCGATCTTCTGGACGATGAGACGATCTGTTTACTTGCCGAATTACAGTGTTCGGTACAGGTCGGCCTGCAATCCGCCGATCCGAAAGTCCTGTCTCCCCTGCAACGCAAGCTGGACCCTCAGCAGATGATCCGACAGCTGCGGAAACTTTCAGATGCGGGCGTGACCTTTGGGCTCGACCTGATTTACGGCCTCCCCGGAGACAACCATCAGGGCTTCAGGAGAAGTCTCGATTTTGCCCTGAAAAGACAGCCGAACCAGATCGACATCTTTCCATTGGCAGTCCTTCCCGGTACGGAGCTGTACGAGGACAGGGATCGCTTTGGAATCGCAGGGGAGGAACAACCCCTTACCGGACCACTTATAACCGCAGCTACTCTGCCGATGACATGCGGCAAAGTCAGGTATTGGCTGCCGCTGCCGATATCTTCTACAATCGTGGTCGGGCGGTCGGTTTTTTCTGCAGCTGTGCCAGGCACTGGAGACAACTCCGGTTGAGTTCCTCGAAGCCTTTTCTGTCTGGCTACAGTCGGCCAGAGGCTACTCTTGTGAGGAACTGCAGGCAGAGGACTGTTGGCGACCAGAAACAATTCTCCCTTTGCAACTGGCTTTCAGCGGGCAAGAACTGAAACGGACAAAACGCAGTAAGCTGATTTCAGCCGCTGAAGACCTGATCCGCTATCACTTCTGTTGCGCTGAAACAATTCTGGCCGACAACTGTATGCCCCAGCCGGAGATCTCTTCCACAGAGCGGATGAAAAACAGCTGGATTCTTAACCCGGCACTCCAGATTGCCCCTTCCACTATTCTCTGGAAGGTCTGGAGATGTTCGGAGGGGAGACCTTAAAGACCATAGCAAGTCAGTTATCTGAAGAACCTGGTTATGCCGTTTTTTACGCCAGGAAAATGAGATGATCATTGAAACACTGGACAGCGATTTTGCCGGACTTCTTCTGCAGGCCAGGCAAAAACAAACGGGGAAGCAGCTTATTGCGAGGCTAAAACCCCACACAGGACAGGAGCTACTGACCTTTGCCATCAGCCAAGGCCTGTTGATTGCTGCCGATTTGGACGGAACTCCGGACCAGAAATCGACTTAGAGCAGACATTCAGACAAGATGCGCCTCTGCCGTAAACCTATTTGAGCAACAGATCCATGACCCCTGATAGGTCTGGCGCTTACGTTCTGAACGACCGTAGAGGGTGGATGAAAACAGAGCTGTTGCCGCATGTTCGCCCAGCATTGAAAAGAGCTGGTAATCGATCGACTCCAGCTGTTCCTTCTGGATAAAGAGACGGTAGATCGCCAGCAGACCGATCATCTGACCATGGATGATCAGCGGAATAGCGACAATTGGAGCAAAGATATCATCTGACCCTTCGCTGACAGGCCCGTCGAAAAAATAGGTGTCTCCCGTCGCGGCGGTTTCCCCCAAAACGCCCTCACCGAGCGGAATATCTGGAAAAGCATCCGCCGGTCAAACCCTTCACCCGTTTCAAAAGTCAGCTGCTGACTTGCTTTGTTAAACAACAGTACGGCAAACTTTTCCGCACCAACAAAATTGATGACAACTTCCTTGATGATTTCCAGGGTTTCTTCACGATCAAGAGTCGAGTGCAGGCGGGATGAAGCAATATAAAGGTTGGTCAGGTTGTTATTAACATCCTCGACCTGAACCAACTGGTTGGCGAAATCAAGGTTTTCCTGTTCCAGCTCACCGATTCTGCGCAGAGCATCATCCTGTTCGTGGCGCAACTGCGAGCATTCTTGCTCCAGGCTTTGAGACGCTGGTTGAGAGCCTCATCAACGCCGTCTCGCGTTCGCTTTTCGGCCCTTTTACTTAAGACCAGACGATCAAGAAGCTGCTTGCTCTGTTGGTCGGGATAAATAAAGTAAACGCCGCAACCATCCTTGTCGGCCTTGTCTGTTCGTTTAATCTTGCCATACAGCGACAATGATTCTCCTTGCGGTGCCTCAAGTTTAATCTCGACCGTGGTATTTTCTTCCAAAGAAACTGATGATTTGAGGTAAGCACCTGTGGTTGATAAATCTTCCGCACTGACCACATGCAGTTTGTCGCCTTCGTACAACTGAACCGGCATTTGAACAGCGACCCGTTCGGCAGTTCGACGCTTGATCTGACCGAGCAGGCGCTGAACCTTTTCCCGCAATTCGTTCTTGTTCACCGGCTTGGTGATATAGTCGTCACACCCGGCGTTCAGACACTTTTTAACCTCTTCCGGTTTGCCGGCAGCTGTGACCATCAGGATCGGCAGCTTGCGCCACTTTTTACTCTGCCGCACGGTCCGGCAAACATCATCGCCGTTGATTCCCGGCATATAGTAATCAAGTAACAGGACATCCGGGGCAATTTTGTCGAGACGCTGCAATGTCTCTTCTCCCGATGAAGCCGTAACCAGATCGTAGCCGCAACCTTCAAGATATGATCGTTCCAGCTCGAGAAAAAGATCAACATCATCAACCAGCAGAATTTTGCCATCCATTAACTCCTGAAATTTTAATAAACAGAAACTAAGAATAACCGAGAAAAATAAAAAGTAAAGGCTCCTGACGCAACGGCATCGGGAGCCTTTAATGGAAGGACTATAGTGAAGGATGGAAATCAGGAAACGACTGCGACATCCTTGAGATAGCGAGGTCTCTCAGCGATGAAATTAACAATTTCTTCAACCCCGGGGACCCTGCCGGCAATACGAACCTGATCATCGATCAGCAACGCCGGAACCACATAGATCCGGTTATCAATCATCTTGCGAGAATCACTGAACTGATGGACCTCAGCCTCGACTCCAAGCTTATCAAGCGCCTCACGTACATTTTCCACAGTCCCTTGACAGCTTTCCGGATTATCCGGTTTACAAAGAATATCGATACGCATGATTTCCTCCGCGACTGAACTTATGTTTAATTATTACCTTATAGGTCACATTATATACTCATCAATTAAATAGGCAAGCTTTTTATTACCTATTGAGTAATAATTAGTATCCTTCCGGGGTTTCCGGATAGGGACTCATTAAATCCCTCAGGCATGAACAACAAGCTCACCGCCTTCTACAGTAACGCTGACTTTACCTCCTTCGCCCAAATCACCAGCGATCAATTCCCGCCCAACACGGGTTTCAAGCTGGTGTTGGATAAAACGTTTAAGTGGTCGTGCCCCGTAGACAGGGTCGTACGCCGCATCGGCAATATATTCACAGGCCTCGTCGCTCAGATCGAGTTCAATACGACGATCGGCCAAACGCCGGCGTAAATCTTCGATCAGCAGTTGTACAACCTGCTTGATTTCAACCTTACTCAACGGCTTGAAGATAATCGTATCATCCACGCGGTTTAAAAACTCCGGTCTGAAGCTCTGCCGTAGAGCCTGCTCAACCTGATTCTGGACCTCTGCGGGGATCTCCCCATCCCTGATCCCTTCAATAAGGTATGCAGAGGCAATATTGGACGTCATGATAATAACTGCATTTTTGAAATTAACGGTCCTCCCCTTTGCATCCGTGGCACGACCATCGTCCAGTATCTGCAACAGAATATTGAACACGTCGGGATGAGCCTTTTCAATTTCGTCAAACAGAATAACCGCATAGGGCTGACGCCGAACGGCTTCTGTCAACTGTCCCCCTTCGTCATAACCGACATATCCGGGGGGGCCCCAATCAGACGGCTGACCGCGTGTTTCTCCATGTACTCCGACATATCGATGCGAATCATGTTATCTTCGCTGTCAAACAGTGCTTCAGCAAGGGTTCGGGCCAGCTCCGTTTTGCCCACTCCGGTCGGGCCGAGAAAGATGAACGATCCGATCGGACGCTTGGGGTCCTTGATGCCGGCCCGCGCTCGGATGACAGCATCTGTGACTCTCTGTACAGCTTCATCCTGGCCAATGACCCGTTTGTGCAGGATTTCGTCCAGCTTCAGTATTTTTTCCCGTTCACTTTCAACCAGGCGTGTCACCGGGATTCCGGTCCAGCGAGCAACAATCTCCGCCACCTCATCGGCGGTGACCTCTTCACGCAGCATCCGAACTTCGCTGTCGCCACTCTCCATCTTTTCTTCCTGTCCGTGGAGTCGGCGCTCCAGTTCAGGTAAACGGCCATGCTTCAACTCTGCCGCCCGGTTCAGATCGTAGCTACGCTCAGCTTCGGCAATCTCAAGCCGGACCTGTTCGATCTCTTCACGCAGCTGCTGGACAGTACGGATTCCGCCCTTTTCGAGCTGCCACTGGGCCGAAAGAGTCTGCTCCTGACTCTTCAGCTCAGCCAGTTCCCTCTGCAGGATTCCCAAACGCTCACGGCTGGCCACATCTTTCTCTTTTTTCAAGGCCGCCTCTTCTATTTCCAGCTGCATCAGACGCCGTGTCAGGGCATCCAGTTCAGCCGGCATCGAATCGATCTCTGTACGAATGGTTGCACAGGCCTCATCAACCAGATCGATCGCCTTGTCGGGCAGGAACCGATCTGCGATATAGCGATGGCTTAATTCTGCGGCAGCCACCAGGGCATTATCGTGAATTCTGACACCATGATAAACCTCAAAGCGCTCCTTCAAACCGCGCAGGATACTGACCGTTGCGTCAACATTCGGCTGCTCGACCAGAACCGGCTGAAAGCGCCGCTCAAGAGCGGGATCCTTTTCCAGATATTTACGGTACTCATCAAGAGTTGTCGCACCGATGCAGTGCAGTTCCCCCCGGGCCAGCATCGGCTTGAGCATATTACCGGCATCAATCGCACCATCCGTTTTTCCAGTGCCAACAATGGTATGCAACTCATCGATAAAGAGCAGAATGCGCCCGTCACTGTCGTGGATTTCCTTCAGCACCGCTTTCAGACGCTCCTCGAACTCTCCCCGGTACTTGGCGCCGGCGACCAGTGCCCCCATGTCGAGCGAGTAAACGGTCTTCCCCTTCAGCCCCTCGGGACGTCACCGCGGACAATTCGATGAGCCAGCCCTCGACGATGGCCGTCTTCCCGACCCCCGGTTCGCCGATCAGGACCGGATTGTTTTTGGTTTTGCGCGATAAGATGCGAATCACCCGACGGATCTCTTCATCCCGACCGACAACGGGATCGAGCTTTCCTTTTTTAACCTCTTCCACCAGTCGCGACCATATTTTTCCAACGCTTCGTAAGTTGCCTCAGGATCCTGACTGGTTACCCGCTGATGACCACGAACTTCCGTCAGCGCCTGCAACAAGCGGTTACGATCAACCTTCTGACGGGTCAGGATGCGGCCGGCAACGGTTCTTTCACCTTCTGCGACAACAGCAAGAAGAACATGCTCAACACTGATGAATTCATCCTTGAGCTGCTTTGCCTCTTCATCGGCCTTCAACAACAGTTGACTCAAACGGCGACTGGCGTAAAGTTTGCTGCTGTCAGCTCCCGGCCCGCCGATCTGGGGGCGCGCATCGATATCTTTCTGCAAGCCTTGGCTGACCAGGGCGACATCAACCTCCATCTTGGCCAACAGACGCGGAATCAAGCCATCCTGCTGGCGGCACAGTGCCAGGAGCAGGTGTTCTCCGTCAATCTCGGCATGCCCCTGGCGCAGTGCCAGAGCCTGAGCGTTTTGTAATGCTTCCTGGACTTTTTGTGTTGTTCTGTTCATATCAATCATGACAACCTCATATTTTCACTATCTGTCTGTTTCATTAAGTATAACCTCTGTACCGCCAACGGCATAAAAAAAGCCAGGTCATGGATAACCTGGCTTTGATTGCAACTTTAGTGCAATGTCTGTACGGCAATCCGTTTTGGTTTTGCCTGTTCGCTTTTCGGTAACCGCAGGGTGAGGACTCCGTCTTTCAAAGCGGCATCCCCGGCGTCAGCGTCAATCCTGTCGGAGAGCTTGAACTGCCGGTAAAATCCTTTCTGTCTTCCTTCGGCCTGTTTTTCCAGCACCGCTTCCAGAGTCAACACCCCGCGGGAAACTTGTAAATCAAGGCCCGCATCCTCGACACCAGGCAGATCAGCCTTCAAAATCAGGCATCGTCCACCTCGTAAATATCGACTGCCGGGCTGAGCCAGCGAATCTGTTGTTTTTCCACTGAACTGTCGTTAACGTTCCGACTCTGATCCATCATCTGCTTTTCGTTCATTATCTATATCTCCTTAGCATCTAACTTGGTAAAGGTATCGGCCCCGATCCACTCAGCCCGCGTTCACTGTGATTTTTTTCGGCAATGCGGAGGCGGCTTTGGGAAGCTGGATCTCCAAAATACCGTTACGATATTCGGCCTCGACCTTATCAGCATCGAGATGACTGGTCAGTTGCAGAATTTTTTCAAAAGCACCACGATTCCGCTCCTGACGATAGCAGTGCGCACTCTCCGGCAACTCTTCCTGAACAAAATCACCTGCTATTTTCAGTTGTCGACCGAGGATGCTGATATCCATCTTTTCGACATCAAGACCGGGGAGAACGGCGCGAACCTTGAAGCCTTTCTCATCCTCGGAGACCTGCAGGTCCATATTTCTATGATGTCCTTGCTGATGGGCACCATGCAAAATCTGATTCATTTGACGTTGAAAATTATCTACTTCATTAATGAACTGCAATCCGAACATATCAAGTTCCTCCTTGGGAAATGTGTTTTTTTTGTTTTTGATGCACAGCTTCAATTCAAACAGGGTGCCAATTTTGACAAAAAACGACATTCGCTTATTTTTCAACATGTTAAAGGAGGAAGAATAAAACAGGGGAAGCTTCCTGCGACGTCGCACCTGTTGCAGGGAGCAATGTTGTGCGACAGGTGCGACGTCGCAGGAAATCAGGAAAGATTATCGCGAACCAGATTGAGACGTTTCAAATGACGATAGAGGGTTGCCCGGTGAACACCAAGGATTCTGGCCGCCGCAGACAGATTCCCATCAGCCTGCTGGTAAGCCTGACGAATCACAGCTTCGGTCAACGCAACCTTTTCCCCCTGACTGTGAGGAGCAACGGGCAGATCCCCGGCGAGATCATCACCATGATAAGGAACAGCAACAGGCAGAGGCTGGGGAGCGTCAGCAAGAGGCTGCGGCTGGGTTCCGGCAGAGAATTGTTGGCGCTCCTGAATCCATTCCCGGAAGGCACGGGCGCCGATCGCCTCGGTCTCCGATTCAACCACGACCCGTTCGACAACGTTGCGCAGCTCGCGGACATTGCCCGGCCACAGATAGGATTGCAGCAGACGGACGGCCTCACTGGTCAAGCGCCTGGCATTCTTTCGATAGCGGGCATTAAACTGCTCCAGAAACTGCTCAACCAGCAGGGGGATATCCTCCAGTCGCTCGCGCAAGGGGGGGAGATGAATCCTCAAAACCGCCAGCCGATGATAGAGGTCGGCACGAAACTTTTTTCGGCCACAGCCTGTTCAAGCGGCACATTGGTCGCGCCAATAAAGCGGACATCCACCTCGCGGTTTTTTCACCGCCGACGCGCTGTACCCGCCCGTCCTCAAGAACCCGCAGCAACTTGCTCTGCGTGTGCAGGGGCATATCGCCCAGCTCATCCAGAAACAGGGTGCCTCCATCAGCACGCTCGAAATATCCGCGGTGCTCTCGCACGGCGCCGGTAAAAGCGCCCCTTTCATGGCCAAACAACTCAGATTCCAGTAACTGCTCACTGATCGCGGCGCAGTTAAGAGCTGCGTACGGCTTGTCATGTCTGCTACTTTCATCATGCAGCGCCCTGGCAACAAGCTCTTTGCCGGCTCCCGTTTCACCGGTAATGATCACCGCAGCATCCGATGCCGCATACAGACGAATCTTCCGAAAGACCTCGCGCATGGCCGCACTGGTTCCGATCAGATTGCGAAAACCCTGCTCCTGGCGGCTGGCCAGAGATTCCCGTCGCAGAACGATCCGGACCAGTTGCCCCAGATAGTCGTCTGTCAACCCTGCAAACTGGATATCTGCAGAAAATTCCTGCTCGCCCGGGTGCAGTCGCAGCTTGATATCGGACAGGTCCTGGCCATGGTCGAGAACTTCGGCGGCAAGATCGATCAACGAAGGAACGGCATCGGGAAACAGCGACCGGGGAGAGCGGCCGCGGACAGCGCTGGAAGGTATTTCCAATAGCTGGCTCAGCCGCTCAGAGAGACTGCGCACCTGCCATTCCCCATGCCCCAGCGAACAAGAAGAATATCGGGAGATACCGCCGGCAGATTTTGTCTGGAAAGCACCGTTGTATCAACCATCGAATCAATGCCTCAGCGTTGCCAGAAAATCTTTAAATTCCTGTTCTCCGGCCTCATATTTCAAAAATTGAATTCCCATTCCGGGTTTATTGGCAACGCGGACCAGATTGGGCGGAACCTTCTTGGCCCAACGCACCCGTGCAAATACGATCACCTGCTGTTCATCCGGCAGACTCAGCTCGATCAGCAGCTTGGTACCAGGCCGTTCCGGCTGTCCGGTAATAACATAGAGCCCACCCTCGGAAGCATCCCCGGTAAAAGCCACCTTCCTGGGGTAGTCGACCCCGAAGCGCAGTTTCAGGCGCTTTTTCCTTCTCAGACTCTCACGCTCATTAACCATGGCATCTCCACTCATCAAATAACAGCGACGACGGGTTGAATTACATCATAGGCTCGTCTGATCATATCAAAAATTACGGTTTTGCACAGAAAAAGTAAGCCTCGCTGCCAACTGTCCGGAACGGGACTCCGGCAGTCAACGAAGCAGACCTTCGCCCTCCTATTCAGAACTCTTTTCAAGCCGTAAAATACTGACAGCCAGCCTTTCCATGATCAAAACGGCAACACCAACCACAAGTCCGACCACAAAATCGGCGGGCAACGTCGGAAACGGTTCAACCAGATGATGAATCATGGTGATGTTGTGGGTAAACATCCCTCCGCCGACCAACAGCATCGCAATCGTACCAATCACTCCCAATAGCCGGATCACCCTGGGGAGAGCGGCGACGAGGAGCGTTCCGGCAAGCCTCAGCCCCTGTGCGATCATGCCGACAAACCTGGTAGATTGTTCAATCAGAAAAAGACCTGCATCATCCATGCGTACCAGCACGGCCACCAGCCCATAAACACCAACAGTTGCCAATATGGCGATAAACGAGACAACAACGACCTGCATGGTCACGGGTTGATCGACAACCGTCCCCAGAGCAATCATGATTATTTCAATCGACAGAATGAAATCAGTTCGGACGGCAGATCTGATTTTCTTTTTCTCACGTGTCAGAAGTTCGGCACTATCCGCAGTCACCCTGGCCGCCGGACTTTCAGCGGGATGTTTCTGCACCGCATGGTAAAGCTTTTCAACACCTTCAAAGCTCAGATAAGCCCCCCCCGAGCAAGAGCACCGGCACAATCAGCCAGGGCACGAAGGTACTCAATAAAAACGCAACCGGCAGGATGACAATCTTGTTCAGAAAAGAACCCTTGGTGATCGCCCATAAAACCGGCAACTCCCGCGAAGCCCTGAAGCCAGTTGCCTTTTCAGCATTAACGGCCAGATCGTCTCCCAGAATTCCGGCTGTTTTTTGGCGGCAATCTTGCTCATCACTGCAGCATCATCAAGCAGCATGGCAATATCATCCAGAATTGCAAACAGCCCACCTGTCATCTTGGCACCTCCATTCCAATGATTGGGAGTATAGCAAAACAATTCGTACTTCGAGAGCGCTCTTTGAAAAGAAGACGATATCGGACGGGCTTTGTGAGGTTGGAAATTCACAATCCAGGGAGACGTTATTTCCCGGTTGCCAGGACAATGAAAGGAAAAAAACTGTAACTAAAAAGCCCCTTACAGCGAAAGGCCGTAAGGGGCTGATTTTAATGGCTCCCTTTGCTGGGCTCGAACCAGCGACAATCTGATTAACAGTCAGATGCTCTACCAACTGAGCTAAAAGGGAATAACGTGTTGCGGAAACGGAATATAGGGGATTGCCCCTGGCTGTCAAGACTTTTTATCCGCTTTTTTTGTCATCCTTTTTTCAGGTCGTTCAAGACCAGTTTGGCCACAGCCTTGAGGGTTTCGAAAACCCCCTCTCCGGTCATGGCGGAAGCTTCGAGTTCCGGTACCTTACGTTCATTCAACAAGCTGCTTAATTCTTCAACCGAAGATACATTGGGCAAGTCACGCTTATTGTATTGAATAACGAAGGGGATTTTCTCAATATCAAACCCTGTTCTTCGAGGTTGTCTTTAAGATTTTCCAGGCTTTCAATATTGGCATCAAGGCGCTCTTCCTGCGAGTCGGCAACAAAGACAACCCCATCGACCCCTTTCAGGATCAATTTACGCGAGGCATCATAAAACACCTGTCCGGGCACAGTGTACAAATGAAAACGGGTCTTGAACCCCCTGATTTCACCAAGGGCCAGGGGGAGAAAATCAAAGAAAAGTGTCCGCTCGGTTTCGGTTGCCAGGGAGATCATCTTCCCCTTGGATTCCTCTGCCGTTTTATTGTAGATGAACTGCAGATTTGTCGTCTTGCCGCAGAGTCCTGGTCCGTAATAGACGATCTTGCAGTTAATCTCACGTGATGCGTAATTTATGAAGGACATGGTATCAACCCCAATCAGTTGAAGAGGTTATCGATATCGTCATCGGTTATTTCTGCAAAGGGGCTTGGTCCGCTCCGGACATTTGCTTCCACCTCAGACTTATGGGCCAGCTCTTCGAAAACCGTACCTAGCTCGATGCTTGCCTTTTTCACTCTCAGGCGAACCAACCCCAGCGAACTGCGCTGATCAAAAATCACAACAAGTATGACACGTCCCCCCACGATGGAGATATGGATATTATCCTTTTCTCCTTCATGGAACAGAATTGAAAACTCCTTCTCACCGATCAGCTTGGCCAAACCGCCTGTTGCTGCAATATTCCCCGCCGTCAGTGACGCCAAACTGGTCGTATCCAGATGAGCAGTTTCACCGGTTGCCGCGATCAGCTGACCATTCTTATCGACCAGAAAGATAACTTTGGAATTTGATTCGCGCAGCAATCTTTCGATCAGAGCAAGGATGCGCTGATACTCTTCATCGTACATGACCAGAGAAGACTGGGGACCAAGCATGGGTCACTCCTTATCGAGGGTTGAACGAACAATTCTATATAACATTTAAAAAGTCTCATATCAAGAGTCTAATCTTAGTTTTTTTAAATTTTCCCATGCCGCAGCAGGGCTCCGAAAAACAATCGTCTTATTGACTTCAGAGCAAAATACTCTACTAATTCAAGGAGTTTTGGTTCAAAATCAGGGCGCATTATCGATCCCGAAAATGATTCAGATCTTACAGGTCGGTTCTCTTACCAGGCACCACTCCGGCCCACAGAAATGTCAACCGAATGGCCGACTCAGATAAACAGCCGTTCCGGCCATGCCCCTGGGAACCGCCAGAATTCTGGATTTTTTATGTGTTGTAAATTATTGACTTATGAGGACTCTTTTGACTGATCACCTTAAACTACCCGCAGGACTGCGCCATTGGCCGGGCTTTACCAATACATACCCACACGCTGAAGGCTTTGAGCTTTCGCTGCTGGAAGATTGCGATAACGCTTACCGTTTCACCGCCGTTGCAGATGTCGACAAAATCAGGGCGATCATTACCGATTTCGCTCAGCTTCTTCCCGAGGAAGCTTTTTTTATTCTTGAGTATTACCCGGAAGATCCGTTGCTGTCCCGCCCCAGCTCATCCTCTGAACGGCCGATACCGGCGGTCTTTTATTCTCCCTATATACCGACGGATGAACTTCTGGAGACAATCATTCCCTATCTGGATCGCCTGATTCATGATGGCTTTGTCGGTTTCGGCCTGGCTAATAATCGCAAGGGTCTGGAGCTCTTTTATTCGGAAGAAAAGATTCTGACCTTTTTCACTGACAATCATCTGCGTTTAAGTGATTTCCTTTACCGTCATCAGGTTCACCATGATGACGACCTGCGTCTGCCTTCGGACTTTGGTCATGACCACCTGTCCCTGCTCGGTTTTCCACAGGAAGATCTGCCTGAAAGTCTTGCAGGTCTGAGCAAGAGCGACCTTGATTCGTCTATTTTCTGTAGTGAGCTGACCGAAATCTTTGACATGTACCAGGTCGAAGAGGGATTATCCTTCTTCCTGACCCGCAAGGAACAGGAACAGATTGCCCAGCTGATCAAGGCCCAGCTGGCGGGACATGAGTTTTCCGATGCAGAATTCGGCGGCCTGTTGCTTGACTGGAGTGACTTCGTCAATGAATGTGAGCACGGTTTTGAAGGTGACCTGTGGGAATATAAGCAAGGGCTGAAAATCAGGGATGCCATCCAACTGGTCATTGAAGTCGCTCCCTCCGATCTGGCCCAGAAGATCACAACCATAGTCAGCGAACCTGACCATATCCTCGAAAACATCCTCACTGACCGTCGTAAACGTCTCGACCCCGCAGAGGAACTCCCCTGAGACAGGAACGCTTCTGGTATCAGGCGTCATTGCCAAACAAGGTTCGGATCTGCGTAGAGATCTGATTCGCTATGGCTGGTTCAACAGATTATCATGATTCTTGTCCTTGCCGCTGTTCCATTTGAAACCCAACTGCTGCGCAGTCTGATCGACAACCCCAATCGTCTGGAATGTGGGACTGCCCAGATCATAACCGGCACCCTTCATGGCCACTCGGTCTCAATTGCCCACAGCGGTATTGGGCTGGTCAACATGGCCGTTGTCGCCAGCCGCCTGATTGATCACCTGAAACCGGGCAGTGTCGTCCTGACGGGTTGTGGCGGCAGCTATCCCAACAGCGGCCTGAGCAATGGTGATCTGGTTCTGGCGGACAGTGAAATCTATGGCGATCTGGGAGTTGAAACCGAGACAGATTTTTCCTTCTCGGAGGGATTGGAACAAAAAGTCCGATTTCAAGGTCAATGACGTTCACCAAACCATCCTGTTCAATAAAGAAATTATCAACAAAGCAAGGAAGATACTTCCAGAAGCGATCTGCGGTCCTGTTGTCAGCGTCAATTGCTGCAGCGGTACGCCGGCCTTGAGTCGAAAGCTGGAACAGCGGACACAGGGTCTCTGTGAAAATATGGAAGGAGCGGCAGCGGCTCAGATCTGTACCGAGACGGGGACCCCTCTGATTGAATTGCGTGGCATATCCAACCCGACGGGCACCCGCGACCCCAACCTGTGGGATCTGAGAATGGGCGCTGAAGCCGCACAGAGCGGCCTGTTGAAACTTCTGGACAGCTGTTTTTTACTAACTGATTTTTGAAAGAACAAAGCATGAAGACTCTTAGCCTGGGGTACTCACCCTGCCCCAATGATACTTTTATTTTTTATGGCTTGATCCACGATAAAATCCCCTGTAGCAACATCACCTTTAAAGAGCAACTTGAGGATGTTGAGACATTGAACCGTCTGGCTCTTGACGGAGTTCTCGACCTGACCAAAATTTCCTACCACGCTTTGGCCACCTGCGCGATCAATATGCATTGCTACGCAGCGGTGGCGCCCTGGGCCGTGGTTGTGGCCCGCTGGTGATCGCCCCGCAGCAAGTCACGATGGAACAGTTGCGCGGCAAAAGATCGCTATCCCCGGCCAGCTGACCACAGCGAATCTGCTGCTTCAACTCTATGGAGAGGGGTATGAAGATCTACTGATCCTGCCTTTCGAGCAGGTTATGCCGGCAATACAGGATGGTCAAGCCGACGCCGGTGTCATCATCCATGAATCCCGCTTTACCTACCAACAGTACGGACTAAAACAGGTTCTGGACTTGGGGCAATGGTGGGAGCAGGATTCCGGCTGCCCTATTCCCCTGGGCGGGATCCTGGCTAAACGCAGCCTTGGAACCGAAACCATCAACCGTATCGACACAGCCTGCAACAGAGCGTGAGATACGCCTACGCTCACCCCAGGAACCGGGTGATTACATCAGGCAGCATGCTCAGGAACTGGAAGAAGAGGTTGTCCGCAGTCATATAGATCTTTACGTCAACGATTTTTCGATTGATCTTGGCAACGAAGGGATTCAGGCGGTTACGACACTTTTTTCAAGAGCTGAAGAGCGCGGGATTATTCCGGCATCCAGGTTCCCCCTGTTTGCAGAATAAGCGAACATGACAAACGGTTCACAAAAAAGGCGGCCTGCCTGAGCGGGTCGCCTTTTTTTGCGTCACCTTATCGTAAATCCACAGCTTACTTGATGTGAACCGCTTTGATAAAACGTGCATCAACAGCGTCTGCGACTTTTTTCAGAGTATCGTCATCAACGGGTGAATCAACCGAAAAGACAACCATCGCTTCTCCAGCTTTTTCCCGCCGACCCAGACTCATATTTCCGATATTGACCTGAGCTTCCCCCAGGATTGTACCGATTTTACCGATCAGGCCCGGACGATCAAGATAATTGATGACCAGCATGTATTCTTCAGGGCGGAAGTCGATAGAGTAATTGCGCATCTTGACAATTTTGGGCGTTCCTTCGAACAGAGTTCCCGAAATCGTGCGACGACCTTCCGGGCTTTCAAGCGACAGAGTGATCAGACTGGAAAAAGAATCGGTTTCAGTAGAGCGGATTGAATCGACTTCAATTCCCATATCCCTGGCAATCAGGCCGGCGTTAACCATGTTGACATCCATATCGGAACAATGATCCAACAGCGCCGCCAGCCCACAGACACTTAAGGGGGCACAATCGTAGCGAGCCAGCTTACCGTTATAGGTAAAGGTGATCTTGTTCGGATTAGGTGGTGCCAACTGCGAGATAAAGTCGCCCAGGATCGATACCAGCTCCATGAATGGCTTCATATGCTCCATCAGGTCGGGATCAAACCTTGGGATATTAACCGCGTTCGCCATCGGTCGACCATCAACATAATTGACAATTTCATTGCTGACATCGACAGCCACATTCTTCTGGCTTCTCTGGTGTTCGCTCCCAGATGCGGAGTGACCAGCATGTTTGGATGTGCAATCAGCTGCCTGAGAATTTCACTCTTTGGCGGCTCTTCACTCCAGACATCAAAAGCTGCACCAACACACTTGCCGCTGTTCAGAGCGTCCAGCATCGCCGCTTCGTTGATAATGCCTCCACGGGCACAGTTGACCATAATGACACCATCCTTCATGCCTTCAAAATGTTCGGCATTGATGATATCACGCGTCTCTTCTGTCAGCGGAGTATGAACGGTGATGATATCCGAGAAGCGGATCACATCTTCCAGCGGCACCAGTTTAACACCAAAATCCTCAGCCCGTTTTCCGAGATATAAGGATCATAGGTAATCACGTTGGCTTCAAAGGCGCGACAACGACGAGCAACACGACCGCCAACTTACCCAGGCCGATGATACCGATGGTCTTGCCCTTCAGTTCACGACCTGTAAAAGGCGCACGTTGCCAATCGCCCCCTTTAAGGCAGCTGTTGGCGACCGGGACATTACGGCACAGCGACAACATGATTGCCATGGTGTGTTCGGCAGCTGCGTTAACATTGCCATATGGAGCATTGACAACAATAATCCCTTTACTGCTGGCGGCGTCGACATCGACGTTATCGATGCCGACACCGGCACGAGCAACAATCTTCAGGTTGGTGGCGTGATCGATAAGGGCCTTATCCACCAGTGTCCCACTGCGGGTAATGATTGCTTCGTACCCACCAATAACCTCATGCAGCTCGGGGATAGACAGCCCCAGCTTTTGTCGACTTCAATACGAGGATCTTCTAATAACGGCAACAGACCACTGTCTGAAATTTCGTCGGTAATGAGAACTTTCATCTTCGACCTTTCTTTATTGAACTTTGAGAATAATACCTGAGACAAGAGGTGGGATTTTACGGCCATTGTTAACAGTTGTCAATCAGGTAAACAGTTATTTTAAAAAGAATTATTCGAATGACTGCAACACACATTTCAGATCGGGAAAGAGATCAGCGACAAGTCCGGCGGTCCAATCAGGGCAACAGCTGAATATCATCAAGATAGATGGTCCGGGGTCGCTCCAGTTTGCCGACAAAAACACCCATACCAGCGACCCGGGAGAGGTCAAGCCGGCGTGTTTTCGGAGCCGGGCGACCTTGTTCAAGGACACCTTGATTTCATTCCACCCACTCTGAAGTTCAAAGCTGTTATTGTAACGATCACTATAGCGGTTATCATGCTGGCGATCGTGGATACGGAAATGCAGTAACATCAACTCCGGATCAGGATTAAAACCTGCAACCGGACCGATCCGTAAGAACTCCAGTCATGGGGAAAATCTTTCAGGCCAAGCCCGGAGTACCTCTGCGTACTTAAATCAAGCCGCATTGAATATTGGCCGGAAAATGCCAATTCACTGACAATCCTGCGCTTGGCACTTCCATTCCAGCGGGTCATTTCCATGGATGTTTCAAAACCGGAAAGCAGAGGAAACTGCTTGTGGGCGATCAAATCATCAACAATGGCTTTAGCTGTCGGCAGTAAACTCCAGACTACCAGAACCAAAATGGGGATCTGCAATATTTTTCGAGCCATGGGAAAAAGCTGCAAGCGGGCAGGTGCCAGAAAAAAATCCCCACCAGACTGCCGACAACATCATTACCCCAGATCTTGCCAGCTGGCCTCACGACCGATACCGGACTGCAGCAATTCGGTCGTTCCACCCACGACGAGAGTCAGCAGAAGAGCTTCAATCAACAACCTGCGAAATGAGATATCACAACGCCACAGCGCATAAAGGTAGGCCCATAAGGCAAAGCAAAACAGATGACCACTACCCCAGCCATAACGATAACTGCGCAGAGAATTAAAGTCCGGTCCGCCAACAAACAACAGCACGGCACAAACCAAAGCAAGGGGAACCAGAAGAAATAAACGACGTTGATGCGGCCAGATCATCTCACTCACAAATAATTTGTAATTTTTTTCGACAGTTCACTCATAGCGACCTTCCAGCGATAAAATCACTCAACCTTTATTTTAAATTATCGAATTATTCACCATCTTTTTGCCTGAAAAATACATATTTCACAACAACTTAAAGTAGTTATAATCCCACCATTAAAAGCAGCAAAGCTTCAAATCGAAGCTTGAGGTATAATATTTGCAAACAACTAATAACTATGAGAAAATAGGGACCATACAGAAAAAATATACACCATTTCATGCCGTGATGGTATTGTTCGAAGGGGGGAATGGGGATTCTCTAACAGTTTCAGAGGAGCAAGCAAATGGAAAGTCGTATTCAGTACAGTCCAGTCAGACAATTTCAGAGATTCAAGGCAATGGATCGTGCCTTGGTACTGGTTGATCAGGGCCCGGAATCGCTTCCATATCATATAATGGATATCAGCGAGGGCGGTTTGTCGTTTCGCTATCTCGGCCAAAGGCTGAAACGTTCCGAGATTAAAAAAATCAGCCTTTACCATGACTATGAACTGATCGTCGATGATCTGCCGATTCAGTCGATATCCGACTACCGTATGCGTGACAACCTGGTGCCAGTGCGCCGCGGCAGTGTCCGCTTTGCACAGATGGACAGAGAAAAGCAGAAAAAACTTGAAAGTTTCATCCGCAGCTTCACCGAAGCACCTCTTCCTGTCGCATAGGGTTATGCACATCATCCAATAAATCAAAAGGCCGCCAGGGTTCAGGGGGCCTTTTCGTATTCAGACTATCCTCTTTGCTCTGCGATGGAGTCTTACTTCCTCATTTTTCTGCGGTAGATGGCCAGTCCAGCCAGCCCAGAGCCAAGCAAGACAAGCGTTGCCGGTTCCGGCACCGGTGCCGGTCCGGCGATCAGCTGATCCTGATTATCACCCAGATTCATAACAGCGACATTACCATCAAAGACATAGCCTGCAGCGCCGACAACAGATTCAGCATGCTCAACCAGCCTTGCAGCAGCACCGACAACAGAGGTCAACTCATCCTCAAGAAACCAGATCGCATATTGCAAGGCATCGTAACTGCTGTCTTGCGCGAAATCAAACAACCCGGTTGCAGCGAGACCACCAGTTGTGAAGTTCCAATAAAGCCATTGAGTCGCCGCCGACAATGGATCTCCAGCTCCGTTAGCATCACGATCCGGTCCCCCACCATAGGCGCGATCGGAAATACCGACAACCGTATACTCACGGTTATAGGCAATATGCTCTCCGCGCTCCAGGCAGAAGGTTGTAAACAGAAGCGCATCAGTTTCAGCATTCAGGATATTGAACTCGCCGCCACTCGTATTTCCATGACCAGAATCCTGAAAATAGATCGTATCACCAGCAGACACGGGGAAAGCAAAAACATTTCCTGCTGCCCCAAAGCCAAGCGTCAGCAATGCTACAGTCATTATCATCAGTTTTTTCATCTGTTACCTCCACAATGGAATTGGTCTGAATTGATCACTCTCTTCTGTTAGCAAGACAAAAGCCAAAACAATGTCCATTGAAACAAAAAGGCAATCAAGCTTCGCCAATCACAAAATAAGTAACTAATTTACAGTGACTTCCAGAGCGCAAATGAAAAAATATCATCGTGAAAAACAGCAGGCCGAAAAACAATCGATATTATTATGGATTTCTCCCTCTTGTCGATTTTCATTACAAGAAAGCCCGGACAGTTTGCGCTATCCGGACCGAGTTGTAAATTATTCCGACATGTTTCAGCCGTTTTTCTGGCGGAAGGACTCCATAAAGCTTGCCAGTTTTTCGACCCCCGCCATCGGCATCGGATTATAAATGGAAGCGCGCGCGCCACCGATTGTCCGATACCCCTTTAAGGCATATAACCCTATGGAGTCTGCCTCCTGCAGAAACCGTGCATCCAACTCCGCAGTCGGCAATTTGAATGAAATATTCATCGTTGAACGATGATCGGGGTGAGCAATGCCGTGATAAAATCATCAGCATCAATAACCTGATACAAACGTGCGGCCTTTTTCTCATTCACCTGTTCAACAGCCTCAACCCCGCCCTGCTCTTTCAACCACTCCAGCACCAGCTTGATGGCATAAACGGCAAAGGTATTGGTCGTATTGGTCAGAGAATTGTCCTTATCGCATTGAGTATAATTCAAAAGGGTCGGAGTGCTGCCATCCGCATGTCCGAGCAGGTCTTCACGGACAATCACCATAGCCATCCCGGAAGGTCCGAGATTCTTTTGCAAGCCTGCGTAAACAACGCCGAAACGATTGTAATCGATCTTACGCGACAGCAGCTCGGACGTCATATCAGCAATCAAAGGAACCTCACCCGTCTCCGGGAATCTGTTCCAACGGGTTGCGTAGATCGTATTATTCCCGGTGATATGCAGATAAGCGGCATCCTGGTCAATCAGCTCAAGCGGAACCTCAGGTATGACATCGTAATCAGTCGCTGCACTACTGGCGATTATTCTGGCATCGCAAACCGCCTGCGCTTCTTCGGCAGCCAGCTTGGCAAAATTGCCGGTTTCCACATAAAGGCATTTGCGCCCTGGAGACCTGGATGCAAAATTGAACGGCAACACCGAAAACTGCATTCGCGCCCCGCCATGGACAAAGAGGACCCGATAATTATCGGCAACCCGGTCAGCTCACGAAAAAGCTCCTGCGCCCGATTGATAATATCGTTAAATTCCTTGGAACGGTGGCTGAGCTCGATAACCGAAACCCCCATCCCCTGATAATCAAGCCATTCCTCTTGAATTTTTTTCATCACCGGAACCGGCAGCATTGCCGGACCGGCACCAAAGTTATAAACTGGATCTTTCATTTCCACTTCCCGCCTATGTTTGACAACTCAATCAACACATCTATTTCACAACCCTGAGGCCGGCCTTGTTGACAGGCCGACCTCCTCCACCGGGGGGATCGGTATCATCATCAGAAGATGACGACTCTGGAGACCCAACAACAGGCAACGAACCATCTTCCAACATCCGCTCGACAGACTTGGCAATCAACAAACACTGGTGCATGCACACCTTATAAGCCGGGCACATGGTGCAATCAGCTTGTCCGGCAGCAGCCTTAAGACTGTGAACAAGCAACTCCACACTTTCCAATTGTGATAATGGAACGAAATACATAAGCCTCCAACAAAGGTTAAATTACCCGGCCATTTCGCGACCGGCGACTTCAGCAAATTTTCGCAGCTGCTGCATCATCGCTTCAAAAGCTTCCGGACGCAAGGATTGCGGTCCATCGCTGGCCGCTTTTTCAGGACATGGGTGCACTTCCACGATAATACCGTCAGCACCGCAAGCCGCAGCAGCATAAGACATTGGTGCAATGAGTGAGGCGTGCCCAGTCCCGTGTGAAGGATCAATCATAACCGGCAGATGAGTTTGCTGCTTTAACACCGGAACGGCAGAAAGATCCAAAGTATTGCGGGTAGCAGTTTCAAACGTACGGATACCACGCTCGCACAGAATAACACGTCGGTTACCTTCTGAGAGTACATATTCCGCACTCATCAGAAATTCCTGAATTGTTGTCGACATACCACGTTTGAGCAGAATCGTCTTATCCAGCTGACCTAACATTTTCAACAACGCAAAGTTTTGAGTGTTACGTGCTCCAACCTGCATCACATCGGCATACTTGGCCACAAGCTCAACATCACGCGGATTGACAACCTCGGTCACAATCGGAAGTCCGGTCTTCTCCCTGGCCTCAGCCAGCAATTTCAAACCATCTTCTTCCATACCCTGGAACGAGTAAGGGCTGGTCCGTGGCTTATAAGCTCCACCACGCAATGCTCGCGCGCCCGCCGCCTTGACGGCCGCTGCTGTATCACAGATCTGTTCGCGACCTTCCACCGCGCAAGGACCGGCAACGACGACAAACTCCTTACCGCCGACAGACAGTCCTGGAACAATTTCAACCGCACTCGGCTCAGGTTGAACTTCAAGGCTGGCCAGCTTGTACGGCTTGAGAATTGGAACAACATTCTCTACACCCGACATCGACTGCAGGATCTGCAGTTTTCCTTGCCTCTCTCTTCACCGACCGCCCCTACAACATTGCGCGTCTCGCCGTGAATAACGTGCGGCTGATATCCAAGTTCAACGATCTTTTTCTCCACCGCCTTCAACTCAGACTCCTCAGCTCCCTTTTTCATAACAATAATCATTTTGCTCTCCTTTGCCGCTCAAGGCTAAAAAGGCAAAAGGCCGCAGGATTTCTCCCAGCGGCCTTATTTCTTGTATAAAAAGAAAAACCATGGGGAGAACCGGTAAGCCGTTCCGCCATGGTTTGTGTGCTTTCAGTTATATCCTATCACACACTTATTCCCAGGACAGACGGCTGATCAAAGCCGAAATACCAAAAGAAAAAGTTAAAATAGGAAACGGTGAAAGTCATTTAAAGGATTCTCTCTTTCTGCTCACGAAGAGTACACAAGGAGACTATCTCAATCAAGTAAAAAAATACTCGTCTTTTTTTAAACTATTGCTTGACAGTTCATACCCCATTAGTTATAAACGTCTTCGCTTCGCCCAGATAGCTCAGTCGGTAGAGCAGAGGACTGAAAATCCTCGTGTCGGCAGTTCGATTCTGTCTCTGGGCACCATAAGAAATCAAGGGGTTACGTCATTTGACGTGACCCCTTTTTCTTTTTAAAATGCATACAAATGCAGACGCCCGGAGCCGTTCTCGCCAGCTCATGCTCAACGTCGCATTTGGCGAGTCGGGCGACATCAACAGAACCAATAGATATATCAATTTACGCCATAATGGATGAAAGATATGAATAAATACAAACTTACATTTACAATGACCATTGAAGATCAGGATGACCCCGCGGCCAGAAAACAGGCCAAAAACATCGCTGAAGCGATCGGCAAGGAAGTTCAAGGGGCAGAGATAAAATTGCAGCAGGTCTACACGGACAGGCCCCTCGGGGGATTCTAATCGCCTGAAACTGCATCCTGTTTGTTGAAATTTAAGCTTTTCCTTCAGTTTGACGATGACTTGTCCTTGAAGAAGCTAAACCCTCATAGTTTAAGGCGGTTTCTCAGCATAAAACGGTTAAATCACCAAGGCTCAGCTTGCAGGCCTCCTCAAGGACGACAACAAGATAACTCTTCGCTATTCTTACTCTTTTTAGATAATAGCAATTCTATCGCACTGACTGTATACAACAATCTCGGACCGATATCGTTTTTGATTGCGGTTTTATTTTGCTTATTATTCGGGATACTGCAACTAAAGACTATGACTCCTAAGTCTCCTGCCAGAATAGGAACCGAAACGGTTTCCGTCTCACCGTACTCCCCTTCTTCGTGAGCGGAAAATCCGTAAGTATTTATCTCATCCTCAGACGCCTTGATATAAGATTTCACGGTAGACCACATTCCACCATAGATTTTCTTTAACTCAATCATCAAAGATTCCTTCTCTTTATCAGGGAGGCGAGAAATCAATGCCCTTCCCGCACAAGTCGTTGCAAGTGGTGCGTCGATAGGATTTGATTCGTGCGTGGCATAATCAATGGAGCAATGGTAGGAATCAAGATAAACAATTTTCAATCCTTTTTTAACACCAAGCCGGACAGTCCCTTTCGTAAAGGCCGCCAAAGAATACATGAATGGGCTAACGAGTTCCCTGATATTTACTTGGTACAAGGAAGAAAGTCCAAAATCAAAGAGTGCCGGGCCGGGCCTCAACCTTCTTTCTGCATCGGAAATCTTCAAATAATCCAGGCTGACCAAGGTCTGAGTAAAGCGGCGAACTGTTGATATAGGCATGCCTGTCATATTTGAGATATCAGCATTACTAAGCGGCGTTCTTTCAAATAAAAAGCATTCCAAGACTTTCAGCCCCTTAGCAAATGTCATCGCAACATGTGATTTATCAGGTGTAAATATGGCTTTTTCTGATTCCATAACAAACAACTGCCCTCAAGATCAGCTTATTCACAAATTCCGATCAAAAAATCACTATGGACAATGGAACAACTAAGCAACAGCAATTCAATTCGCTTTATTTCGAGGAGATATGCCTTTCATTAAATCAACTGCAGCCTCTGCAGCAACAACACGCGCAGAGCGCCTTGAGTGCACACCATACCATCCCACATGAGGAGTAAAAATAACCTTTGGATTACTATAGATTGATGCGAAAAATCTCCTTTTTCGACATCCAGTTCATTCTCTACAACATCAAGAGCGGCGCCCGCTATCTCATTATTATTTAATGCTTCATTCAAGGCGTCTGAATCGACATGAGCCCCCCTGGCCATATTAACTAAAAAGGCACTACGCTTCATGTCACGTAAGGACTCAGAATTAATAATATGCCTTAACTCCTCTCGGTAGGGGAGGTGCAAGCTTACAATATCAGCTTTTTTCAACCCTTCTTTCAGGTTATCAATTTTCTTCACTCCAATTTTTTCTGCTTGATCATGACTGACACATGGGTCAAAAACCGTGATATTCCCTAAAAGCGGATTGGCCTTTTCGGCAACTCGCTGCCCAATTTTCCCAAATCCGATCAAAAAAGCTCAATTTCATCCAGTCTTTTCATCGGAGGCATGCTTTGATGATCCCAAATGCGATCCACCTTTATGTGTTTATCGTAAAATGGAATATTCCTGGCCAACGTCAAATACAGAGAAACTGAATGGTCACTTACCTCGGAAACACTGCCTCCGGGCACATTACAAACAGCTATTCCAGCAGCAGTCGCTTCTGCCAGGGCAATATTATCAAGTCCTACCCCCTGACGAGCAATCAGTTTACATTTTTTCATCAAGTCGATATGTTTTTTAGTGATATTATTATTAGCCACTATCAATATATCTACATCGCCGATCTGACGTATAAATTCTTCTTCAGACTTTTCATCTATAATCCTTACTTCAGTATTAAAATCAGAAAATAAAGGCTTTTCTAAATCATATTCACCTCGATTAAACATACTATAAAAACAAAATAACAAATTTATTCATTTCAAACTCCATCTCGCTATGAAAAGCATCTTTTACAACTATTCAAAATATTTTCATGATGCACATTAAGTGTTTGTATTATTGACGACAAATCATTGTTCCATAAATTATCAATAATTTCTCTATGTTCTGAAATTACAATTTCAACATTCCTCATTTTATCCATAGAAAATATTGCAACTCTCATCATTTCGTCGCAATTATCTTTCCAAATTTTCAATAAAAGACTATTTGATAAATTTTCTATGATCGTGTATGATATTTAATATCAAATTTTATAAATTCCAATGGATCATGGCGGCTTTGCTCCATTTCATTTACGATCATATCCAACTTTCCTGCAAGAATTCTCTTTGTTTTTGATTCAAATGCATAAGACAATGCATAAGACTCCATCATTGCTCTAAACTGAAACAGTTCCATGACTGATTGTATTGTCAGTTCACGGACCTTCATACTTCGTCTGTCTGATGTGATTAACCAATTTTCCTGAACAAGCTTTATTGTTGCTTCTCTTACTGGAGTTCTACTAACATCCAATTTTTCCACAAGATCACGTTCCGACAGAATCGACTCTGGTGGAAATTCTAGCTCCACAATTTTCTTTTTTATCTCGTCATAAACTTTACTAGATAAATTTTTGCGATTATTATCCACAATAAACCCCCTTAATATTAATAATGATTACTTATTCAAAAAATAGTGACAATCCTGGAATGTAAGAAAGAAGTAATAGATCTATGATAAGAATTCCCAGGAAAGGCAATATTTTATAGACAAGTAATTTAAAGTTAATATCATCACGTAAAGAACCTGCAACAAATAGATTTACGCCTAATGGTGGGTTATCATTCCTATAGACATGTTTACAACCATTACTACGCCAAAGTGAATTAAATTGATGTTGAATTTCATGAGCAATGGAAGAAAGATTGGACCTAAAATAATAATTGCAGCATTCGGCTCCATAAAGCATCCTACAAAGAGTAGAATTATGTTGAGTAAAAGCAATAGAAGAAAAGGTGTATCAGCAAATGATGAAATTGATTCAGCTAAAGTCACAGGGATTCTCTCGGCAGTAAGAATCCAACCCATGGCTGTCGCACAACTTATAATCAGTAAAACCATTGACGACGTTACACCGGCCTCCCAAAAACCTGTGACCATCTCTTTTATGTTCAATTCCTTATAAACAAAAAAGCCGACTAACAACCCATAAACACAAGCTACTGCCGCAGATTCTGTCGGTGTAAAAATACCTCCATAGATCCCACCTAATATAATTACAGGCATCATAAGCCCCCAGATAGACTCTCTCAGGGCAACCATAAATCCTTTCCATGACGCGACATGAGAACTTTTCAACCCTCTTTCCTGCAATAGACATACGATATCACCATCAAGCTTAGACCTAGGAGTAGACCAGGAAATATCCCTGCAGCAAAAAGCCCCCTATTGAAACTCCCATCGTAACCCCATAAGAGACAAAGGGAATGCTGGGCGGTATAATAACGCCGATCACTCCCGAAGCCGCGAGAAGAGCAACGGAAAAGGTCTTGTCATAGCCTTCTTCAACCATGGCGGGAACTAAAATAGATCCAATGGCAACCACTGTTGCAGGAGCAGAACCAGAGATAGCTGCAAAAAACATACAGGAAAGAACCGCCACATGAGCAAGACCACCATAGAAACTACCCACTATATTCATAGCCAATGCTATGAGTCTTTTTGAAATCCCCCTCTTTCCATTAATCGACCTGCAATCATAAAAAGAGGAATTGCCAAAAGAGTGAATGAATCTATCCCTGTGAACATTTTCTGTACAAGAAGAAGCAAAGGAATACTGCCGGCAAACCACAATGCAAGAAAGGATGCCGCACCCATACAAATTGCTAACGGTATATTAAGTAAGACCAAACCAGCCAAACTGATAAATAATACTTGTGACATATGGAATTACCCTTTGTTTTTTTCAGGAACAATTAGCTCCATCACTTTGACTGAATAATGGATAAACATCAAAACACATCCACTTGGGACAGCTAAATAGGCCCACCAGACAGGTATTCTCATTGCTGATGACAGCTGATTCGTCGCCATCAACTTACCGATATATTTGTAACTTATGCATATTACAATGATGCAAAAGCATAGGCAGACTGTATTGGCAATTATTTCCAGTATCTTTTTGGTTTTTGGCGGCATTACTGAGACAAGCGCTTCAATCCCGATATGCGCTCCAGTTTTCGCCCCTAAACCTGAACCAATAAATGCAGCCCAAATACTTGTATATCTAGCAAGCTCTTCTCCCCAGATAGTCCCAAATTTAAATACAAATCGATCTAAGACTCCCCAAAATGTAATAGAAATCACAAGTGCCAACAAAATTGACAATATGGCTTTTTCTATGTGGGAAACATACAGATCTATTTTATTTAATAACAACATCCAGCTTCTCCTGTGGAGGTAATTTCACTACATCTGCGAGAAGCTGAGCTTGAGCCCAGCTTCTCTTTCCACTAACTAATCTTCTGCTAACTTACTATAATTCAACGCTTCATCCACAAGATCCTGGCCAACTTCTTTTACGATCATTGGAATGATGGACGCTGTTGCTTCTCTAAAAAGGTTGAGTTCGTTTTCGTCTATAATATAAACGTTCATTCCCGCTGATTTTAAAAACTCAAGCCCTTCTTCATTCTGCTTCACACTATACTTTCTATGTGTATCTCTCCAAACAGAAGCGCCTTCCACTAAGTACCCTCTAACATCTTCTGGGAGATTTTTCATATAATCGTGATTGATTAAAAGGGCATGCGGACTATAAATATGACCATCTGCAGTTAAGTAACTTTGAACTTCATAGAATTTTGATGCTTTAATCAAAGAATTAGGATTTTCTTGCCCATCCACAACTCCTTGCGCCATCGCCGTATAAAGTTCTCCGTATGGAATAGGAGTTGGAATAGCCCCCATCGACCTCATCATTGCTAAATGAATTGGGTTTTCCATCGTTCGAATCTTTAGACCTTCGAGATCGGCAGGAGTCTTAATCGCTCTTTTTGAGTTGGTAAAGTTCCTGTATCCATTTTCACCAAACGCCAATAGATTAATTCCAGTCTGGTGCAAAAATCCTCTCTTATTTTATCTCCAAAAGGACCATCAAGAACTTTCCATGCAACCTCACTTTTAGAAAACAAATATGGAAGGTCTAAAACCATTATCTTTGGATAAACAGTCGGGAAGGTTCCTGTTGTAATCGCTGCCATCTCAATCATCCCCATCTGGAGACCTTCCAGCAATTCACGTTCGTTTCCTAACTGATTATTTGGAAATATATTTACAACAACTTCACCTTTTGATTTTTCTTCAACAAATTTCTTAAATGCCTGGCAGGCAATTTCTGTCTTGTCATCAATAGGCGGGGCACTGTGAGCTAACTTGATTTCAATTTTTGCCAAAGCAATTCCAGAAAAAAAGAGTACCAACAAAACTGCAGTTATCATTTTTGTCAACATAGACATTTTGTAACTCCTTTGAATGGTTAACAATGCTTGTTAAATTTTCTCGGCCCCATTGACCCATGTTGCGCTTTTCAACTCTTCTTCGTTGACTGTTAATTTAAATATATCCGGCCTCGAATAATGTCCTACCGGATCAAAATCAAGTCTGGCTTCAGGAATCATGTCCATGTCTAAGTCGGCTACAAGGATCTCTTCCTTGTCGTAAACTGGACCTGCTAAATAGTCACCGAAAGGGCTTATAATTGCGCTCCCTCCATTTGTCATTATCCCATCATGGACAATCCCATCCGGGATATCTTTTTCGGGAACAACTGTTTCAAGATGGTCAGGGTAATCATTAACGGTAAAACACATATTACAGCTCAAAACAAAACATCCGCCTTCCCTTGCGATATGCCTCATGGAACACAACCAAGTCTCCCGATAATCTGCGGTGGGAGCTAAGTAAATATGTATCCCCTTACTGTACATTGCCGCCCTCATTAAAGGCATATAATTTTCCCAACAGATAACAGCCCCAAAGGTGCCAAATGGAGCGTCTACAGTTGTCAGGGTACTGCCATCTCCCTCACCCCATACAACTCTTTCTCCAGCTGTTGGTTTAACTTTTCTGTGCTTCCTAGATACTCTCCATCTGGTCCAAAAATAAGACACTACAAAAATGGACCCACTCCCTCTTTCCATCACTCCTATCGAGAGATAAATACTGTGCTGCTTGGCTGCCTTAGATAGCTTTTCTGTGATTGGACCTGGGACATCGACCGAATTTTCATAATACCTGCGCCAATCTCGTCTTCCCGCTGGTGTTCTCCAACCGATAACAGACCCAAATGAGATGGCCTTGGGATAACAAGGGATGAAACTCTCAGGGAACATGATTAATTCACATCCCTTATCAGCTGCTTCCTGAATCAACCCCAGAGCCTTACTTAATGTGGCTTCAGCATCCATAATCACGGGTGCGGCCTGAACAACCCCAACCCTAACTGTCTTTTGTTTGATACTCATAGCTCCTCACAATGTTGGCCATAGAAATCTTATCAACGCTTTACTTTTATAGTAGCTGCTAAGTTAAACCCTATTCATTGAACTAATCGATGATATAAAGATGGGACTCTCTTCTTAAACACTTTTAAAAAATCCCGATCGGCAGCCACTGAGGACAGATCCAGTTCCACAAATTGTCCGCAAGGAGCTGAACCAGCCTCAAGTAAAACTTCTCCAGACGGTGAACATACGAGTGAAGCCCCTCCAAAGTTCAGATCGCCAGAAATTCCACAACAATTTGTTGCAACTACGTACATCAAATTTTCGATCGCGTGAGCACATAGCATAGTTCTCCATAAATTGATCCGATCTGCTGTCCACTGACCAGAGACAAAGAGAATTTCCGCACCGTCTAATGCATACGTTCTTATCCATTCCGGAAACCTCATGTCATAACAGATGACACTCCCCGCTCTTGCACCGCCAAAGTCAAATAAACAAGCGCTGTTTCCTGGAGTAAAACATCATCTTCCTTGGTTATAAACGGAACCAAATGAACCTTGTTGTATTCTGCGACCAACTCCCCCATCGGGTTAATTGCTTGCGATCTATTAAAATATTTCCCACCATCGCTCACCATGACAGACCCACCTACAAACCAAACACCGTACTCTTTAGCCATTTCAGATAAAAATTCATGAGCTATTTCACCTTCAGGATCTGCCAATTCAGGAACAGAATCGAGTGCATACCCGACATCCCAAAGTTCAGGCAAAGTGATTGCGGTAGTAACATCTGAAGACTTGCAATGAGCATCCATCCATTTTTTCACTGTGTTTTGATTTTTTGCTCTATTGCCTAACTCGATTTCGATTTGCGCTAGGCCAACACGAACATTCCTGCCTTGATCAGCTAATGGCATGACATCTCTCCGTAAGAAGTAATAATACCAAACTCTAAAAAGTATACACTGTAGCTACTTTGTATACCAAAATCATTTTTGTATGCAAGAATAATTTACAGGAATTCAAAAAATACTGAACAGTAGGCTGGTCATGACCATTCACAACTATGAAGATTGGCAGCTCATAAATGCTTGTCGATATTTTTTACAGCTATCGAAAAAACACAGATAAAGACAGTAAGTCACTGATTAATAACAATAATATAAATGGCACGCATCTAGCATAAAGAAAAGACAACAATACAATTTCCATTGGAGAATACATATTATGAAAAAAATGATGCTGGTTCTATTTTGCCTTCTGCTTTCCGCAACCTTTGCAAATGCGACCCTCCTGACAAACGGTGACTTTGAAAACCCCAATTTGAGTGGCGGCTGGCAAGTCTATTCATCAATTCCCGGCTGGGACACCGTCACGGGTCCCGGTATTGAGATTCAAACGAGTGGAGTTGTGGTCAATGCCCAATCGGGGGATCAATATGTTGAACTCGACAGCCACAGAAATAGTGTAATGGCCCAGGACGTGTCCCTTAACGCCGGAACGTACATTCTTGACTTCTGGTACCAGCCCCGCACCAATTGGGACGGCAACAGCAATGGCATTTACTACGGAATCCAGGGCCTCCAGACAGCGAGTATTGGCGGCAAAAAAAGTGAGTTTAACGGCTGGACACAATTCAGCATGACAATTGATATTCTGACCACCGGTCTTTACAATGTCATCTTCGGTGCAGAAGGAACCTCCGACAGCTATGGCGGCTTTATCGACAACGTCTCCCTGAATCCGGCTCCGGTCCCAGAGCCTGCGACAATCCTGCTGCTCGGCAGCGGCCTCATCGGCCTGGCCTGGTATGGCCGAAAGCGTAAAAACCAGTAAGCAGATTAAATCCCGATCTCAAAGCGGAGTCATTTGACTCCGCTTTTTTGTTTCTTGTTTTTCTCGTGATAGAGCTATGCTGGCGACCGGTCTTAACTTTTTTCAAGAGGGATTCATGGATTCCAATAACATCAAAAACTTGTTCGATAGCCCATCCAGCATCAGCATCCTCAGTACCGTCGCCCCTGAAGGAAGCCCGAACTCGGCCATCTTCGGTTCTACACAATTAATAGCGGATCAGGTCGTCATTGCCTGCGGGAACAATCGAACCGTAAAAAATCTGCAGCACAATTGCAAAGCACATCTACTGATCACGATTCCCGGCGAAACCATTTTGACCTTCTCAGGCCTGCGCTTGCAGCTCAGTTGTGCCAAAATCGAAAACAGCGGACCTCAACTTGAAAAGATCAGAACCGAGGTCCGTAAAATGCCGGCCGCACAGCAGCAAGGATGATTCAGCATCTTTTGTATTTTGACATTGTCGAACAGCGTAAGCTCGTCGATCTCGGTTCTCTGTTCGAGATAAAATAATCCATAATGTTGAATTCCCCCCTGAATAAGAGTAAAATTCACCCTTTGCACATGTGTTATAAAATTTAGTGAAGGTGGTATTAGAAACATATGCGAATTCTGCTGATCAACCCTCCCAACAGCGGCCGGAGCATCCCTGAAGAACGCTACGGTATCGATTCCCTCAAACAGATGTTTCGTGGTGAACCGCTGGCTCTGGAAACCCTGGCCGGCAACCTGACCGGACATCAGGTCAGAATTCTTGATCTCAAGGTAGATCCCGAGGGACTGGACGGCAATCTGGCCGACTTTGCCCCCGATCTGGTCGGCTTCACCGCCATGACCTGTGAAGCAAATGCAGTCCTGACCCTTGCACAACAGGTCAAAAACAACAGTTCAGCTCAGATTGTTGTTGGTGGCTGTCACGCATCCTGTGACCCGGAATATTTCAACCGCGAACAGCTCGACTGGATCGTCATCGGTTAGGCAAACAAAGCCTGGCCGAACTGGTCGATAATCTGGAAAGGGGCAACAGGGCGTCAATTCCCGGCGTCGCCAGAACCAGTCCGGGCCAAGAGCTCAGCTGGACCGCACGCCAATACAGTCAGCTCGATCTTAAATCGGATAAGGTCCCGGCCTATCCCCTGGTTGAACATTATCGTGAAGCCTACACCCTTCAGACCCTCGGCCTGAAGATGGGGCTGGTCGCCAGTGCCGCCGGTTGTCCCTATGACTGCAGTTTCTGCTGCATTTCGCCAATCACCAATGGACGCTATCTGACGGCTGATATTGACGCCGTGGTCCGCGATATCGATCACCTGGACCAAACTCCAGTCATCCGTTTGGTAGATGCCAACAGTTTCGGCAACCCCAAACACGCTCTGCAACTGGCCGAAGCAATCGCAACCGCCGGCATCAAAAAGCAGTATATGGCCGATGTCCGCTCCGATACGGTCGTCCGTCATCCGCAACTGCTCAAACGCTGGAAAGAAGTCGGCCTGCGGGCAGTGATTATCGGTTTTGAAGAGATTGACGACATTGCACTTCAAGGTCTCAACAAAGACAACTCTGCGGCAACCAATAGAGAAGCGATCAGAATCCTTCACGATCTCGGTCTTACCATTGTCGGGGATTTCATCATTTCCCCCGACTATACAGAGCAGCAGTTCGATCGGCTTGGGGATTTTGTCCGCAAGCAGAAGATCCATCTGCCGATGTACACTGTCCTGACCCCTTTACCCGGAACACAGCTCTATCGGCAGATGAAAGAGCAGATCTGCATTCATAACCTCGATTACTACACCTTGACCAATGCAGTGCTGCCAACGCGACTGGACGAAGAACTCTTCTACCAGCGTTATGCAACCCTGCTGGCCGAAGGCCATCGCACAGCAAAGGTTTAATATCCATGCCCGTCTACATCACCGATCTAGCCACGTTTCTCCCCAATGCCCCGGTTACCAACGATCAGATGGAAAACTCCTCGGCATGGTCAACCAGCTTCCTTCGCGCACCCGCAGAATTATTCTGCGTAACAATAAGATCGAGCAACGCCATTACGCCATCGATCCTGAAACGGGAAAACAGACTCACACCAATGCCCGGTTGACTGCCGTAGCGGTTCGCAATCTTAAACCTTATTCCGATTTTACTCCCGCGGACATCGACTGTCTCTGTTGCGGCACCTCGTCCCCGGACCAGTTGATGCCGGGTCATGCGCCCATGGTTCATGGCGAGTTGGGAGGGCATGCCTGTGAAGTGTTCAGTGCTGCCGGAATCTGTGTCGCCGGGATGAGCGCACTCAAGTACGCCTGGCTGAATGTGGCATCGGGCCAGAGCAACAATGCCGTTGCTACGGGTTCGGAATTATCATCGTCCTTTATGCGTTCCAACTTTTGCCAACCACCATCCGACCACAAGATCAAACAGCTGGAATCTCGGGAAAGCCTCTCTTTTGATGCTGATTTTCTCCGCTGGATGTTGTCGGATGGTGCCGGAGCAGCCTTTTTGACCAATAAACCGACCGCTGATGGTCTGTCATTGAAAATCGACTGGATTGACCTGCTCTCCTTTGCCCACGAGCTGGAACCCTGCATGTATGCCGGGGCAGAAAAAAAACCGGACGGAACGCTTGAAGGCTGGCGTGAACAGGAAACACTCAGTGCCGCCCTTGCCAGCGGAAGCTTTATGGTCAAGCAGGATGTGAAACTGCTCAATAAAGAAATTATCAAAACCGCTGTCGACAGGACCCTGCCGACCCTGATCGCCCGGCATCAGTTATCCCCGGAGCAGATCAACTGGTTTCTGCCGCATTACTCTTCAAATTATTTTCGTCAGGGTCTGCACGACCGTATGGCAGGGATCGGTTTCGCTATCCCGTTTGAACGTTGGTTCACCAACCTGAGCTATAAAGGCAACACCGGCGCAGCCTCGATCTACATCATCCTCGGCCGAACTGTTCCATTCCGGCAGGTTGAAAAAGGGGGAAAAACTGCTCTGTTTTATTCCGGAGAGTGGACGTTTTTCCATGTGCTATATGCAGCTGACAGTCTGTTGAATCGGTTAAAGACTTTCACCCGCATCGAGAGAGCGGCTCAGATGAAGCGGGATAAGGCGCTCGCCGTCGATCCTGGTGGAACTGGAGCAGAGTAACGACGATCGACTCTCCCCGGCACTGATGGCCCTGCCTGCGCCAGCAAAATGCACACCGGCGAGATCGAGGCGACTCTGCTCAGTGACGATCCCTTTTGCACTGAGAATATCCGCACCGGTCATGGTCAGTTTAGACCCTGTCACCTCGATGGCGGGGCCAGATTGATCACCCCAAAACGGAAGACTCAACCTTGACGCTCGAATCCCTGACGACCAGCTTCTGCACCCTGACATCTTTCAATAGTACGTTTTGACAGGATTGCACCTGAATCTCTTTATAATCACCACTAAACACCTGCCCCGACCCTCCTTGACACCGACCGGTCCGACCGCTGACAGCCTTTCGCCTCTTTTTCTCAGCCGGAAGACCCGTCAAAGTTCGCGCCAAAAACGCACTGAAGGCAACGGAATCTGTCTCCATGGGGACATGTCCACCAGGCATGGTCAACAAAGCCACCCGTGGTAATCTCCATTCCAGTATCTTGGCAATACGCAAGGGGGCGATATCATCCTGCTCGCCCCAGATAAGCCAGGTCGGCACGTCAATCTGGCCAAGCAGCAGCGAATAATCGGTCTGAACCAAAGCCAATGCGGCAATCCGGGCAGGTTCTGCTGCGAGAAACTTCTGTCGCAAGAAAGCCGTCGACAGCAGAAAGTCGGGATCAAACGGGAGGCGGGACGTCTTTTCGAGGAGAAAATCTGTCACCCTGCCAAGAGGTCCACTCAACGGAGGAATCAGAAAACGGTCAAGGGCCATCCGCTGGACAAAATTCTGGCTGACCGCCAAATAGTGCAGCAATCCCACCGCATCGACCAGCACAAGCCGTTCCAGGGGATGGTGATTCTGAGCGGCATAAACCAGCGCGATGCCGCCTCCCAATGAGTGGCCAACCAGATGAATCGGCTTCTTGGGCAAAGCCGAAATCAACCAGTCGAGAAAAGCAGCGTAAGCGTCAGGACTATAAAGATGGTTCCCATCGCTGGAACGCCCGAAACCGGGCAGATCAGGTACGACAACATGGTAGCGCTGTGCCAATTGCGGCAAAACACTCCCCCAGCTCCGACCGGCATTGTCGCCAATGCCATGGATCAACAGCAGGATTTCAGCATTGGCTTGTCCTGCTTCATACAGATAAACCTGCCCGCCAAAATCGGTTCCGGCAAAAACCGGGCCCTGGAGCTGTCACCTTCGTCGGCAGCCAGCGCCGGGCAACTCAGGACCAGAGAAAAACAGATCGCTAAAGTGATCAGGACTGTCTGCTTGAGCTGCTTCATCCAACCCCCTGAATCGAAAAAACTGAGAGCTGTCCCCACGGCAACAAAGTTACCGCGGGGACTTTTTTCACATCTGACGCTTCAACACAAGTTCGGCTGATTTCGAATACGCATCAACCCACTGATCGATGGTATCTTCATTGATATGAACCCCGGAAAACCGCTACCGATGACACGGGAACCACGCATATCCTTGCGATCATAGAACATCTGTTGGCCATCTTTGCCGTACATGGCGAAACAGTTTTTGTCAACGCCTTGATCGTCGGCACAAATTTGCCGGAATCGATCATCCACTCGGAATAAACCAGGACAACAGCATCGACGCCCAGGACGCGACACAGATCTTTCGCCGTTTGAGCCGGAAGAATCCCCTTGACGATATCACGTCGCTCATTGCTGAAGCTTGGCATCTCCACACCGTTAAACTTCGGTGCCAACAGTCCTGACTTGACCTGACCGATGGAGAGGTCGCGGTACGCCTTGTTTTTGACGAAGGTTGAGGCAGGCTTGACAACCAGTTTTTCAGACAAAATTTTCTCGGTTTTCTTGACCAGTTGCGATAATGTCGAATCGATCAATGCAGGATTGATCACTCCACCCGTTCCGAACTGGCCGTAGTTGTTAATAGAAAAGGAAACAACGGCAACCGACTTGTAATCCGTTCCAGCCTTCATGGCATTCTTTTGAGCCCCCATTTGCGGGCCCCGGCAACCTGTTACTGCCAGCATCAGGGCAACCCCGAATAACAAAAGGTTGCGTAATAAAACGTTTTTCATCTCTATCTCCTCCTTGGATAAATGGCCGAAGTGGCCCGGGTTATAAAAATCCAAATCCCCATGACAGGACGAACGACTGCCAGATCAGGCCACCTGCTCGCGGCGGATATAGTCGGCCAGGGTCTGAATCGATTGCAATACCTCGCGACTGCTGTCCTCTCCACCTATCCGCACACCAAAGGTTTTCTGCACCGCCACGACAATTTCAACAGCATCCAGAGAATCAAGCCCCAGCGGAGATTCAGGACCGATCAAGAGGGCATCATTGGAAAAATCCTCTGGTGCGTCCGGGATATCACAGGCAGTGATAATTAAAGCTTTCAGTTGTTGTTCCAGTTCAGACATAACATCATCTCCCAACGCTAAACATTTCAGCCACCACTCCGTCCTCGCCGGGTAAATACCAGCAGAGACAGCATGGTCGTCACAATAAAAAAGCCGCACAGAGCTGACAGGTTCGGCCATATATCCCGAACACCGCCACCTCGGGCAAACAGCTCGAGAAAACCCTCCAGTCCCCAGGCTAAGGGGGAAAACTGACTGATCAGCTGCATCCCCTTCGGCATCACATAAACCGGCACCATCACTCCGCCAAGGGCGGCGGCAATCACAACGGAGACAGCCCCAAACATCGCAGCCTGATCGTAACTGCGCGCCAGAGTTCCGATCAGCAGACCATAACCGGTTGCTGCCAGCGCAGCGCAGAAGGCGAGTAGAAAACCACCGCAACCTGATCACCGAGCTTAAAGACCGGTGTCCCGAAAAGCGGAAGAATAAATTTACCCACCAGCAGCATCAGGCAGAACTGCACCATACAGATGGCGATATAAGCCATGGTTTTCCCTGCCAGCAGCGCCCAATAGGAAACCGGCATCGTCAGTAACCGACGCAGGGTTCCCTCCTGACGTTCACGCAACAGGGCTGCAGAGAGAGGAACGACGATAAAGAACATCCCGAACAACGACCAGGCAGGGATATTCTGCTGCACCGCATTTGGCCGGATGGCAGAATCTCCACCTGCGGGCTCCTCATCGACAGTAAACAAAGCACTTCCGTTCAGCAGCTGCTTATCCTGATTCTGCTTTTGCATGGCGCCAAAATACTGCTTCAACCGCTGAGAAAGTTCGCGCCCCTTTTCAGCTGTTTCCAACCCGAACAGGGCATAATTCAAAGAGCTCAGCACGGCGGTACGGAACACCCCCTGCACGGTCGGATCAAAAAAGACCTTAACTTTCAATTCAATGGTTTCGGCCTGTTCTGCTGGTGTCGTCCGAAACAGCTGCTCGGCCTGTTGTGTGACTTCGGCCTCGAGGCTGTCACTGACTCCAGCCGGGATCAGCAGGCCGAACTGGTAGTCTCCGGCAGCGACCAGAGCTCGCGCTTTTTCCTCATCAAGCAGGTTGCCATCAAGTGTTTCGATCAGTTTCAAGCCGCTTGACAGCGGCAACCGGTCCCGTATCTGCTCACCGACCCTCCCCTGGTCCATATCGACCAGCAGGACTTTGACGGCGGCCTGACCGGTTGCTTCCAGGACGTTGTTCTGCACCATTGAAACCACCAGAACCAGCGCCATCGGCATGACAAACAGAACCAGCATACCGGCTCGATCACGCCAGAGAATCAACAGATCTTTCAAAAATGTCGCAAAAAATTGTCTCATCGCATCAGTCCCGTAACTGACGACCGGTTAAATGCAGGAACAGCTCTTCCAGGTTGCGGCACGCGGGCTGGTCGGAAACTAACCGCTGAGGCTCACCTTCAGCAATGACCTGTCCCCGATCGACGATAGCGATACGGGCACAGAGTTGCTGTGCCTCTTCCATATAATGGGTCGTGTAGACCATGGTCATCCCCGATTCTCGCAACCTGATCAGGTTTCAATAATCATGTTGCGCGACTGAGCATCTATCCCCACCGTCGGTTCATCAAGAAACAGCAATTGCGGTTTATGAATAATTCCGACAGCCAGATTGGCACGCCGCTTCATCCCCCTGAATAGGTGTCCACAGAGCGATCACCTTGCTCAAGAAGACCGACCAGCTTCAGACAATCTTCGGTCCGCTGTCTGAGATGTTCCCCCTGGAGGCCATGCAAACGGCCAAAATAGTGAAGATTTTCGCGCGCGCTCAAAGTCGGATAAAGGGCGATATCCTGAGGGACAAGCCCAATCAGAGAGCGAATCTTTTTGCCTGCTTCAAAACATCCACACCTGCCAGTTTCACCCCCCCCGAGCTGGCCTCATCAGGGTACACATGATCGAAATGGCTGTGGTTTTACCGGCACCGTTAGGCCCCAGCAGACCAAAAACCTGGCCACGAGGAACCTGCATCGTAAAGTCATCCAAAGCATTGGCCACCGCCCCTGGATAACGAAAAACCAGATTATCGGCATAGAGCAGAGGCTCACCTGTTGATGCGATCGCCATCAGGCAATGTCCTTTATCAGCCTGCGAAGCAGGGTCTCTTCACGCCGGGCGCATTCACGCAACAGTTCGGCCAAGGCAGGATAACTGGAATTAGCTCCCTTGCGCCCCTTGCAATTGCGGGCACCGAGCAGAGCAAACTGTCGCCACAGATCACCGATTTCGGTCATTTCAGCTGCCAGGTCAACCAGTTCCGGTCGAGCGAGGATCTGTGCAGCCTCCTGCAGGAAAGCGGCATAGATAAAACGGAAACCTCCTCCTCCGGTGCCGATCTCCTCCTGCATGCGAATCAGATGCCCCAGGTGCAAAGTCGCCCGCCTGTCCCCAAGTTTTCAGGCCAGCCCTCCAGCTGTTTGGCCAGCAAGCGAATTCCGCGCACACCGATCAAGGGCACAGGAGCACGCACCATCCGATTGACAACTTCTGTAATCCCTTTACGCACAGCTTTTTGAAGCTCAAGTTGCTCCGGCACTTGGGCCAGCCAATACATCCGCCCTTTCGGTGCCAGGGCCCCTTCGGCAAACCGGGCTCGTTGCAGATCTTCACGTGGACAGCGAACCGGCCCTTCAAAACCGGGTCACTGATCAGGTACTCATCGCCGTCGCGGCCGAAGACAACCAGGTTATGGGCATTAAAGTGAAAACGCAACGCGGCCGGAAAGTAGGGTAACCAGTAGACCCCGTCTGCAGACCCATCGGTATGCCCTGTGCCAGAGCGGCATCAAGCGCTTGCATCGCACGGTCCTGGTTGCGGAACCTCTGTGCCTTGACATCCAAACCCAACCTGTAAGCAGCTCTTTTAAAGATCGCTCCCGGTGAACTGCGAAAGGTGATCAGCGGAAGATGATTGATTTTGACCATGGGGAAGTAGCCGAAAAAAAGACCGCCACCGATGCCGAAAGCCAATGCTTCGGAAATCGGATGGCCATGATGCGTCATCAGATTGGATGTGACGCCACTTTCACAGTGGGCGGACTGGCGATGATTGAAATTGATCTTCACAGTATCTAGTTATTCCTCTTGTTCCAGCGCAACCGGCAAATCAACTCTTTCGGGCAGAAGATCGAGAGTATCTTCTGAAATCCTGAACACTGCGGCATAGCGCTGACGCAGTTCGGCTGTCAGTTGAGCGTAGTGTTTGGCCTGCAGATGGCGTTTGACCCGCCAGCGCGACAGGCGGACATAGCGCGCCAGAAGCGCCGCATCCATCTGGTTACGGACCATATGAAACAACAGGGGACTGGCCTTGCCACTGCGGATAGCGGTGAGAGCCGCCTCGATTTCCTCGGCAATCAACTGCCAGGCCTGAATATTGGCCAGGTTGGACGGATCCCAACCGGCGCTGGGGGTCAGCACATAGCGCCCGTCATCATCGACGGCATAGCTGATCGCACTCTGCTGTTCTAAAATAGCGGCATCCTGAGGCACATCCTGCTGTTTCATTCGACACGTTCCTCTGGCCGGGCTAGTTCAGCGCCCTGATCGCCTTCTTGGTGTAAGTTTTCAATTTGTAATTGTCCGTTCCATCGTGGAGGGCCTTGAGATCGGCGATATAATCACTGTCACCTGAAGCTGCCAGAGCCTTGCACAGCCAGGCCATGGTGTCGACATACAGCGAATCGATTTTGATCTGTTGGGCCATACCCTGCAACGCCAGAGCGGCAGCAGCGTAAACTTTTGCGTCGTTGCCGACGCTCCTGACAATCATTTTTGCCGCATCTCTCTTCAGGCCAAGATCGTCTGAGCGCAACATGCTTATCAGGCGATTATCTTCGGCACTTAAGCTCTCGTCCCAATGATCCGTAGCATTCAGAACCTGGCTGCGTTGGGCATATTGCTCAAGTAGTTCGGAACTCTGACGGGCGTAGCGTCGAATTTTAACACTGGGAGACTCTTTCATGATCCGTTCAAAGAACGCCATGTACTGCGAGTCTCCTGAAGCGGCCAGAGCTTTACACATCCAGGCCATTTCATCTGCGTGGTCTTTTTCGTAAGGCCGGCGGTAACCCGCTTCAAGGATCGCAGCAAGCTTTGCATAAAGTTCCTGATCCTGTAGACCGGAGCGGGAGATGATCTTTGCGGCATTGACCCTCTGGGTTTGACTGACCGACTCGATCCCGATCATAAGTTCGGCAATTTCTTCGCTCCGGTCAAGCTGAGCCAAGCAGACAGCCGGTAACAAAATGAACAAGATAAACAGCAGCGCCAACCAATGTTTCATTCTTTATTTCCGGTTGAAAAAACAACCGCCCCTTCTCTTTAAATTAAAAATGGACACCCAGTTGCAGAGTCACAGCATTGATGCCGCGATTGTCCTTGTGCAAGCCGCTGTTCGACAGATGCCAGGCCCGTACAGCGCCGAAGCAACTGCGCCCATCGCCCACCTGCAACTCGGCCCCAACCCCGATTTGCGGATTGAAATTTATCCGCATCCCCTGATCTTTCACCTGAAAATCGCTGTAGACCACCCCCGCTCCCCCTTCAACATAGGGACGGAAAGCCGCCGTCTTGAACCGGTCCAGATAATAGAGGGCAAAAAAATTGATCGACGCCAGAAGACGTGGATCGGAATCGTCAGCCAGACCAAGGTTGGCTTCCAGTTTAAACCTTAATGCCTCAGGGGCGCGATGGGCAAAATCTGCTCGTAGTCATAGAGTGCCATCAGATTCAATTGAATAAAACTAACCGTCGGCGAGGGGTCATAGCTTCTTCCGAGCACAATCCCCACCCCGTTTTTGCGGCTCTTGCAACGAGAAGGCCCGCGCTTCAGAAGTCAGTAGCAGGAGAGAAAGCAACAGCAATCCAAACGACAAGCGTCCCATGTTAATCGCAGCTTTCACTCAGGTGGACAGCACCATAATCGCCCCCAGACCGTAACGCAGACAACTCAGGCTCGAACAGCTGAGCGGGGCGCTGGCGACATGCCCGATCGACTGCCCTGCTTCGGCAACGGATGGGAACAGTTTTCCCCGCTTTACAGCCAGGAGCGCCACGGCCAGATCAAAGGCCGGGGCAACGGGGGATGCACCATAGAGCGGAGTATAGCAGACGACCGGCTGATCTCCCACCAGCTGTTGCTGATATATTTTTCCACTGGCCTGGTGACCGTCGCAATTAAGCAGCAGAGGGTTCGCCTTCAACTGCGGCCGGCTGAGGCTGAGATTCCCCATCTCGATCTGCTTGATCAGACCATAGCCTTCTCCTCCCGCATTGTCCGGCTGAAGCAGAAAGAATGCCGCCCCTTCACCGGCAATTGCCGTGTTCCGGGAGGTATCAAATGGATTCATACCGGTTTGCTCGCGGCCAGCTGAAAAACGTTCCCAACAATACCCCAGAACTGAACAGTACTCATCAACCGTACCGAGCAGAACCGCGTCAACCCGTCCTTCATCCAGCCACTGCCGGGCGGTCAACAGGCCGGACACCAGTGATTGATCAAACTGACTGACGGTCAGGCTGGGGCCGGTAATCTTGAGCTGCATCGAAATATGCGCTGCAGCAGCATTATGGACCGAATTGGAAAATGCCGTCGGCGAGGCAAAAGCGTCACCATCTTCGAGGACCGAGTCGAGAAACTTGAACGTTGTCGACAGAGCACCGAAACCTGAACAGACCACAACACCGAGGCGACTGCGGTCCAAATCAGGCTGTCCCGCATCTTCCAGGGCCTGAAAAGCGCCGAGCAGCGCCAGACGGGAAAAGTGATCGATACGCCGCAACGCCCGTTTATTCAGATGATTTTCAAGGGCATCGGTATCGGCCTGATACAGTGGAAACTGTTGTCCTCGCAATTCGACCTGACCGGGATGACAGCGCCGTTCAGCCAAAGCGGTCAGCAGATCCTGCTTGCCGCAACCGAAACCGCCAACCAGTCCGAGGCCGTTGATTTTGAGAGCTTTCATCGCGCTACCTCCAACCCGATCAGTACGGCAGCATTATTACCACCAAAGGCAAGCGATTCAGACAGAGCAAAGCGACCACAGAAACTGACTATCTGGCTGGAGGGACAGGTCGGCAGTTCAGGGTCCTGGTCATTGAAGCCAATGTTGGCCGGAATCTTCCCCTGTTCCAGGCAGGCCAGACTGAGAGCTGCTTCAATAGCTCCGGCAGCACCCAGGGTATGGCCGGTATAACATTTGGTGGAGACGAACGGAATTTGGGGAAACAGATCGGCCAGAACCCTGCTTTCAACCCGGTCATTGTCCGGCGTTCCGGTACCGTGGGCATTGATAAAGGCCAGCTCTGAAGCTTTCACATTGCCCATGCTCAAGGCCTCGCCGACAGCCCGCCGCAGACCGACTCCGTCTGGATGAGGCGCGGTCAGATGGTAAGCATCTGTCGCACTGCCATAGCCGAGGACAAACCCGCGCTGTATTTTACCCCGCTTTGCCAGAGATGACTCGCTTTCCAGCACCAGCATCCCTGCCCCCTCACCAAGATTCAAACCTTTCCGGTTGGCATCAAAGGGACGACAGGGTTCATTGGCCGTAATCATCAATGAGGAAAAGCCATTGTAAGTTGTCCGGCAGAGTTCGTCAGCGCCACCGACCAAAGCAATATCGCAGAGCCCGGCCCGGACCCACGCCGCCCCGATCCCGATGGCATCGGTACCGGACGAACAGGCGTTGACAACCACCTGGCAGGGGCCGTCAAGCTTAAAGTGACGAGCGACGGCAGCAGCCGGGTTGCTGCGCAGATAGCGTTCAATCGGCGCCATCGAGGGGTCTTCGCCGTTACGGAAATCGCGGTAGAAATCCTCATTGTTCATGGCGCTGCCGACGGTTGTGCCGACGCAGACCCCAACCTTCAGCCCCTGTAAAGTGCCCACAGTCAGCCCGGCATCAGCCAGAGCTTCCATCGCGGCACTGAGCGCCAGTCGGGTCGTCCTTAACAGTTCGTCATCATTTCCCGGCGCAGGAAGATCACGACGGATCTCAAAACCGGAAAGGTCTCGGGATGGCTGGTTTTAAAGGCCGCCGGAGGTTGAGGGTTGCGCCTTCCCTGAAGCATTGACTGCAGGGAGTCGTTCAACGTCATCCCGGCAGCACAAAGACATCCGGCGCCGCTGATGGCAACTGCGTGGCTCATTTCTTCTGTTTTTCCTCAATGAAAGCGGCCAGAGTATCGATCGACTGCAGGGCGGGACGCCCTTCGTCCATATCTTTGATCTCAACACCGAAATGCTTTTGAATAACAACAACCAGCTCTACGGCGTCAAGGGAATCGAGCCCTAATCCGTCACCGAACAACGGTGCATCATCTTCAATTTCCTCCGGCTCCAGGTCCTCCAGATTCAGCTCTTCAATCAGAACCTGCTTAAGCTTTGCTTTGATTTCCATTATTGCTCCTTATAGTCACGGTTGTTCTGTGGCTGTGGCTGTTGCTGTGGTTTAGACCACAGGTCAAAAAAATTAAAAACTGATACGGGTGTTCGCGACAGTAATCTTCGAGCACTTCGCCGAACTCGACCGCATAGCGGCGGAATGTCTCGGCCTTGCGACCCGGCAGCTCCGGTACTCGGATAACCTTGGCCAGCTTCAGGCTGTAGCTGGTCGGCCCTTCCTTGCTGGTAAAAAAGACAACGACCGGTGCCCCCGTAGCTGATGCAATTTTATAAGCGCTGAACGGCAGATAGACATCTTCGCCCAAAAACTTGATCGCAATGCTGCTGCGATCACTGCCGAGCAAACGATCCCCCATGACACTGACGATCTGTTCCTGCTTCAGCGCCCCCATCATCTCCAGAGTGCCGCCCAGGTAACCGGTCGGGTCGATAGTCCGGTAGGGACATTCAATCCCGGCGTGCTCAAAGTAATGACGGTCGATATCACCCGCGTCCTGACGCATCAGCATATTGACCGGTCGCTCCAAAAAGTCGAGTGCCGACATGGCCACCTGCCAGCAGCCGACATGAGCAGCCATCAGGATCATGCCGCGATTCTCATCGCGCAGTTTCATCAGCTCTTCTTTGGCATCGAGACAGATTTCAAAACTGTCCGGCCCCATGATCCCCACCACGGCCCGGTCGATCAGCACTTTGCCGAAAGCCAGAATCAGGCGATAGCTATGCCATAATCTTTGCACTCCAGTCGACTGCGGAAAGCGCCGTTTAAGATAATGTTCGGCCCTGGATCTGGCCAGACGACTGAACAAAACGTAATAGGCGACGATGAAATAGAGCACCAGGTAAGCCAGCCTGCGCCCCCGAGACGAATCATCAGGTAAAAAAACTGGTGTTGCCAGTTCTTGCCGATACTGCGGCTGCTCCAGTTCACCTGTTCGCCGTCTTCTCTGTCAACAGACTTCTTCTGCATCTTTCCTGCTTACCAGTTGAGCCAGAATCAGGGTCACACCACCCACCACCAGGGCCAGTACGGGTGCCAGAATCAGGGAACCGAGAAACCATTCATATAAACGCTGCATCGCCTGATAGCCCAGGGTCTGCATTGAAAATTCAGTCAGCCAGTTGCCGGTGCGTAAAAAATACCCCAACTCAATACACAGCGCCGGGACAATCGGCGGCATGCAAAGCTGGCTGCTGCTGATCGCGGCAACCTTGTTGAGACGGAAAAACCCGCACACAAAAAGGATGGCGATGGTATGGCAAAACAGTAGCGGCAAGGTTCCCAGAACGATCCCGACGGCGGCAGCAATGGCGAGTTTCTGCGGCGAGCTGTTTTCTCGCAACAACTGCCGGATCGAACGCAGAGGATGAATCACCGACAGCGCTTTCACCTGCTCCCGCTCTCTGCCTTCAAAATCTTGCGATGCGGCCAGGGGACAATTGAACGCATGGTCAAATGCGTATTGAGCAGAGTTAAACGCCAGTTGTCCATAAAACCGCGAAAGTGGGAAATCCTTTCATCCCCGGGAGGATAATAGACCGAGATATCGACATCCCGCAACTCCACTCCGGCCCAGGCACTGCGAACCAGGACTTCCACTTCAAAATTGTAGCGCCGGGTCCAGAAAGTCAGCTTCTGAAAAATAAATAGCGGATAGGCCCGAAAACCACTCTGACTGTCTTTCAACTGACTGCCGGTTTGCAGGCGCAGCCAGAAGTTGGAAAACTGCCGCCCAAACCGCGATGAGCCGGGGATCGCCTGTTGATCAAAGTCACGATGGCCAACGATCACGGCCTCCGGGTGTTCGTCAACAGCAGCCAGCAGGGTCGGCAGATCGGCAGGATCATGCTGTCCATCAGCATCAAGACAGACCATGTGGCTGAAGTTCCGCTCTATTCCCCATTCGGCAGCAGCCAATAATGCCGCGCCCTTGCCCCTGTTTTCCGGGTGCTGTAACAGCTCAACCGGCAGATCGGCAATTGAGTCTTTGACCGGCGGTCTGCTGCCATCATCAACCACCAGAACCCGGTCATGACGGGTCAGGACCTTCGACAACCTGACGCAAGGTGACGCCGTGGTTGTAGACGGGGATGACAACGAGAATCCGGGGCATCGGTTCAGGAGTCGCCATAGCGCTTGTTACTCAGGGCAAAACGGATAAACTGCCCGGCGCTCGCCGCAAAGCGCAGCCAGCTGTCGGGTGATTTCCACAGCATGGTGACATATCCCCACAGCACGCGATTGCGGCGAAAGTGATTCTTGTAAAACTGGATAAACAATTTTTCCAGTTGAGCCTTGTTCATTCCCTCCGGAATAAATTGAAAATGCATGCAGTCCATCTTTGGCCAGTCTTCATCAAAGAATCCAAGCTGATCGATTTTTTCGTAGATCGGCGAACCGGGAAACGGCGTGAACTTGGCCAGGTTAAAGTCATCGATCGGCAGAGAATAGACATAATCCATGCTGCGCCGGATCGATTGTTCAGTCTCCCCCGGCAGACCCATCATCAATAAGCCTTTGGTGCGGATGCCGCAGGCCTTAATCGTCCGGATGGTCTCAGACAGCAGATCAAGGTTGGCATTCTGGCGATGTTGAGCCAGCAGCTGTTCATCGCCACTCTCGATTCCGAGGCTGACCATCCAGCACCCCGCGGCTTTCATCAACTGCAACAGTTCGCGATCGACATGCTCCGCCCGCACGGCACAGTTAAAGGTCATGCCCAGCGGTTGATCGATCATCATACGGCAGAATTCTTCAACCCGACCGCGATGAAAGGTGAACTGATCATCGTAGAAATTGATGTGTCTGACCCCGAAGCGCTCTTTCAGGTAAAGCAGGTGGCGATAGAGATAATCGGCCGAATTGTATCTGAACGTGCGCTGAAACACGCTGCGATCACAGTAACTGCAGCTGTAGGGGCAGCCGCGACTGGAGATACAGCTGCTGTTCGGCGCTTTGGGGTAATTGAAGATCGGAAGTTTATAGGCATCGGGATAACCTTCCAGCTTTTCATAGGCCGGAAAGGGCAGTTCATCAAGCACCAGCATATCGCTGCGATAACCGTTATCAACCAGACTTCCATCGACACTGCGCCAGACCACTCCACCGACATCTGCGGCTTCGTCCTGCCCCAGTTGAGCCAGTTCCAGCATGGTCTGCTCACCCTCACCGATGACCGCATAGTCGATCAGAGGAGAAAAGGAGAGAACCTGCTCCTTCAAGGCTGAGACATGAGGGCCGCCAAAGGCGACTCGAAGAGCAGGCAGTTCCGCCTTGGCCAACTCCGTCAGGCGGACAGCGTCATGAAAACTGGCCGTCGTACAGCTGATGCCCAACAAAGCCGGATGCTCGCGCCGCAGGATATCCGTCAACCGGACATCGGCGTCAGGATGGGCATAGCAATCGAGAATGGTACTGTTAAAGCCTGCCCGATCCAGATAGGCGGCAATACTGGCCAGTCCGAGCGGTGGCATGATGTTCGCCTTGCGCGAAATATCCTGCCTGGCCGCTTCAACCTCGTAGCCGAGTGGATGCAGCAACAGTATGTTTTCTCATTCAACATTGTCACTCATGACTCACTTTATTTGTTACCCACATTTTTCGGAAAACGTATCAGATGATCCCACATCAGTCCGCGGAAACCGAAGTCACGCATCACCGTCATCCGCTGCAAACCAGCAGACGGCGGGAAAATACGATTTTTACGAGCTTTGAAATTCTTTTTCAGCTCCGCCTCCATCCACTCTCGATCGATCTGCGGAGAGAAATAATAGACCGGTTTCAGTAACGAGGTGTCCTCGCCGATGATACCGTCGTCGATAGCCCGCTGATGCAAGGGAGCGCCCGGATGGATTCGAATTCCGGAAAAAGCGAACACCACTGAAGCTCCCAATGCCTCCATATTTTCAAGCCCCTCGGTCAAGGATTCGCGATCTTCATCCGGGCCGCCGAACATGACGAAATGAGCCGCGGGCAGGTGCTCATCCAGACAGGCCTGATTAACCTCCAGAATTTCATTGAAGGTCAGTTTTTTATCGATACCGGCCAGAGTTCTGTCGGCACCGGCATCGGTTCCCAGTTCGAGAGCATAGAGTCCTGACCGCTTCATCAATGCCAGCTCAGTGCGCTTAAGTCCCTGAGGACGGAAGAAGGCCGCCCACTCCATAGCCAGATCGTTGCGCAGCATTTCCTCCACCAGTTCCAGATAGTCTCCAGCAGGATCGTTGAAGACCGAATCGGTGAAAAAGACACGCTTGACATTATGGTCGCGCTTCATTTTCTTCAGTTCGTCAACAACCTGCTGCGGGTCCCGGCGCCTGAAATGCTTCCCTTCCAGATGAGGATAGGAGCAGTAGCTGCATCGATAGGGGCAACCACGCTTGGTTTGCAGGTTGACCATACCGCTTTGTTTCAGGTAAAAGTCGACCAGTTCCTGCTGCAATAACGGACTGCTGAAAAGCTGCCCCGCTAAAGGCTCGCCACGGCGAACGATACGATCGACCGGGCGTCCCGCCGCCAGATCATCAATCAGACGCGGGAATGAAATTTCCCCTTCACCGATAACGGCGTGGTCAACGTCCAGGTAGGTGGCGATCTCCTCCGGCAGGATCGTCAAAGCCGGTCCGCCGACAACGATCGGTGCTTCGCTATAACGGCGCAGATCGGCAACCAGGGCCCTGGCTTCCTTCAGGTACCAGCCATCGTCACCACTGAATGAGTCGACGTTATCGATGTTGCGCAGGGTTATCGCGACAACATCCGGATCGAAAGCCTTGACCTCTGCGGCAAGAAGCTCAGGGAATTCCCCGAACCAGATAGTCATACTGTTCCACCTGATGTCCGGCAGCAACCAGAGCACCGCTGACAACAGCCATCCCCAAGGGATAAACCGGGTATGGATCGGTCGCCCTGTTGCTGGAGATGAAAAAGACCCGACTCATGCTTCAGCCTTTTTGAAAAGCCGACGCTTGCGCGGATTATAGCGGTGGTAGGTGCCATCATCCATCTCCCTGCGGATAACCTGTTTGAACAGCTCTCCCATCTTAAGCTGATGACCGCTGTCGGCATTAAAGGTATCCCAGGCGTAATAGTACATTTCCTGCAGTTTTTCCGGCGTCATATGCTTGGGCTGAAAAACGACCTTGTCGGCGGTATATTTAAGCCAGTCATTTGACAGAATCCGCCCTTCCTTTTCCATCTGCGCCCGTATCGGTGACTTTGGAAAGGGAGTCATGATGGTAAACTCGGCAACATCCAGTTCGATTTCAATCAAAAAATCGACCAACCGCTTGATATCATCTTCGGTCTGATCGTCAGTGCCGAGGATAATCGTTCCTTCTATCCCGATGCCATGATCTTTCAGCCGCTTGACCCTGTTTCTGATCGTGTCCGAGGTATCAAAGACAGCCTGATAAACGTACCAGGCACCGGCATCGGCCGCCAGTTTGAGGACTTCAGGATCATCCAGTATCGGGTGGGACACCCACTTCTTTTTCAACGGCGCCATTTCTGTGAACAGATCGATCAACCACTGACGATCCTGGGCCAGGGAATTATCGACGATGAACATGCGATTGTTCTGAATCGCCTCCATCTCTTCAATCACTTTGTCGATCGGTCGCGGCCGGAAGGTCTTCCCTCCCAGATAACCGGTGCAACAGGGGAAACAGTTGAATTTGCATCCGCGCGAAGCGTGAACCAGATCAAGCATCTGGACACCGCGATAATTGTACAACTCACGCTCCAGAATATCCCGTCGCGCGGTTCCGACCAGATTAATATCGGGATGGTTGTGCATGTAATCGTAGCGCGGCTTGAGTTCACCGCGAGCCAGGTCATCCAGAACCTGCTGGAAGCGCCCTTCAACTTCGCCCAGAAAGATCGCATCGGCATGCAGCTGAACCTCTTCGGCGTGCAACATGGTCGAAATTCCACCGAAGATGACTTTTTTACCACGCTGCCTGAACTCATTTGCCACCTCAAAGGCGCGCGGCAACTGCGAGGTCAGCATGGTTGAAATGGCCACCAGATCGCAGTCGACATCAAAATCGATCTTCTGCAAATTTTCGTCTGTGAAATTGATATCGACTGAATCGGGCATCGCAGCGGCAAAAACCACAGGGCCGTGTGGCGGCAAGTGAAATTCAGTCTGCCGGTCCAACTTGGGCCAGCGTGGATAGATCAGTTCCATTCTCATGCTGCTTACTCCTTTACCAAAAACAGAAAGACTCTGTCTCAGCTATTTTTGCCGCCAGGCAGGCAGCGATCAATATATCCAAACTTTCAACGTCAACGGCATTGAACAGAATCCTGCCGCCTTCCAATTTGACTTCGCCGTAACCCTCTGGCTGGGGAGTTCTTTCCAACAACAGAAAGAGACTGCCCGGGCAGTTGCCTTTATTGTCGACATCTGCGGGCGGATGAAGATCACTGACACCGGCCAGAATCCCGTCCTGGCTGCTCCACGCTAATTCCTCCAGCGCAAAACGGATTGCCGCCAGTCTGCTGTCATCCTGCTGATTCAGGACCAGTGAACTGCCACTCAAGCCGAAGCGCAATGCGGCTTCACCCAAAAAACAGTTGGGCAAGGTATAGGCGAAGAGGTTGGGACTGGCCAGCTTCCCCTGCTCGGGAAGCATCGTTTGCAGATAGGACAGATCGGTCTGCAGGCAACCGAAACGGCTGGCGGCAACGATACCGATCGGTCGTTTTTCTTCCCACCTCTCCTGCTTGGCGTCGCGCAGGCAAAAAGCAATGGCCGCCAGGCCGATCCGTGAAAACTGATCGAGTCGTCCAAAGCGCATGTCCGGCTTGTCAAAAACCTGCTTGCGGGTTGGAATAACCGGTTCTCCCGGACAGAACGGATTTTTTCAGTCTCAGCTCCCTGACCGAAGCCGGCAGCAGTCACCCAACCCATCCCCTTGATCCAAGCTTTCATTGTTGCCCCTTTTGCAGAATCACCACGCCGTTAATCCCACCAAACCCTGAGTTGCTGCAGAGCAGGTAATCTCCTTTAAACGCTTGAGCAGAGGGACTCAATCTCCCCTGGCCGGCCTCTTCGGGCAGCAGACAACCGACAGTGCCCGGCAACTGCTGCTCCTGCAGAGCCCGACAGGCAACGGCAATTTCAACCCCTCCGGCAGCGCCAGGCAATGGCCGAGACTCCCTTTGATCCCATGCAGAGGAGGAAGAGTCCCGTCAAAGACGGAGTTAAAGGCTGTCAACTCCATCGCATCATTGTAAACTGTTCCGGTGCCGTGGGCGTTAATTGCGGCAATCTCCGTGGCACCGATGGCGGCAATCTCCAGAGCTTGACGGCAGGCCTGGATCAAACCACAACCATCACGGGCCGGTGCCGTCACATGGTGAGCGTCATTGGCGGCGCTCCACCCGGCGACATAAGCCAAAGGCGTCTCTCCGCTCTTGAGTGCCCGTTCTTCACTCATCAGGAGCAAAGCGACCCCGCCTCTCCCAGATTCAGCCCTTTACGCTGCCGATCGAAGGGCCGGCAATAATCTCCCGACAGGGCCTGCAGAGCGGAAAAACCGGAAAACACAAATTCACTGACTAAATCAGCGGCATAGACCAGCACGGCATCGGCCTGTCCTGCCTTGATCATTGCTGCCGCGCGCATGACGGCGATGGTCGATGAAGCACAGGCCGCATTGATATTGCAGCCGACGTCACTCAATCCAAACCGCCGGGCAACTTTGCCGACCATCGGTTCAAACAGAACAGTCTCGGGAATCTGAGTCTGCTGGCGACTGGCGGTGGTCAAACGATCGATTTCCCCCTTTGTCGATGCAACCAACAAACGGCAGTCGGCTGGTAGACCGTCCATCTGGACGGCGACCCTCTCCAGCATATCATCAAGGAGCGAGCCATTGTCAGGGGCCCGAAGGTAATCTATACAGGCCGCATAACGGGAAATATAATTATGGCAGTCAAAGCGCTTCAGTTCGGCAATACCGGTCTGCCCCTGCAACAACGCCTGCCACAAAGGGTCGAGACCTTCCCCCAGTGCGGTCAGGATAGCGGCCCTGCTGATAACAACCTTATTCACGCAAACTCTCCGTGCAGCCAGCGCTGGCGAAATTGCTCATAAAAAGGAGGAGGCAGCATCAGGACATTTTCATCCTTATCCATGAATAGCTGAACCGAATAACCGGTCGTCGTCACCTCCCCTTTTTCATTGCGCAGGATAAATTCATGGTTCAGTCGTGTCGCATCGCTCCAGTGCAGGATCGCTTCGATGGTAAACAGTTCACCGAAGCGTAAAGGACGCTGATAATCAGCGTGCATCTGTTTAATCGGCGCAACGATGCCCTGGTGGTAAAAATCCATGTAGCCGATACCGTACTTTTCACCGAGCAGGACCCGGCCATCTTCAAAGTAGCTGGGATAGCGACCATGCCAGACAATCCCCAGAGGATCGACCTCTTCAAAACGGACAATTCTCTCAACGCTGCAGCGTAACGCCGACGGCGCTCCCTCCTGCTGACGAAAATAGGCTTTTTCATATAAACTATCCTTTACCGAGCACCAGCGTAAAGCCGGCCGCACGTTTTTTTCACTGTACAGCTCACAGCGACACAGATAATGATCCCCCTCTTCACTGCACTGCACCTGAACATCAATACGGACATCAGGGCGTAACTGTTCCGAAAACTTAGCCCGACTCAAGCTCAGGAAGCGCAGTTTTTGACCTGTGAGCTGTTCTGCCACCCGCTGTGCCATCAGCATTTGCAGAACCGCCGGCAGGATCGGGTAGCCAGGAAAGTGTCCTCTGAAACCGATAAAATCCTGACTGAACTGAAAACTGCGCTGACCTCCTGCTTCTGTCACACCTAATGCCCCCAGTGCTGAGGCTTCAATTTCCTGACACATCCTGTTCATGGTTCCTGTTTCACCTCGCGCATCCACAGGGTCAGTTTAAGACCATAGCGGTAGTCATTGAGAACGATCTGATCCGGCAGACGCCGGCCGTAATAACCCCGGTACTGTTCATAAATCACCCGCCAATCGCCTTCTTCGGCGTTCAGCCGGTGCGGCGTAAATCCCCCCGGCAATCGAAGACAAAACTAACGCTGCCACCTGGCAGTGTCCGCCACACCCGATAGCGGTTGTCTCCCTGTTCGACATGATCATTCACATCTGGCTGCGGCTGAAAGAAGATCTGGCGCAGGCTCTGGGCAATTCCCTGATCAAAACCATTTATTTGCTGCAGCTGTGGGATAGCCCGCCTCAAAATCTGTCCCTGCTCATCCAGTTCCAGATCAAACAGGATCAACCCCATTTCATTCATCGCCAGCAGGCGCGCCGTCTTTTGTTCCAGGTCGAGACGCAAAAAACCTTCCAGCGGAATTTTTTTCGGACCTATTTCCAGTAAAGCCGACTGTCGCAAGCGCCAGATACTACCGACATTGAGCCAATGATCAGCGATAATCCCGGTCGCGTCGCCCTCAATCAAACAATCGGTCGGGAGCTCCTGCCGTGAAACCGTTGGAGTGCAGGCCATCAGTATTCCAACACATAAGGCGGCGAAAATCCTGCGCATCAGTTCCTCTTCGGCCTGAATGCCGGAATGACAAAAATAGCGGTAGGGACGGCTGCGCTGATCCCAAGAAGAACCGTAATACCGATAGAGTACATGGCGGGATGGCGGGCCAGAACCAGGGCACCAAAGCCGACCAGGGTCGTCAAACCGGACACCAGAACAGCCCGAGACGATGCCAGATCGAGCTCCTGTTGATTGTGGCAGACCATGAAAATCCCATAATCAACTCCCAGGCCGATAATCAGAATGGAGGCGATCACGTTAAACAGGTTCAGTTCCAGTCCCATGGCCCCCATACAGCCAAACATCACCACCAATCCACTCAGTACAGGCAACAGGGCCAGTAGCACATTGGTCAATTTCCTGAACAGGAGAATCAGCAGCGACACCACCACGATACCGGCAAAACTGATAAAGCGGCTGAAGTCCGTGCCGATTTCAGCGCTGAGCTGCCGTCCAAAACGCCCCTGAGACACCAGGGTCAGGCCTGAAGTTCCAGCAAACTCAGCCTCCAGCGCGGTCATGACCGCATGCTCGTCGGGGATCAAGGTAATGAGCTGATAGCCCTGTTTTGTTTTCACAACCAACCCATCCAGTATCCGCTCCAGCCCCCAGAGTTTCAGCTGTTGCAGGTCAAGCTCCGGCGGAGTCTGATCCAATAGCGCCTGAAACGGCTCAAAAGCGGCGGGGGAAAATCCATATTTCTGACCACGGGTCTGAAACAGTTCCAGGGTTGTCGCTTTATGCTGTTGCCAAAATTTTTCCCAAAGCAGGAGACGCTTCCGCTGTGTTTTCGCTGTGGGCAGCAAAGGAGCCAGACTGACGGAAACGTTTTGTAATCCCTGCTCTCCCAGAACACCCCAGGCCTGCTCATTACGCTCCAGAGCCTCCTCCAGGGTTCTTCCCTCGGCAAACAGCAGGGCCCGCCCACGCATATTCCCCCAGTATTCGCTTAACTGCTGCTCGGCCTGCACGATCTCCCGGGGGAGATAGCTGAGCTGTTTCAATTCACCATTGACCGCCAGGTTCTGTGCCTGCCAGGCAGCCCATCCGACCCCCACAAACCAGACCACAAGCACGACAATACGCAAACCGGGCAAGCGATCATAGATATGTCGTCGGAACGTATGCCGTGGCAGTACCGATCCTGTTTTCTGTGTGCCGATAAAGTGAGGCAGTACGATCAAAGCCAGCAACAGTGCGGAAATAATTCCAGCGATGGCAAAAATCGCCAGCTGCCGTTGTCCCGGAAGAGCGGAAAACAGCAACACGGAAAATGCGGCCAACGAAGTAAAACCACCATACAGAACCGGCCGGGACACCGCTGCAAGCCGCTGTTCCGGACCGCTGCCCTCACCATACAGAAGGGCGAAGTAGACATGCAGACCGAAATCGATGGTAATTCCCAACAGCACGGCGCCAAAGCCAACCGTAATTCCGGACAGCGGACCCGACCAGACTGCCGTGACCAATAGTCCGATCATTATACTGAACAGAGGCAGCAGATAAACCGCCAGGGCCTTCAGTGACCGCAAAAAGAGTGAAAACAGCAGCAAAATGCCGATGCCGGAAACCATCAGTACCCGTTTCATGTCCGCCTGAATCACCCGGCTGTTAGCCAGCGTATATGGATGACCACTGATCAATTGAGTCGTGATCCTTCGGGAAGCTCCCCCTTGCTTTGTCGAAAGCATCGATCAGCGCCTTGGCCCCGGCAGCATCGGTTATCTTAATCGGGGTATCGGCCAGTAACAGGCTGTGACGGCCATCGACACTGACAAATGGTTCTGCTTCAACCTGACACCGGGAATAGGATTCAGGTGAACCAGTTTTCTCAAAGCCAGGTCCTTCAGCTGCAGCGGATCTTTGCGGATAGCATTCTTCAGAGCAACGCCCTGCGGTTGAAGCAACTGGGCCAGGGAATCGGCCAGGCGGGCGTCAATCTGCTCAGGGCTTAAACGCCTTTCAAGTTCCTTCAAATCGTCGGCATCAAGCAGCCGGGGCAAATAATCCCCCAACTGACGAAACATCTGTCCTGAACTGCCTGTATCCGGACCACTGAGAATATTGCCGAACAGCTCAGCGGGCAAAGCGGCACCCAGCCGGTCAGTGGCCTCCAACAGCTGGTCCAATTCAACAGTGGGATCGGCAGCCAGAGAAATAACCACTTTGCGGGCAAAAGGCGCTTGCTGCAGCAGGTGAAAATCATTCGCAACCCGTGATTTTCCATCGGGGAGCATGGCCGCAATACTGTCTTCGATTTTCACCTGCGAAAGGACCCAGGCGGCCCCTCCCAACAGGAGGATCAACAGAACAATCAACCATCCGCGGCGCTGCTGAAAAAACTGATACAAAGTGGTCGGTCGCTTCATTGCAGCTCGGGAACCTCAAAAGCATCGGGGGGCAGCACACCATTCACGACAACATCGTGAAATTGCAGCAACGTGCTGTCTCCACCCTGTTCCATCAACAAGACTTCAGCGACATAGCGACGATCATCCGCGAAGACAATATTCAAATAATCGATAAACCCTGCTTCACCGTCATCAAGCGGGTAAAGTTTCAACCTGACCGGCTGTTCCGACTCCAATTCCATCCGATAGCGGCTTTCCAGCCAATCCAGATCGACTCTGGCCCAGGCCAGCAACTGTTGAGCGATCATCCCCATGATCGGATCCTGTGCGACAGAAAAACTGCTCTTCTCGCCGCTTAAACCGTTCCAGCGCTGGCCTTGCAGGCCCGTGAGGACAAACCCGGAGGCGACTGGAGTCAGCAGTTCCCAACGCAACCGGTCTGGGTTCCGATAAACGAAGCGCCCCTGAGATGTCAGCTCTTCAGCAAAATCTCAAGGCGCTTTTTCTGTTCAAACTGGCTGCTCAAACTCTCCGTCCGGGCTGCAGTCTCTTTCAAATCAGTCAGAAGCGCGGTCAAGCTGCTTTCTGAAGCCGGGCTCCGGCCAGGCAGAACCGTCACCAGCAACAGGCATGTCAAAACTATTTTTTTCAACATCATTCAATGAATCCAGATCTTGATTTCACCATGACCGACCATGGTTTCACCACGCCATATACTCCCTGCGGCAACGGCAAAATCGTCCAGTTCGGCCAGAGTTTTAATTTCAATACGCAAACGGTCACCCAGCATGGCGGTTTCAAGACGGACAAACGTTTTGATCCCGACCAGAAAGCCTTGTCGCACAGCGCTACCCTCAATCCGGTCAAGATAGCCCTTGAGAGCGGCATAGCTTTGCGCGACCATTTCTATCAGTGCTATATCGTCCAGGCAACCCGCGCTATCAACCAATGGACAATCAGGTGCGACCTGCGCCTCAACAACACCGTTCTTGCCGTCAATTGCCAGCAGGCGATCAACCATCCGCATCGGCAAGAGATGGGGCACCAGCTGTTCAGCATCAAGCGGCAGATCGAGCATTAATCAGTCCTCCCAGTAAACGGTCAGATCATCAAACAGCTGACTGGAAAACAGAATCTTGCGAAAGTGGACCAGATCGTCATGAAAAATACGGGAATTGTCATACTGGCTGAATTCCCGATTGAGAATTGCGTGAATCTTCCCGGTTGCGCGTCCCAGTCCCGCGGCATTGCGAAACGACAGCGCCTGAAGATCGGCTAGAACTTCCAGTGTAACAATATGCTTGGCGTTGCTGACCGACTTGAAGGCTTTCCGGGCTGCAACCGTCCCCATACTGACAACGTCTGATTGGAGGCATTACAACTGATGGAGTTGGTGCTGACCGGATTGGCCAGCTGGCGGTTTTCTGCCGTAGTCGATGTGGCCAGATACTGGGCTCCCATAAATCCCATCGTCAAGCCCAGAGTCCCGGGGATCAGAAATTCCGGTAATCCTTCATTGAGATTACGATCAAGATATTTATTGGTCCGCCGCTCTGAAAGAGTACAAAGTGTGGCAATTGCCATACAGAGCATATCCATGACAAAACCGATACTCTGACCGTGAAAATTACCGCCATGGATGATCTTTTCTTTTCCGGAATCACAATCGGATTGTCATTGGATGAGTTGGCCTCCGTCTCAACCACTTTAACCGCCTGCGCAATCGCCTCTGCAACCGGTGCGAGAACCTGCGGAGTACAGCGAACAGAGTAGACGTCCTGCACATTAATGCTGGTTTCAAAAACGGGACCATCCGACTTCTGCCCCCGGATCAGCTCATGCATTTCGGAACGCAGGGTAATATTGCCCGACCCCTGGTACAACTTGCGGATAGTCGCGGCGATGTTCAGTTGCCCTTCATGCGGCTTGACCAGATGCAGATCTTCGTCAAAGGCATCATCGATCCCACCAAAGATTCAATGGCAAAAGCTCCGGTCACACAACTGATATTCAGCAGCTTCTTGGCCCCGAACAGAGCGAAGGCGGCCAGTGCGGTCATGGCGCTGGTGCCATTCATCAGGGCAATCCCCTCCTTAAAGCTGAGACGCATGGGAACTTTATCACACTGGCGATAAACATCATCCGCCTGGCGCAATTCGCCCTGATAGTAAACCTGTCCTTCACCGATGATGGACAGGGATAGATGAGCCAGATGAATCAGATCGCCCGAAGCGCCGACACTGCCACATTCGGGGATATAAGCGGCAATGCGCTGATTGATCATCCACTGCATATGCTCAAGCAGTTCGATACGGACCCCGCTGAAGCCTTTCACCAGCGTGTTCAGGCGCACAACCATAACGGCAATGGCAATATAGTCTTTGAGCGGATCGCCCAATCCTGCGGCATGGCTGCGGATCAGATTGACCTGCAGAGCTTCGATCTGCTCGTCGTCGATAATCTTGTTGCACATCGGTCCGAAAGAGGTATTGACACCATAGATGACCCGCTTGGCGGCAACCTCCTCCTCGAGAAACTGACGACTGGCCCGACACCGTTCCAGAGCGGCCGCTTCAAGCTCGACCCGTTTGTCGCCAACTCCGATTGCAACAATATCATCAATACTCAAATCGTTGCCGTTCAGTACGACACTATCCCTCTCACTCATCATGCTTTTATCCTGTCCATAACCGCGTCAGCGGTAATCGAAAAATGTGACCGGCTTGCGCTGATCCGGCCTGATCGTCTTATTTATGATCTCTTCCGGGCTGGTCAGCACAAACCTCCGGCTTGACCCTGGTTCTGGCGGCAATCCTGACGGCAATATCCTCAGGCCGCAGATCGGGGTCACTGCATCCGACCACAACCTTGATACGGTCAGACAGATCATAATCCTGATAAACTTCGATATAATATCCGCTCACAGCAGCACTATCCTGCAAAGCGGCGCTGATTGCCCCCGGAAAAAGCGTCGTGCCGCGACATTTCAACATTTGCGCCCGCCGACCGACAATAGGCCCCAACCGCGGCGTCTGCCGACCACAAAGGCATTGACCATAGTGCAATTGGGCAATATCGCCGGTGCGGTAGCGCAGCAAAGGTGTTGCTTCAACACCGAGAGGAGTAACGACAACTTCTCCACTTTGACCGGAAGGGACCGGTTTCCCTTCGGCATCGACAATCTCGATAACCACAAGTTCCGGCAGCAGATGCCCACCGCAGCCGGCATCACAATCGGCAAAGGCGGTCGCCAGCTCTGTGCTGGCATAGGTTCCATAAATCCGGGCCTGCCATTCCTGCTGTAACGCGGCCCCCAGTGCAGACAATTTCAGGTCTTCGCTCCTGACCGGCTCACCAATACAGATCAATTTTTCGACCCCGGCTTCTGCCGGCGCCAGACCCAAATGCTCCAGTTGGCGGGCAACCCCGAGCAGCAGACTCGGCACACCGACCAGAACGTTCGGCCGTTGGCGGCGGATCAGTTCGGCAACCAGCGCCGGTTGTCCTGACCCCGCCCTGATTGCCGTCGCACCGATATTTCTTAAACCGAGAAAATACGCCAGCCCGGCCATAAAGACCCGATCCAGGGCGGCTCCGACCAGAACCCGATCCGTCGAGCGGATTCCCGCCGCCGCAAAGGCTCTCTGCTCGTTGCGGGCCAGACGCTGTAAATCGGCTTCGCTCTGCCAGACAGTGGCAGGTTCCCCTGTCGTTCCCGACGTCTGACAGATATCAACAACCCGCTCTTCGCTGATCGCCAGGAAATCCCGGTTGCGCGCGCTCAGATCGGCTTTGTCAGTCAACGGCAACGCAGCCAGAGCGGTCAAATCGGTCAACTGCTCAGCTTCGAAACCGATCCGCTTGAACATGGCGCGATAGAAAGGAGAGTTCAGCTGAAGGGAATGGACATGCTGCTGCAGCAACCCCAACTGTAAATCGTCAATGTCCCGCGGGTCTGCAAAATCGATTGTACGGTTCTGTTCGCCTGTCATCACTAAGACTCACCGCGCATATCTGCCAGAGCATTCTTCATCTGCTCTTTCACCTGTTTGCGCAAAAGAATGTGGCCATCTGCCTTGCTGAACGTTTTAGTTTCTATCGCCGGTAACGCTCTTAAGGTAATTCGACACGGGCTCAGCCACTTGCGCCCCGGCGGCAATAACCGGTCGGTTCCGTCAATACAGAGAGGAACAAGCGGGACTCCGGCAGCGATAGCCACTTTGAATCCGCCGGAATAGAAACGTTGCAGTTGCCCATCGCGACTACGATGTCCTTCAGGAAAAAACAGCACCGTGCCCCCGGATGCAAAGGCGCTGTTGCTGTTACTTAATGTTTCTTCCCAACTGCTTCCTTCGACATCAAGATAGCGGGCCAAACGCATAAAACCGCTGTACCAGAACATTTTGAAAGGCCATGATCGGACGGCAAAGGTAATATCGTAGACTGGCAGTAACGCCATGCAGTACGTATCAAAAAAAGAAAGATGATTGACAACCAGCAGGTATGGTTTTCCGACTCTGATCTCTTCCATCTGCTGGCGCTTAAAACGCACAAACGGGCTCATCAAAACCATCCAACCTCGGCCGTAAACCCAGATGAACCAGCGCACAACCCGATCGGCCCCCCAACGCAAGGTCACCAGACAAAACGCAAAAGCAAATGGAAAAACAACAATACCGATCAAGGTCCAGAGCAACAATGCGCTGTAGCACCAGACATTCATCAGCACCAGCCAAATCAACATCAAAGGTTTCGACAGAGCTGTTTCCCCTTTTTCGGTCATGCCCGGTAGCATTGGCGATCAGCTGTTTTCAGCAACTTTTGCCAGAACAAAGCGATGAATATCCCCCAGGGTCCGAATAGCGCGAACCGATTCTTCCTCTCTTATTTTAAAATTGAAAGCTCCTTCAAGGACGATAACCATGTCAACGGTATCGAGGCTGTCAAGGCCGAGGTCTTCGTAGATGTTAGCATCAGCGATCATATCAGCCCGGTCGAGCTCAAACTCTTCGGCCAGACTGGAGTCAATCAACTCAATTACTTCCTGTTCTGTCATACTTAACAGCTCCTTATGATGACGGTCGAATTGATACCGCCCATGGCAAAATTATTTTTCAGAATATAGCGGGCCTCGGTCTTCAGGTTACTCTGCAGATGCATAAGCCCCTGACAGTCCTCGCTGATCTCCACCAGATTGTGGGTTGCCGCCAGCTCGCCGCGCTGCATCATACCAATGCTGGCAGATAATTCAATAGCTCCGCTGGCCGCCATGGTATGGCCGAGATGCCCCTTGAAACTGCTGACGGGAACCCGGTCTCCGACCAGACGCCTAATCGCCTCCGCCTCAGCGACATCCCCCTGTTTTGTGCCGGTCGCATGGGCATTGATATAATCCAGATCGGTCGGATCGATTCCGGCATCCTCAACCGCCAGGCGCATGCACTTATACATTGCGGCGACGTCTGGATTGGCGATACTTGATGTGTCTGAGGTCGTTGCAAAACCGACAATTTCAGCAAGTATTTGTGCGCCGCGCGTTTCGGCGGCACTCTTCTTTTCAAGCAGCAGGATTCCGCTGCCCTCACCACAGACCACACCATCACGGGCTGCGTCAAAGGGACGGGGCGCCTGTTCCGGGTGATCATTATACTGAGTTGACGCCGCATGCCAGGTGTCAAAGATCGCAGCCGTCAGGGGGTGAAATTCGTCGGCACCACCACAAAGGATCGCATCCTGGCGGCCGAAAGCAATCTGTTCATAGGCGTAGCCGATGGCCTGACAGCTGGTTGCACAGGCGGCCGAAGGAGCCAGAACCCGGCCGGTAATGCCAAGAGATTGAGCAACGTTAGCGGCACATGAATGCCCCATGATCTGAAAGAACAGTCCCGCCTTAATCCGCTCCAGGCTGTAATCCTTGAAATAATCGGCAAAAAACCCCTCGGTAGTTGCCGTGCTTCCCAGTGTCGAACCGATCACGACACCTGTCCGCCCTGAAGAGAGTTGCTTTTCATCAAAGCCGGCCATCTGCAGGGCCTGAAGGCTGCTCAGATAGGCATACACAGACATTTCTGACATGGAACGACGTAACTTACGCGGAATCTGTTTTGGATCAATATTGTCGACCGTCGCCGCAAGGCGTGAGCGCAAGCCTCCGACCTGCTCCAACCGCGGCAGCGTTTTGACACCCGACTGCCCTGACAGCAGAGCTTCGGTTAGAGTATCCAGACTATGGCCAAGGGGTGAGATAACCCCGATACCAGTGACAACGACAGATTCTAACGACATGATTTTATTTCTCCCCGCAGTAGTTCGTGCCCAAGGATTGAACCACAGGTTATGTATGCAGCGACAACCGTCCCCAACAGGCCTGGCGCAGCAGTGGCCTGACCGGAAAGGAACAGACCCGGTAAACGTGTAACAGGATGAGGATTGTACTGACCGATGAAATGCCCGACACCGTAGATAGCCCCCTGAGGTGCGCGCGAATAATCCTGCAGCGTCAACGGGGTCGCCAGGTCGAGCACTTCCAGATCGGCCAGAGCGGGGCAACCATTGACGAACCTCAGCCGCAGCATCTCAGCCAGTTGTTGTTTTTTATCTCTGTACCCCTGTCCGCGCTGTTGTTCGGCGAGCTCATATTGGGCCACTTCGGTAAAGCTGGCCGGCACAATGCCGATCACCCCCCCATTCCCGTTGTCCGCCGCGCCATCGGCAGCGGTCAGATAGCATCCACGTTGATCCAGAGGCCGTTCAACAGCAGCTCGAAACAGGCCGCCGCGCGGAGCTAAAAACAGATTGCTGCACTCCAATTCAGCCACCGGATTCCGAGTGCGTCCAAAGAGGATATATGCCGACATGGTCTGGCGTAATTTTTTCAAGCGCTTCAGGTATGCAGGTCGCAGAACACCGGCCGGCAACAGCTGAGGAAGAATGGTGGGATTCAAAGTGGCGATAACCTCACGACCGGAAATTTCTTCACCATCCACCAGCCGGACCCCGCTCGTCACTCCCGCTCTAACCGTGATTTCAGTCACATCGGCCTGGCATCTGACCTCGCCACCGGCCTCCGTCAAAAGCTGCATCAAAGCATCGACGAGAGCTTTACCGCCCCCACGGATGCCGTGCACAGAATGATAATAAGATCCAGCCACTTGAGCATTCAGGGTTGTTGACGCAGCGGTCGGGTCGACTCCGTAAAGAAGAGAATGCATCGACAACAGGCTCTGCAGCTCAGGAGCAGCGGAAAACTCATCCAACCGCTCCGCCAACGATTGCCCATGCACTGCTTCCAGACCGAATTCAGAGAGAGCGACATCGAGATCAAGATAAGGATAGCGGCACCACGTCTGTTCGATCTCGCCAAGATAGTTTTCGATTCCATTTCGACAACCGGGAAACCTCTCCCCAGGTCAGCCTTGAGTTGTTCAAAACCGGTCGGCAGAGAAAAACCTCGCGACTGTCGGTCAGGATCAAACGATCAAAAGCCTGCTCAGAAACGGGGAGAGCTGCAGTTTTCAGCCAGCCCCAGATGCCTGAACAGTGGCCCAAAAGCCCCTTCCTCTCCCAATCCTCCAGCGTAATGAAAGCCACTGTCGAAATAGATACCGCCACGCTGGAAACCTCTCACCACGGGAGCCGGGTGAGCGTGTTGCTCAAGCACCAGAACCCTGCGCCCACTTCTGGCCAGAAGCAGCGCAGATGTCAGGCCGGAGAGCCCAGAGCCGATAACGATGGAGTCGTAAAGCATAGATCAGGAAAAAACAATAACGAGGGAAGAGTTTGTTCCACCAAATCCGGCCGAATTGCATAACACTTTATGCGGAGCCTGAGGGATGGTTTCTCGAATTATATTAAGTCCTGAGGTGGCTTCTTCCGCCCGCTGATAGTTAATGTTTGCAGCAATAAATTCCTGCTGGGCCATAATTGTCGAATAAACAACCTGAGAGGCTCCGGACATCCACAATTCATGCCCCGTCATCGATTTCAATGACGAAATCGGAGGTGTTTATCGCCGAATACCTTGCGGATATTGACTGCTTCAGCAGCATCTCCGGCAGGGTTGACGTGGCATGGGCGCAGAGATAATCGATCTCTGCTGCAGCCAGGCCGCTCTGGTCCAGAGCCATTTCATCGCTCGACTGAGCCCGTTTCACTCGGCACCGACAGCTGCTCACCGTCAGACGAAAACCGTACCCGGTCAGTTCGCCAAGAATGGTCGCCCCCTTTTTGAGCCAGGTCATAGCGCTCCAGCACCAGGGAAGCGGCGCCACCTCCGGGGACCAGGCCATCGCGGTCAGCATCGAAAGGTCGACAGGCCGCAGCAGGGTTGTCGAGACGCATCGAAAAGGCCCCGAGGCCGTCAAAACTGCACATCGACTGCCAGTTGATTTCTTGTGCACCACCACAGATCATCCGTTCCTGGCGGCCAAGCCGGATCAGATCGGCTGACTGACCAACGGCATGACCACCGCTGGAACAGGCGGAACTCAGAGTCCAGCAAGCGCCTCTGGTTTTCAACAGGGTATTCAAATTCATCGTGATTGACGAGGTCATAGAGCGAAAATCTGACCGCTGCCGATCGCCTTGGTTTCACCCCGCTCAAGCAGAGCACCAGCCTGTTCAATGGCTGCAACACAGCTTGAATCACAACCATAGATCAATCCGGTCTGATCATTCTGAACGGCATTTTCGTCCAGTCCTGCCGAAGCAAGCGCATCACGGGCCGAAGCATAGGCCCAAACGGCAAAATCGGGCATGCTCTTTCGCTGCTTACGAGACAGAACAGCGGCATCAAAACCCTGTATCCGGCCAGTTAAAGGACTGCGGAAGCCAAGCTCGGCACGCTGTTGATCATACACAATGCCGGATCGTCCCTCACGTAAAGCAGTTCCAACAGAATCGGTATCACATCCCAGACATGAAACAATACCGATACCGGTTATTGCAACTCTATGCACACTGCCCTCCCTCTCGCTACGAATGGGTTCCGCCATTGACGGCAAATACCTGCCCGGTAATATAGCTGGCTCTTTCAGAACAAAGGAAAGACACAAGTCCCGATACCTCTTCAGGCTCGCCAATGCGCCCCAATGGAATCATCGGCAGAATCTGCTCTTTCGGCAGATTATCGGTCATTTCAGTGGCAATAAACCGGGGATACGGCGTTCACCAGGATATTACGCCGCCCTACCTCCGCCGCAAGAGACCGGGTTGCGCCAATCAGTCCTGCTTTGCGGCCGAGTAATTAACCTGACCCGGCATCCCTGTTTCGCCGGAAGTCGATACGATATTGACAATCCGCCCTTGACGCTTTTTCAACATGCGCGCAACGACCAGTCGGGTCACATTGAAAAAGCCCCCAAGTGAACATCCATCACATCATCCCAGTCCCTCTGGCTCATCAACGCCAGAATACCATCTCGAGCAAAGCCGGCGTTATTAATCAAAGCCGTCGGGACCTGCTGTTCCAGCAGGGGTTCAAGATTAGCCACAACAGCATCGGCATCGGCAACATCAAACGGAAGCAGGGTACAACCACCGCCTGCGGCCCCGATCTCCTGTGCAATCTCTTCTGCCGATCGATGATCACTACGATAATTCAACCAGATGTGAAATCCATCGGCAGCCAATTCGCGGGCGATAGCCGCGCCAATCCCTTTACTCGCCCCGGTTACCAGAGCAATTTTCTGATCCTGCATGAAGCCTCGACTCTTACTTTTGTTGGTTAGTTTCTTATGTTGACAACTGTGTCGCCGGAGCCAAATTCAATGGCAACAGTCCCATAGCGGTTAGTCCAGTACACCCAGGTATCCGAATCTGGCGAAGGAGTCCTGTGCGTCGCAGGATAACCAAGAGCAGCCATGACCCCCTTACGGGTCATGCCCTTTATTGCCTTTCCTTCGGCAACCCCCTTTTTATCCAACTTCGAAAGCCCCTTTAATGATGTCGGTTCAGTAGAGGTAATGAGATCTATATACTCATCCACACTCATCCCCATCCGCGGCTGATGAAATTCAAAGACCACGTTCTTGCCATCACCGAAAGAAAAGTAAAACGCTTTCCGCTTCTTTTTGGTAATGGTGATCTCACTCCCGGCCGGGATAACAACATGCCCCGCTCCCGGATTCGTATAATTGGCATAACTGGCTTTGTGATTTCTGCCATCTTTGCTTTGCGAGTGAATATTATACTTCGTATAACGTACCTCGCTGCCTGCAAACACAGGCGTGACAAAGGTAAGACAAAACACAATTAAAAAGAAAAAAGCTGCCGCAGAGGTAGATTTCATATGCTTCATAGGTTCTCCTCCGATTTTTTTTGAATGGGTTAAAAGAGCTGTGTATAGTATTAAAGTTTGACAATTTTTTCAACAAATGAAGTTCTGTCGAAAACAAGTTTCACACTTTGGTTCCGACCTGCTTCAACTTCTCTTCGTACATGTTTTGATGAAATCCGACAATAAAATGGTTTCCGATTCGAAAGGTTGGAGCACGCAGATTTCCACTGGGCCCCATGACCTGCTTCAAAACGGCATCCTGCTTATCTTCTACAGCATCAAAAACAACAATCTTTTTCCCTTTTGCCACCGCAATTTCCCGCGCTTGAGACATCAGGCCCCATGCCTGCGGGGCATCGATTTTCTGTTTGCGCGCGTCAATAACCTCATCAATTCCAACATCAGCCTGCTCAAGAAACTCCTGAGCTTTCTTACAGGAGGTTCAGCCTTTGCGCATGTAGGCCCAATCAATATTCATCTTTGACATCCTTTCTTTTTGGCTATAAAGATATATACTTTCCCGGTGTTTATTAATACAACTATCACCATTTTTAGTGCAAGAATACCGCAAGAGCTACAACTTCATACCTGTATATGGTTTTTTATATATCTATATTATTGATATTTTCTTTTTTGAGGATTAAAATAGCTTCCTTATTTTAACAATACGTTTATATGGAGGACAAGATGGCTGAGCCATTTAAAGCGACACCGATGAGTATTACCGAACATTTCAATCCAGCCTGGTTTGCAGCGATCATGGGAACAGCCGTTATCCCCCTGGCCGTTTCATTTTTGAAGTTCACCTGGGTCCCGGCATTTTCATTTGCCTGCATTCTTTTTCAGTTATCGTGTTCCTGATCTTCATGCTGCCCTGGACGGCCAAGTTTTTCTTTTCCCGGCCAGCATAAAAAGGACTTCAACCACCCCATCGCGGCTAACTTTTTCCCGACCATGCCCATTGCCTTGATCCTTTTCTCCCTGAATCTGATGAAATTTCCAACCATGTTTTTCAGTCAGGAGTTTTCATTGCAGCTGGCTCTGGGATTGTGGTTTGTCGGTTCAACGGGAATTTACATCCTTGGTTTTGTTATTTTGACCCATATTTTCCGCCATCAGGAGATCAAACTGCAGCATGCTAATTTTGGCTGGTACATCCCCCCGGTATCCAAACTGCTCATCCCGATCTCGGGCTACGAATTGGCTGGCTACTACCCGCAGTATACCGAAATCCTGGTGACCGTTTCGACGGCCAGCTTCGGGATCGGCTTTTTCCTTTTTCTTTTGTCGGAGCAGCCGTCTACCACCGCTACGTCTATCACGAACTGCCAATGAACCGCTTTGCTGCGACGTTCTTTATCGGCATTGCCCCACCCGCGATCATTTCAGTGATTTTATTCAAGATGCTCCACCTGTTCAGCCATCATTCCGTTATCGGTCTGGACGCTGCAGCCATGACGACATTGTGCAAATTCGGCATTCTCTTCACCTGGGGTTTTGCAGCCTGGTGGTTTATAATGGCCATCATCATAATCCTCTATTACATCAAAATCATGGAGCTGCCCTATGCCTTGTCGTGGTGGGCCTTTACCTTCCCGTCGGGGCGCTCTGCGTTTCATCCGGTGTCGCCTGGAACGTGTCGCAATTGCGACCATTCACTATTTCTACTGGCTGTCGGTTGTGTTCTTGCTCAGCATCTGGGTTGTGGTCTTCATCCGAACCATGAAGGGTGTTCTGTCGGGTAAGATCTTCGCACCGACACATTAAGTTTCAAAACCATAGAATGATAAAAAGGCGACCCCGAAAAGGGATCGCCTTTTTATTTTAAATCACTTTCTCGGCAGAAAACTCAGCCCAACAAAGCCTTTGCCGTTGCAACCATATTATCCGCGGTGAAACCGAAGTGCTTCATCAATTCACCGGCCGGAGCGCTGGCACCAAACTCGTCCATGCCGATCGCCTTGCCTTCATATCCGACATAACGCTCCCAACCAAATCGGCTTCCGGCTTCCATGGAAACGCGCTTCGTACAGGCAGATGGCAGTACCTGTTCGCGGTAGTCAGCATCCTGCTTCTCGAACAGCTCCCAGCTCGGCAGCGACACAACGCGGGTTCCAATCCCTTCGCCCTGCAGGATCTCCTGCGCAGCCATGGCATGTTGAAGCTCAGAACCGCTGGCGATAAGAATCATCTGCAGCTCACCCTGCTCGGGAGAGAGGACATAGCCACCCTTCCGGACGTTATCAGCGGCGGCAAACGTGTTACGATCCAGAATCGGCAATCCCTGACGCGACAGAACCAGCATGGTCGGGCCCTGGCGGTTAGTGATTGCAGCCTTCCAGGCTTCTGACGTTTCATTGGCATCGGCCGGACGGATCACTGTGAGGTTAGGCATGGCACGCAAAGAGGCCAGGTGCTCAACCGGCTGATGAGTCGGACCATCTTCACCCAGGCCGATGGAGTCATGGGTCATGACATAGATCGGGGCCAGCCCCATCAGTGCGGCCAGACGGATGGCCGGACGCATGTAGTCGGCAAAGACAAAGAAGGTCCCGCCAAAGGGAATCAGCCCCGGAGTATGACAGAGACCGTTCATGATCGACCCCATGGCATGCTCACGGATACCGAAGTGGATATTGCGGTCACTCTGTCCCGGCAACCAGGAACCAGCGCTCTTGATGGTTGTATTGTTGGATGGACCCAGGTCGGCGGACCCACCCAGGAACAGCGGCAGCTTGTCTGCCAGACCATTGATGGCGGCGCCGCTGGCCTGACGGGTCGCCTTGGCACCATCTTCCGGGCTGAAAATCGGCAAGCCTTCTTCCCAACCTTGTGGCAATGCGCCTTCACTTAATGCCAACCAGGTTGCCACCTTTTCGTCGGTTTTTTTCTGTTCCAGCAGTTGTTGCCACTGTTGCTCAAATTCAGCACCGCGGACTTTGCACTCAGCCATGTGAGCGGCAACTTCGGTCGGAACAACAAAGGCAGCATCGGCATCGCGTCCATAGACCTGACGGGTCAGAGCCAGCTCTTCAGCGCCGAGAGGAGCTCCATGCGCTCCTGCAGTATCCTGCTTATTAGGCGCTCCTTGGCCGATATGGGTACGGGCGATGATCAGTGACGGGCGGGGATCGTTCTTGGCTCGCTCCATGGCAGCATCGACTTCTGTCAGGTTCTCACCTTCAACCCGCTCAACATGCCAACCACAAGCCAGGTAACGGGTACCGACATCTTCAGTAAATGCCAGACCGGTATCCCCCTCGATGGTGATCTTGTTGTCGAGATAGATGTAATTGAGAGAGCCGAGCTTGAGGTGACCGGCCAGAGAAGCCGCTTCGGCAGAAACACCCTCCATCAAATCACCGTCTGAACAGATGACCCAGGTACGGTAATCGAACAGCTCAGCATCTACCTGTTGAGAGAGATACTGTCCACCCATCGCCATACCAACGGCAACAGCAACACCCTGACCCAGTGGACCGGTAGTGGTTTCAACGCCTGGGGTATGCCTGAACTCAGGATGACCGGCGGTCTTACTGCCAAACTGGCGGAAATTCTTGATGTCGTCCAGCGACAGATCGTAACCGCTTAAGTGCAGCATGCTGTAGATCAGCGCTGAAGCATGTCCGCAGGACAGGATAAATCGATCACGACCAGCCCAATCGGGATTGGCCGGATTGTGGCGCAGATACTTTTTATACAGCAGGTAAGCAATCGGCGCAGCTTCCATTGGGGTTCCGGGGTGGCCGGAATTCGCTTTTTCGACGGCATCTGCGGAAAGCAGACGAATCGTATCAATCGATTGACGAACGACGGGATCAGACAATTGTTGTGACGACATTAAAGTACTCCTCGTAAAGATGTAGATCAATATTCAAGAAATTTCGGTTTTTCTTCAAATAAACGTAAAAATCGATGTATTTTTAATCAGTTATTCAAGTAGAGAAGAAAACATATTGATGTCGATCGGAAGTCGTGAAGAAAAGATGGAAACCGACCAAGAAATCAAACTGCACAATGAAACAGGAAAGCGCTGGAGAAATCAAGGAAAAGAGGGTCTAAATAAGATTAAAACTGACGAAAAAGAAGACCGGCTTCGGGGGAGGTCGTCCGAAACCGGTCTGCAAAGCTAGAAAGGAGGTATGAAGCTTTGTTCGTCAACATTCCGACTGCCACACCAGAATTTGTTGATGGTTGCTATCATACAGAAAAAATCAGCGGATTAAACGTGTAGCCGCGTATAGTTTCGTTGTCGGACGCTCATTTTACGACTGTGCATTTACACAGTTATTCAGTCATATGGATTTTCAGTTGATAGCGTAGCCACAATGCTTCAATAAAATCTCCATCTTGCGCTGCCGATCCCCCTGCCAATGCTTCAACAAGCGCTCTGCCAGGGTTACTCCGCTGATCACAATCTCGTCCATAACGCTTAAGAAGCGACTTTCGTCGGCGGCACTGTGCCCATCGAGATACTGTGCCTGCAAACTGGCTTTAGCCTCTTCAACCAGTTCCATAACCAGCTCCTGAAGTGTGCCGCCCTTGATCCGTGCTTTGAGGCCATCCTTCCACGAGGCGCGGTATAACTCTTTCATCTCGCTGCTGCTGAAACTGCCAAGCACAGCTTCTGCCTTGGCAAGACTCTCTTCACGATACAGCAGTCCCTTGTAAAAAGCAGCAACAGCAGCGGTGTAGCGAGGCGGCAGACTGTCGGCGCTGCGGACTTCCAATTGCGGTCGCAGACGAACTTCAGGAAACAGAGTCGAAAGATGCAGATCCCAGTCTGCCAGAGTTGCCCTTTCGTTGTTGTACCCCTGATCCAGGTACTGGCGGAAGGTCAGACGCTGCCCGGTCTGATCAACATACTCGCCATGGCGTTCGATGAAATAGAGTGGCACATCAAGGGCATATTCAACAAAATCATCAAGGCCCGCTTGCGGTTGAAGTAATTGTTCAATCAAACCACAGCGATCGGGGTCGGTGCGAGACCAGATCTCCCCCGCAACGACAGAAACCGCTCGGGCTGTCTTCAAGAATCGGTGAATTGGCGAACAGGGCATATGCGAGCGGACTCAAACGCTGGGAGATTCTCAACTTACGGGCAAGATCGACCTGATCGCAAAAATCAAGGTTGACCTGGGTGCCGGCAGACTGCTTCATCATCCGTTGCCCCATATCACCCGTCTTCAGCATATAGGGGCCCATGATTGAATAGCGTTTTTTGGGCAACCAGGCAATCTGGTCAAGCGGGGTAAAGGGCTGGACACCAAGGCCCAGAAAAACCAGTCCTAGCTCCTTCCCCATAGCCAGCACATGTTGGCGATAACGATTGAGATCACGCCAGCTGCAATTGATATCGCAGCAGAATTTCCCTGAAAGTTCCAGCTGACCGCCCGGTTCCAGGGTCACCGATGAGCGATTACCCTGCAGACCGATGAGTTGACCCTGCTCAAAATGCCATCCCATCCCCCTATTCCGTCGAGTCGTTCGAGCAATTCGCGGATGCGTTCATAACTGGCGGCTTCACCGGTGTCACGGTCAACCACCAGCTTTTCGGTCTCAATACCAACCCCCCACTCGTCCCGCGGCCGACCACCACGCAGGAGAAAATCAACCAACTGCTGGCGGTTGTCAATCAACTGAGCTTTATCCAATTTATCAGGACGGTTATGTGGAGACATTAAAAAACCTTTCTTTAAGCCGAAGAAACGAGATCAGGAGTTCAGATATGTCGTAATCGCATTGGCGATAGTGATAAAGATCTCGGTAAACTCCTTTTCATCCCGTTCCAGCAATGTGATCCTGAATCCCCGCTCTTCGGTGCAGAATGAAGATAACGGGACAACACAGATCCCGGTTGAACCAAGCAGGTAATAAACAAAACGCTTGTCCTCCAGGGTTCCCGGCTCATTGACCAGCCCCTCAACCAGAACCTTGACCTTTTCATTTTCAATCGGCAGGGACTGGTGGCTCTTCAGTAGGGCCCGGTCAAAAGCAACGCTCATATAAAACGCGCCATTGGTTCGGTTTACCTTCAGGCCAGAAACTTCTTTAAGCAGATTATAAGCGATGTTGGAATATCTCTCATAACGCTCCCGACGCTCATCCAGATAATGAGAATATTCGGGATGGGACAGGATCAGTGGAATCGCCTTTTGCGGCAGGGTTGTGGAACAGACCTCGACCATTTTCGAATTGAGGATACTCTCAACATAGCGCGCGAACATCTCGTTCTTGTTGGTATTGTACACTTCAATCCAGCCGCAGCGGGCTCCCGGCCACGGCACATCCTTACTGATCCCCTTCATGGCGAGCGCAGGAAGATCACCGATCAGATCGGAAATATGCTTGGTCACCATGCCGTTATAACAGAGGTTGTGATAGATCTCATCACAGATCAGGAAGAGATCGTACTCGCGACAGATTGAGATGATCTCACGCAGAATCCGTTCAGGATAGACAGCTCCGGTTGGATTGTCCGGATTAATAATCAGAATACCGGAAATTGCCGGATTGTATTTAACCGATTGACGCAGATCATCCATGTCGGGATACCAGTGGTTATCTGGATCAAGGCGATAAGTGACCGGTCTCTGGCCGGCATGAGCCCCCTCGGCCGAAGAGTGGGTTGAATAGGTCGGTGAAGGTCCAATAACCCGAGCTTCACGCTTGAGAAAACCGTAAACCTTCTGGATGGCATCACCGAGGCCGTTAAAAAAGATGATATCTTCGGCAGTCAACTGGGCGCCGCCGCGTTGATTGGTCAAGTCGGCAAGAAACTGGCGGGTTTCCAGCACTCCCTTAGTCGCACAATAACCGTATGTGCAGTCCTTCATTGCCAGGTCGGCAACAATTTCCTTGAGCCAGAGCGGTATTTTTTCCCCCTTGCGACCGGGTCGCCGATATTTTCCATATTGGTTTTGATGCCCAGGCGCGCCAGCTCTTCGGCAATCTTAACGATAGCACGAATCTCATAGGTCAGTTCCCCGGCACCAATATGAACAATATTATTTCGCATCACACTCTCCCATGCAGACATAAAAAAGGCCATGAACTTAACTGTCCATGGCCTCAGGTTGATCTTTTATATACCCGTGCAGTTCACCCTTAGGGTGATGGACAGTCAAAAGGCGTGCGCTCGCCGCCTGAATCGCTGCTGCCGCTGCTGCAGTATTAAACATCTAAAAACTCCCAACAAGTAAGTCAGATGCGTGGATTATCACACAAAACCGCATAAGTCAACGAATTTTCACGTGTTCCCCAACTGTTTCAAACAAGGAAAAGATCGGAACCCGGTTGCCAAGCCTCAATGACCTGAATACAACCCCTCAATCTCCTGTGCAAACTGCTCCAGAAGTGGTTTGCGTCTCACCTTTAAAGTTGCAGTCACAAGGCCGGAGTCGATACTCCAGGGCTGCTGCGTAACATGGACACGATGAACCTTGGCGTAGCCCGGGAACTCTTTGAGCCGATAAGCGATCCGTTCGAGCAGATAGTGTACCACCTGGGGATGATTCAAATGATTCGGATCTTTATGGTCAAGCTCCAGACGCGTAGCGAGAAGATTCCACTGACCAGGGTTCAGGACAACAATGGCCGCCAAAAAAGGCCGGTCTTCACCAATAACGAGAACCTGTTCAATAATCGGCTCGGTAGAAATTGCCAGCTGCAGATCTTCGGGGGGAACCTTTTCACCACTGGACAGCACGATAATTTCCTTGATCCGGCCGGTGATAAAGATACGTCCTTTGGCATCGATCCGGGCCTGGTCACCCGTATGCAGCCAACCCTCCTCATCAATAATCGTTTCGTCTCGCTGCCAGTAACCGAGCATGACGTTCGGCCCTTTGACCAGCAGCTCAAGATTTTCACCGATTTTCGCTTCAACACCCGGCAGAGCCCGGCCAACACTCAAAGGCAGGTTATCTTCCAGAGTATTGACAGCAATGATCGGACTGGTCTCCGTTAAACCGTATCCCTGCAGCACCTGCAATCCCAGACCGATAAACGTTTCGGCAATCGGTGCCGACAGGCGCGCACCACCGCTGATCGCGATGCGAACATTGCCGCCGAGCCGTTGCATCAGCTTGACCCCGACCAGACGTTTCAACAACGGCCAGATCAACAGCTGAATAGCCCACGGCTTCTGGTGGCGATGATACTGAAAATGATACCAACCGGAAAATACCGCCAGCTGAAATATCTTGCGCGCCAACCAGGACTCGTCGGCCAACTTCAGGGTCATCTTGTTGTAGATGCGTTCAAAGATTCGCGGCACCGTCACCAGAACCGTCGGTTGAATCATCTGCAAGTCTTCAGACAGCTGGTCGACAGAGCGGGCAAAAGCAACACAGGCCCCGGCCATAATTGGAATATAATAACCAGCCGTACGTTCAAACATATGTGACAGAGGCAAAAAAGACAGAAACTGATCACTCGATTTCACCTCCACCCGCTGCAACCCCGCTTCCGCATTAGAAAGGATATTCTTGTGGCTCAGCATCACCCCTTTTGGGGGGCCGGTCGTGCCGGAGGTGAAAACAATCGTCGCCAGACTTTCAGATGCACAGCGCGCCACGCGGTAGCAGTCACCGGCGGAATCGGGTAACCAATCATCAATCTGACGCAAGCGCGGATCACAATCGACTTCACAGACGGTTTGCAGCGTAACGATACGTTCAACGCTGTCCAACTGGTCGCCGACCTCTTCAATCCGTTGCCACTGTTCAATTCCATCGGTCAACAACAACCTCGATTGAGTCGACTGCAGTATGTAGGAAAAGTTCTCCTGCCGATCATTGACATAGAGCGGAACAGTCACCAGCTCCAACCCTGTCGCCGCCAGGTCAAAAAGAACCCATTCCAGACAATTATTCAGCATCACAGCAACCCGGTCACCGGCTTCAAGGCCATCGGCTTGCATGGCCCGCTGCCACAGTGCGGCCCGATCCCTGACCTGAGCCCAGGTCAAATCGTCCCAACAGTCTGTTTCCGACCGATAAAAACGATAGGCTCTCTGATCCGGAGAGCGTTCGACCCGGCAATCAAACAGACCGGACAACGTCTGTGCCTGATGGAAAGAAATCAGGTTGGTTTGGCCCATAAGCTGCTCCTTTTCTGTTGATCGACTTCCTTTCCTCTGGTCTCGGCCGGAAAAGAATCTCTCACTCCCTTGCCAATTGATACTTGTAATGTAGCGGCCCTCCAGTGAAAGGAGCAAATCCGGTCCCGAAAATCATTCCTGCATCAACCAGATCGGCAGAATCCACAATCCCTTCACTCAGGCAAGCTTCGGCCTCTGTCAACAACGGGTCAAGCAGACGCGAAAGGAGTGGGTCCAACTGGACAGACTTGCCCGGCCAACTGCGCGGGACCACCTTTTTACCTTTTTATAGCGATAAAACCCTGGCCACTCTTGATCCCCAGCTTGCCTTCACCCACCATCTTATGCAGGATCTGAGGAACCGGGCGCTTGAAGTATTCAGAAAAGACCTCTGCAACCGACAGGCAGATATCAACACCGACCTGATCAGCCAGGTGCAGCGGCCCCATCGGCATACCGAAATCGAGAGCAGCCTGGTCGATATCCTGAACCCGGTGGCCTTCTTCAACCAATTCAACTGCGGCAAGCAGGTACGGCATCAATATGCGATTGACCAGAAAGCCGGGTGCGCTTTTGACCGGCAGAGGCAGATGCTTGATCTGCTGGACAAAGCCACGGGCACGGGTCAATACCTGTGGCGCAGATTGGTTGGCCTGGACGATCTCGACCAACGGCATTTTAGCGACCGGATTAAAGAAGTGTATCCCCAGAAACCGCTCAGGCCGTTGCAAAGCTTCAGCCAGATTCTCAAGAGGAATACTGGAGGTATTACTGGCCAGAATAGCGTCATCACGCATTTGCGCTTCAACAGCGCTGAAGACCTTTTTTTTGATCTCAGCATTTTCAACAATCGCCTCTATAATCAGGTCAGCGCGGGCGATGCCGATTCCATCGGGATCAGCCATCAGACGGTCATGGGCCGCTCGGACCAGATAAGGCTTTTTCAGCTTCTTGCAAAACAGCTTGTCAGCAGCCTTGATTGCCGCAGCCAGGGCCTTATGATCAAGATCCTGCAGGGTCACTTGAACACCCTGAAGGGCGCACCATGAGGCAATATCGCGCCCCATGCTCCCCGCTCCAATAACATGCAGACGTTGAATCGGTTCGGTCTGATCCCGACGTGCTTTCAACAGATTTTGAAGAAAGAACACACGCACCAGGTTTTGCGCCGTTTCACTACCGATCAGGTGGTCACCGAACGCGCTTCTTCGAGATACATCTGCTCTGAATCATGAACATTGTGACGCCATAGGTCGAGCAGTGCATAGGGTGCTGGATAATGCTTCGGATTTGCCCGCTCAGTGATTTTGCGCTTCATGAATTCGGCCAGAAGAGGTCTCAGCAGCGGCTGGTTACCAAGTTTAACCAGCCAGGGCAGTGGTTTCCTTTGAGGAGGGGCATCAATCGTAACCTTCACAGCATTTTCAACCACACGCCTCGGAACTGCAGCGTCGACAAGACCGATCCGGCTGGCCTGACGGGCGCTAAAACTGCGGCCGGTCAACATCATCTGCAGGGCAGGCAAGGTTCCAATCAGGCGGATACTGCGCACTGTCCCGCCAAAACCGGGATGAATGCCCAGCCTGACCTCCGGTAGGCCGAGACTGGTCGGACCATCATCGACAGCGATACGGTAACGACAGGCCAGAGCCAGCTCCAGCCCACCGCCAAGGCAGGGACCGTCAATCACCGCCAAGGTCGGAAAGGGCAGCTCTTCCAGTGAGAGAAAGATTTTATGCACCTTGAGAATATAGGTCAAAACCTCTGTCGAATCGGTAAATCCGCTGAACTCACTGACATCGGCCCCAACGATAAAGCTCTTTTCTTTTCCGGAACGGATAACCAGGGCCTGGGGATGTTGTTCCGGATCAACGGAAGAAGATCTTCGAGTTCCAGGAGCACCTCCTGCGAAAGACTGTTGGTCGAACTTTCAGCCCGATCGAGGGTTAAATGAATGACATCGTCCTGATCCATGGTCCATAACCAGTGCCGGAAACTCTTCTCTTTGGTCATGTCACTCTCCTTTCACCTCGATCAACATGGCTCCACCCTGCCCACCGCCAATACAGAGAGAAGCAACCCCCCTACCTCCACCGCGGCGCCGTAACGCATTGAGCAGGTGCAGCACAATCCGGGCCCCGCTCGCTCCAACGGGATGGCCAATGGCTACAGCCCCGCCATCGACATTTAATGTTTGGGGATCGATGCGTGGAATCACTGTCTTCCCTCCCAGTTCCTGCTGTTGCCACTCTTCATCTTCCAACGCGGCGAGGCAGGCAAGAACCTGAGCGGCGAAGGCTTCGTTGATCTCCCACAGATCGATTTCACTGGCAACCTGAGGATGACGACGCAACAGGGAGTCCATGGCATAAACCGGACCCAACCCCATTTCTTCAGGCGGCAGTCCGGCCCAATGGGTATCGATCAACTGCCCCATAACCGGCAGATCGTAACGCTGAACCGCATCTTCGCTGGCCAGCACCAGCAGAGCGGCGCCATCTGTCACCTGAGAGCTGTTGGCAGCGGTCACACGCCCATAGCGCCGATCGAAAAAGGGCTTGAGCTTACCCATACTGTCTTTATTGGCCTCGCGCCGCAACCCTTCATCGTGACTGACAGCCCGACCATCAGTCGTGAACAGCGGGATGATTTCTTCGAAATGGGCGTTATCGATACCAGCCGCAAGGCGTTTGTGACTCTCAATCGAGTAAGCATCCATTTCTTCCCGGGAGATTGAAAAACGGGTGGCCAGATTTTCTGCTGTCTGGCCCATAATCAACCCGGTCGTCGGATCGGTCAGCCCCTTGAGTAGACCGATCACCGGTTTAAAGTGACCCGGCCTCAAGCCTGAAAAAACTTTCAGTTTAGCCCCGAAGGACCGGGCCTGCTGCCAATCGGCCAGAAAATCGACCATCGCATTACTGAACAGGACCGGAGCATGACTCATTGCCTCGCAGCCGCCAGCCAGAATCAGATCGGAGTAACCCGCTGAAATCCGCTCTGCAGCTGTCGCCAAGGCCTGCATTCCGGAAGCGCAATTACGCTGAACAGTCCAGGCCGTCACCTCGTTGCCGCAACCGAGCCGCAGTGAGATCACACGCCCTATATTGGCCTCATCAGGAGCCGGGATAACACAGCCGACAATAACTTCATCCAGATCTTTCGGCCTGAATTTCTGCCGCACCAGCAGACCACGTCCGGCAGCAACAGCCAGATCGGCGGCACTGAATGGCCCAGGGCGGCCCTGAGCACGCAAAAAAGGAGTCCTGGCTCCGTCAACCAGGTAAACGGGGCGGGCATATCCGGCCAATCCCGATGGTTTCTTTTTTTCTGCCATAAAGCGCCTCCTCACTGATCAAAATTCAAAATCATCAACAGCGATCACTTTTTCACGCAACTCACGGGCCTGGGCCAACAGCTTCACTTCAGCATCATTGATAATCCCAGCTTCAGAGCCTGTTCCAACTGCTCCTCCCGGTCGGCGCTCAACGTTCCTGCTTTCATCTCCTGGCGTAATTTCTTTTCCAAGGAATCGGTTGCAACAGCCAGGTGCAGTGCCGTTTCAAGCAGAGAGTCAGGGCTGCTCTCCAGCTCTGAAGAATAGAGCCCGGCAGTTAATTGATCGCGCAGTTCTCCTGGCGCCAGCAACGTCGCCGCAATTTCACGACCCAGTTTGTCGTTCGGTGGATAAAACCGTGCCCCCAGAGGAAAAATCAACCATTTCAGCAAATAGCGCAGCGGCCATGCCAGATTGAGTTGAATCGCCAGCAGGCTGTTTTGAATCCGGTACAGCGACCTTTGGCAATTCCATTCAAGCAGCGCCGCCTGATTGGCCGGATTATTGTTATCTTCGGCAAATTTCAACACGGCCGAAAGCATGTAAAGTTCACTTAAGACATCGGCCATGCGACCGGTCAACTTTTCTTTCAGTTTCAAACCACCCCCAAGGTCGCCATCAGCACGTCACTGGTCAGGGCAAAAGCGGTGCTGAACCGGGTTGCCTGCTGATAAAAACGCCTGTTCGAAGAACCGGGAACAGGAATAAAATAGCCGGCCGTCAGTCCGTAAAACAATGCTGATGCAGTGTTTCTCAAGGTAAAACCGACATGCCCCCAAAAAGACTGATCAAACTGTGCAAGACCTTCCTTTTGATCACTATTTTCAACAGCTTGGAATTCACGTAAAACCCAAGGGTGACAACGAATCGCCCCCTGCCCGAAAATAATCATGCTACGGGTCAGAATATTTGCACCCTCAACGGTAATTCCGATCGGAATCGCCTGATAGGCGTTGGCAAGGTGATTGTTCGGCCCCATGCAAATCCCTTTACCCCCTTCGATATCCATACCGTCGTTGACCACAGAGCGCATACGTTCAGTCAGGTTCTGTTTGACAATGGCCGAAATGACCGATGGACGCAATCCATGATCGAGGGCCGAGCAAGTCAGATCACGTGCAGTATTCATGACCCAGGTTTCGCCGGCAATGCGGCTTAAGACCTCTTCAATCCCTTCAAAGCGTCCGATCGGCAAGTTGAATTGACGCCGTATCGCAGCGTAGGCACCGGTATTACGGGCAACCAGTTTAGCGGCACCAAGGCTCAACGCGGGAAGCGAGATCGCTCGGCCGGCGGAAAGGCAGTCCATCAACATCTGCCATCCCTGGCCGATTCCATTTTTTTCACCTATAACCTGCTCAAGAGGAATGAAAACATCGCGACCGTAATTAGGACCGTTCATAAAAGCGACGTTGAGGGGGTTATGACGCCGACCGATATCAACACCGGGAATATCGGTCGGAACCAAAGCGCAGGTAATGCCCAGATCTTCCTGTTCTCCCAACAGATGATCGGGGTCGTAAAGGCGAAAGGCCAGACCGAGCAAAGTCGCGATTGGGCCGAGAGTGATATAACGTTTATTCCAGTTAAGCCGGATTCCCAGCACTTCCTGGCCTTGCCACTGACCACGGCAGACAACCCCTCGATCGGGGATTGATGCCGCATCACTTCCGGCATTGGGACCGGTCAGGGCAAAGCAGGGAATCTCTTCTCCGCTGGCCAGACGTGGTAGATAGTAGTTGCGCTGTTCGTCGGTTCCGTAGTGCATCAACAGCTCAGCAGGCCCCAGAGAGTTGGGCACCATAACAGTGACGGCAGCGGCCAGGCTGCGAGCCGCAAGCTTGCTGATCAGGTGGGAATTGGCTGTGGCTGAAAATTCCAGCCCACCATACTCTTTCGGAATAATGAGCGAGAAAAACCCCTTGGACTTGATCAGCTCCCAAGCTTCAGGCGGCAGATCCTGCAGTTCACTGCTGATCTGCCAATCATCCAGCATGGCGCAGAGGTCATTGACCGGACCATCCATGAAGGCCTGTTCTTCAGCGCTCAAAGATGCCTGGGGTAACGCCAGAAGCTTGCTCCATCTCGGTCGCCCACTGAACAACTCGCCATCCCACCAGACATCGCCCGCATCGAGTGCAGTCTGCTCAGTCGCCGACAACGTGGGCTTAACCTTGCGAAAAACCGACAGGACAGGTTTGGTCAACAGCATCTTCCGCAGCTCGGTCACATTTGCCAGAAGGGCGGCAGCGATAAAAAGAAACCAAAAGATCACCAATCCCGCCCCACCGTAAAACCAGCTGGCGACAAGCATGAAGCTCCCGCCACCAGGGTATGAACCATGCGGGTCGCTTCAAAGACCAAAAGAAGCCAGAGTACAATGACAAACAGCAGAAATAACAGCATACCGTCCTCCTAAGTTGCGGAGAAGCACACGTCGATTGCCCGTGTTTAATCTCTCAGTTTTCTGTCAGGATTGCAGGCGGTAGATCCGACAGGCGTTCATCACTGATTTCAATTCCATGCCGGTCCATGACCTCTTTCAACTTGCCGAAGCTACGATAAAACTGCCCCAGAGTGATGTGATAACCATTCTGCATCGTCAGCTTTCTCATCGCCCCGCTCATCGGGTTCTGAAAAACATTGATGATTCTTCGCGATCAGGCTCTATCACGACCACATCGACATCGGGGTGGTCACGACGACAGATCTTCAGGGCCAGCTCGAACTTTTCCTGGATTCCGATCCGTTGCGCCTGTTCCCAGGCATAGGTTGCCCCCAGACTGCGAATGTTGCCGCATTCACCCGAGGTCAGGGTCGGCAGGCAATAACGCTCCGTGTCGTTACGCATCGGCACTCGCGGGTTGACAACCACGATCAGTTTTGCACCCTTTTCTATGGCAATATCAAGATGCGCGACCCGGCCGGTTAAAGCATCCACATAGTCTCTGCCATGAATCTGAAACGGTTCGAAAAAAAAGGGGATTGCGCATGAGGCTGTAATCGCCTGACTGATCGTCACTGGAAAATCACCAGGCCCCGTATCACCAAAAACGACCCGCTCTCCCAAATCAAGGTCGTAAGCAGGAATGTAAAGTTCCTTGTCAATCAGGGTAAAGTCATTGCGCAACCCTTCGCGATAAAATGACTGGCGGAGAAAGGTCTCCATATGCTCAATATGAAAAACACCGGCCGGAAGCTGTTCGAGCAGCATATGAAAGAAATCGCTGATTGAAAAGGTCCAGCGGTGGCGATAAAAACTGTTGAGAATGTTGGGGAAACTTATGGTCAGCTTGCCGATTGCGCTCAACAGCCGCCAAATTTCAAAACGATAGATGTCGGACCGGGTAAAATTGAAGGAGGATATTTCATTTCGGACAATCGCCCGGTACATGTTCGACGGACGGACTCTGTTGGCCACCAGTGATGAAATCACTGAGCCGCTACTGATCCCGACATAAATATCGAAGCGCCGACTGCTGAAACCGCCTTTGAAGAGCTTATCCAGTGCGGTCAGGACACCTATTTCATAGGCGGCTCCCATAATCCCACCACCGGCGAGAACCAACGCGGTTTTACTCTTTGAGCGCCCTTTGACCTGATGATCAGCCATTGTCGCCTCCACATCCATAGTCTTATTACGATACCATGGTTTAAACTTCTGGCAACTGGCCGAAATGGTGTCAGGCATGGCATTACAGATAAAATATAACGATATTTCAGCCGCTTGGATTCCCTACGATTTTCGTCAGGAAAAATAGAAAAAAACCAACTCGGGCGAGTCCGGGAGAAACTAAAGAAGAACCATGATGACACTCAATGTCGCCACACTCAACAGAGTTGAAACCACGACAACCGATGTCACAAAAGAAGGTACGATATTATTCTCTTTGGCGATAATGGAGACCAGAACAGCAGCGGGCATAGCTGCCTCAAGAATTCCTGATGCACTTTCAAGCGCACCCAGGTTGAAGGGCTTAACGATGATCCAGGCGAGCAGCGGAGTCACTATCAAACGCAGGCCGGCTCCCAAAAAACAACATCGCCGTTCAACTGAATCCTGCCCTGTTCACTTAATTGCAATCCAAGAGAAAACAGCATCACCGGGATCATCCCGTCAGCCAGGAGACCGATCATCCGCCAAACCATCAGCGGCAGCTCAATATCTCCCGCCGAAACAACTCCAGCCAGAAACGCAGACCAGAGTGCCGGGGTTTTAGCAACATTCCATACAGCGCCACGCGATCCTCCGTGAGCCCAGCCGGCGGCTCCCACACAAATAACGAAAGCAACCATGGAGATAGAGACGAAATAGATTGTCGTCGGGGCCACGGCAGCCTCCCCCAGGCGAAACCTGATCACCGCCAGACCATAATTGCCGACGTTGCCAAAGGAAGCGATCATGATAAATGCTGCGATCATTTTTTTGGAACGCCCCAATAGAACTCCTGCAGCACCGGCAAGAACCACTGCGCACAGATGTGTCAGGACAATAAAGGCCAACATCTTGATGGCACTGGAAAAGGGATCTGGGCAGTACTGATCGCCTGGAAAGTAAAGGCCGGAACAAAATATAATACGCAGTTCGAGTCAGGGTTCGAGCCTCCAACTCTAATTTTTACCAGATAATGCGCCGATCAGAACAACAGTAAATACAGGCAAGATAACATTGAGAAAACACTGATGAATTCAGCCATCACATCCCCTGCGACAAAATAGAAGAGAATCAGGTCTATTATCTGGGAAAAGAAAATCCCTGAAACCACTTAAAGTAAAATAAAACTATATTTGACATAAAAATTGGAAAATGCTAAGCTCCTCAGTCACCAATCAGCCATGACTCGACATTGCCAACCGTCAGAAAAACTATGCCAGCGATATCTGTCCGCATCAAAGACTATTTCACCGGTCTGAGCCTTAAAAGCAAAATAACCCTGATGATATCATGTCTCCTGCTCTGGACCATTTACACCGGAGCATTTCTCAGTACCTCCAGATACGAACAGAACGCAAAACAAATCATTTCCACCCATCAGTTCGAACTCGCCTCTTCGCTGGCTGGCAGCATTGACGACAAGCTCCGTATAGGTCAAGAAGCGCTGAGAGCCAATGCACGCCATATCCCAGCTTCTGCGATTCAGGGCGATATTGAGACAGCCCAACGATACCTGAACAGTCGGAAAGGCTTACTGGCCCTGTTCGATTCATTGTTTCTGCTCTCAGGACAAGGGATTCAAATTGCGGAGACGCCAGATAAATATGTCTATGACAATCTGAATTTTTCCTATCGCCACTATTTTTGCGAACGATCGCGACCAAAGAGGCTCAAATTTCAGATCCCTATTTAGCAGAACCAACCGGACAGCCTGCTATTGTTTTAACTGTTCCGATTATGAATTCTCAAGGGCAGATATCGGCCGTTCTCGCCGGCAGCATCGATCTTCTGAAAAAAAATTTTCTTGCCGATATTGCCCATGGCAGCATGAATCATATTGGCTACCTAAGCCTCTTCAATCAGGCGGGAACCTTCATTGTTCATCCTGACAAAAACAGAATCCTCTCCACTGTCACTGACACCAGAAATCCCGAAGCCTTTATCAGAGCGATCAATGGTTTTGAGGGAACCCTCGAAACATTAAATTCACGCGGACAGCTGAGTTTGTCATCGTTCAAACAGCTTGCAGCAACAAACTGGATCCTGGGTATCAGCTATCCACTTGAAGATGCCTACGCTGCTATTAATAAATCTCATCGATCAGTGACTTACAATCTGCTGGGGCTGACGGTTTTCGCGTTGTTCCTGACCTGGGGACTCATTAAATACCTGCTCGAGCCGCTCAAACAGCTCACCTTGCACGTTGATCAGCTCTCAATGAATCCCTTCCATGAAAAACCGTTCAATAAGTATCGCAACGATGAAATCGGCAGGCTCGCCCAAACCTTTAATGCCCTGATGAACAGGCTCAGAAAACAGCAAAAGATTCTTGTTGATGCCAAGAACCTGGCTGAAGAGGAACGTTCTAAATCGTCAGCGATCATCGCTGCTATTGGTGATGCGATGATTATTCAGGACAGCGCATACAGGGTTCTTCACCAAAATAGCGTTGCCACCGAGCTCTTCGGTCCGCAAATTGGCCGTGTTAACCACATCACATTCCCGACCCTGAGTCAAACTTTACGAGACGGGGCGCCAAGGTTGTCTGAGGGCACGATGAATTCGGCGGAGGCGCAGGCCGCCATTGCAATCGAAATATCGACCTCGGCTATCACGGACAGAAGCGGTAAAACCTTATCCTATCTCAGCCTTATCAGAGATATCACTGAACGTAAACAAGCTGAGGAACAGATCCGTAACTCTCTCAAGCCGTTGAACAGAGCCTTTCCAAAGTCATCATTACCGATACCAGAGGCAAAATTGAATATGTCAATCCACGCTTCACGGAAATAACCGGTTATCAAGCGCAGGAAGTTATCGGCCATACTCCAAGCCTTCTGCAAACCGATGAAAGCATGGGACTGACTGAGTCGCAGATATTGACGACGGTCCTGTCCGGAAAAGATTGGCATGGCGAGTTGAAACATAAAAAAAGAATGGTGAATCATACTGGCTACGCGAATCGATCACCCCCATTCGCGATAAAAACGGTACCATCACGAACTTTCTCGCCGTCGGTGAGGATACGACCGAGCGCAGACAGCTGGAAAATCAACTGCGTCATTCCCAAAAAATGGAAGCCATTGGTCAACTGGCTGCAGGCGTCGCACACGACTTCAACAATATCCTCACAACCATCGTTGGCTATACATCATTGCAGAAGCTGAAAACAGAAGCCGGGAGTGAGTTGATGGACGATCTCAACCTCATTTCAGAGGCAGCCAAACGTGGAACTCAACTCACTCGTGATCTGCTCTCCTTCAGTCGCAAAAGGGCAGATAATCTCCACCTTGCTGACCTCAATCTGATAACTCGACACGCCTGCGATCTCTTGCGCCACCTGATCAGTAAAAGAATCACCTTTGAGATAAATCTGAGTTCAATCCAGCTCTGGATCCTTGCCGACAGCGTCAATCTTGAACAGGTTTTTATGAACCTCGCAACCAACGCAAGCGATGCCATGACACGCGGCGGACAATTAAAAATCTCGACCTCCCGGTCCGTTTTGGACAAAACATCAGTCAAAAAATAACGGCCTTCGACGGGGAGCATATGCCCTGCTGACAATTGAAGATAACGGTTGCGGGATGACGCCACGAACGGTTGAACGCATCTTTGAACCCTTCTTTACCACCAAAGAAGAAGGGAAAGGAACAGGACTGGGATTGCAACTTCCTATGCCATCATCAAACAACACAAAGGTTACATTCTCTGTCACAGCGAACAGAACCGGGCACTATTTTAAAATTTACCTGCCCTTGTCGAACACCAGACTCAATCTCAACCTTCAATGAAAATTGACTTCAGGAGCACCGTACCGTGAGCTGTTCAGCCAAAGAGACAATCATACTGGTTGATGACGACCCCTATGTTCTATCAGGAACGACTCGGATCCTCAAACAATTCAACTTTGACGTCCATTCCTTCAACAGTGGTTGCGAAGCGTTGCAAAGGCTGCGGCAAAGTTCCGCCTCCGCGGTGGTGACCGACATCAGGATGCCGATTATCAATGGCATTGACCTCCTTGACAAAATCCACAAGATCGACAATGAAATACCGGTCATCCTGTTGACAGCCTATGCAGAAATGGATACTGCCATCCAGGCGATCCAGAAAGGTGCCTTCGATCTTGTTCTCAAGCCCTACGAGCCGATTCAACTGGTCAACTCATTAAAGAAGGCCATCCGCTTTAACCAACTCCACCAGATGGAGAAAAACTATCATATCGAACTGGAAAACACGGTAAAAACACGGACCGAAGAGTTGAATATGGCACTGACTCAGGTAGAAGCCATGAGTCGGGAAATTATTGACCGTCTCGCCGGAGCCGCCGAGTTGAGGGATGACGATACAGGAAAGCACAACAGCCGAATCGGTCTCTATGCGGCCTCAATCGCTTCAGCCCTCGGTCTGCCCGCAGATTACATACAGATTCTGACTCTTGCCAGTACGATGCATGATGTCGGCAAGATCGGCATTCCTGACGGGATTCTCCTGAAATCCGGCCGGTTGACTCCTGAAGAGTTTGAAATCGTAAAGACACATACCACGATCGGGGCTAAACTTTTGGAGGGATCCTCCCACGAGCTTTTGAAAATGGCCGCAGTCATCGCCCATACCCACCACGAACGCTGGGATGGCAGCGGTTATCCAAAGGGTCTATACGGCGATGGAATTCCCCTGGAAGGAAGAATCGTCATGCTCGCCGATCAATATGACGCACTCCGCTCCAAGCGGGTCTATAAACAGGCTTTTGACCATGACACAGCGTGCCGGATTATTATCGAAGGCGACGGTCGGACACAGCCGGATCATTTCGATCCCCGGGTCCTTGGTGCGTTCAACCAGGTTGCCGCACAGTTCGACGAATTATTCAACAGCTGGACTTAATACAGCAGACGGGCACGACAAGCCCAATAGCATATCGGGACAGATCATCCCTCACTTAGTCCGAAAAAAAGCCCCCGACATTTTGTCGGGGGCTTTTCGTTGTCAACAAGAGTGAAAATTATTCGCTGTCGTTGCTGTACTTCATTGCAGCCAGGTGCTTGTACATCTCAACCCGCTCGGCTGTCTCTTTGTTGGCCTGGGCCATCAGAGTTTCAGCAGCTTCCGGATTGATCTTCTTGAGGACGCGGAAACGGTTCTGGACCGAAGCGAAGTCTTCGAAGGTCATTGATGGGTCCTTGCTGTCGATCTGAAGCGGGTTCTGACCAGCTTCCGCACGCCGTGGGTCATAGCGGAACAGCTGCCAGTGACCTGAGTTAACCGCATCCTTGCAGCGATCAACACCACTGTCCATGGCGATGCCATGAGCGATACAGTGACTGTAAGCCAGGATCAGGGATGGACCATCATAGGCATCAGCTTCGATGAAAGCCTTGACGACCTGAGCCGGATTGGCCATGGAGACCTTGGCTACATAAATGTTGCCGTAGGACATGGCGATCATAGCCAGATCCTTCTTCGGCATCATCTTACCGCCGGCGGCAAATTGAGCAACAGCGCCGAGAGGTGTTGACTTGGAAGCCTGACCACCGGTGTTGGAGTAAACCTCTGTATCCAGCACCAGAACATTGACGTTTCGCCTGAAGCGAGAACGTGGTCCAGGCCGCCGTAACCGATGTCGTAAGCCCAACCGTCACCACCGTGGATCCAGACCGACTTGACAACCAGATAGTTGATGTTGACCAGCAGAGGCTTGGCCGCTTCGTGGGTACACTTCTCAAGGATACCGCGCAGCTTGGCGACACGCTCACGCTGTTCTTCGATCGCTTCCTGGCTGTCCTGTAGCGCATCGAGGATCTCATTCTTGAGGCCGTCGGTACCTTGACATGCGGCGCAGCCGCAACCGATGTTGCTCTTGAGCAATTCACGCGCATACTCGGTATTCTTATCGACAGCCAGACGCATACCGTAACCGAACTCGGCGTTATCCTCGAACAGAGAGTTACTCCAGCTCGGCCCGCGGCCGTCTTTACGCGGAGTCCACGGAGTCGTCGGCAGGTTACCACCATAGATGGAAGAACAACCTGTAGCATTGGCAACCAGCATACGATCGCCAAACAGCTGAGAACAGAGCTTGACGAATGGAGTCTCACCACAGCCGGCACAGGCACCGGAGAATTCAAACATCGGTGGTAACAACTGGCTACCCTTGAGGGTTGCCCGGTTGATCAATGCCGGATCGGTATCAGGCAGGTCGAGGAAGAACTTGAAGTTTTCAGCTTCAGTCTCACGCAACGGAGCCTGGAAGGTCATGTTAATCGCCTTCTTGTCAGCTTCGGTCTTGCTCTTGGCCGGGCAGTTATGAACACAGGCGCCACAACCGGTGCAATCTTCGGGAGCGACCTGCAGAGAGTAAAGCTTACCATCCATGTCCTTGCCTTTAGGAGCACAGGACTTGAAGGTCTCAGGGGCACCGTCAACAAGCTTCTCATCGTAAATCTTCATGCGGATAGCAGCATGCGGACATACAAATGAACAGATACCGCACTGGATGCAGATGTCTTTTCCCAGACCGGGATATTAACTGCAATATTCCGCTTTTCGATGCAGGCGGTACCGGTGGGGAAAGTACCGTCGACCGGCATGGCTGACAGAGGCAGTTCGTGACCGACACCATCAATGATCGGTCCGAGAGTGGACTGAACTTCTGCGGAATACTCTGACCACTGGCCAACCTGCATTTCGATGCTGCTGTCTGCAGTTGCCGGAACCTTGATTTCATGAATGTTCTCAAGCGCGACGTCAACAGCCTGCTTGTTCATGTTAACGACCTTCTCACCAGCCTTGCTGTAAGACTTAACGATCGCATCCTTGATCTGAGTAATTGCCTGAGCTTCCGGGATAATTCCGGAAATCTTGAAGAAGGCCGTCTGCATGATCATGTTGATACGAGCGCCGAGACCGATCTTCTCACCCAGGTGCACACCATCAATGGTGAAGAACTTGAGCTTCTTGTCGATGATCTGCTGCTGACCATCTTCGGCAGGTGGTCCCAGATTTCCGACTCGGTGTAAGGGCGTTGAGCAGGAAGGTTGCACCTTCCTTGGCGTTCTTCAGCATGTCGTACTTCTCAAGGAAGGAGAAGTTGTGACAAGCAATGAAATCAGCCTGAGAAATCAGGTAGGTACTCTTGATTTCCTTCTTGCCGAAACGCAGGTGCGAGGTGGTCATGCTGCCTGCTTTTTGGAGTCGTAAACGAAATAAGCCTGTACGTTGTTATCGGTACACTCACCGATGATCTTGATCGAGTTCTTGTTGGCACCGACAGTACCGTCGGATCCCAGACCGTAGAACATGGCAGCATAGCCTTCGAACGGCACCATGAAGTTGCTATCGAAGTCGAGGCTCTCACCCATGACGTCGTCTTTAAAACCGACGATGAAGTGGTTCTTCGGCTTGTCCTTAAGCAGGTTATCAAGAACCGCCTTACACATACCGGCGTTGAACTCGAAGGAGCCGAGGCCATAACGGCCACCAACGATGGTCGGGTAACCTTCGAAACTGGTCATATCCTCAACCATGCCTTCACCGATAGCGGTACGAACGGCCTGATAGAGCGGCTCACCAATGGAGCCCGGCTCCTTGGTACGGTCGAGAACGGCAATTTTCTTGACGCTGGCCGGCAGAGCCTTGCAGAACTGCTCGATCGGGAACGGCAGGAACAGGCGGATTTTGATCATACCGACCTTTTCGCCTTGGGCCACAAGGTAGTTGATGGTTTCTTCCATCGCCTCGCAACCTGAACCCATCATGACAACAACGCGCTCGGCCTGCGGATGACCGACATAGTCGACCAGGTTGTACTGGCGTCCGGTGCGACCGGCAAACTTGTCCATCTGGGACTGGAGGATTTCCGGCACCTTGACATAGAAGCGGTTGGCAACCTCACGGCCCTGGAAATAGACATCGGGATTCTGAGCGGTCCCGCGCAGTTTCGGAGCATCCGGGGTCAGGGCGCGCTCACGGTGAGCTTTGACCAGATCGTCATCAACCATGAAACGCATATCGTCCTGAGTCAGCTCTTCGATTTTCTGAATTTCATGCGAGGTCCGGAAGCCATCGAAGTAGTGCAGGAAAGGAACGCGTGACTCCAGGGTCGCAGCCTGAGAGATCAATGCAAAGTCCATGACTTCCTGAGGATTATTGGAACAGAACATCGCCCAACCGGTCGAGCGGCAGGCCATGACATCGGAGTGATCACCGAAGATCGAGAGGGCTTGAGCGGCAATCGCACGAGCCGAAACATGGAAGACGGTCGGGGTCAATTCACCGGCAATCTTGAACATGTTCGGGATCATCAGCAGAAGACCCTGAGAAGCGGTAAAGGTCGTGGTCAATGCACCGGCTTGCAGGGCACCGTGAACGGCGCCGGCAGCGCCACCTTCAGACTGCAGTTCAACAACTTTAGGGACGGTTCCCCAGATGTTTTTCTGACCGACAGCTGTCTTGGCATCACAAATTTCACCCATAACAGATGAAGGGGTGATCGGATAGATGGCGACAACCTCGTTGGTCGCATGAGCAACATGCGCAACGGCAGCATTACCATCAATGTTGATCATTTTTCGAGACATGCATACCTCCTTGAAAAGTGAGTAAGAAACGTCCTAACCAAAAACTACGTGTGTGTAAACCTCTTGAACTTCAAAACCTCTAACAACAGTACAGATAGAACAGTTCCATAGCTGAACCACCCGATAAATTAAAGTTCCCGGCGCCCATCAACCGCTTGCTGAACTGTACCGGCGTCGATATATTCCAGATCGCTGCCGGTCGGGATCCCATGGGCAAGACGGGTGACCCTCAATCCTCTTTTTTTACATATCTGAGCCAGATAAAGCGCAGTCGCCTCTCCTTCGATGGTAAAGTTAGTCGCCAGAATGATCTCTTCAACCGGTTCCTGCTCCAAACGGTCAAGCAGTTGCGGAATTTTGAGATCGTCCGGCCGATACCATCGAGCGGAGACAGGGCCCCATGAAGAACATGATAAAGCCCGCGATAGGCCCTGCTGCGTTCGATCGCCAGCAGATCCTGCGGTTCCTGAACAATGCAGAGACTCTGGCCTTCGCGCGCCGAATCGGCACAGAGCTGACATAGCTCACCCTCAGCGACATGAAAACAGCGCCGGCAGAAGCAAACCTTGCGCTTCATTTCCACTAATGCGTCCGCCAACGCGGTCACATCCTGCTCTGAAGTACGCAACAGATGAAATGCCAAACGTGCAGCCGTTTTCCTTCCAATCCCTGGAAGCTTTCCCAACTCTGCTTCCAGCCGAGCAAACGTCGGCAGCGAGCCTAGCATGAAATCTCTCCTAAATCCAACTATTTAAGCCATTCTAAAGGAATTTCAGGGGGAGTAAAAAAACAACGATTTATTCCACAGATCTTTGGGTCATTGGTAAGACCAAAAAGATTAATACCATGTCTTGGGAGTAAATTACAATCTATTTTCATATACATGAATGAAGCGTTCCCCACCGAAAACAGGCCCAAACCGGTTTTCCGATCTGGGCCTGCAGCCAAACTAAAATGATAACAAGGCGTTAGAATAACCCCGGGATATTCATCCCCCCCGTGACCTTACCCATCTCCTCCTGGATCATATCCTGGCTTTTTTTTGATCGCTTCATTGACAGCGGCCATCACCAGGTCCTGCAACATTTCAATATCTTCAGGATCAACCACGTCCTTCTCAATATTCAACTCCAGCAACTGCTGCTTGCCGTTTGCCCGTGCAGTCACCATTCCCCCACCGGCAGTCGCTTCAACTTCCTTTAATTCAAGCTCTTGCTGCACCCTGGCGATACGGGCTTGCATCTGCTGAGCCTGTTTCATGATATTTCCAAGTCCTTTAGCCATCATGTCACTCCTTCTTCAATTATTTGAGTCGCTGTGTGCGTCTGTTTTTATTAGACAAAACCCTTATCGATCGGTTTGACTGTTTCAATTTTTCCACCAAAAATATCCAGTGCGGATTTCACCATGGGATGCTCCACAGCATTTTCACGTAATTTTTTCTGTCGATCACTTTCCTGCTGAATCCGCTCTTCGTGCAATGACGGAGGAGTCTTGTCACCGTTGCCAACCTTTTCAAATTCTATCTTAACATCAACGGCAAAATATTCACTTGCCAGCTGCTGCAGCGATTCGCGCATTTCAGTATCAGCCAGGAAAAAATACTTACTCGGCATACCGACTCTTAAACGCGGCAGCTCCAACAGCAGTAAACTGGCCTGCTCAAGAAGCGATGAAATTCTGGGACGCCGGCGACTGCTGACAAATGCAACCAGCCCTGCCCAGTTTTTTTCAGATGCTACATCAACCGGCAGGGCTTCAGACTTTTTTTCAGTCTGCTCATGCGGCAAAGGCACATCCGATACATCGGGCGGAGATTCCGGCTTGACCTGAGGGGGCGGCACCGGAAGGCCTCCGGCCAATTTCCGCTCCAACCCTTCCAACCGCTCGATTAGCGTCGCGATATTGATACCGGTCGGCATATTGGCCAGCCGCACCAACACCATTTCCAAAGTAAAGCGCGGAAAATGGCTGGTTGCCAATTCAGCTTCCGTTCGAATCAGGTTTTCAAGAATGCGCTGTAACTCCTCAATCGTCACCCTAACCGTAATCGACCGCAATTCCTGAATTTCTGCTGCACTGAAATCAATCAGTTCTCCCGGCTGATCGGCAACCTTCAAAACCACCAGAGCTCGCGTCAACTCGACCAGTTGGCGACAGAATTGACGAAAGGAATGACCATGATCGTCTATCCTCTGTATCAGAGTCAGTACCTGACGGGCGTCGCGCTCAAAACCGCCTCCAGGGTTGCCACCAACAGTCGTCGACTGACCAGTCCAAGCAGGTTCTGCACTTCCTCGTCATCGACCTTGTCGCCGCAAAAGCAATGACCTGATCCAGCGTTGACAACGCGTCGCGCATGCTCCCGCCACCACTGCGGGCAACAGCAGCCAGACCATCGTCTGAAACTTCGACCCCTTCCTGATCAACGATAAAACGCAATCTTTCCTGTAAAGGAGACAGAGCGATTTTTTAAAATCAAAACGCTGGCAGCGGGACAGGATCGTAATCGGAATTTTATGTGGTTCCGTCGTGGCAAAATAAATTTGGCGTGATCGGGCGGCTCTTCCAGCGTCTTCAACAAAGCATTGAAAGCATTGATCGAAAGCATATGCACTTCGTCGATGATAAAGATTTTATAGCGGGAGCGTGACGGGAGATAGCGGATATTTTCACGCAGCTCACGGATATCATCGACGCCGGTGTTCGAAGCACCGTCGATTTCCAGCACGTCGATACCCTGACTGCTGGTTATTTCCACACAAGAAGGGCAAACACCACAGGGAGTCGTCGTCGGACCATCCTGGCAATTGAGAGCCTTGGCAAAGATACGGGCGGCTGATGTTTTCCCCACCCCGCGCGCTCCGGTAAAAAGAAAAGCGTGATGGACACGATCAGCAGAAATAGCGTTTTCAGTGTCTGGGCGACATGCTCCTGACCGACCAGGTCATCAAAAACCTGAGGCCGCCATTTACGTGCCAGAACTAGGTAGGACATGAACCTCTCCAGATGAAAAGCGAATGGTGAGGATAAAACCGATCACAAGACAGATCTAACAAAAAAATTACCGGTACAAGTGACAGCCAGGCACCCCCGCGGCACACGTCCAAAACCGTTACCGCTGCTCCCTTCCGGGCCTGACGGAGTTCGCGGCCGTCCGTTGCGCGGGACCCGGCTGTCACCTCTACCGGCAATTTATACAGCCGGATAGCAACGCACCATTTTAAGGAAGCTACCGCAACTGCTACTGAGCTGATTAAAAAATGTTCAGATGCAAAGTGCCTGGAACTTCACATGCAAGACGAACAGATGAGGTACGTCGTCGATGTAAAGTGAAGGCAACGCCGTAGATGGGCGTTTTTCATCAGCTTGATGGTAATGGCGGAGAGGGGGGATTCGGTCACTTCGTCAGCACCATCACGGTACTTCCTGCGTAACCTCCCCTGCGCTCGCTGACGCGGCCATCCCGGCCACTTTTCTGACATCAAGTCAGCGCCTCGCTCCGCTTCGAATCCCCTTAAGAAGATTCACTACTTCGTTATTATGGCGGAGAGGGGGGGATTCGAACCCCCGGTAGCTTTCACTACACCCGCTTTCCAGGCGAGCACCATCGGCCTCTCGGTCACCTCTCCGCGAATTCCGGAACATACACTATCAAACAGGAGGCTGTAAAGGGATTTTTCAGTCGTCGTGAAGACTGGCGTAACGACCATTGATCCGGTAGATAAAGATCAGTATTTCTGCAACAGCTTCGAACAGTTCTTCAGGGATTTCTGCACCGACAGGTATCCTCCCCAGGATTTCAAGCAGATCAGAATCCTCGACGATATCAATCCCCGCCGCCTTCGCTGCAGCGATAATCTGCTCAGCAACCTCGCCACGGCCCGTTGCCAACACCTGTGGCGAAGAACCATGGTCATAATGCAGGGCAACCGCCTGACGTGATACTTTTTTTCTGCTTTTCATCAGATCCGCGCATCCAGCATGCCGTTTTTTTCGGGCAGCAACCGTGCCTGCAACTGTTTTGCCGGCAATTCTGCATCAGCAGAAAAGCTGACTGTCTGAAGCTTGACGGCCTGAATAGACTGATGCAGTTCATCGACGCAGCCTTCAAGATATTTTTTCTTTTCCAGACCATCACCTGCAACCTGCATCTTCAACCCTTCATCGGCACAATAAAGCATATCGATACGGACATTTCCCAAGGCAGAAAGACGCAACGAAAGCGACAGATTAACTTCCTGCCGCCCATTCTGATCCTGTCCATCTCCGCGCTTCTCAGCGAGCAGATACCCTTCTTCAAGGTCAGCAAAGGGCAACGGCATGAATTGAACCTGCTCTTCGGCAAAACGCGCCTTGCACAGCTGAAACAATTCCAGGCGCTTTAACGGTTCTGTCAACTCCTCGCCCATTTCAGACTGCAATTGAAGAAGACTCAGCTTCAAACTTGCCAATGCGTCTTTTGTCTTTCCCTGCAGCAGTTCCGCCTCCAGATAAAAGCCGAACAATTGCGACAACACCCCGAGCGAGAGGGAGCGCTGTGGGCCATTTTGCTGAGTTAAAAGTTGAGAGAGCTGGCCTATCATCGGGTCCACCCCCGCAACAATGGTCACATTGTCAGCAGCGGCCCGACGTAAGCGTATCACCAGCCCTTCAAGCCGACCGAACAGTTCTGCAGACAGCCCGCTCTTCTGTTCTTGAATCTGATGGACGATAGAAAGCAGCTGTTTTAACTCAGCTCCCAATCCTGATTCCATCGCAGCCCGCCCTGACGAACCTGCAGCCTCAATCCTCATCGAAGGCAGAGAATCGGGCCGACCCGCGGAGACCGCCACCTCTGGCAGGACAACCGGTTCGGCCGCAGCCGATGACTTTAATCCTCCAGCTGGAATTCCCCTTCAGTCGTGACGGAACCATTAACAACTCTCCCTGGAGATGGAGCATGAACGCCATAGCTCCCTGCTCCCTGGGCTCGCGGGACAGATGATTGATAAGGAGCCAGAAACGGACTCCCATGCTGTTTGATTTGTCCGATAATTTTATCAAGCTCAACACCAAGCTGAGGCGTCACTTTTGCTTGGGCACGCAATTGCAGCAAGCTATTGAGCAATAAAGAGCGTGAAGAAAATGAAAAATTCTGGACAAATCGATTGTCCTGATGGAGAGGTTGCAACAGCTCCCGGGTCTGATTGAGCCACTGAGTCGGTACAGGTTTATTCTCCGGAATCTGCTTCAGTTGACCGATCTGTCCCTGCAACTTCAAAACCAATTCAATGACCACCCGATCAACCGGCCTGACGGCCAGACCTGCAGATCCGACAGCAGGCTCCAAGGACGGGTACGGCGTCAAAGAAGGAGACGTCACTGCAGCAAGCGGTCTATCCGCAGACTGAGCAGCCTGCAAATGCGCTATGACTTTTGACAAACGATCCAGGCCATTCAGCTCAATATCACCAGCTGAACTCAACAACTGCTGCAGCTGTGGAAGAACCACTTTTAAAAATTGCTCTCCCCCACTTTGGGAGGAAAATGCGGCAACCTTTCCACCAATGCTCCCCAATCGTATGAACGGGTCAAAAGAGGCATCAACTCAGCCAGACGATCGGGCCGAGAGATCCCGAGAACCTGAAACTCCAGATGGGGTTGAGTTTGAGTCACCTGTAACCTGAGCTGCTGACCGACTTGCAGTTTTGCTTCTGTTTCCGCCTTGAACAGTTGATCATTCAGCTCGAACAGAACCTTATGCAAACCACCTTCTACCACCGTAGCCCGCACGACCTGGTCGATACGTAATTCAAGTTGACGCAACTCAGGCGCAAGAACCGACTGATTCGACGGCTGAACAAAAAGATTGGCTACAAGATTCGGGTTAACGATCGTCATAATATGTATTCTTCGACCGGCTTTTCTCAAGAGTTTATGTAATTATCAACATCATCATCTGGTGCACGAAAAAATGGAAGCGCTGAATCCACATCGGTCCATTTTTCACTCCAGCCGACACAAGTCAGCGTCAAAATATCCTTCTTCTACCCTTCCACGATCGAAAGACGACATTTTATGTCATTTTTCTGACACCACGCAGATCAAAACCGTCTCCCCTGGACTAAAATTCTGACAAAGACCGAAGAATAAGATATAAAGCAATTGAAATATAAAGTATTTATAAAATTGGCACAAAATTAGCTGTAAATCAAAATGAGGATTAAAGATATTGTAACAAATTGTCGAAATATAAAGCATGCGTCAGCCCCACAGAACGAGCGGGGGACGAAAGGAACAGATAATTATGCTGAACTCAACAGCTCTTGTACTTGCCAGTGACAAAGACAAAAAAGCCAAAATGATCAATCATCTGTCGGCCACCGGCCTGTTTGGTGAGATAAAACCACTCGGTTCTACCACCGCCCTGCTTCAGCATTTGCAAACAAAGCCGGCAGATATGGTCTGCTGGGCCATTGAGAAAAAGAATCAGACAGCAGACTGGATCAAAAAACTCCAAGCCCAGGAACAATGGCACGACCTGCCCTTGATCGCCTTTGCCGACGACCAGAAAAGCCTTATCGACGGCTTCCAGCTCGGTGCCAGTGATGCTGTTCACATCGAGATCGATCCAACGGAACTGAGCGTCAGAATAAATCGCCACATCCAACGTTGGCAACGTCTGCTGGAACTGCGCAAAAGTCAGGAAGAGCTTCAAAAAATGGCATTGACAGACCCATTGACACAGTTGGGTAATCGGGCAACTTTTGACATGAGTATCAAACAAGCTGCGGCCAGAACCCAACGTTCGGGGATTCCCTATTCACTGCTTATGATCGACCTCGACCACTTCAAAGCTTTCAATGATAGCCACGGTCATCAGGTTGGAGATGTCATCCTTCGCCTGGTTGCAGAAGCTATCGGTACCGCTGCACGCGATTCAGATATCTGCTGTCGCTATGGGGGCGAAGAATTCGCGGTGATCCTGCCCGACACCAAAGGTAAAAATGCTGAAATCCTGGCATCACGAATCCATCGCCGGATCAAACAGGTATCCCAGGCGCAACCACTGGACCGGCAACCAATCACGGTCAGCATCGGCATAAGCAGCGCGAACCGGCGCAACAACTCGCATCCCCAAAGCCTTGTCGAAGAAGCCGACCAGGCGCTCTACCTGGCCAAGAAAAATGGTCGGAACCGCACTGAGACCTGGCAACCCGATTATATCGTCCCCAAAGTCCAGTTCACCTATAATCACCGCCAACAACTGGCTTTCGGCGCCTAGATCAATTCGTTTTTCTCATATATGGAACCTAAAAAGGGGCAGGCCTTTCGGCACTGTCCCTAAAGTTTGCTGACAAAGCCCGACCATAGGCTCTGTCATGCCCGTTACGTACAAGTGCGATTTGACTTCACCCACAAAAAACAGAACGTGAGCACTGCTCCTGTTTTTGCCCGCTCGCCCAGAACTCGTAACAGTACAAAAGAATAAACAACGCTATTCTATAGATTGACCACCAAGAACCTTCACCTTGAGGCGCAACTGCTTGCGCTGTTCAGCCAGACAATAGGCAACGATCACATCCTGGTCCTCATCCTCAATATCGACAAAACTTAACGCCAACTGCCTGACACCGCCCACATCGTAGGTCCCCACCACTTTACCAACGCACTCCACTACCGAGGGTTGCGGTGCGTCGATGACAATCTCAAGTCCCACCCTGGTCCCCTCAGCAAGCGATTCCGATACCGGAAGGCGGACTCCACCTCCACTGATATTGACAGAGGCCTGAACCGATTTAGCCGATGGGTTATCATCGTCGATCACCCAATAACTCACCGAAAGATCAGCATCAACACGAAAATATTCCCGCTTCTGGACATGGCTGAACGAATCAACCATTTCCAGCAAAAGCTTGGTATCGTCGACAACTTCGTTAATTTTCGCCTTGATCGATTTGTTCTCTCCGGCAACATCAAAAGTTATCAGACAGAACTCTTCACGATTCAGTTCATCGCCTTTCAACTGATCGGGCAGAAAGGTCACTTCAAATTGCGGCGTGGTCGTGATTTTAGCGACGCCGTCAAGGGACTGGCGCTGTTCGTTTTTCAGCGGCACCGCCACTTTAACAACACGATAATCTTTGATATGGTTCAGAACCGACATGGCAGAGCCTCTTGGGATGGGGCATATAATCTATTTCGGCAACAACGGTCTGGCAACTGAGGCAAAGACTCCTTAACACGTCGGCAGGATGAACCTACCCAACGCTGCTGATCAATCGGGACGATCTGGCACCCGGCTGCTGATAACCGGAAACAGCCACCCGTCCACCCCTGATTTGTGACAACTCATGTGCTGTAACAGCCATCATGCCACGGATTTTTGGCAATAGCAAATGATTCAGATCCACAATTTGTTCCAGGAGACGGGTCCTCTCAATGAACAGAGGATGCTTCTTCCAGGTGTTGGAGTTATGTGCAAAAGCTCTTGAAAAACCCTGTCATGCAATGCGGCCTCTTCTTGCAACTCATGCATTCTCTGCGTATAGATCTTTAGCTCCCTCGGGTCCGGGTTCTGCAACAGCTGCTCAAGCTTGCCGGCATGATCGATAATACGACGGTATTGCTCAATCGACTTTTTATGCAGCTTTCCATCTTGATCACCCTTTCACAGAGATGCGACCACCCGGTTTTCGGTCTGCTCAACCAAGCCGGTCGCAACTTTAGGGTTTGCTGTACGACTGCTCTCGATTGCTCCCGCAAAGCCTTCCCGCAAATCCAGAAGGATATTTTCAACGGGCACCAATCTGTCACCATCACTCCGAGCGTTCACTGCCGACAGTTCGCGAATCACAAAATCGTACAAACGATTCAGATCGTAGGCAATTTCACCACCGACTTCGAAGTCCAGCGTGTTGGAAAACTCCGTCACAATAGCGATTGCACGACGGATCGCATGGGATTTATCCTCCCTGCGCCCATCTTCAATAGCAGATCTCGCCTGACGGACAAAGCGGATGGCCCCATCGTAAAGCATAATCAGGATCTGTTCGGGCGAAGCAGTCATCACCTGATTATTTCTGTACTGATTAGAATAAGCGTTCATTTATTACAGCTCCCGTCGGATAAAGTGGTCCCTCTACCCAAATAATTTATATATAACCTATCCACCAAGCTGGAATGATGACAATTGCTGCATCATATAGCTTCCCTGAGCATTCAAACCATTAACCAACTCTTCCATGGCGGTAAAACGCTCACGCAGGCTTTTTTCTTTCTGCTCCAGCCGGCTCTCCATCACTTCAATGCGCTTGTCCAAACGCCTCACATTACTGTCTGTCGATTTTTTCCGTGTGGCATGCAGCCCGTCAACCGAATCGGTCATCTCATCCAGATATGACGCAAAGCGGGCACTGATTCCCTCCTCATCGCCACTCCCCGCAAACAGGGAAACAACACTGGAGAAGTCATCCTGCAGGGCATCCGACAGTTTCTTGTCGTTCAGAACAATCTGACCATCCTTTTGCGTTTCAAAACCGATCAGGGACAGGCTGGAATAATTGCCGCTGCCAATCCGCGTTGTCACCAAATTCTGCAGTTGACGCTTAACCGACCGAAACGCCGGATCGTTACTCCAGCTGGCATCTTTCTGACTGGAGATAAAAGTCACGACATCGTTGTAAGCATCTGTAAATTCCTTAATTTTTTCTTTTGTTTTCTCAGAATCAGCCGAGACATTAACCGTCGTCGTCGCATTTTCATCAGCGGCCATCAGCTCTATGGACAGGCCGCGGACAGCGTCATCAACCTTATTGCTGTCACTGTATATATCGATCCCATCCAGGCGGATATGACCCTGTTGAGCGACCTGGGTATTACTCATCGCCGGCCCGGCATCAGTCCCCCCGCTCAACCCTGAAGTATCCAGAGAAAACGCTTCAGAGACACTGTTGCCCGTCAAAACCAGGCGGTAAGGCGTCCCCGATCCATCATTGATCACTGTTGCTCCGACACCTAAATCGGCATCGTTAATGGCACTGACAATTCCTTCCAGGGAATTATGTTCCGCATCAATGTCAATGGAATGTGCGGTGCCCCCGACCGTCAGGCTGATTGAACCGGTACCAAGGGTTTTAGCTGTTTTATCCGCATACCCCTGGCTGACATCTTTTTGTTGTTGAGCCAGAGCAACCACGGACAACTGATAGGATCCTGCCTGTGCCCGCCCGTCGGCCGAGACAGCGATATAATCTTCTGAGCTGCTTCGGATTGAAGATGAGTTCAGCTCCGAACTTGTATCAATCGCCTCCGCTTTCTGCTCAAAGGCCTTCATTTTGGCTTCAAGATCAGCAAAAGCTTTCAGGCGATTATTGTAGTAAGCCTGATCCTTTTTCAGACGATCTATTGGAGCACGCTCGATTTTCATCAGCTCCGAAATAATCGAAGCGGTATCAAGACCTGACGATAAGCCGCTGAAAGTGATAGCCATAATGATATCTCCTGCCTGATTGTTTCCGTTTAACTCTGGGTATCAACAATATTGCCACGCAAATCATTCAGACGCTGAGTCAGCTCCAATAATTCTTCCGGCGGTATCTGACGGATCACTTCATCATTTTCACGATCCACGATCTTAACGACCATACCATGAGAGCGTTCGTCATTTTCAAACCGGACGCTGTATACGCCATCCTCCGTTAAAGATTTGATTTGCGTCAATAATTCTTCGGGTTGAACCTGTTTTTATCGACCATCTCCTCAGCAGCGGACTCATCTTTCTGCTTTCTAGCGTCCCGCACCTGATCGGACCCCTTACTGAGTTGAAACTGGCTGACATTCTGATTGATAGCTTCAACGTTTATCATTCTATCCTCCCCCGTTTCCCGTCCAAAGAAATGGGGCCGGAAACCGGCCCCAAAAGGTTTACCCCTAAATTAGCCGAGCAGCGACAATGCCAGCTGCGGAGCCTGATTGGCCTGGGCAAGGATAGAAACACCGGCCTGCTGCAGGATATTGTACTTGGTCATGCTCGAAGTCTCTTGAGCAATATCCGCATCCATAATCCGTGAACGCGCTGAAGAAACATTCTCAGAAATGTTCGACAGGTTGGCAATGGTCGACTCAAAACGATTCTGAACCGCACCCAAAGTACCGCGGGCGTCGTCAACATCAGCGATCGCGCCATCGATGGCGTCCAGCTGTGTCTGTACCGCAGCAGCATCAGCCATACCGGTAACGTTAACGCTGTTAACCCCCAGCGAAGCGGATGTCATCTGCAGACTGCTCAGATCAATTTCGATCTGATCGTTAGCGCTCGATTCAGAACCGACATGGAATTTCAAGGCAGCCGTATTGTTAAGAAGGCTGGTGCCGTTGAACTCGGTGGTTGCAGCAATACGATCAATCTCATCAATCAGCTGAGTGACTTCGTCCTGAAGGGAAGCACGGTCTTCAGTACTGTTGGTGTCGTTGGCGGACTGGATGGTCAGTTCACGCATACGCTGCAGGATGTTGGTAACCTCACCCATTGCTCCTTCAGCAGTCTGGGCCAGAGAGATACCGTCGTTGGCATTCCGCACAGCCTGGTTGATACCACGGATCTGAGAAGTCATACGGTCAGAGATAGCCAGACCGGCAGCATCGTCTTTAGCGCTGTTGATCCGCAGACCAGACGACAGGCGCTGCATTGAAGTATTCAAAGAACCTTGTGATTTACCCAGGTTACGCTGTGCATTAAGGGAAGCAACATTAGTGTTAATAGTTAAAGCCATGATTTTCCTCCGTGAATTTGGTTGGTAAGAGCATCCGTGCCCTTCTGTTAAATATTACGCTTCAGCTTGCTGAGGACCGCAGAGAACCGTACCTCCTTGTGCGTCAGATTTCCTCGTTACCTACTTTTCGGCCCGGCAGTCAGTTTTCTTTTAGTTTTTTTATCTCTCATCAACACTCCCCAACTATTTGAATTTAAATAGGAAGTCAAAATATCCATATTTTATTACGAAAATTTTTCTATTCCTTTATGTTTTTTACACATGCAATAAAAATTGTCACAGACAAAAATATAGGCATGGATATTGCCTTAAATTAGATCTAACATTAATCTGTGTCATCGAAATGACACAAACCTCTCCCTTAACCAGAGACAGAGAATAAGCGGACACGATCAAAGACAAGTATCCCAAGGAGATAGAATCATGCGGAAACGCTCCACAACCAAAACATGGACATTCACTTCCAGCCCTCAGGGAGAGCGATTTCTGCCCACGATCAATCATGACACTTTCCTGAAAGCAGACTCAAAAACGCTTTATCAAAAACACTTCAACACCGTTACGACAGAGGAAAACCAACTTAATATCATTATCGGTACCGACTCCGGTCTGTTTGTACAACACGTCTCTTCAATGTCGCGACCAAGTGGGAGTCGGTTCCTCTTTATTGAACTTGATGAACTGATCGCCCCCCTTACCAAAGAAGGCTTATTCAAAAAACTTCCACATGACATCAAGATCACCAATGTTACCGACTTGCCGAAGCATGCAGAGAAATTCCACATTAATGATTATCTCCATATGGATGCGGTCAGAATTTTTGATTCCTTCTGCGTCAGCAGTTCTAAAGAGTATAATTATCAACATCTGTCCTCATTAGTCCGTCAGCACATAAACGCTCAAGCTTATGATGTCATTATGAAGTTGGGGAATCGAAATTACACACACACCCAGATAATGAACCTGTCTGAGAACAGAATCCCAGGCAACCTGCTGACCCGTTGTCGTGAACAATTCAGCGGAAAAACTGCCGTTATTCTGGGCGGTGGGCCATCGCTTGACAGTTTTTTACCCTGGATCAGTGAAAAACGAGAGGAGATCGCCATCTTCGCCATCTCCCGCATAACCAGAAGGCTGACAACAGCAGGCATCAAACCACATTTTATAGTCAGTATCGACAGAGCGAAGTACAACCTCCATATCAGCAAAGAAATGCTTCTGTTGGATGACGAGCCCATACTTATCAACGCTAACCACGTCAATCACCAACTGCTCAGTTCCTGGAAAAACTCCAGTATTTACCTTGGCAGCAGGTTCCCCTGGGACGCCCCTCTGAATTCGGACAAGCTTTCGCCCTGGGGACCTACCGTTACGAATACGGCCCTTGGCGCAGCTGTGGAGATGGGATTTAACACTATCATTCTGATCGGCGTTGATCTCTGCTACAGTCCGACAGGTGCAACCCACGCAAGCGAAAGTTACGAGTACGAAAATGGCCCCAAGCTGGATGCAACCATTACTGTCACAACCAACTCAGGTGACACTGCAGAAACGAGCTCTGATTACTATGGAGCAATCAAATATCTGTCAGAACAGGCACTTGAAGCCCAAAATCGCGGTGTTCAAATCATATCTCCATGCCCAGGCGCCGTCAGAATCAAAAATGTCACCCATCTCCCACTTGAGCAGATCACAATCTCTCCGATAGGAGAAAGCGCAAACAAGATACTCCAGGAAAAGCTACCGGAAAACACTCGAGAAAACCGAATAAAGGACAACCTTCAGGTTCTTGATGAGCTGAAGCAGGTAACATCAGAATTCAATTCAATCATCGAATTGAGCACCAAAGCATTGAGCTACTGCAATGGCTTTGTCACAACAAAAACCAGATAAATGCCCACCATCAGAAGATGCTCAAACAGATTGACCAAACCCTGCAAAGAGACTTCGCAACTCTATCTACATTTATTAAAGAGTATGGTGTTCGTAATTTCCTGCCCCTGAAGAGCTCGACAGCTCAGAAAAAAGACTCGCCCGAAGAGCTCCGCAAAAAGTTACAAGCCTACTTTCAAGCATATCTCTCCAACGCCGAAGCACTGCTCGACAATATTGAAAGAGCGATATCACGGGTTGAAATCCGCCTTGAAGAAGACGCAGACCGTCCGGTGTCTTCAAAAATTGTAGAGCAATGGAAACGCGACAATTGTTGGACGCGAATATTTGTCTGGAAAAAACGTCGACCAGACCTGCAGCAACTCTTCAAGATGGATAATTGGACAACTTGGGATAGACAAGCGAACGAATGGCTCAGATCGCGCACGTTAGCAAAAGATGCGGTTGCCCACCTGAACTCACTAGAGACGGTTCAGAATAAAGCGGCGAACCTGTTTTCCCAAAAAGACCAACAGGGTCTCGTACGTCTGCTTGATGGCCTGAAAAGACATCCGAACACAGGAGAGGCTGGCCAGCTCCAGAATCTTGTCCAGGGTTACCTGCATGAGACAGAACAAAACTGGGATTTAGCTTTGGAAACTTACCAGTTGTTAATCAGTGAAGAAGTGACCCCTCTGGTAGAGGAAGCCCTTAGAAGAATAGCCGTCCTTTGCCTCGGCCAGAAAAATTTGGAGATGGCCGCTCTCGCCATGGAATGCCTCAGCCGCATAGCCCCCGGCTACCAACCTCAATACGCAGACCTGCTCTGCTCCCTTGGGCGCCGCCAAGAAGCTGCAGACATATACACAGACTATCTCGAATCAATTCCAGGAGACACAACTGTCCTGTTGAAACTTGGTAATAACTACCACAAAATGGGAGCGACAGATGCGGCCAAATCAATATTCTCAATTGTTCTAGAGTTGGAACCCGAAAATTCCGTCGCGCTGGAATATGTTAACTCTCACGCGTAGCAGCCCCCTCTGAACCGATATGGATAGAGAAAAAAGATGAATGTTGCTATTATTCCTGCACGTGGAGGAAGCAAAAGAATCCCGCGTAAAAATATCAAGCTCTTTAATGGCCTGCCGATGATTTCCTACGCCATTAAAACAGCCCGGCAGAGTGGCTGTTTCGACCGTATTATCGTCAGTACCGAAGATGAGGAGATTGCTGTTATTGCCAGAAGTTTTGGTGCCGAAACCCCTTTGTTAGACCGGCAGAGCTTGCAGATGATCATGTAAGTTCATGGCGCATCGTCCAACACGCCCTGCGATGGCTGGAAAAACACAGCGACAGCGCTCCCGATCTGGCCTGCTGTATTTACGCAACCACTCCCCTGCTCAACGCCGAAGCCCTGCGACTGGGATTGGAACGCCTTCAGTCGATGCCGGACAAGCAGTTCGCCTTTGCCGTCACCAGCTTTCCTTTTCCGATCCAAAGAGCGATAAGAATAACCCCTGATGGTGGCGTAGAGCCTTTTCAACCGGAGTGTATCCCAAAGCGTTCTCAGGATCTCGAACCGGCCTATCATGATGCGGGTCAATTCTACTGGGGCAAGAAAGCTGCGTTCATAAACAATATTCCCCTGTTTTCCTCGGCAAGCATCCCTATCTTACTCCCGAGATACCGTGTCCAGGACATCGATACAGAAGAGGATTGGCTCCAAGCCGAGTATATGCACACTATTTTGACTCAGACAGATGAAACCACAAATGCACATTGCAATCAGGACTGATGCTTCCATCTCCCTCGGAAGCGGCCATGTCATGCGCTGCCTGACACTGGCGCAGGCCCTAGGCGACACCGCCACTGAGGTCACATTTTTATGTCGACAACTTAATGGACACCTCCAGGAATACATCTGTTCACAAGGGTATCATTGCGTCATGCTCCCTGAAAGTATCACAGAACAACAGGATGCACTTTACTGCCAGAAAATCCTGACCAAAGGAGTTGAGCTTCTGGTTGTTGATCATTACAGTCTGGGTTACTGTTGGGAAACGGAGCTACAGACAAGGACAAAAACACTGCTGGCAATCGATGATCTAGCCAATCGTCGCCATAACTGTGACCTTCTGCTTGACCAGAACTTTCACCCCGATATCCATGACCGCTATCAAGGGCTTGTACCTCAGCACTGCTCTCAACTGCTGGGTCCTGAGTTTGCCCTGCTCCGAAACGAGTTCCATCATCATCTTCCACAGGTCTGCCAACGAACCAAGTTGGAGCGGCTTTTATTAAGCTTTGGCGGCAGCGACGAACACAATCTGACGGCAAAAACACTGCGTGAACTCGCATCCTCACCGTTAACATTTTCTATTGCCGTCATCATTGGCCAGAACAATCCACACCGTGCAGAAATCGAGCAGCTCTGCAGGGACTACAAGGGACAAGCGATTCTGCATGTCCAGACAGAACAGATGGCAGCCTTGATGGGCAAAGCAGATCTGGCTATCGGTGGCGGAGGTGCAAGCCACTGGGAGCGCTGCATCTTAGGCTTACCAGCGCTTGTTGTTGCCCTGGCGGACAACCAGATCGAAACCTCGCTGCAACTGCACAAGGAAAAAGCATGCGACTATCTGGGCTCAGCCTCGCAGCTCATTGCTGGCGGTATCCGCACCGCGGTTGAAAGGCTCCATCAAAACCCTGAACAGCTGGCAATCATGAGTCGTTGTGCCCGCCAAATCATGGAGAAACACAGTGGTAACTCTAAAATCGTCGAAAAACTTCTTTTGAAGTTACACGAAAGATGTATAAAAGAGGCTCCCCACGCTAATAGCATAAAAACATAACTTCAAGCGGGACCGTAGACTGGTAGAGATTTCGTTCCAGAGGGACAATATATGAAAAAAGCTCACATTGGTGGACACCTTATCAGCTCGGCACACCGTCCATTCATTATTGCAGAGATGTCTGGGAACCATGGCCAGAATCTGAACAGGGCATTACAGCTCGTTGAAGCGGTCGCAGACTCTGGAGCTCAAGCATTGAAACTGCAAACCTATACCGCAGACACCATGACTCTCGATATTAGCAAAGGTGAATTTTTCATTGATGATCCTAACAGTCTCTGGCAAGGGAACTCTCTCTATCAGCTGTATCAGAAGGCCTACACTCCCTGGGAGTGGCACGCGCAGATTTTTGCGCACGCTCGCAAATTGGGACTCGTTGCTTTTTCAACTCCTTTTGACCTCAGTGCGGTCGATTTTCTCGAGCAATTGGACGTCCCCTGTTATAAAATTGCATCATTTGAAAATGGCGACCTGCCACTGATCAGAAAAGTTGCGGCAACAGGAAAACCTCTCCTCATGTCGACAGGCACTGCGACACTCGCGGAGCTCACAGAAGCGGTCACAACAGCTCGCGAAGCTGGCTGCAAAGAGCTTATTTTACTAAAATGCACCAGCAGCTATCCAGCCGATCCCAAAGATGTCAACCTTTGACAATACCGCACATGGCTGAACTGTTCTCATGCCAGGTCGGCCTCTCAGACCATACTCACGGGACTGCGGTTGCTGTGTCCAGCGTTGCACTTGGCGCCAGAGTCATCGAAAAACATGTGACATTGAAGAGGTCCGATGGCGATATTGATGCAGCCTTCTCACTGGAACCTGCTGAGTTGAAGCAATTGGTCGACGACACACTCATTGCCTGGCAGGCACTGGGTCAAATCGACTACACCCCATCGCCAAAGGAAACAGAAGCGCGCAAACATCGCAGAAGCCTCTATATCTGCAAAATCTTCACAGAGGAGACATATTGACCCGGGAAAACCTTCGTGCCATCAGACCTGGCCTGGGTCTCCCCCCCGGCCAGTTGGAAAAACTTCTCGGTCGCAAAGTCAATCGTGACATTCCCAAAGGGACACCTATGAGCTGGGCGCTGATCACCAATGAACAGAGTTGATAACAAGCACATTAAGAGTGCCCATGTCGTGAATAACGTCTTTGAGCCAAAAAACTGCAAACCGCCGACCTTTGCAGCACAGGGTCACTGGCTGTTGACCAGCGCCTCCGCAAAAGTCGATCTGACTCAGCGACTGCGCAAAGCCTTAAACGCACGCGGACTGCAACTCTATTGCTGCGACTGTAACGCCGACTCTGCCGCCTTTCATTTCAGCGATGGTAGCTTTACAGTCCCCCTTGATGGAGAAGACAACTATCTGGACCATTTGGTCCGTTCCTGCAAAGAGCACAACATCCGTGTCATTTTACCGACACGTGATGAGGATCTTGGCTACCTGGCCGCGTACCGGGCAGAACTGCACGCGGCCGGAATCTGGCTACTCGCCTCCCCGCTGGAAAGTATAAAGATCTGTCAGGACAAAGTCCTCTTCCATAAACACTGCCAACATCACAATCTTCCCGTGCTACCACGGCTTCAGACACCTTGCCCTGAAGACTTTCCTGTCTTTGTCAGAGAACGCTGTGGAAGTGGCGGCGAACATCCAAGTCGGTGAAAACGCAAAGATTCTCCACGCCACCCACGGTGCTCCCCGTGGCCCTGACCTGCTGATACAACCACAGATCATAGCACCGGAATATAGTATTGACGCCATTTTGATGACGACGGCCGACCTCTTCAATGGCTGGCGCGTGAGCGGATCAAAATACGGGCTGGAGAATCCTGTGTAAGCAGAACCCTGGACTTAAAACCGCTCGACTATCTTGTAGCTAACTTGGCCCGATCCCTGCATTTGGTTGGACCAGTAACAATTCAGGCATTCTGCCGGGCTGATAACGTACCGCTACTCATTGAAGTCAACCCACGTTTTGGAGGGGCGGCAGCTCTCGGCATTGAGGCGGGGCTCGACTCCCCTGCACGACTGGTCGCCTGGGTTCAGGGAGACCTGGAATGCTTCAGACGTGAACGTTCTCTTCAGTATGGTCTGACAATGTTACGCTATTCCAGGGACATTTTTATGCCAGAGAAGGTGAAATGATGTCGGCTCTTGATCGGTACAGCTTGTTTTTGGTCGACATGGACAACACCTTATACCCTGAAGAAGAGTATGTCTTCAGTGGCTTTCGGGTTGTTGCCGACCATTTGAAAAAGTGGGGCATTGATACGTCAGCAGCTTGGACATTTCTGCATCAGCATTTTATAACGAATGGAAGAGCAAAAATATTTGATCACATGTTGATCCATTTTACCGGAAAAACCTGCCCCGAACGGATCCAGGAACTGGTGAGTGTTTATCGCTCTCACAAACCGCAAATTCGCCTCTATTCCGCAGTAGAGTCGACAATGCGCCAGCTGCGACGGCAGGGGCGAATTATCCTGGTCACGGATGGCATGCCACTGATGCAAAAACAAAAAGTCGCCGCACTCGGGCTGGAAACACTGGTCGATCACATAGTCTACTGTTGGGAATCCAACCATCCGAAACCTGATCCTGGGACATTAAGTCGAATGGTTGATCACGGTGATTCCTCAGCCCTGTTCATAGGTGATCGCGAAGACCATGACTTACGACTCGCACAGGCCCTGAACATCGACATGCTCATGGTTTATAAAAACGAACCATCTCAGGCGCATACTTTCTGGAAGCATCTGCCCCAGGTGAAGAATTTCGAACAGCTGTCAACCTGTTGCAGATACCAGCCGCAAACAGTCTGAGAGAAAGGTCATAAACGGATGAAACATATCGTACTGGTCAATCCGGACATGGAACTCCTACAGGAGCGCTTCTGCACCGTAACCCTGACCAAACTCAAAGCTCAGCCCCCATTGGGGCTTTGCGCTATTGCCGCTCCCCTGGAAGCCGCCGGACACAAGGTCAACATTGTAGATGGCTACGCCGAATCACTTCCTCCCGCTCAACTCGCTGACAGGGTTCGACAGTTTCAGCCAGATCTGGTTGGTTTCAGCGTAACCTGTCTCAACGCCGCCCAGGCTGAGGAGACGGCTACCATTCTGAAAACACAAAAAGCCTCCATCAAAATTATCTTCGGCGGTCCTCAGACGACTCTACAGTCCGATTCGGCGATGAAATGTCCAGCGGTCGACTATGCCATCACAGGCGAAGGGGATCTCATTTTTCCACAACTGATAGAAGCCCTTGAAACAGACAGAGACCTCTCCCCCCTTCCCGGACTGACGTGGCGCGACAAAAACGGAGATCCGAGAGAGGGCGCTCCCCCACAACCGGTAACCGACCTCAATTCATTGCCTATGCCAGCTCGCCATCTTCTCGATTGGAACAATTACAATCTCAGCGGTGACTATCTGATTCCTGCCCGAAAGGTCATGACCCTCTCAACGAGCCGAGGTTGCCCTTATCAGTGCACATTCTGCTCCAGTGCCGTATATTGGAACTGCTCATACCGTGCCTTGAGCGCTCATGCCATTGTCAATGAGATCGAAGCCCTGATCGAACAGTTCGGCGCTGATGGTCTGAACTTCCGTGAAGATAATTTTATGGTCAACCGAAAACGGGTCAAAGATATCTGTCACGAAATGCTAAAACGCAAAATAAGCATCCCCTGGGTATGTGAGGCCCGCGTCGACAATGTTGACCGTGACACTCTTGAAATCATGCGTGAAGCAGGAATGGTCGGCCTCTGGTGCGGTGTCGAGTCCGGCTCTCCGAGGATTCTCAAACAGATCCGCAAAGGCTACACAGTTGAACAGGTTCGCACAGCATTCAAACTATTCAACGAACTGAACATAAATACCCGAGCCGGTTCATGATCGGTTTCCACACGAAACAGAAGAAGATATCGAGCAAACTTATCGCCTGGCGGAAGAGATATCTCCTTTCACATGCCTACTTTCAAACCTATGTTGCTTTTCCTCGTGGAGAGCTCTATGAAGAAGTCGTCAGTAACGGCTATCATTGCGACCAGTGGCGCGATGTTTATCGGGTCAATCCCTGCAACATCCCTGCTGATCGCTATATGGAGTTGGAAGAGAATTTACGCAGACGTTTCGAGGAATATAAACTCAAGCGCCATCAAAAGCCGGAACCAATGCCCGACCTCGGCTCGCGCATCCTTGTTTTCTGTACTTCGGGAATGCCGATTATCGAAAGTGTGCTGCACCAAATTCTCCAGGACAACCCCAATGTCATCCTTGAAACACTTTCCAACCAGGCCTGGCCAAACGGATACAGAACTGTGATGGAGTGAATCAGCACTACACATATACGACAAATCATGTCCAACCTTCAACGCTGGAAGAGAATGATCTTCAGCCTCTCAGAGAAAATCATTACGACACAATTATCATAACCTTCAGTAACAGTTTGGGACAGGGCTACGAAGAAGTCATCAACACAGCTTTTCTCCTGCGGCCCGACACGTTGCTCAGCTACAATCGCCTGGGAACCGTTTCCACAATCGACAACAATCAACCGGTAGCCGACTCAGGCCGCCAATCACACGATTGCGAGTTAAGCGCACCATGAATCAGTCATCATATTGCACACAGAAAAACCTGAATAGTTTCGATAGCCTTGGTCTAAGTTGTTCAGAAGAACAATTTCTCCATCTCTTACCTGTCCCAATCAGTGAGTATATCGACACCTAAAAGAAGCGATACAACGCCTGGAACTCACTCCCAAAAACGAGTGCTGATCCTGCGGACAGCCAACATTTACCTTGTCGAGGCTCTATTATCGATTCTCACGGACACAATGCCCGATATTGAAATCGACCTGATTACCCAACAGGTTTTTATTCCCCATATCAAGCATTCTCAAGTCACTCCGATCTTGATTCCAGATGGTCCAATTGGTGAGCAGAGTCTGGCAGAAGCTCTGGGACAGCACGTTCAAAACCGGTACCAACTGGCTCTCCTCCCATTTTCAAATAACGGTGGGGGATATGAAAATGTTATCAATGCTGTCCACACTCATTTTTCCGGCAGGGTCAGGGGGATCGCATCAAATGGCCGGCTACGCAAGATATATCGCCACCCCCGTCTGATCTCGACACTGCAGAAACCATGGTCCGTTGTCCTCTTTCTCCTGATGCTCATTGTCCTGACGGCAATGGCTTTTTGGTTCAAAGGATGGCTACCAGTAAAGCGGAAGGTCAAAAAGCTATGCTTCCAGGGGTAACGGTTATCGTTCCGGTCCGCAATGCGCAGAAGACAATTGACAAGTGCATAAATGCCCTGCTCAAACAGGACTACCCACAAGACAAGTTACAGATCATCATCGCGGATAATGGATCCACAGACAAAACACAGGAAATCATCCGCTCATTCCCGGTTGAGATGATTATCGAACCCAAAACGGGCTCATACAATGCCAGAAATCACGCTCTGCCGTTGGCAACGGGGGATATTATTGCCTTCACCGACTCAGACTGCGTTGCCGACCCCAACTGGCTCAAATCATTAATCGGGGGGTTTACCGATCCCCAGATAGCCGGATGCGGTGGAAAAATTGAAGATTTCAGCGGCACAGGCTGGATACAACGCTACAGCAATATCCACGTATTGAGGCAGGATCAATCCTTGGCTGAGACGACCAGGCCTCATCCCTATATTATCGGTGCCAATATGGCCTATCGCAGAGAGATCTTTTCAGAGCTTGGTTATTTTGATGGCCGCTTTATCTCCGGCGGGGACACCGACATGAGTTGGCGCGTTCAACAGGCTGGATACAAGGTCAAATACATACCTGAAGCGATTATTCACCATTTCCACCGTGCTACGGTCGCCGGACTTTACGGACAGTATTTTCGTTATGGTATTGGTCGTCATTGCCTGACCGTCAAACACCTCAAAGCAACCAGCGACCCCAAGTACGCCTATCCCGTCAGGCGTAGCCTCTTGCGTGGCTATGAGATTTTCCGCGGTTGGCTGACCTGTGCTTGGGAAACGTCTTTTTCCACGTCAGAAGCTCAAAACCTGTTTCTTGACTTCATCCGACAGGGAGCGCATCTCTCAGGCCTTATTGCAGGGAAAGTGATCTATGCCGGCAAAATCTGAAAGACCAAGAGTCAGTGTTGTCGTCCCGGTTTATAATGGTGCTGATCAAATCGGTCACTGTATTGAAGCTCTGCGGCAACAAACCCTACCAGCAGACAGCTACGAAATCATTATTGTCAACAACGCCTCAGTTGACGATACCGAGAAAATCATAAAACGCTACCCGGTTCGCTTGCTGTACGAAGCAAAACGCGGCCCTGCGGCAGCCCGCAACACAGGGATCAGAGCGGCCGATGCAGACCTCATCGCCTTTACCGATGCAGACTGCATCCCACACGAAGACTGGTTGGAACATCTGGTCGACGCTATGTCTGACACAATCTGTGGTGCGGGGGGCAGAATTGTATCCTACGATAAAGAAGATTCGATCTCGAACTATATCGATCAGATCGTCTTTCGGCAGCATTACAACATATGCCACAAAAAGCCTCCCCACATAACGACCGCCAACGCCTGTTTCCGCCGAAGCAGTCTCCTGGAAATTGGACTCTTCGATGAAGGCTTTCCAACAGCTGCAGGAGAGGATCGCGACATTGGTGAGCGTCTGTCAATTGCCGGTGGAACATTTGTTTCGTCGAACAAGCGATAACGCGGCACAAACATCCGCAAACGTTTGAGGACTTTTACAAACAACGCTTTCGGCACGCATCCGGACGCTTTACGCACACCTTAAAGAACATGGCAAGCTATCTTTACGGCAGATACTCGCAGAGCTTGACAGCGACAAGTTGGTTCGTACCGCCGCAAGGTTCGCTTTTCCAAGGATATCCAAGGCGGAAAGACGGCACCGTCTACTGCGGTTGATAGATTCCTCAGCGTACACAAACGGACTGCTCTGGCACTATCTCATGTACCTTTGTGGGCGCAGATAAATATGATAAAGGAAAGGAAAGATATGAAATACGCGTTTCAGGGATTTAAAAAATCCTTTCTCGATGGCCTTGAACAATTCGATCTTGAAAACGCAACACTTCTTGATATCGGCTGTGGCCGCGGAGAGTGCGTAAACTACCTGGCAGAGACAACCAAGGTCGCCAAAGTCTACGGGGTGGACCCGGGCTTAGACGACAACCCGATGTACGCAGGGGTGACTCTTCAGGGAGAGAAATTCCAACTACTGTCCGCATCCGCTGAAAACACAGGGTTACCGGACCAATCAATAGACATTGTCTTTTCCCTGGTCGTTTTTGAACATATCCCCTACCTGGACGAAACTTTTAATGAAATTCATCGGATACTAAAACCCGGCGGTGTTTTTGTATCCTTCTGGTACCCTCTCTGGACCTGCCATCACGGTCATCACTTTCTGTTCTGGATTCCCGAACTGACACCACTGATTGAACCCTGGGGGCACCTCCTTCACAATCAGGATGATTTGCGTGGACACTTGCTTGAATACTTACACCCAAGCTCAGTGAACTTCGCCACTCATTACGTCTACGAGTCCGCCTATCTCAACCGTAGACCCTATATGGATTACATCAATGCATTTAACAATATGCCCCTTGAATCGATTTACCAGAAAGAGATCCTGACCAAAAAACCTGATGATGCGGTTCTCGACCGACTCCCTGAAGACCTTCGCGAGGGGAGCAACGTCGGCGGTTTCGATGTCGTCTTCAAACGCCCCGGTCAACGTCACGATATGGACATCAATGAAATCGAAGCTTTTTTTCGGATGTCCACAAACCCGAACCAAAACCGCAACCCGTTACCATAGACAATGAGCAAATTCTCGCTGCAATCGGAGACCTCACACAAAAAACGCTGATCTTCTCCCGCCACGACGCTTACCTCGCTGATCCCGAGGAACTATGTTCCCGACTGCCTGACTGCACCTTGGTTGAGCAGGCGATTAAGCCAGGCCAACTGGTCGATAAGTTCGACGTTGCCATCATATTACAAAACACCGGCTCCAACTTTGCTTTCACCCAGGCAATCAGTCATGTCGTCAGGGCAAAACGCATTTTAGCCCTGAGCGAAACCGGCGCAGAAATGGACCTGACACCATCATGAACAGGACCAACAAACAAACAGCTCTGAGTTGCAGTGTCATTATTCCGGCGTTTAATTCAGCAGACTATATCCCGCAAGCACTTAACAGCCTGCTGGAGCAGTCCTGGCCGCCTGACGAAATTCTTGTCGTCGACAACAATTCGACCGATGAAACAGCTGCACTCGTAAGCACCTTTGCTGCGCCAGTGCAGCTCCTGAGAGAGCCTCGCCAGGGAGCCTCATTTGCTAGGAACCGCGGTATTGAAGCGGCGACAGGCGAGATAATAGCTTTTCTTGATGCGGACGATATCAGCTTGCCCCATAGAATCGAAAAGCAGTTACAGGTTTTAGCGATCATCCTCATATTGACCTGGTTTTCTCCACCATGTCATATACGGATGCCAATTTGCAACCGACACAAAGCAGGGCCAGATGCGACAACTTTCATGGACAGAGCTTTTTCGGTCAATTGCTGGAGCGCAATCGGATTGGTTCAACATCTGTCGCCATGGCCAGAAGAAGTGCCCTGCTGGAGGTTGGGGGATTTGATGTTCATATTACGCACAACGAGGAATACGATCTCTGGCTGCGGCTGGCAGCAACCCGGCAGATACAATATATAGATGAGGTATTGGTTCATTATCGTCTTCATAGCGACAACATAAGCCATCAGCGCGAAGCTCAAAGACGCAATGAAAAAAAGCTCTGCTGAAATATTCCCTACGACAGATCAGGCAAGCTCTTGCCAGGACCTACCCGAACGAGACCTGTCGACAGGAGCTTGCCCTGGCCCGCATTCTGCTTCGCCGGGGAGAGCTGCAGGCCGCGACAGATCAGTTGATAACTTCAGGACAAAAAAACGCTGATGCCACCTTTCTTCTCGGTGTTTGCCTTCAACTAAACGGCAGACACAAAGAGGCGGAGCAAGCCTACAGAACTTGCCTTCAACTGAATGGAAACCGGGCAGAAGCCCTTAACAATCTTGGCGTACTTGCAGCCACAAAGAGGAATACGCAAGAAGCTGAGCGTGCATTTACGGCGGCAGTAGACATGAGACCATACTACTCGGACCCTCAAGTCAATCTGCAAACAATTAAAACCAAAAACTACGATCCGCGCGCACTCCACAGCACATTGAATACCCTACGCAAAGAACTTAAACCCGATTGAAACTGTCAAATTAATCCTTCACTGGCTGCACAGACCAAGACAGTTCCATTATTTTCCAGATGACGTAAGTCCTGGTATATTTCGCTCTCATGCCCTTTTGAACAGATCATGAGAACATCCGGAGCGTCCTTCTCTATCTCCTCTGGAAGCCTGACAGGCACACCGGATATTTCTTTTCCCGCTTTGGCCGGGTCACGATCGTAAAGTGCGATAATATTAACCTTGGCTTTTTGGCAGGCATTCAGCACCGTCTTCCCACTCAGATCAGCACCATAGATAGCCGGCCTCGTACTCTCTGACAACCGGTCTTTTATAAATTGGGCGATTTTTCATCATGCCTGGCAGTTTTCCGGTCGTATTGAATACCCATAACTGAAATATCGGGGCGACTCCAAAATAATATTTCCTCATAAGCCTTATCTTGTCGACCGAGAGCTGAAATGCGATTCCACCGATCCGTTGCCAAGCGCGAATAAGCAGGGCTTTCGTACCAGCGAGTCGCACAATTTTCAATCTTTCTCATGTACTCAGTTGTCAGGGCGTAATCAATACCTTTTATCTGGCCAAAATTCATGCGGTCAAAATCTGAAAAATCTTCATTTTCAATAAGACCACGATCTTTACACTCATTATAGAGATAAGAGCCTGGAATCGGCGTAAAGTAGGAGAGATTGATCATATCAGCCTTCATTTTCTCGGCCAATTCCAGAGTTTTACGCATGTCCTCTTCTGTTTCATCAGGAACACCGAGAATAAAGTTGGCAATAACCAGAATCCCCAATTCCCGACATAATTGAGCCGTCTCAAGAGATTGCTCTGGTGTCAACCTCTTGTTGAGAGCCTCCAATATCCTCAGGGAGCCACTCTCAAAACCGAAATTCATACGCACACATCCCGCGTCACGTAAAGCTGTAAGAATTTCGCGATCAACACAATCGGCCCGCGAAGAAGCGGTCCAGTATCTGAGTCCCGGAGGTTGTTTCTGCATCATGTCGCAAAACTCTAAAGTCCACTTCTTATTCAAGGTAAAAGTATCATCAACAAAGTGAACATAGCTTGCCTGGTAATCGACAACCAACTTCCTGATATGCTCAACAACATACTCGACGGAATGATGACGGATTTTCTCTCCAAAAGTCAGCTTCTGCATCGGCTGACAGAAACGGCACGGATAGGGACAACCGCGGCTTGCCACCATATCAAAACCAAAAGTACAGAGAGGAAAACGCCCCGATACCGGATCATTGATGCGACGCAAATCTTCAGCATCAAGATGGCGGTCAGGAATAGGAAGTTCATCAAGGTTATGACAGCGCCTGCCCTTGATAATGGCTGGTGCTGAGGAAGGATCAGCCAGAAGGTCGGCAAGGGAAAGTTCAGATTCTCCCTGAATGACATAATCTGCATGACCTTCATCAATCAGTGCCTGAGGTCTCCAACTGGCATGAGGTCCCCTGCCACGATGGTTTTTCCTGCCTCACGCGCCAGTCCCGCGCACTGAATGGCGGGACCAACGTTCACAGTATTGAATTGGATACCGACCATCTGACATGGACTTTGCCTTATTTTTATCGCCGTCTCTTCCCAACCTGACATTTTACGTAGATCGAGAAACTCAACCCCATGCCCCTGTTTTCTCAGGTAAGAGCTGAGATAACCAACCCCCAGGTTCTGTAAGTGACCGCTGTAGGCCCCCCCGGCCAAAAGAATCGAACCCGATTCCTTGTATTCCCGGATAAATCAGTAATATACTCATTAACGTCTCATTCCTGTCAGCAATTTCAGAGAAGCAGCGTCATCACTGCTCAAGCCAACCCTGCACGAAGCAGTTCTGAAAAATAGGCAATAGTCCGCTGGAGTCCTGCCTCTAGTTGCACAGAGGCTCCCAGTCCAGTATTTCTTTAGCTAATGAGATATCAGGCTGCCGCTGCCGTGGGTCATCTTGTGGAAGAGGACAGAATTCGGTCCGTGAACAGGTACCAGTCATGTCAATAACCTTCTCTGCCAGTTCCCGCATAGTAAACTCAACCGGATTCCCCAAATTGATCGGCCCAGTTACCGATTCGGGTGTATTCATCAGACGAATCAGCCCTTCTACAAGATCATCGACATAACAAAAAGAACGACTCTGACTTCCATCTCCGAATAAAGTAAGGGGAGCCCCTTTTAATGCCTGAACAATAAAATTGGAGACGACCCGACCATCATTCGGATGCATCAGCGGCCCATAGGTATTGAAAATCCTCGCGACCTTAATCTCAAGCCGGTGTTGACGATGATAGTCGAAGAAAAGCGTTTCGGCACAGCGTTTCCCCTCATCGTAGCAAGCCCGAAGCCCTAGAGGGTTAACCCTGCCCCAATACTGTTCGCTCTGAGGGTGGACCTCTGGATCACCATAAACTTCACTGGTCGAAGCCTGCAAAACCTTTGCCTTGACTCGTTTTGCTAAACCCAACATGTTGATAGCACCATGAACGCTGGTCTTGGTCGTCTGCACAGGATCAAACTGATAGTGCACAGGAGAAGCAGGGCAGGCCAGATTAAAATCTGATCAACTTCTACATAGAGCGGAAAAGTTATGTCATGACGAATCAATTCAAAATGAGGGTTAGCGAGCAGTTCAACAATGTTGTCTTTATTACCGGTAAAAAGTTATCGACACACAGGACATCATGCCCCGACTGCAATAATCGTTTACAAAGATGAGAACCAATAAATCCCGCGCCACCAGTCACCAATACACGCGTTCTGATAGAAATACCCATATGTTCCATTTCCTCTGAAAAACAATCTTAATCTATTCTATTTCGGCTGATGAGGAAGAATAAAGAGCATCCTAAAACAGCTCCAAACATTCACTCAAAGAGAGAACCACCCTGCTGACGTCCTGATCAGACATCTCAGGAAACACAGGTAAAGACAAAATTTCCTCGTACGCTCGTTCCGCCTCAGGACAGCAGCGACCTGAAGGCGTCAGCTTTTTTGATAATAAGGATGTAGATGGATCGGCCGATAGTGAACATTGACGCCTATTCCCCGGCGGCGCAATTCAAGGAAAATTCGGTGTCGCTCTGAGCCAGGAATGCGGATAACAAACAGATGAAAACCATGAACGACACCTGCCCCTACAGTCAAAAGTCTGACCCCGTTCACGCCGCCCAGCCTACTGAAATACTGATCCGCAATCTGGTTTCTGCGACGAATCCGATCATCCAGTCGACTCAATTGACTCAATCCAAGCGCGGCATGAACATCACTCAAGCGATAATTGAACCCGAGATCAACAACATCATACTCAAATTGACTTGCCTGTTGTCGAGAATGGTGATCCTGACAAATTCCATGGTTCCTGAAGCGCCTTATCCGGTTGGCCCACTCTGTGTTATCGGTCACGACCATCCCCCCTTCACCACTGGTAAGAGGTTTTACCGGGTGAAAGCTGAATGTGCTCATATCCGCCAAGACACCACACGCCTTTCCTCTCAAGCGAGCACCAAGAGAGTGGCTGGAATCAGCAATCAGGAGCAGACCGTATTTTTCGCTGATCCGGTTAAGTTCAGCATAATCACACGGCTGCCCGGCATAATCGACAGCAATAATGGCCTTGGTCTTTGCAGTGATCAAAGCTTCAACATGAGCGGGATTTATCAGCAGAGTCTCAGGCACGATATCGGCAAAAACAGGAGTTCCCCCATGTAAACAATTGCATTTGCTGTAGCGACAAAAGACATGCAGGAAACGATGACCTCATCGCCCGAGCCTATTCCGGCTGCCGCCACGGCTGCATGAAGTGCCGCGGTTCCACTTGAAACGGCGACAGCATGCTTTGCGCCGACATAGTCGGCAACAGCCTGCTCAAAGCGCTCGATCGTCGGTCCGGTCGTAAGCCAGTCAGATTTCAGCACTTCTACCACAGCGGCAATATCTTCTTCGTCAACCTGCTGCTTCCCGTATGGAAGATAAGAATCACTCACCATATTCTGCTATGTAATCCCCGACGAGTTTTCGCGTCTGTTCAACCGACAGCCACATATCGTTATCGCCACTGTAGTACCTGAACCCATGGCCACAGATTCTTCCGTTAAACTTTTTCACCATCTCCCGGGTATTGACAAAGTCAACTGGAGGCAAAATGGCATAGTAATCATCAAATTCGACCGTATTCAAACCGTCGGTCTCTGTAATCATCTCTTCATCGATCTTTTCACCAGCCGAATACCAATGACTTCATGCCGGCCGCCGGGCATGATTGCTTCGGCAAGGTCGACAATACGAACGCTGGGAAGCTTCGGCACAAAAATTTCCCCCCCGACCATCAGGTCGAACACTTTCAGGACAAAAGCGACCCCCTCACTCAGAGTGATGCTGAAGCGGGTCATGCGTTCGTCGGTGATAGGGATCGGTTTAGCTGCTTTTTTCTGTTTAAAAAGAGCGGAACGACACTGCCCCGGCTGCCAAAGACATTGCCGTAACGGACAACTGAAAAACGGATATCGCGCTTGCCTTTCATGTTGTTTGCGGCGACAAACAGTTTATCCGAGCAGAGTTTGGTTGCCCCGTACAGGTTAATCGGTGCAGCAGCTTTGTCTGTACTTAAGGCGATGACTTTCCCGACATTCAGATCAAAACAGGACTCAATAACATTCTGAGCTCCAAGCACGTTGGTCTTAATGGCTTCAAATGGATTGTATTCTGCAGCGGGAACCTGTTTCAGGGCCGCGGCATGGATAACGATATCGATCCCTTCCAGAGCCCGTTTAATCCTGTCTTTATCACGGACATCCCCAATAAAAAACGGATCTGGGGAAACCGCTCTCGGGGAAACCGCTGAGCCATTTCATACTGCTTCAGCTCGTCTCGTGAAAAGATAACAACCCGTTCAACATCCGGATATTGCTGAAAAAGAACCTCGACAAATTTCTGTCCGAAAGATCCGGTTCCACCAGTGATCAATATCGATTTGCCATTCAACGGAGACTCCTTCCACACAGGCAGGCAACCACGAACACCCCTGAAAACATTCTAATTATCATTAACATAAAACATGATGAATAAATAGAAAAAGCTGCAGCACCTAGAGCTACAGCTTTTAAAACCGGACAACGGCGAGATGAGCATAAATTCTATTTTTTCTCAACCACTTCCGGTAACGGTGTTCGGGTACTGAAATTTGTTCCCTCAAGAATCACCTGCAAGGCCCGGTTTGTTTTAGGAGCAAACAGAATAGGCGCAGCCAGATTGAGGGTTAAGTTCCGATCCTGTGGGACGGTGACCACGCTGACGACATGGTACTCGTCATCTTCTGAAATGCCCAGTTTCTGTCGTTCTCGCTTATCCGGGGCAACGGCATAGTCATAATAAAAGCCGGTTGGGTCAGTCAGAATGAAGGCAACCTGAGGATCCTCCACACTCTGGATCCAGAACAGGGGTCCATCCTTTTCATTCGGCATGACGATAAAATGACGCAACTCTTCGAAACCGATCAATCCTTCGGGAAAGAGGAGCGTATGATCCGGATCATATTCTATTTCGCCAAAGCGGGATTGAATTGTTTTCATCATTTTTTCCTCCCCGCATCCAATAAATTCCCCAACTCGTTCAGATCTGCAATGTCCCACTGTGCCGCCTCCCTGTTTTCTTCTTTGATCCGCTCGAACACTTCCTGACGATGAACCTTCATTTCGCGTGGAGCGTCAATACCGACCCTCACCCCACCCCCTTTGAGCTCAACGATGGTGATTTTTATGTCATCACCAATAATAATGCCTTCTCCTGCCTTCCTCGTTAATACCAACATACTGATGCCTCCTGGCTGATTGACCGCACTGGCTCCGCAGGCGGTTTGGGACGGTTAAAAACAAAAAAGCAGCGAGCTTAATCATGACGGGAATAAAATACCCCTGAAATCAATTAAATGTAATCAAGAATCGACAACTCCGACACCTTCCCTGTCACATTCAATGCCGCTTGAAAACTCTGCTGCTGTTGCTGAAGATCAGTGATTGTTTCAAGGATATCAGCATCTTCAAAACGTGACCGGAACTCTTCCATATCGATTTTAATCTGTTCCATATGCCCTTTAGCGACTTCCAGCCGCCGCCCGACATTCCCTTCAAGGCTACGTTGTGCACGAATCTGATTGGCGGCATCCTCAACACGATTCAACGAAGCAGTCAAAGCTGTGGTATCGTTTGCCAGGATATCCTGCTCAAGCTGGGTCACAGTCGCAAAGATATCAACGGCACCGGCATCTGTGGCCCCATCATTATTGAAATCCCCCATCATCAAGCCATTACCGGTCAAGCTGACCTTAATCAGTTCATTGGGAGCTATTTCAAATTCAACTTCACCGTAATCGCCATTGTAATTGACCGGATTCGATTCGGTCGCCGGATAGTTCGGATTCAGACTGAATGGAGCCGTCTTCTCAGCAAAGCCGGAGAACAGATGCTTTCCATCAATGCTCGCGTTGGCATCGGACAACAGACTCTCTCTAAGCTGATGGACTTCGTTAGCGTAAGTGCTGCGGTCCTGATCGCTCAAAGCTCCGTTGATGACTGCTATGTTTATCTCTTTGATCCGCACCAGTGTATTTCGATGCTGTCCAGATAACCATCCATCCCGTCAACACGGTCAAGACCCGATTCAATGGTTTCAATATAACGCTCTGATGTTTGAATCTGCGTACGGGCGCTCAAAACCGGGCTGATCGCCGTCGGATCGTCTGAGGGCCTGTTCAGGCGCTTGCCTGTCGCCGCCGCCAGTTGCAAAGATTGCATTTTTCACTGGTCTGGCTCAGAAATGCCTGCAAACTGCGATATGTTGTTGTCGACGTTGCTTTCATAAGTCACCTATCGTCTCAATGTCATCAGAGTTCCCATCATCTCATCGACAGTAGAAAGAAACTTGGCTGAAGCCTCAAAGCCCTTCTGATACTTCATCAAGTTGATCATCTCCTCTTCCAGAGAGACACCATCTACCCCATCTCTTAAATTTTCCAGCTGGACCAAACTGTCTTCATAACCTTTTTGGGCCTGACGGTTACGGGCCGATTCGACCCCGACAGTGGAAGCAATTTTCCCGTAAAAAGAGACAAACGTGTCGTTCCCACCCAAGGAGGCCAGTTCCTGTTGTTCAAGGTTCAGAATATCAAGTGCATTCGTATTGTCTCCAGGGGCGCTGGTATTCCCCGCCGCAAGCTGGGCAGTTGTCGTGATGTTCATCTCCAGGGATGCAGCTGCATCCGCGACCGCCGCCGGCTGTACAAAAAATTCACTCCTGTATTGCCGTCAAGGCCGGTCCCTGCGCTGTGCTGATTGTTGACTTCCGTGGCAAAGTTGTAAGCCAGTTGATCAAGACGGTTAACCACATCGGGAACGGTCACGTCACGGACATTATAGAGCCCCCGAAACTCTCCCCCCATGGCATTTCGATCCAGAGCGATATTCGTTGCCCCGAACTGAAGCTCAAGATCGATATCGGTCCCGTTGTAAATACCGGCGATTTTGGTCGCTTTCGTCCCTTCAACCAGAGGCATCCCGTTAGGCAGCTGCACGGAAACGGTTCCATTCGATGTCTCAAAGCTGCGGGCGCCGATCGACTGCGATAAATCTTTGAGTAAAAAGTCACGCCGGTCTCGGTCGGAGTTCGCGTCCTGGCCCGACAGTTCCAGAGATGAAATCCGATTATTCAGCTGGGCAACCTCTTCCAGCCTCAGGTTCACCCCGTCAATTTTAGAAACGATGGTATTGTTGATATTCTTAACAACCTGCTGAGTTTCATTATAGATATTGGCAAAAGCGTTACCGATCAATTGCCCACGTTGCAACACCATCTGCCGTTCAACTTCTCCGCCGGGATTAGTCGAAAGTTGTCGCCAGGCATCGAAGAATTTGTCAAATTCGTCCGACAAACTTCCATCCCCAATACCGATAGTACGCTCCAGTTCTGCCAGAGGATTGGCCATACTGCTTTCCAGACCGACTTCAGACGATTTATCTTTGATTTGCCCGTCCAGAAACACATCATGGGAACGCCCGACGGAACCGACGGTGACCCCCGTGCCGACGAAAAACCCCCCGAAGTTCAAAGAAGGGTATGGATTCAGGTTGGGGGTCTGGCGTGAATACCCTTCGGTATTGACGTTAGCGACATTCAGCCCGGTAATTTCGATCGCTTTCTGGTTCGTCTGCAGTGATGTGCGCCCCGAATTCAAAGCTGCATTCAATCCACCAGCCATGGCCTACACCTTTCCGGATAAAAGACGACCACCCTGGCTCAGAGTACGGGATTGTCCTGCACCACCGTAAACCTGAGGCATAGCAGCGTCACCAAAAAAGCCCATCATGTCACGAACCCAGTTCAAACCGGTCCAAAGCAAAAAGGCATTGCGTCGATTCTCCTGATCGATCTGCTGCAGCAGTTCCTGAAGATCTTCAACATCTTCCTTTTCAGGGTTCAGACCTGCAAGCAGCTTTTCTTTTTCCTCAACGACAGCCTGTAACCCTTCCATATCAAGAGTTTGAGCCATTTTCCGCTCTTCATGCAGCAACTCAAGCAGGGTTTCAAGCTGAAATTTGAGTTCATGACCGCTCATTTCAAACATCCTTCATAATAAAGGGAAGCAGACTGGCAGCAACCTTATCCAGATCTGGCTTGTAGGTCCCGTTCTGGACCTGAGCTTTCAAAGCCTGAACCTTTTCCGCCCGGGCACTTTCCTGTGTTGACACCGGCGCCTGCGCCTTTGTGGCATTCTGCAAGGCACTGGAAAAATCAACCCGGTCTGAACCTTTCGCGGAATCGTTTTTCTTTGATTCCCCAACCTTACCGGTCCGGTTCATATTTGCCAGAGGACCAAACCCCTTATTTCCAATAATACGATCAACCATAACAGGCTCCTTTTATTCCCCCGCCTCATCAGCCTGGGCGGCAAAAGCATCGAGCTTTTCCATAATTGCATTGTACGTCTGCTGTGAAATTTCCGGCAAAGCCCCGCCAAATGCCTCCTGCGCATCCACAAAACCCTTGCCGACAGCATCTTTCATCTGCTCCAGTTTCGCCGGGTCATTTCCAAAAGCATTGATAGCAAAATCAACAATCCTCTGCGAGGTTTTTTCCACCCCGAAATAACCCTCTTCAGAAACCAGTTCCTGCGCTTCTTCCTGGGTCAGGGTTCTAAAATCGATGGGCTCTTCACCTCGACTGACCTGCAGATCAATCCCCTGCTCCTGAAAGGTTTTGATCACCAACCGGCGCAGCATATCATAGGGAGAACCTGCCTTGAGACCAGGACCATAGGTCTTGCCGACCTCTTCTCCAGCCCCCAGGGAGACACGATCCGTATCTGCTGACTGAGATTTTTTATGCTGCTGGCGTCGGCCGACTTCATCCTGAAGTGGCACATGCAGCGGCTGCTTTGTGCGGGTCGGTTTAACGTAATCGGTCATAGATCTCCTCCATTGAGAACTCTTTGGAGTTTTTATCGACCATATGATCAGTTTTCTTTAGTGTTTTTTTGCCGCCGGAGGGGACTCAGGGATTTTCACAAAGAAGAGAACTGCCGCTGGTTATTGATTTTTCATCAACTGCTGCATCATCAATTCGGCCAACCCGATCCCACCCTGCTGAGCCGTTAGTTTCGCAGCTTCAAGGTCCTGCATCTGGCTATACATTTCATCAGCGTTCCCTCGCTGAATCAAACCATCATCCGGAATCGTGTTGCGCATGTCTTTAAACATCTGCTGAATGAAAATCGCTTCAAACTGTTGTGCCGTTTCTTTCAGCTTTTCAGGATCCTGCCCTTTACGCACCTTGGGCGTTCGGCTTGTCGCCTGACTGAGTAGTTGCGATGTATCGATTTTAGCATCCATAACTCAACCTTTAGTCAGAAGAAGGAGAACCATTCCACATTCAGGGAGTGACATTCCAATCTCTGAGTTTATAGCACCACCAGATCAGCATAAAGCGCGCCGGAGGCTTGATCGCCTGAAAAATTGCGATCAGATCCCTTGGCGTAGCTCCGATCGCATTGAGGGCTGAAGCAACATCGCCGATACTGACTCCCTGTTCAAGAACGACAAGATTTCCTTCTTCTTCAACCACACCAATATCGGTATCGGGAGTCACAACGGTCTCCCCTGTTTTCGAGAACGGGTTAGGCTGTGAGACATTGCTGTTTTCCTTGATAACCAGACTTAAGTTCCCGTGCGAGACAGCGACTGTCGAAATTCTGACACCTTCTCCCATAACGATGGTTCCGGTCTTTTCATTGACGACAATGCGGGCCAGGGTATCCGGGACCACATCCAGACGCTCAAGCTCCGCAACAAAATCAACGACTTGCTCCCGGTACGGTGCAGGAATGGAAACCTGCATCTGTCCGCCATCGAGGCTACGGGCATAAGGACCGCCAAAACGTTTATTAACGGCTTCGGTCATACGTGAAACAGTCGTAAAATCAGAATTTTTCAAGCGATAGTTGAGCTCCTTCAGATCACCGAATGAAAATGGAACTTCACGCTCAACCAGTGCTCCGTCAGGAATACGACCAGAGGTCGGATGATTTTTTTGAACCTTGGCCGCCTTACCGCCAAAAGCCAGAGAACCAACAACCATGGAGCCTTGAGCCACTGCATAAATTTTACCGTCAGCGGCTTTGAGTGGTGTCATCAACAGGGTTCCGCCGGCAAGGTTATCGGCATCGCCAATTGAAGCGACCGAGACATCAATCGTACTTCCGGCACGGGCAAACGGAGGCAGGTCTGCAGTGACCACAACGGCGGCCACATTATCCACCTTGACCGAATTGGGATTAACGGTCACCCCGAGGCGTTCCATCATGCTGACCAGAGACTGAACAGTAAACTGGGTACTGTTACTGTCTCCCGTACCGTTAAGACCGACGACCAGGCCGTAGCCAACCAGCTGATTGGATCTAACCCCTTCAAGCTGAGCCAATTCCTTGATTCTCGACGCCTCGGCAGTGGACAGCAGAACCACTCCCCAGAGGATCAGCACAGTGATTATTATTTTATGGGTATCGATCATTTTCATCTCGAACTCCTGGTCTGAATCTTTTACAGACGAACGCTACTCACGCACCGATCCTAAAACGGCCAATATTTATCCAGCCCCCGGACAAGCCACCCTTGTTGCTGCTTGTCACTGATGACGCCTTCACCCACGTAAGCAATGCGGGCATTCAGGATATTCTTTGAATCGACGGTGTTTCCCGGCGAGATATCCGCCTGACGGATAATACCGCTGAGAGTGACAATCTGCATTTCATTGTTGACGGTGACGGTTTTGTTGCCTTCAATTCTCAGGTTTCCATTTGACATCACTTCAATCACCTGGGTTGTTAACGTTGCATCCAGCTTCTCCGTCCGTTCAGTCTTGCCACTTCCTTCAAAATCATTTGTTGTGGATGCGTTGACCAAAGCAGCAGGATTGATGGCGTTATTACCTAACTGACTGATATATTTTTCCAACCCAAAAACATTAGTCACACCGGCTGACATCGTACTTTTCCGATCGGTCTCTGTCGTCGCTTCCTTAGAGGCGCTGGCGTTCTCGACAATAACCACCGTAACAATATCGCCAACCGTCCGCCCTTTCATGTCGACGAACATTCCGCCGCGGCTTTCAGACCACAAAGACCCCGGCGTCTGCGGAGGGGCAGGTTCAGTCACAAGAGGCACAATCGGCTCAACCTTGTTGACATCAACCCTCGAGGCCGGTCCGGCACAAGCAGATAAAACAATGGTCAGCAATAAAAGAAAAAACTGTTTTCAGCATATTAGAACTCCACTTTCACCAGACCGGGAGCAATGACCCGGCAGACCACTTCCTTGCGGGAGCCGCTGTTCATCACCCGGATCGATTCACCTGAACGGCCATCCTGGCGCGCTTCGCCGGCAGCCGTCAGAGTCAAACCACGGCCAACCGCCTGAATGACGACTCTTTCTCCACGCTTAACCACGGGAGGAAACTCGATCTGGTTTCTCTGTAAAGGATCTCCCAGGCGAATAGAGCGCTTCAATCTTTTCCAACAATCTCATCCTGGCTGAAAATAGGATCCTTGAATTTTGAAATATCCTGGTAGCGCAGCTCAATATCGTCCAGGTCGAGCACTGCCCCCCGCCGCAACGCCCGAAGTTGCGACAGCGACTTCGGCCAGAGCCTCAATATCAACCCGGACCGACTGATTACTGACAGTCCGACCGTCAACACGGGTCACCAGAGTCATTCGCCGACTGCCGATAACACCAGGCCTGGCAGGAATCACCTGATGCACAAGGCGCCCCTGAGGAACGGAGTATGGCTTGGGCAGAGAAACGGACCGATAACGCAACTCCACGTTGGGGAGCAGGTCCGATTTTTCACTCAAAAAGTCATTGAGGACCTGCTCCATCTCCTGACGATCTATCTGCTGAGTCGGGGTAGCAGCCCCCCAGACCATGGCAGGCAGCAACAGTAATATGATAAGACAGAACAGATTTTTCATGGGGATCGCCTCTTAACGAATCAGTTGACTGGTCATCGACAGCATTTCGTCGGCAGTTTTAATCGCCTTGGAATTAACTTCGTAAGCGCGCTGGCCAGCGATCATATTGACCATCTCTTCCATAATGTTGACGTTTGAGCCTTCTAAGAAGCCCTGGGACAAGGTCCCGAAACCATTCTCCCCCGGAGTTCCTGTTTGAGGAGCTCCCGTCGTCGGCGTTTCGGCATAGAGATTACGGCCAAGACTGCTCAATCCGGAGGGATTACCGAAACGGACCAGTTCAATCGTTCCAACCTGGGTTGAGTCGGTCTCTCCATCCAGCACGACATCGACGGTTCCACCGCTGCCGATACTGATTTTGGTCGCCCCTTCCGGAATAACGATTTCCGGAACCAGGGGATAGCCATCAGAGGTCACCAAGCGCCCGGTACTATCCTTCTTCATGGCACCAGAGCGGGTATAGGCTTCAGCCCCGTCGGGAAGAGTCACCTGAAAGAATCCAGAACCTTCAATCGCCAGGTCAAGTTCGTTTTCAGTCTGCTGAAGTCGCCACTGGTAAGACTTTCTGCACAGCGGCGACCCGGGAGCCAAGACCAATCTGGACACCGGTAGGAACTTCGCCACCATCGACCCCGGTCCCTGCGGCCCGACTGGTCTGATAAAGGATATCCTGAAAATCAGCCCGGCTCTTCTTAAACCGGAACTGTTGACGTTAGCCAGATTGTTGGCGATGACATCCATATTGACTTGTTGAGACTGCATCCCCGTCGATGCCGTCCAAAGAGCTCTGATCATATCTATCTCCTTTTGTTCAAGGAACGATTCACTTGAATTTATCTACTGGACAAGCCCTATTTCAGAAGACTTGCTCCCCATGTCACTGTAAATTTTAAGAGCCTTCTGGGTGGCTTCAAAAGCCCTTAAATTTGCGGTCATTCGAACCATTTCTTTCATCATGTCAATATTGGACGATTCCAGATTGCTTTGAACAACCTTTGGATTGGGGTGGACATTCCCCTGACTGCCATCAGAGGTGACAAACATCTCGCCACCGACTTTCTGCAGCACGGACTTATCTTCAATGAGGAGCAGTCCAACCTGACCGAGCTGAGTTTCCTGATCCCAGATGGAACCATCCTCAAGAATGTCAACATCCGGATGGGGCAGGATGATTTCCCCTCCACCGGCAGCGGTCACAGCAAAACCATTGGTATCGACCAGACGACCGTCGGCATCAAGTTGAAAATTCCCTTTACGGGTATAACCGAAGCTGCCGTCAGGACGTTGGATCTGGAAAACCCTTCACCGTTAATCGCTAATCAAGAGTGTCGCCACTGTATTCGATATGGCCGGGAGTAAAGTCGATTCCTGCTTTGTCAGATTGCTGAAATTCGTCGCTTTGGTCGCCAGACCTGAGGTCGCTTCACCCAGCTTGGCTTCAAAGGTGACCATCCTTTTTATAGCCGGGAGTCTTGGCTGCAGCCAGGTGCTCACTGATATTTTCCAGCATCTGCATGCGGGCAACGGCCCCTGAGACTGCCCGTATTTACCACTCGACATAACGTTTAACCGCCTTTCCTCTACCCATGCTTGTCGGCACCTCGAGCCTGGTTCTTTAATGCTCGCCGTCAGGATTGTGTTTATTAAGGTTGCCAGCCGCATCAGCTGTTCGACTTCAAGCGGTGCCATCTGAAGTGCAGCAGCAATCCCAGCGGCGTCAACACCCTGTTTTGCCAGAGAAGCAACGTAGCGATATCTTTCCGCGTGACTGACTGATGTCTCTTTGGGCCGATAAACTTCTGTTCAACCCGGCTTAAACTGCTGGAAAAATCGGTTGCGGGATTCTCTGCATGAGGTTGCTCAGACAGCCTCTTTTGCAATCGACGAAAATCCTTTTTCAGTTTCATGACCGTCACTGACAGACCGACAGCCAGCACAAGACTGCCGGTAGCAACAAAACCAACAACGATAATGGGTCCAGACAGCATGGCGATACATCACCCCTCAACTCTCAACGCGTTCAAGCTTCGCTTCATCTTGTTTTTCAATTTGCCCAAGGCTTGGCTGTGAAGCTGCGAAATGCGTCCCTCCGACAGCTCAAGGACCTCAGATATTTCCTTCTGTGACAATTCTTCATAATAGAGCAGCGCAATCACCAGGCGCTCTTTCTCTGAAAGTTGCTCCAGATACCCCGCCAGTTCAGTCCTCAGCTCGCCCGCCTCCATGCGGTCATGGACGCTGGCCTGTGCGGTATCTTCAAGATTATCGATAAAGCTCTTGCCGACATCTTCGCTGTCATCAATTTTTTCATTCAGACTGACATAACCAAGCTGGCTGACCTGAAGCTGCAATTCACGAAAATCCTCAAGGGTCATTTCCAGCGATTCAGCCACTTCAGAATCGTCCGGAACCCGTCCGAGCCGCTTGGCTAAATCATCTGTAACCCTGGATAGTTTTGACTGTTTTTCACGCAAACTGCGTGAGAACCAATCCATTCGTCTGACTTCATCAAAAACCGAACCACGAATACGGCGCTCGGCAAAGGTCTTAAACAGCACACCCCGACGCGGATCAAAGCGGTTGGCAGCATCCATCAACCCCATCAGAGCGGCACTGCGGATGTCATCGCGGCTGACAAAGGCAGGGACTTGAGTCATCATCCGGTCAACCAGAAAGTCGACCAGGGACAGGTGCGCCTCAATCATTTTTCCCGTTCTGCCGGTCCCGGCAGCCCGTAGCCGTTACTGATCATCATCAGCTCGCCTCCGTACCGACTCCAAGAAACTGCTTCCAGAAAAACTGCAAAGTTCCCTGTGCCTGGGTATTCATCGGGGTATCGACCAGATTGCCGGCCAACGCCATAAAAGACTTTGAAACCTTATGTTCGGGATAGAGATCAACCATGACTTTCTGTTCACGAACCGATTCGTGCATTTTCCGATCAAACGGGATACAGCCCAGGTAATCGAGAAAAATATCGAGATAACGCCCTGAAACCATAGTCAGTTTTTCAAAAACATCCAAGCCTTCATCAGCACTTCTGACAGAGTTAACCGCAAGCAGAAAACGCTTTTGATGGTATTGGGTCGAAAGCAGCTTCATCAGGGCATAGGCATCGGTGATTGCAGTCGGTTCCGGAGTCGTGACGACCAGGATATCCTGAGCTGCGACATTAAAATAGGTGACGTTTTCGGAAATCCCCGCCTCGGTATCGATCAACACAACATCAAACTGCTCTTCCAGAGCGTCGAGGGAATCGATCAGCCGCATTTTCAATTGTCCGTCCAGGCGGGTAAACTGCTGCACTCCGGAGCCTGCGGGCAAAACTTTGATACCATGGGGACCTTCAACCATCACCTCTTCGAGCGTTCGCTCCCCGTTAAAGAAATGGTTCAAGTTATAAATCGGCGACAGACCGAGCACCACGTCCACGTTTGCCAACCCGAGATCGGCATCGATAATCAATACTTTTTTACCCTGCTTGGCCAAACTCACCGCCACATTGGAGACGACAGCTGTTTTACCAACCCCGCCTTTACCACTGGTGATCGACAAAACCCGCGTTTTCGGCATGTTCAATGCTGCCGCACTGTCCAGCTGATCACGCATCGAGCGCAAGGTATCCGCCTGGTCCATAACTCCGCTCATCATACTGCGAACCTCCGCTCTTCATCCTTATCCGCCATCACCAGATCGGCAACAATCCGGGCTTCGGCCAACAGCAGGTCTTCAGGCACCTGTTGACCGTTGGTTAAATAAGCCAGAGGCAGATTGCTGCGGATCGGGGTATTGATCAATGAACCACAACGATCAGATTCATCCAGCTTGGTAAAAATCAATCGACTTAAGGGCAGTTTGCTGAAAGCGTTGAGGGTTTGCTGCTGGAGCCGCTCATCGGTTGGAGCGGACAACACCAGGCAATTCTCGACCTCAGAGCCCTGGCCGAGGAACTCATTCAATTCATCAATCTGGACGCTGTCGCGTGGACTGCGGCCGGCGGTGTCGATCAGAATCAGGTCTTTGTCACGATGACGACGAAAGGCTTCCTGAAGTTGCTCCGGCGACAGGACAACCTCAACCGGCAACCCCATGATCTCCCCGTAAACCTTCAGTTGTTCAACGGCAGCAATGCGGTAAGTATCGATAGTCACCAGGGCGACCCGGGCACCACTCCGGGTCATCGCTTCAGCAGCAAGCTTGGCGATTGTTGTTGTCTTGCCGACACCGGTCGCACCGATTAAAGAAACCCGCTTCTGAGCCTCCCCCGGGGACCATAAAGGGCCGGTCGTCTGAACCAGGCTGGCAACGGTCTGAGTCAAAAACTGACGACATAATTCCGGCTCCTGGCGTTGACGCTCATTCATCTGGGGGGCGGCAAAACGAGCGATAGTCGCAGCGGCATCCTCATCAATCCCGCGTTCGGTCAGAATGTCGATGAGTTGATCCAGTGATTTTTCATTATTGCTCTTAAGACGGCTGACCTGAGTTGGCACTTGAGTCAGCGGTGAGAAACCCGCAGCAGGCTCAAACACAGGAGCCGCAGGAACCGCCGCCTCAATCACTTCGGGTTGAGGGCGCTGGGCGCCGGCAAACTGCTGAACAAGTTCCTTAAGTTGGTTGATTTCATCCTGAAGCCGGCTCACATTCTGAGCTTCCAGCTGCGATCGCAGTTCCCGCACTTCATCCTCAAGAGGATTGCTGACAACTTCAACCTTGCGGCTTTCGCGCCGGGCGGCCTGCGACAGGGCAACCTGCTCATCCTCGAGGGTTTCGACACGTTGCCCGTAGGTCGTTGCAACCCGTCCCAAAGCGACTGTTCGAGGTTTCGGACTGGGGACCGCCCGGCGCATGTTTGTCTTCATCGCCGGTGATTCGATCGCTGCAGTCACCTCAATGGTCTGCTTCCCAAGAACACCGAGACCTTTTCGCCCCAAAGTCCGGGTCGAAAGGATCAAAGCGTCAGATCCGAGAGTATCCTTAACCTGCTTAAGTGCTGCAGCCATATTTCCCGCTTCAAATTTTCTAACCAACATCGACAGTCACCGTTCCTATCGACCGCACTTTCAGATGAGGTGCGATCTCATTGTGAGAGATAATTGCCAGTCCGGGCAGATAGCGTTCGGTCAACCTTTTGACATGGAGTCGGATTGTTGGCGTACACAACAGCACTGGAGATGACCCGGCGAGATTCTGCAACGCCTGATTCAGACCGTTGATCAGTCCCTGTGCAAACCCTGGCTCCAGAGCAAGATAAGCCCCGTGCTCCGTGGTTTGAAGCGCTTCCTGAATCTTGGTTTCTACATCGCGATCGAAGGTCATAACTTCCAATACCTGCCCGTCATTACTGTAGCTGTTACTGATTGTACGGGCCAGAACGGCACGCACATGTTCAGTCAGTTGATCAGGGTCTTGCATAACTGGTGCCCAATCTGCCAAAGTCTCTAAAATAGTTCTTAAATCCCTGACGGAAACCCCTTCCCGCAGCAGATTTTGCAAGACACGCATAACCACACCAAGACTGAGCAGGTTGGGAACCAGCTCTTCGACCAACTTAGGATATTCATTGGCGAGATTATCGAGCAGGTTCTGGGTTTCCTGGCGACCGAGCAATTCGTGCCCATGGGTTTTGATCAATTCACTCAAATGGGTTGCAACGACGGTCGTATTATCGACAACTGTGTAGCCCGAAATCTGGGCTCGTTCCTTTTTATCCTCCGAAATCCAGACCGCGGGCAGATTAAAGGCGGGTTCAACGGTCTCGATCCCCTTGATTGTCTCGGTCGCCATGCCTGGATTCATCGCCAGGTAATGACCGGGCAACAATTCCCCCCTCCGATCTTGACCCCTTTGAGAATGATCGCATATTCATTCGGTTTCAGTTGCAGGTTGTCCTTGATATGAACCGGTGGAACGATAAAGCCCATATCGAGAGTGAACTGGCGCCGGATCGATTTGATCCGCGGCAGAAGCTCGCCGTTCTGAGCCGTATCAACCAGAGGGATCAGACCATAGCCGACCTCCATCTCCAGCAGATCAACACTCAACATCTGCTCGTAATTTTCTTCTTCCAACAGTGCCGGCGCAGGCGCCTCCTCAATCAACTTACGCTCATCATCCGCCTCGTGGGCCTTCTGTACGCGCCAGGCGATACCACCGACGATGAACGAGAGCAGGAAAATGGAATCTGGGGCAACCCGGGGATGAGGGCAAAGGCAAACAGGATGGCCGATACGACCCAAAGCGCCCGAGGGTGAACAGTGAACTGGCGCTTCATCTCGGTCCCGAAGTCTTCGTCTCCAGCAGTTCTGGTAACCATGATACCGGCACCGGTTGAGATAATCAGGGCGGGAATCTGACCGACCAGGCCATCGCCAACGGTCAGGATCGTATAGTTGGCTGCCGCTTCAACCATCGGCATTCCCTTCTGCATGACCCCGATGACAAAGCCCGCACCGATGTTAATCAGAGTGATGATAATGCCGGCGACAGCGTCACCTTTAACAAATTTACTGGCACCGTCCATAGCTCCGTAAAAATCCGATTCCGAAGCGATCTCCTGGCGACGATTCCTGGCTTCGTCCTCAGTGATCAGTCCGGAATTCAGATCCGCGTCTATTGCCATCTGTTTACCCGGCATGGCGTCCAGAGTAAAACGCGCAGCAACTTCGGCAACCCGCCCTGCTCCTTTGGTAATAACCATAAAGTTAATAATGACCAGGATGACAAAGATGACGATCCCGACCACGTAGTTACCACCCACGACGAACTGTCCGAAAGATTGAATCACGCTACCGGCTGCGGAGGGACCTTCATCGCCATGGAGCAGGATCAAACGGGTTGATGCGACATTTAACGAAAGACGAAACAGAGTGGTAATCAGGAGAATGCTTGGGAAAATAGCAAAATCGAGAGCCCGTGACGTATAAAGAGCGATGATCAGAATCAATAACCCGATCGTGATATTCAATGACAAAAATACATCCAGCAGCATTGGCGGTACCGGCAGAATCATCAACATCAGAATCAGAACCAGTCCGAATGCTACTAAAATATCGCTTCGCAGCAACATTTCTCGCCAACGGTTATCCAACACACTCTCCAGAATTGCCATTTATTCTCTCCGCTGTGACTGAATCCCGACGTTACTGTCAATCTTTTGTCTCGCCGGGAAAAGCGTCACATTGATAAAAATTATTCTTTAATATTAATTAGTTATTATCTTTTGAGGCTATATACATAGGCCAGTATTTCAGCCACGGCGGTGAACATCTCCTCAGGTATTTCATCCCCAATCTCATACGAGTACAAAGCTCGTGCCACCGGCTTGTTTTCAACGATCGGAACATGGTGCTCTTTGGCTATTTCACGGATTCGGAAAGCCAGATGATCCGCTCCTTTGGCAACAATTTTCGGAGCATCCATCGACGTTCGCTCGTATGAAATTGCAATGGACAAATGGGTCGGGTTGGTCACGACGACATCGGCACTGGGGATTTCAGCCATCATACGTTTACGTGCCATCTGCTGTTGCATCGAGCGAATTTTCCCTTTCAACTGAGGATCACCTTCCGTGTCCTTGAACTCTTCCTTGACCTCCTGCTTGGTCATTTTCATCTTCTGCTCCATCTCGTATTTGCTGAACGCATAGTCGACAACCGCTAAAATGATGATGATTCCACTGCTTTTGGCCAGAACGAGAAAGGCAACCTGCCCCAGGAAAATCAGGGTTTCATTCAAATTGAGCAGCGACAGAGCCAGAGCACTCGCAAACTCGTTAGCAACCGTTTTGTAAGCAACAAATCCGATCAGCGCAACCTTTGCCAGAGATTTGACCATTTCGACTGCCGAACGTTTGGAAACAAATTTGGCCATCCCGGTGATCGGATTGAATTTATTGATATCAGGCTGAAAAACCTTGGTTGACCAGAGCGGGCCGACCTGAAAAAAGGAAGAACAAAAACCGACGATCAGGGTCAGGAGAAAAACGGGCCAAAGCAATTTGGCCAGCACAAAAGCCATGTCCCAGGCGAGACTGACCACAGAAAGAGGTGTTGTGCGAAAAGTGCTGAGACTGAGAAATAAAGAACGGTACAGCGCCTCAAGATCCTGCCAAAAAGGGCTGGCATAAAACGCCCACAGCAGTAATGAGGCGGTCATCAACGCTGCAGTACCAACCTCTTTACTCTGCGCGACCTGCCCTTTCGCGAAAATCCTGCCGCCGCTTGCCGGTGGCTTGCTCAGTACGTTCCTGGCCGGACTCTTCAGCCATCGTTGACTCCCGGCTATCACTAAATGCAACAGCCTCATCTGGATGATTGTTCCCATAAGGGAATAACGTTCTTTCTCTTCGAAGCGGGCGGTGCCCTCCGACATGTCAGTTTTTTGTCTAATGGAGACGAAAAGCCTACATCAAATCGAATAGATTCAAGATTCGTTCCGAAAGGGCCGAAAATTCACCTTGAAGAATTGAGGCAAAGACACCGAGGGTGAGCCCCATGACGATAAATGAGATACCGATATTGAGGGGAAAGGAGAGGAGGAACACGTTCAGTTGAGGAAAAACCCTGGCCATAATCCCCAGAGTCAGATTTGAGAGGACCAGCAGCACCAGGATCGGAGCGACCAGCTTGATACTCAAAATCAAAGAATGGTTAACAACATCAACCAGCATCGGAATAGCCCCGCCGGACAGATTCATACTCCCTGGAGGCAACATTTCAAACGAAGAGACGAGAGCTTCAAGAAAAAGATGGTGCACATCGAGAGACAGAAACAGGAGAATAGCGATGATCCCCTGAAACTGCGACACCAGTGCGACCTGCTGCTGAGTCGTCGGATCAAACACGTTTGCAGCTGCAAAACCCATCTGATAACCGATAATTGAACCGGCAAATTCCGCCGCCATAAAAACCAGTTGGCCTAAAAAACCGACCAGCAGGCCGAGGACGACTTCGGCACCGATAACAATTCCCAGATCAAGGGGGCTCAGTGGGGCGGTGGGAATATAAGCCTTAACCAGCGGGTAGCTCAGCATCGAAAAAAGAACGGCTATGCCAATCCGCATCTGCGGGGGAATCTGAGCACCGCTGAAAACCGGGATAGCGGCAAACATAGCGGCCACCCGCGCCAGACAGATCAAAAAACCTTGAACCAGCGGCAGGGAAAAGTCCGGCAATTCCACAGCGAATAACCTCTATTGCCCGACTGTCGGTAACTGGTTGAAAATAACAATCAAGAATGCACTGATTTTCTGGAGTATCCATGGTGCAAAGATCAGCAAAGTCACGAATACGCCCACAATTTTGGGGATAAAAGTCATGGTCTGCTCATTGATCTGCGTTGCAGCCTGAAAGACACTGATGATCAGACCGACAACAAGAGCAACAAGCAGCATCGGCGCAGCACACATCAGCCCTGTCTCTATTGCCTGACGGCCGATATTAACAACATATTCAGGAGTCATAGTGCCTCACCATTTCCTGCCCCCGCAAACGCTCCCTAACCAAAGCTCTGAACCAGCGAGCCGATCACCAACGACCAGCCGTCAACCAGGACAAACAGAAGAATCTTGAATGGCAACGAT